>Ga0182793_1000311_pt1 | contig 41717 bp, 29 predicted proteins | sample Passage237A_FD_130498 | JGI IMG/M metagenome (GOLD analysis project Ga0182793, IMG submission 130498) | Cellulose adapted compost microbial communities from Newby Island Compost Facility, Milpitas, CA, USA - Passage2 37A (version 2) (version 2) ... | reverse complement strand
GTGCTGTCGCAAGAGATCGGGCAACGGTTTGCCCATCTCGGCTTCCTTCAAGATCCCGAGGATCTGCTCCTCGGTGTGATGTTTCTTCATGTCGGGTGTTCACTGTTTTCACCCGGCTTTCTCGCTCACGCCACTCCAGTTTCTGGGGGGCAGGTCACTCGAGCCGCGGGGGATACGAACAACGCGACGAGGGCGTCGCGTCCCCAGTGATTTCCGTGTTTCCGCCCTTCCGTGCTTCCGCGATCCGGTTTGAGGGCTTCAGCACCTGATTCCCTGATTTCCAGATAGTAGGGCTGAGAGTTGAGGGTTGAGAGTTGAGAGTCTGCTCGAGCCGCGGGGGATACGAACAACGCGACGAGGGCGTCGCATCCCCAGTGATTTCCGTGTTTCCGCTCTTCCGTGCTTCCGTGATCCGGTTTGGGCCTTCACGCCTGACTTCCTGATTCCCAGATTCACTCATTTCCCCACTTCGCGATTCCGCCCTTCCGTGTTTCCGCGGTGCGATCTGCTTTGGAAATACTTTGCGAAAACTGACGATTGCGGGTGTTTGCGGGCACCGCTCTTGCGTTTGGAAGCACGCCTCCTACAACACGGCGCTCCAGCACATGAGATCGTCGCGTATTTACCTGTCTTCGCCGCACATGGGGGCGGACGAACTCGACCTCGTGCGCGAGGCGTTCTCAAGCAACTGGATTGCCCCACTGGGGCCGCACGTGGATGCGTTCGAGCGCGAGTTCTGCGACGTGGTGGGCTCGCCTCACGCGGCCGCGCTCTCGTCCGGCACGGCCGCGCTGCACCTCGCCTTGTTGCTGGCCGGCGTGAAAGCCGGCGATGAAGTCTTTTGCTCCGACCTTACGTTCAGCGCGAGTGCCAACCCGATCGCGTATATCGGCGCGCGGCCGGTGTTCGTGGACAGCGAGCGCTCGACCTGGAACATGGATCCGGAACTGCTCGAGCAGGCGCTCCGGAAACGCGCGGAAACGGGCCGTTTGCCGAAGGCGCTGGTCCTGGTGCATCTCTACGGACAGGCGGCGCAGTTGGATGAAATCGCCGCGCTGTGCGAGCGCTACGGCGTCACGCTGATCGAGGATGCGGCCGAAGCGCTTGGCGCTTCCTACAAGGGGAAAACGCCCGGCACGCGCGGGCGCCTGGGCATCTATTCGTTCAACGGAAACAAGATCATCACCACCTCGGGCGGCGGCATGCTCGTCTCCGCCGAAAAGGAGTTGGTGGAGAAGGCCCGGTTTCTGGCCACGCAGGCGCGCGATCCGGCGCCGCACTACGAGCATTCAGAAATTGGATACAACTACCGGCTGAGCAATGTGCTCGCGGCGATCGGCCGCGGACAGTTGCGCGTGCTCGAGTCGCGGGTCGCGGCCCGGCGCGCCAACTTCGAGTTTTATCAGCGGGAACTCGGCGGATTGCCGGGTTTGGCGTTCATGCCCGAAGGTCCGCATGGCCGTGCCACGCGCTGGCTCACGTGCCTGCTGATCGAGCCGGAGAAGTTTGGCGCTACGCGCGAAACCGTGCGCGAAGCGCTCACGGCGGAAAATATTGAGGCGCGCCCCGTGTGGAAACCGATGCACCTGCAGCCGGTGTTTGCCGGCTGCGAATGTGTCGGTGGCGCGGTGGGAGAGGATCTGTTCACGCGGGGACTCTGTCTGCCGTCCGGCTCGAATCTCGCGTCGGAAGACCTCACGCGCGTCGTCGACGTGGTGAAGCGCTGCGCGCGGCTTGGTGTTCACAGGAGGTAACGGAGGAAACGGAGCCGGAACTTCGCACACGCCATGCATCCCCTTTTTTCCAAAGCGAATTCTCTGACCGAACGGGTCATTGCGTGCGCGCTCGAGGTGCATAGCGACAAGGGGCCGGGCCTCATCGAATCGATCTACGAGTGGTGTCTGCTTTGTGAGCTGTCACTCGCCGGGGTTGCGGTGGAGTCACAGCGCGCGGTGAAAGTTCGCTACAAAAATTTTGTCCGCGAGGAATCGCTCCGTTTCGACGTTCTCGTCGAAGGGTGCGTTCTCGTGGAGGCAAAAGCGGTGGCTGAAATCCTTCCGATTCATAAGGCGCAATTGCTAAGTTACATGAAGCTTCTCGATGTGCCCGTCGGACTGCTGATCAACTTCAATGCTCTTAAGCTGACCGAGGGTGTGTCGCGGTTGATCCTTCCGGGGGCGAATCGATGAGTTCCTCCATTATCTCCGTTTCCTCCTGTTCAAACATGCTCGGAACATGAAACGCGCCTTCGATCTTTTTTGTGTGATTCTCGCGGCGCCGTTGTGGGGACCGTTGCTCGGTGTGGTGGCGTTGCTGGTGCGCGTGAAGCTCGGCTCGCCGGTTTTCTTTCGGCAGACGAGGCCGGGGCTGCACGGAAAAAGTTTCCAGCTCGTGAAGTTTCGTTCGATGACCTCGCAGCGCGACGCGTCGGGCCAGCTGTTGCCGGATGCGCAGCGACTGACGGCGTTTGGTCGGCTGCTGCGGTCCACGTCGCTCGATGAGTTGCCGGAGTTGTGGAATGTGCTGCGCGGAGAGATGAGCCTGGTCGGGCCGCGTCCGCTGCTCGTCGAATATCTCCCGTTGTATTCGCCGCGGCAGGCGCGCCGTCACGACGTGCGGCCCGGGATCACGGGACTCGCTCAAGTGAAAGGACGCAACGCGCTCACTTGGGAGGAGAAATTCGAGTGGGACGTGCGCTACGTCGAGCAGTGCAGCCTCTGGCTCGATCTCAAGATTCTCGTTTGGACGGTCCGGACCGTGCTTGTGCGCGAGGGCGTGAGTGCCGCCGGATCGGCCACGATGCCGCGGTTCACCGGTGCGTCGCCGAAAACGTCTCCAGCCACCCAACTTCTCTCCTGATGCGCACGACGGTCTTCGATTTTTCCCGGAATCGCCGAAGCTTGGTGCTCGCCACCATCTATGCGGGCATCCTCGCCGCAGGCTTCTGGCTCTCCTACGAAGTGCGCTTCGATTTCTCCGTTCCGCCTGAGTTTCAGAAGGAGCGGCTACAGCTGCTTTGGGTGGCGGTGGGCGTGAAGTTGGTCGCGCTGGTGTGCGTGCGTCAGATCGGGAGCATGCTGACCTACTTCAGCATTCCCGATCTGCTGCGGCTGATCTGGGCGATGACCGTGGGCTTCGCGGCACTCTTCATCATTCGCATCACCGGACTGATGAATCTCACCGTGCCGCGTGGCACGCTGCTGCTGGATTATCTGCTGAGCATCGGAGGCATCTCGGCTGTGCGACTCGGCACGCGTCTTTATCGCGAACGCATCACGCGTGGTCGCGGCGCGGAACACGTGCCGATGCAGCGCATCGCGATCGTGGGTGCGGGCGATGCAGGCGCATCGCTGGCGCGCGAGTTCATCAATGCGCCGGCGCGCGGCTTCAAGCCGGTGATCTTCTTCGACGACGACAGGTCGAAGCACGGAAAGCTGATTCATGGCGTGCCGGTGTTCGGAGCGCCCGAATCGATCGAGCGCGTGAAGCCCAACGTCAAATTGTCGAAGGTCGTCATTGCGATGCCCTCCGCCCCGGCCAAGCGCGTGCGTGAGGTCGTGCTCCTGATGAACCGTCACGGCTACAAGGTGGAGACGCTGCCCTCGATGGAGGAGCTCGCGTCGGGTCGCGTGCAAGCCAGCCGCATTCGCCCGGTGGAAGTGCAGGACTTGCTCGGTCGCGATCCGGTGAATCTCGACTCCGCCTCGATCCGCAAACTCGTCGAAGGCAAGGTCGTCATGGTGACCGGCGCCGGAGGCAGCATCGGCAGCGAGTTGTGCCGGCAGATTGCGCAGTTGAATCCGTCGCGGCTGCTGATGGTGGAGCAGTCGGAAGCGAGCCTCTTCCTGATCGAACAGGAACTGAAGGAAACCGGACTCGGTGCGGCGGCGCTGCCGCTCGTCGGTGACATCCTCGACGAGGCGCGCATCGAGTATCTATTTTCCCGATACAAGCCGCGGATCATCTTCCATGCGGCGGCGCACAAGCACGTGTTCATGATGGAGCGGCAGCCGGCCGAGGCATTTCGCAACAACGTGCTCGGCACCCGCAATGTCGCCCAGGCGGCGGCGCGGCACGGCGCGGAGGAGTTCGTTCTCATCTCGACGGACAAGGCGATCAATCCGACCAGCGTCATGGGCGCGACGAAGCGCCTCGCGGAGATGGAGATTCAGGCGCTCCAGCTTCAATCCACCACGACCAAGTTCATGGCGGTTCGTTTCGGCAACGTGCTCGGCTCGTCGGGCAGTGTGATTCCGATTTTCAAGCGACAGATCGCGCAGGGCGGGCCGGTGACGGTCACGCACCCGGAGGTCACGCGCTACTTCATGACGATTCCCGAGGCGGTCGGACTCGTGCTGCAAAGTTCCGTGCTCGGCTCAGGCGGCGAAATCTTCGTCCTCGATATGGGCCAGCCGGTGAAGATCGTGGACCTCGCCAAACAGATGATCGAGCTCAGCGGCTATCGCGTGGGCGAAGACATCGAGATCACGTTCACCGGATTGAAGCCCGGCGAAAAACTCTTCGAAGAACTCCAGCATCACAACGAGGAGCATGTTCCTACGAGCCACGCGAAGATCATGCGCTTCGTGAGCCAGTGCGAAGGTCACGGCGCGCGTGCGGAACGACTGCGCGAACTCGAGATGAATTTGTATCGCGTGCCCGCAATCGAAGTGAAAGCGATGCTGAAGGAACTCGTGCCGGAATACACGCCGCACTTGGACTGAGAGTCGTGGGAGTTGAGGGCTGAGGGGGCAGAGTTAAGAGAGTCGGAATTGGGCCACAGAGGGCACTGAGCTCGGATAGGAAGAAAGTTGAGAGCTGAGGGTTGAGAGTTGAGAGAGCCGACTGGAGCGGCGGCAGAAACGCGACGAGGGCGTCGCGTCCCCAGTGATTTCCGTGGTTCCGTGCTTCCGTGATCAGGCTCGGGACCTCTCACCTTTCAACTACTCCGTCTAAACCTGATTTCCTGATTTCCACATTAATCCTTTCCTATTCCGCTTTCCGCGCTTCCGCGATCCCGGCTCGGGTCTTTCAACTTTCAACCTTCAACTGCTCCAACGGCCTAGCCCTTGTCCGTCTCCGCCCAGCGAATCATGACGGGCCAGTAGAGACACCAGAGCAGAAGGATCGCGGGGCTTTGAAACACCAGGTCGAGCCACGCGTGCGCGAGCAATAGACCGCAACCCGCGAACAGGCTGAGCGACACCGGATTTTTCCAAGCTCCGCTACGCACGAAGCGCAGCAACCAGTAGCCGAGCATCAGCCCGAGGAACACCGTGCCCGCGAGACCCAGCTCGAGCGGAAACTGCAACAGATCGCAGTGCGCGTGTTCCCATTTCACCGGATAACGTCCGGTCGTCGGCCCGAGTTCGGGCCGCGTTTTCTGATACTCACGAAAGTGAAACTGAAAACATCCCGCGCCTGCACCGCGCGGCCAGAACTCCGAAAACATTTCGACCGTCGTCTTGCGTGCAAACTCCCGCGTCTGAAACCCCTCGTTGCTCTGCTCGGAAAGCGTCTGGAGCCGTTCCCACGCAAGCTTCGCCGGTTTGGTGCGCAAGCCGAGCGCGGCGAATCCGACGAAGAACACCGCGATCAAAAGCACCACTGGCCAGCGTCGTGTCGCGCTCGGCTGCCGGAGAAAAATCACGGCTCCTCCGATCGCGGCTAAGCCGAGAAACGCGAGCGTGAGGGCGAGCGCGCCGCGCGAGTAGGTGAAGAGCACCGAAATCGCGATCGCGACGGCGATGAAGACGAACACGGCCGCCGGACTCGAGCGTTCGTGACGGACTGTTCGGCGAGTCATGAACCACGCGGCCAAGCCCACGCACGCGGCAAGCGTGAGGTTGAGGTAAGCGCCGGCGTGGTTCTTGTAGATGAAGCTCGCGAAGAACGCCGCGTAGTCGATTTTCACCAGCCAGAGCAGCTTGTTCGTGCCGGAAAGGCGCTGCACGAGGCCGGTGAGTCCGAGCACGAATCCGCACGTCGTGACGACGGCGAGCAGGATCTGCAGCGTGCGTCGACGCGTGAATCCAATCCACGCCGAGCAGACGAGCAGCCAGGCCGTGGTAAAGACCATCGCGACCGGCCACGGTCCGCCGACGTTGAACGGCGCTTTCACACTCGTCGGCAGCCAATCCGTGTAAGGGCGCAACTCGATCCACCACATGCCGCGCTCGCGTTCGTAGAGCCAGCGCCAGTTGAGCGCCTGTGTGACGACGAGCGCGATGAGCAACAGACCGAGCCAGAAGATCGGAAACCGCAGAAGCTTCGGCCAGGTGAGCAGGCGAAAATCGCCGCCGCTCGAAACGTATTTGCCCGCGTAGTTTCGCGGCCACAACGCGATCAGGATTTCGAGCACGCCGAAGCCGAGACTAATCGGCATCGTCCACGTGCGCGTGCCGCCAAAGGCCCACGCCACAAACAACAGGTGCGCACAGATGACCGCGAGCAGCAGTCGCTCGGCAGGATGAAGAGGCACGCGCGCGTGTCCGCGGAAGCGAGCGAAAGTCGGTGTTTCTGAAGGCCGCACGCCGGCAACATTGGCCAGCGTCGGCGTCGCGGGAAGAATTTTGTGGAGCTTTCAGCGTAGGACACAGAGGGCACCGAGGAAACGGAGCCGTTGAACGATGAAGGCTGAAAATCGAAAGACCCGGACCGGGATCACGGGACCGCAGAGAGGGAAAAATCGGGAAAGGATTGATATGGAAATCAGGAAATGAGGTGTTGAGGCCCCAAGCCGGATCACGGAAGCACGGAAGGGCGGAAACACGGAAATCACTGGGGACGCGACGCCCTCGTCGCGTTATTCGTATCCACCGCGGCGAGGGCGCCGCGGCTCCAGCGATCTCTCAACTCTCAGCTCTCAACTCTCAGCCCTACTATCTGGAAATCAGGAAATCAGGTTCAGACATCCGCCGGATTGATCCCTGCTTTCCAGCTTTCCACATTTCAAAAAAATCGGTCCCTCCTGAGTTCTTGAGTTCCAGATAAACTCTTCCAAAGCGCGCCAATACGAATCAGCTCCCACGGAAGATCCAAATATGGAAATCAGGAAATCAGGTTCAGACATCCGCCGCACTGATTCCGGTTTTCCAGCTTTCCACATTAAAAAAAATCGGTCCCTCCTGAGTTCCTGAGTTCCAGATAACTCTTTGCCACCCGAAGGCCCCGACGTTCGCGGCTCGCCCTGCCTTGGCTGAGCTTTCGCCGCACACGTGGGAAGCGTCCGAAGCTCTATCTCAGCCTCCGTGAACTCCGTGTCAGAGCTCCGTGCCCTCTGTGGCGAAATATCGCGCGCGACGCACTCAGAGGTTCTTCGTGTAGAGATTCCCTTGCAGATCGGAGAAGGTCAGGCGGCTCGGTTCGACTTTGATCAGCTTTACGCCGAGTTCGCGCTGCACGATGTCGTTCACGCGATAGACGCGCTCGTTCATCAGCACGCGACTGTCGTCGCCGGACGAGCGGATGCCGGTGACGCGCACGGCATCGACGAAATCCTGAATCCGCGGATCGGGCGCTGTCGTGCTCGGCAACGTGAACAACGGCGCGGCGGGCGTGGGCGCGACCGTGTCCGCACTCGGGCTCGACTCGGGCTGCACCGTGGCGGGATTCGGTGCGGGCTCGGTCCCGACTCGAGCCGCACTTTGTCCCGACTCGGGCGCAGGTGTGGTCGTGTCCGGCAACTTGATCAGTGGAGCGACGATCACCGGGCTCGGTTCGTCAATCGGCGCGGGCAGGGGAGTTGGCTGCGCGATAGCAGGAGCCGGCGCGGTTTTCGGAGCAGGCGCGCGGTTGACCAGAATTACGGTGAGCACAACCGAAAGCACCACGAGCACGGCGGCCGCAGTGCTGAGCAGCACGATCGTCTCCTTGGACAACCCGCGACGCGGGCCGGCTTGCGTGCCGGACGCGGGCGTTTGTCCGGCGGCTTCTTCGGCGCGCTGGCGTTGGGCTTTCTTGAGAGCTTCGTTGATCAGGCTCATCCGGAAAATCAGTCGGTGAGATTCGAGGTTTCGCGAATCGCGCGGCGCATGTCCCAGTAATTCACTTCGTCGGAATCGCGAATGTAGGCGGCGAGCAGCGCCTTGTCGCAGAGATTATTCACGATGCGCGGGATTCCCTTGCTGGCGCGGTGCAGCGCGCGCAGCGCCCAGCGCGTGAACGTCGGCCGGCCCGTGCCGCCGGCGAGCGTGAGGCGGTGCTGGATGTAGTGCTGCATGTCGTGGAGGGACAGCGGGTGCAGTTCGTAGTGCACGAGAATACGCTGGCGGAGCTGACGCAGTTCCTCGCGGGCGAGGACTTCCTTCAGCTCGGGTTGTCCCATCAGGACGATTTGCAGGAGCTTCTGCTTGTCGGTCTCGAGATTCGAGAGGAGCCGGATCTGCTCGAGCACGTCGAAGGAAAGATTTTGCGCCTCGTCGATGATGAGCACGATGTCGCGTCCGCGCTCGATGCGCTCGAGCAGGACCTTGTTCATCTGCGCGACGAGATCGACCTGGCTGCGCGCGAGTTTGGTTTCGCCGAGCTCGGTGAGGATGGCCTTGAGCATCTGCGTCTCGGTGACGCGCGGATTGAGGATGAGCGCAGTGTCGTAGTGCGCGGGATCGAGCTCGTTGAGAAAGCGCCGGCAGAGCGTCGTCTTGCCGCAGCCCACTTCGCCGACGAGCGCGATGAAACCTTTGCGCTGCTGCACGCCGTATTTCAGGTGTTGCAGGGCTTCCTGGTGGGTGGGACTGAGGTAGAGAAAGCGCGGGTCCGGCGTGATGTTGAACGGCATCTCGCTAAACCCGTAGAAGCTCTGATACATGCCGGGAGGCGAGGCTGGGGCCGCCCGGGGAAAACGCACGCCAATTTCGTGTAAGCGGTTTCCTAAAAACCTGTGTCCTGAAAAGAATTGCGTGCCCGGCGCGCGTGGCCGTTGATCGGGCACTCATTGCCGTGACGCTTCGTCGCCTAATCGTGATGCTCTACATCGTGCTGTTTGTCGGCGCGGCCGTGGCGTCGGGCGTGTATTTCTGGGAGGCGCGCGAGGAATACAACCGCTTGCGCCAGATCGAGGAAAACAGCCGGCGCCGGCTGGCCGAAGCGCAGGCGCGACTCGCGGAGCAGGAAAAAATCCTCGAACGCCTCCGGACCGACCCGGTCTACGTCGAGAAAGTTATTCGTCGACGCCTGGGTTACGCCAAGCCCGACGAGTTCATTTTCCGTTTCGAGGACTAACACCACCCACACACCAGCATGGCGCAGCACCCGCTGATCCAGAAATTCGAACAAGCCGGCCAAGGCCACGTCTTCGCGTTCTTCGCGCAACTGCCGCCCGCCGCCCAGGAACAACTTCTCGCCGAAGCAGGCGAAATCGATCTCGACGAGATCGCGCATCTCACGAAGACGCTGCTGCAAAAGGGAGCGGCGTCCGTGAATCTGCAGGGACTCGAGCCCTCGCCGTATGAGTTGCGTCCGGAAAGCGGCGGCAACGCCGCCGACTGGGCACGCGCGAAAGCCACCGGTGAAGCTGCGCTGCGCGCCGGCCGCGTCGCGGCGTTCACGGTCGCGGGCGGGCAGGGGACGCGACTCGGTTACGACGGCCCCAAGGGCACGTATCCGGTCACGCCGCTGAAGCAGAAAACGCTTTTCCAAGTGTTCGCCGAAAAGATCCGCGCCGCCGGCCTGCGCTACGGCAAAGCGATCCACTGGTTCATCATGACCAGTCATCAGAATCACGCGGCGACCGAGGCGTTTTTTAAGGAGCACAAGTTCTTCGGTCTCGCCGAGACGCACGTGCACTTCTTCCGCCAGGGACGCATGCCGGCCGTCGATCTGCAGGGCAAAATCCTGCTCGATTCGAAGCAGTCGATCGCGATGTCGCCCGACGGTCACGGCGGTTCGCTGCGCGCACTCGAACGCAGCGGCGCGCTCGATCTGATGGAGCGTGAGGGCATCGACACGATCAGCTATTTCCAAGTCGACAATCCGCTCGTCCGCGCGATCGATCCGGCGTTCATCGGCTGGCACATCGAGCGCCGCTCGGAGATGTCGAGCAAGATGGTGCCGAAGGCGTATCCCGAGGAGAAGCTCGGCCACTTCTGCGTGCAGGACGGCAAGCTCGTCGTGATCGAATACTCCGATCTGCCGATGGAGATGCAGCGCGAGACCGACTCCAACGGACGTCTGCGCTACCTCGCAGGCAGCATCGCGATTCACGTGCTCGACCGCCAGTTCGTGCGCCGCATGGCCGCGGGCGGCGAGGGCGTCGCGCTGCCGTTTCACCGCGCGGACAAAAAGATTCCGACGATCGACGCGCAGGGAAATCCGGTGAAACCGGAGAAGGCCAACGGCGTGAAATTCGAGATGTTCGTGTTCGATGCGCTGCCGTTCGCCAAGAATCCGGTCGTGATCGAAACGCTGCGTGCCGACGATTTCTCGCCGGTGAAAAACGCCGAGGGCGTAGACTCACCGAAGACCTGCCGCGAAGACCAACTGCGTCAGTTCGCGCGCTGGATGAAAGCCAACGGCGCGGAGATCGCGACCGACGACACCGGGTTGCCGTCCGTCGCAATTGAGGTCGGCCCGCTCTTCGGTTACGACGAGGATTCGTTCGCCGAGTCGTGGGCGCGCCTGTCGGAAAAACCGCGCATCGCCGAGGGGCTTTACCTGGGATAATCGGACCTCCAACCTGCCGGTTGCGCCGGCGTCTGTGCGCAGCCGGCTCCGCTTCAGTTTCAGCTACTTTCATTTTTCCAATGATCCTCAACGACCGCATCCAGTCCGCCGCCAAAGCCGGCCACCTGCTCGCCAGCACGGCCGAAAACATCGCCGCCTTCCTGCAAGCCGGCCTGCCCGTGTGGGTGCAGCAGAGCATCGCCGAACTCGTCGACCGCGAGGCGTGGGGCGAACTCAACGACCGTTTTTATCGCTATCTCGAATTCGGCACCGGCGGCATGCGCGGCCGCACCATCGGCGTCGTCGCGGCGTCGGCCGAGACTGGCACGCTGAGCGCGACCGGCACGCCCGAGCACGCCGCGGTGGGCAGCAACATGCTCAACGATTTCACGCTCGTGCGCGCGACGATCGGACTCTTTCGCTACACCAAAAAGTTCCTCGAGCAAAACGGCGACAGCGCGAAGCCGCGCATCGTGATTGCGCACGACGTGCGCCATTTCTCGCGGCACTTCTGCGAACTCTCCGCCGCGACGTGGACGCGCCTCGGTGGCGAGGCGTTCATCTTCGACGGGCCGCGCCCGACGCCGCAGCTCAGCTTTTCGGTGCGCTCGCTGAAGGCGCACGCGGGCGTCGTCATCACCGCGTCGCACAATCCGCCGCACGATAACGGATTCAAGGCCTACTTCGGTGACGGCGCCCAGGTCGTGCCGCCGCATGACAAAGGCATCGTGAGTGAAGTGAACGCCGTGCCGCTCAGCGAAATCGGCGGGCATCTCGAAAAGTCTCTCGATGGCGTCACCACGCTCGGCCGCGAAGCGGACGACGCCTATCTCGCCGTGGCCGCAAAGGCCGTGGTCGATGGTGGCGTCTTTGCGAAGGCGAAGCTGAAGGTCGTCTTCACCAACATCCACGGCACCGGCGCGGTGCACTCGGTGCCGCTGCTCAAGCAAGCCGGCTGCGACGTGCACACGGTGGCCGATCAGCTCGAATTCGACGGTCGTTTCCCGACCGTGAAATCGCCGAATCCGGAAAACGCCGAAGCGCTTTCGCGCGGCGTCGCGCTCGCCGATCAGATCGGCGCGGACGTGGTCATTGCGACCGATCCGGATTGCGATCGCATGGGCTGCGCGGTGCGCAACAAGGCTGGCAAACTCGAACTTCTGACCGGCAACCAGATTGGCGCGCTGCTCGCGGATTATCGCCTCACGAAGTTCAAGGAACTCGGCTGGATTCCCAAGGACGGCAGCTCGCACGTCGCGATCGTGAACACGTTTGTGACCTCGCAGCTCCACGACGCGATCGGTCGCGGCCACGGCGTGAAAGTCATCAAGACCCTCACCGGCTTCAAGTGGATCGCCGCCAAGATGCGCGGCTACGAGGAGCAGCTCACGAAAGCGATGGGCGCTGGCTTCAACTACGACGCGACGCCGTTCGAGGAGCGCGTGAAGCTGCTGCAACAGCACAGCACGTTTTACGCGTTCGGCTGCGAGGAAAGCTACGGCTACCTGCCCAACGACTACGTGCGCGACAAGGACGGCAACACCGCCAGCCTCATGTTCGCCGAGGTTTGCGCGTGGGTGAAGAGCCGCGGCCTGACCGTGCCGGAGTATCTCGATGAGATTTTCCTGAAATACGGCTTCTACCTCGAGGGCACGATCAACCTCTACTACGAGGGCGCGAGCGGCAACGCGAAGATCAAGCGCATCCTCGACACCTATCGCTCGAATCCGCCGCAGGCGTTCGGTGACGTCGCCGTGACGAAGTTCGAGGACTTCGGGCGTCAGGACATTCGCGATGCCGACGACGAGCTCATTCCGAAACAGGACCTCTATTTCGTGACGCTGGCCAACGGATACTCGTTCGCCGCGCGCGGCAGCGGCACCGAACCGAAGATGAAGTTCTACGTCTTCGCGAAGGAGAACGTCGCCAACGCGAGCGAACTCTCGACAGTGAAGGCGCGCGTGAAGGAAACGCTCACCGCGCTCAGCGCCCTCATCGAAGCCGACGCGAAACAACGCGCGGAGGGCTGAGGGCTGAGGGCTGGAGAGAGTTGAGAGCTGAGAGTTGCTCGGCTCTCGCTCGCGGCTTGGTCGGGGGCCGGTGCGCACCGTGTCGCGACTCGGTCCGCACCTTGGCTCGACCGTGTCCGCGTCGTGGTCCGATTCGGTGCGGACATGAGCCCATGCCTGTGCGGACGTTGGCACGACACGGTCCGCACTTTGGCACGATTCGGTCTGCGCGCAGAGGTATATATTGATGTCGCTGTCGTCAGATTTGCCTCGTCGCGCGCTCCGCTTGGAGCCATGTTAGATACATTAGGTTGCCCCATACGCTTCCGTCGCGTTTCTGATCCATGCGCCTTCAACTATCTATTATCGTCGTGCTGTGCTTGGGTCTGGGCGCGGCTTATCTGTGGCGTTCGTCGGAGATGACGATGCCAGATGGCGCTCCTGCTTCAAGGACCGCGGAGAACCAGAGCGGCTCACCTGAAGCGCATCGGAAGCAAGCATCCCCAACCCCTGGCGGCACCCAGCATCAGAGTGCGTTTCAGGAAGTCTCGTGGAGGAGGCGACCCGAGATTCCGGTGGAGATTGGAGATAGTCCATTTCACGCGAGTCTTGAGCAGCTCGCCGACGCGCCCCTACGACGTGCGCTGAAGACCTGGCGCTCGCTTCAGATACCGCTTGAGGATGAGGCCAGTCTACGGGCAGACGCCCGGGGAATGCTTTTCTATGTCTGCGGGTTACGAGATTTCCCCCCAGCGGCGGCTACTTTGAGTCAGCTGAAAGAGGACACGATGGATCGTGTTCTTGCAGGGGCAGCAGCCGTCCCAATTTCCAAACCGCCCGTTAGGCACTCGCTCAAGGGAGCCAAGAATGTGCTGTATCTTGATTTCAACGGGCATGTGATCACGGGCACTGCGTGGAATACGGATGCTGGGGTGGCCACATTCCGTGCACAGCCCTTCGACATCGATGACGATCCCACGACGTTCAGTGAAGCAGACCAAGATGCGATATTAGATATTTGGGCACGGGTCGCGGAGGATTTTGCGCCGTTTAATATCGACGTGACGACGGAGGAGCCGGCGAAGTTTGGTCCGACGGTCGCACGAGCGGTGATTACCGATGCGGTTGACGTAAACGGCATCGCGATGCCCTATAGCGATGCCGGTGGTGTTGCCTATGTAGACAAGTTCGGAAGGGCTGACTTTGCGACTTATTCGCCGGTGTTAGTCTACTACCGGCACGGGAAGCGCGTCAGTGCACGGGACAAAGTGGCCGACTCGGTGAGTCACGAGTTTGGACACAATCTAGGGTTGTCGCACGATGGCCTGAAAAAGGCGAAGGAGGAGTATTACGCAGGCCATGGATGGGGTGAAACCTCCTGGGGGCCAATTATGGGGAGCCCGCATGCTGTATTCGTCACCCAGTGGTCCAAGGGAGAGTATTATGATGCCAATAACCTTCAGGATGATATTGCGATCATCACGAGCAAACTGGGGTTGAGAAAATCCGCCGCGAGCACGAGCCGCTCGAAGGCGAAGGTGCTGAAGGTGTCGGGCCGCAAATTTGCCGATACAGGGATTCTAGGCCCGGGTGATTCGCATTGGTATAGTTTCACCACAGCCAAAGGGAAAGTCACAGTTGCCGCATCTCCCTTCCGTTCCGTGTGGAATGAGCACGGCGGCAATGTCGATCTGCGAATCGACTTGGTTGATGCTGATGGCAAGGTCGTGAAGAGCTCAAATCCTTCGGGAGCAACTTCGGCGTCCCTGAGCTATAAGGCATCGAAAGGAGTTTACTATCTCCGGGTGCGTGGAGCAGGTGAGGGTTTTCCGCACCTGAATCCGCCTTCTGGATACACCAGCTATGGCAGCGTCGGCCAGTATGGCATCTCGGGCAAGGTGATTACGGGCCCTCCGGTCATCACCAGTGCAAAGTCAGTGAGCGTAGTGGGCGGGGCGAGTTTCACCTACAAGATCGAGGCGACCAACAGCCCGAGCGCGTTTGCAGCCACGGGGCTACCAGCCGGCTTGAAGCTCGATAAGAAGACCGGTGTCATTTCCGGTCGGCCGACCAAAAATGGAAAGTATTCCGTCAAGCTCACGGCCAAGAATGGAGAGGGATCCGGGAAAGCCACCTTGGTTCTCAAGGTTAAGGACGGCCCGCCTACAATTCTCTCTCAGAGCACCGGATTGAAGGTCTTGGAACCGGGGAGTTCGACCACATTGAAGGTCTCTGTATCGAGCGTCAGCGGGACAACAAAATATCAGTGGTATCTCAACGGCCAAAAGGTGAGCGGAGGAAAAAAGGTGACGCTGAAGGCGACGGCGTCGGGTTACTACGTGGTCAAGGTGACCAACTCTGCTGGTTCGACTAGAAGCAAACCCGTCTTTGTCCGTGTGGTGCCTAAGAAGACAGCTCTGTTTGCGTGGGGCTTGAACACCTACGGTCAATCCGAAGTGCCTGCGAACGTCAAAACTGCGATGGCCGTGGCGCAAGGACACGGGCATTCTCTGGCCTTGTTGAAGAATGGCACCGTCGTCGGCTGGGGACGGAATGATTGGAAACAGGCGACGCCGCCGGCTGGTTTAAAAAACGTGGTCGATATTGCGGCCGGCGGTCACTCGAGCGTTGCCCTCAAATCGGATGGAACCGTGGTCACATGGGGTTACGGGTCCATGATCCAGCCTCAAACCCAAGCATTGTTGACGGATGTCGTAGGGATTTCGGCTGGCGCGGATCACGTCCTGGCACTGAAAAGCAACGGCACCGTGATTGCGTGGGGAGATGCCGAGGATGGCCAAACGCTCGTGCCGGAAGGCCTGAAGAATGTCGTGGCCGTTGCTGCTGGTGACAACCACTCGCTTGCTCTTAAGAGCGATGGCACGGTCGTATCCTGGGGGGCAGAGTGGTATGAATCGATGGAAGTCCCGAAGAACTTGAAAGATGTAGTTGAGATCGCTGCGGGCGACAGATTCTCCATTGCTCGAAAGTCGGACGGCTCGATTGTCGCCTGGGGTAGACTCCACTACGAGCAGGATAAACTCCCGGTAGGCGTCTCCGCAGTGAGGAGCATTGCTGCGGGCCGTAACCATGTGGTCGCAATCACAAAAAATGGGAAAACAATCGCCATGGGCAACAACGACGAAGGCCAAACCGACGTTCCGTCGCGATTGACGAACTCCATCGCTGTGACGGCGGGGCGTAATTCCTCCATCGCGATTCAGGACAACACTCACTAGCACAGGTGGTCAGCTGCGTGAGTGGAGAGAGGTCGCACGGAGAAAGGCGCCTTCTCGGCTGCACGGAAAACGAAGTGAGAACACACCTTCTTGGAACGTGATGAAGCCGTGTGTTTGGCCACGGCGGGAGCAATCCGGTGCGAACATTGGCACGACACAGCGCACGCGTTATCCGCTGGAGACTCTTGGTGGGCGACTGAGAGTGGTGTGAACTGTGCCGAGCGTTTGCGTTAGCTGCTTGGGGATTAGGTAGGTAAATCTACTGAGTTTTACCTCGTCCGAAATTGGGTTGTTGATCACGTTTGGGAGCCCCGAACTTCCACTCGCTCGGGCGGTTTCCTTTCCATGCGCCTTCGACTATCCGCTATCATTCTGCTATGCCTAGGTATAAGTGCAGCGTTGCTGTGGCGCTCGCCCGAGACGGGGGCGCCGAATGCCGCTTCTGCTTCGGCGGTCGCGGAAAATCGGACGGTGGCGGCGCGTGAGCGAAGCGACGAAGCAGTTGCGACGAGTGGCGTCGATCAAACGCGCGGGGACTTCGCTTCAGTGGTGTCGCGGGGACGTCTGCAGATACCATCGGAGATCAAGGACGGACCTTTTCGCGAGAGTCTCGAGCGGCTGTCGGATGAACCGCTGCGCCGCGCCCTGAAGACGTGGCATTCGCTGAAAATCCCGCACGAAGACCAGGAGAGCGTGCGCGCGGATGTTCGAGGGATGCTTTACTACGTGTGCGCGATTCCCGAGCACGTCCGCACGGCAACGGCCTTGGCGAACTCACAGCGCAGCGACGCGGATCGGGTGCTCACGGGAGCGGCAGCAGTGCCGATTGCGAAGCCCCCGGTGAAGCACTCGCTCAAGGGATCCAAGAACGTGCTGTATCTGGATTTCAACGGACACGTGATCTCTGGAACTGCGTGGAACGAAAACTACGGTGCGGCGACCTACAAAGCGAAGCCCTACGACACTGATGGAGATCCGACCAAGTTCAGCGATGCAGAGCAGGCGGAGATCATCGAAATCTGGTCGCGCGTGGCGGAGGATTTTTCGCCGTTTGACGTCGATGTGACGACGGAGGAACCGGCGACGTTCGGGCCGACCGTCGCCCGCGCAGTCATAACGGCCTCAATTGACGAAAACAAAGTGAGTATGCCGAGTGCTGGTGGCGGTGGCATTGCTTATATCGATGTGTTCGGAGGAGCCGACTTCGCCACGAGGTATTCGCCGGCGCTGATTTATCACACGAACCTGCACACGTCTGCTGCGGTAGCGGAATCCGTGAGCCACGAGTTGGGCCACAATCTCGGTTTGTCGCACGACGGTTCCACGGGGGTGGAGTATTACGACGGCCACGGTTCGGGGAACACTTCGTGGGGGCCGGTGATGGGTGGAGCGTTTGGCGCGAACGTCACCCAGTGGTCAAAGGGCGAGTATCTCAACGCGAGCAACACCGAGGACGACATTGCCATCATCGGGGCGAAGTTGCCGCTGCGAAAGACGGGCGCAGGCACGAGCAAGGCCACGGCTCGGGCGCTGAAGACTTCGGGGAGCAAGATTGCGGACAAGGGAATCCTCACCGATCCGACGGTAGGCGATTGGTATAGTTTATCGACGGGCGCGGGTGAGATCTCGCTGGCAGTGGCGCCGTTTCGCGCCGCTTCGGGCACGCACGGCGGCAACGCCGATCTCCGGATCGATCTGCTCAACGCTGATGGCAAGGTGGTGGCGAGCGCAAATCCGTCGGGCAAAACGGCGGCCTCGCTGACTTACAAAGCGCCGAAAGGCGTTTACTATCTGCGCGTGCGTGGCGCCGGCGATGGCTCACCCAAGGCGAATCCACCTTCTGGATACACCAGCTACGGGAGCATCGGTCAGTATGGAATCTCGGGCACGTTTGTCTCGGGACCGCCGGTGATCACGAGCCCCAAGTCGGCGAGCGTGGCGGGTGGTGCAAGTTTCACCTACAAAATTGTCGCGACCAACAGCCCGACATCGTTCAAAGCCACGGGGCTCCCGGCAGGTTTGAAGCTCGATAAAAAGACCGGCGTGATTTCGGGCCGACCCACGAAGAAGGGCACGTTCTCCGTTAAACTCTCGGCGACGAACAAAGACGGAAAGACCGGCAAGCTGACTTTGAAGCTCAAGGTCAAAGCGGCCGCGCCGGCGGTTGCTTCGCAAAGCAGCGGATCGAAAATCGTGGTGCCCGGCAAATCGACGACGCTGAAGGTCTCTGCGATCAGCGTCAGCGGGACGGCGAAATATCAGTGGTATCTCAACGGCAAGAAGGTCAGCGGCGGGACGAAGTCGTCGCTGAAGGCCAAGACGACCGGCTACTACGTCGTCAAAGTGAAGAACTCCAAGGGCACGACCACGAGCAAGCCGATCTTCGTCCGCGTGGCGCCGAAGAAGACCAAGGTTTACGCGTGGGGTAACAATGATGCCGGTCAGACCAAGGTGCCCTCGAAGCTGACCACGGCGGTCGCGGTGGCGCAGGGAGTGGAGCACTCGCTCGCCTTGAAGAGCAATGGCACGGTGGTCGGCTGGGGCGGGAACGATTCCGGTCAGGCCAAACCACCGAGCGGCTTGAAGAAGGTGGTGGATGTCGCGGCCGGAAACTACCACAGCGTCGCGCTCAAATCTGACGGCACCGTCGTTGCCTGGGGCAATGGCTACTACAAGCAAACCGCGGTGCCGAAATCGTTGAAGAGCGTGGTGGCCATTGCGGCCGGCGGCGATCACGTGCTCGCGCTGAAGAGCAACGGCACCGTCGTCGCCTGGGGACGCAACGAATACGGTCAGACCAAGATTCCGAAAGGGTTGAAGAACGTCATCGCGATCGCGGCTGGCGACCGACACTCGCTCGCGCTGAAGAGCGACGGCACCGTCGTCGCCTGGGGACGCAACAGTTGGGGCCAGCGAAGCGTGCCGAAAGACCTGAAGAAGGTGGTCGAAATCGCCGCGGGCACGTCGTTCTCGATCGCCCGGAAATCCGACGGCTCGATCGTTTCGTGGGGCAGCGCCTTTGGTTTGGACAAGTTGCCCGACGGTGTGACGGCGGTAAAAGCCATCGCAGCCGGATCGACTCACGTGGTGGCGATCACGAAAGACGGAAAGGCGATCGCTTTCGGCTCCAGTTCCTACGGGCAGATCAACGTGCCTTCGAAACTGAAAAAGCCGTTCGCCGTGTCGGCGGGCTGGTGGTCTTCGATCGCGGTCCACGACGCCACGAAGTAACGCGGACGCGCCGGCAAAGAAAACGCCGCGACTCGCGCGAGTCGCGGCGTGGAATCCCGGCGGAATTGAGAATCGATCAGGCGTTCGCCGCGTTTCGACGGTGGAAGCGCCGCACGATCAGGAGAACCAAACCGAGACTCGCGAATGCGGCGTAGGTGGACGGCTCGGGGATGGGCGTCATTCCCGGCGGCGGTCTCGTGAGCTCGCGCGCCGAGCCAAACGTGAGATTGTCGATCGCAAAGCCGGCAGGTTCAGGACCGGTGATGTAGAACGAGATTCCGGAAATCACGTTGTCGCCGCTCGCATCAGCCAACCCGAAAAACTCGATGCCAAGTTCGGTGTTTGTCACGATGCCGATGGATGCGCCATCGGCTGAAAATGCCTCGATCGATGTGCTGTTGAGGGCGTTGAAAAAACCACCGTCGAGCCCCACGGCCGCCACCGGCTTGGAGAAGAACACCGAGATCGGTCCGTTAAAGGTCGGTGTTCCGCTCAACACCGGAGAGGTGGGATTCGAAATGTCTCCAGTGACATAGACATTGGTATCGTGCAGCAGCGTCAGCGGCCCCGTCGGACTGCCGACCAGCGTGGAGGGGAAATCGTTTGTGACCGTCTGTCCGGCGAAGTTTGAGCCGAAACTGACCGTCACTGTGCCGAGCGTGGCGGTTTCAATGTCATAGCTGGGGTTGGTTTCGTAAGTGCTGAACGTAAGGACGGAGGCTTGGGGAGTGAAATCGCCTTCGGCGATGCGGACGAGTTGAGCGTGACTAGAAGTTGCCAGGCATGTGCCCAGCATCAGCGCAGGGAGAAATCTCCATGGGGTTTTCATATGTGTGGGGTGCGTGCCGACGGTGTCTGGCGAATGGAAAACCCGCCCCGACACAGCCGAAACGCGCTGTATCGGTTATATCATTTTTGTCGCAACCCCGCACCCCGCAGAAACTGTCAGGTTCTCCGGTATCGCCTGTCGGAGACAACGAAGGAAGGCGCCGGAGAGCGCGTGCGGCAAACCACCTGATGGTCGTTGCCGGGAGATGTCGCAAAAAAAGGCGCGCCGTGAAGGCGCGCCTGAGAGTGTAGAACCAGCTGATTTTGCGATCAGACCAGCAGCAGAGCCGGCGACTCGAGCAGTTGCTTGAGCGCACCGAGATATTGCGCGCCGACCGCGCCGTCGAACACGCGGTGGTCGCACGAGAGCGTGAACGTCATCGTGTGGCCCACGACGATCTGGCCGTTTTTCACGACCGGCTTGGTGACCGTCGTGCCGACCGCGAGGATGGCGGAGTTGGGCGGGTTGATGATCGCGGTGAAACGCGGGATGCCCATCATGCCGAGGTTCGAGACGCAGAAGGTGCCGCCGGTGAATTCGGCCGGCGTGAGCTTCTTGTCCTTGGCCTTTTTGCCGAGGGACTTCGCTTCCGTGCTGATCTGGAAAACGCTCTTCACGTGCGCATCGCGGATGACCGGCGTGATGAGGCCGTCCGGCATCGCAACCGCGAAGGCGACGTGCGCCGCGGCATAATGACGGATCTGGTTGCCTTCCCAGCTGCTGTTCACGATCGGCACCTGACGCAGCGCTTCGGCGGAAGCCTTCAGGACGAAATCGTTGACCGAGAGTTTCACCCCCTGCGACTCGAGGCCGGTGTTGAGCTGCTGGCGCAAAGCGAGGAGCGGTTCGGCGTCGATCTCGATGTCCACATACACATACGGAATCGTGGTCGTGGACTCGAGCATGCGGCGCGCGATGGTGGCGCGCATGTTCGAGACGGGCACCACGCGCTCTTCCTGGATCGGGCCCTTGTTGCCAATGGCACCGCCGGCAAACGCCACGCCACCGGATTTGCCGGGAGCCGCAGACGCTTTTGCGGAGCCGCTCTTTTCGGCGGCGAGAATGTCGGCGCGAACGATGCGGCCGCCGGGGCCGGAACCCTGCACGCGGCGCGGATCGATGCCTTTCTCGGCCGCGAGTTTCTTCGCGAGCGGCGAGATGCGGATGCGGCCTTCGTTGATCGGAGTTTCTTCGGAGGCGGCGGGCGCGGGAGCCGGAGCGGACGGCACAGGCGGCGTCGCGGCGGGCTGAGCCTGCACTTCGTTCTTCGACGTCGTCGAGGCGCCGGGAGCGGTGGACTTGGTTTCCTCGGACTTCTTTTCGGGCTCGGGCGCGGCAGGAGCGGCGGGCGCAGCCGGAGCTTCGACCTTTTCGCCGGGTTTACCGATGGCGCAGAGCGGGGCGCCGATGGCGACCTGCGAGCCGCCTTGCGCGAAGATCTTCAGCAGCGTGCCATCGAAGAAGCACTCGAGCTCCATCGTGGCCTTGTCCGTCTCGACCTCGGCCAACATGTCACCGCTCTTCACGGTGTCGCCCTCGTTCTTGAGCCATTTGACCAGCGTGCCCACCGTCATGGTGTCGCTGAGTTTCGGCATTTCGATGATATTGGCCATGGTAAGCGGTAACTCGATGCGTTGAACGTGAGGAAGTGAACCGAGGCGTCAGGCGACGGTGGCGAGCGCGGCCTTGAGGACGCGTTGCGGATTGGGCAATTGCTCGACTTCGACCGGCGGGCTGTAGATCGCGGGCGCGTCGACGGTCGCGAGGCGGTTGATCGGAGCGTCGAGATCGTCGAACGCTTCCTTCTGAATCATGAACGCGAGCTGAGAGCCGACGCTGGCAAAAGGTTTCTGCTCCTCGACGATGAGCACGCGGTGCGTCTTGCGCACGGAGGCGAGCACCGTGTCGATGTCGAGGGGACGGATCGTGCGCAGATCGACCACTTCGACGGAGACGTCGTGTTCCTTTTCGAGGATTTCGGCGGCCTTCAACGAGTGCAGCACCGAACGGCCATAGGTCACGATCGTGAGATCCGTGCCCTCGCGCTTCACGTCCGCGACGCCGAGCGGAATGACATACTCTTCGGTCGGGACTTCGCCCTTTTCGCCGTAGAGGATCGTGTTCTCGAGGAACATCACCGGATCGTTGTCGCGGATGGCGGACTTCAGCAGGCCCTTCGCGTCGTAAGGCGTGGACGGCACGACCACCTTCACGCCGGGGTGATTGGCGAGAACGTTTTCCGGCGTGTGCGAGTGGGTGGCACCGACGTTGGTGCCGCCGTTCGCCGGGCCGCGGATCACGATCGGGCAGTTGATGAGACCGCCGGACATGTAGCGGACGTTGGCCGCGTTGTTCAGGATCTGATCGAAGGCGACCGAGTAGAACGACCAGAACATCAGCTCCATGACCGGGCGGATGCCGAGCATCGAGGCGCCGACGCCCATGCCGATGAAGCCGGCTTCGCTGATCGGAGTGTCCACGATGCGCTGCGGGCCGAACTTGGCCAGCAGGCCCTCGGTGACTTTGTAGGCGCCGTTGAACTGGGCGACTTCTTCACCCATGACGACGACGTTCGGGTCGCGTTCGAGCTCTTCGGCAAGAGCATGGCGGACCGCTTCGCGATAAGAAATGACGGGCATCTTTGAAAAGGTGCGGAGGTGGAGGTGAGAGGCGCGGGGAATTAGTCGAAGAACAGGCGGCCCTTGGACGCGCGCTGCGAGGGATTATCGGCCTCCCAGTAAACATCCTTCTGGATGTCGTCGACGGTCGGGAATGGGCTCGCCTCGGCGTATTCGGCGGCGAGTTCCGCTTCGCTGCGGGCCTCTTCGTCGATCTTCGCGATCAAGGCTTCGTCGAGCACGCCTTCCGAAACGAGCTGGTTCTGGAAGAGCTGAATCGGGTCCTTCGTGCGGCGATACTCTTCGATCTCGGCCTTGCTGCGATAGGTGTTGTCGGGATCCGCGACGGAGTGTCCGCGATAGCGATACGTGTCGATTTCGACCGTGGCCGGGCGGGACTTCTCGCGAGCGAGGCGGAGGAATTTATCCATCGTGGCGCGCACTTCGTAGATGTCGTGGCCCTGGCACTGGCCCCAGTCCATGTCGTAACCGGCGGCGCGTTTCGCGAGTTCGCCGGCGGAGGAGCGGGCCTGGCTCGTGCCCATCGAGTAACCGTTGTTCTCGATGACGAACACGACCGGCAGATTCCAAAGCGCCGCGAGATTGTAGGCCTCGTGGACCGCACCCTGATTCACCGCACCGTCACCCATGAACGCCATCGCGGCGCCCTTGAGACCTTTATACTTCAGGCCGTAAGCGAGACCGACGCCGAGCGGGATCTGGCCGCCGACGATACCGTGGCCGCCCCAGTAATTGAGCTCGGGAGCGAAGTAGTGCATCGAGCCGCCTTTGCCCTTCGAGCAGCCGGTGGCTTTGCCATACAGTTCGGACATCAGCGGCTTCGTGTCCATGCCCACGGCGATGGCGTGACCATGATCGCGATACGCGGTGATGACGTGGTCGTCCTTGCCCATGAGCGAGCAGGCGCCGACGGCGACGGCTTCCTGACCGATGTAAAGGTGGAGAACCCCGCCGATCTTCTTCGACTGGTAGGCGCGCAAGCTGCGTTCCTCGAATCGGCGAATCCGCACCATTTTGCGGTAGAGCTCGATGCGCTCCTCGCGAGAGAGCGAAGCGTTGACGGGCGCTTTGCTGAAGTCGCCCCCGGTGGGAGCTTCGGCTTTCTTTTCAGCGGTGGCGGTCGGTTTTTTGCTCACGGAAGAGATTCGTTTTATGGTGAACGGTGAACTGTTAGTTGGTAGGCCGAGAAATCAAGCGTGGATTGGACGCAGCGCAATGCGCGTGCCGAACTTATAACGCTCTGCAAAATCGCCCGGCGTAACTGGCGTTTCAGGTGATCTCCTCGATCTCGACCAGCACCGGTTTGCCCGGCGCGCAGTCGGCTTTGAGGGAGACGAAGCGATCGTGATATTGGTCGAAAATCGGCCACAACGCGGTCCGGTCGGTTTCGGGAATCGGGAGCCGGTCGATCTCGGCGCGGCTGAAGAAACCGAACTTTCCCTCGTGCATGTCGGCCGGCAGGGCTGCAATCGGCTTTCGGCAGCGGAAAAGAAACATGAGCCAGTGGGACTGACCTTCGTAGGCCTTCTCCGCGATCATCGCGAAAAGGTGCAGATCGGCTGCGGTGATCTCGTGCCCCGTCTCCTCGCGTGTTTCACGCACGGCACACTCGAAGGGAGACTCGCCGATCGCCGTTTCGAGCTTGCCGCCGATGGGACTCCAGACGCCTAGATTCGGCGGTTTCGCGCGGAGCAAAAGCAACTGCTCGCCGGCGGCGTTCTCGAGGAAAACGAGCACGGCGATCTTGTAGCTAAGAGCAGGAGTCATGAGTAAGTTTTGAGCGTGACGTGGCAGGAGGCCTGCTCAAGTTTTTCCTCCTCCGTTATGCGACGTTTCCTGCTTCCGTTCGCGTTGGGCCTGGCGCTGCCGTGCGCACTTATGCGCGCCGAGCCCTCCACCGGAGAAGCCGCCGTCGTGGGCGTGCAGTTTTCTCTCGCGCAACCGCCGAATGCTGCGACCTCGAACCCGTGGCACGAGACCACGGTGATTCTCGAGGCGCGGCCCGGCGCCGATGATCCCGGCCGGATGCTTTCGCGTGTCCGCGTCTCGCTTCTGATCGGCTGCGAAATCGCTACGGCGAACAAGCGCACCGAATACTATCGCGCACAAGGCGAGTTGGTCGCGCTCGCTCCGGGCCGCGCCGAAGTTCGCTTCTATCTTCCGCCCGAGATCGTGCGGCGCGATTCCGTTCGTGGCGAACCGCGCTTCTGGGTCGCCGAAGTCTCGGTTGCCGGCCGCTCCTCGCAATCGCACGAGCGGGTCTCGGCTTCGTTGACCCGCGCGGCGGCGCGTCAGGCGTTCAACGACGCGATCGCGCGTGAGGCGGCGCGCAACGACGGCATCCTCGTCGCCCAACCTTTCACCCCGTTTGCGTGGGATCACCCCGCAGGTTCTCCGACGTTTGTGCGGAGTAACGCCAAGTAACCAGCATGCTGCCGCGCACCATCAGAGCTTTGGACATTGGCGCGAGCCGTGTGATGTGCGGCGACTTTGGGGTAGCGAAGGATCGGACGCTGACGTTGCGACGGCTGTCCGTGGCACCGTGCGACGCGTCTGTTTCTTCGGATACGCAATGGGCCGGCAGCGTGGCGCACGCATTCGGTTCGCTCGTTGCGGAATCCGCGTCCAATCGCGCCGTGCTCGGACTGCCGGGACATCTCGCGCTGACGAAGTTCATCAAAACGCCGGCGGTGCATCCGTCGAAGCGCGACAAGATTCTCCAGTTCGAGGCGGCGCAAAACATCCCGTATCCACTTTCTGAAGTCGCGTGGGATCACACGGTCGTTGCGCAGGATGGCCTCGACCTCGAGATCATGCTCGCGGCGGCGAAGGTGGAACTGCTCGACGAACTGTGCCGCGCCGCGATTGCCGTCGGCGTGCGTCCCGCCGCGGCCGTGCCCGGCTGCCTCGCGTTGTGCCGGGCGTTTCGTTACAACTATCCGGAGGTCAACGAACGCGTTCTGATTCTCGCGATCGGAGCGCGCTCCACGCATCTGCTGTTTGTGGAGCCCGAGCGCTACTTCGTGCGCACGACGACGCTGGCCGGCAACACGATCACGCAGAGCATCGCGGAAGAGCTGAATCTCGAGCCGACGAAGGCCGAATCGCTGAAGGTGCAGGTGTTGTCCGGCGCCGTGGAGTTGCCTCCCGATTCGGCAGCGCGACAAGCGGTGCAGCGGGCAGCCGATGCGTTTCTGAGTCGCCTGCAGATCGAGATCACGCGCTCGGTCGTGAACCTCCGGCGCCACGCGGGAGGCGAGGGGCCCGCGACCATTTATCTCGCCGGTGGTGGCACGCGCGCAAAGGGCTGGACGGAAGCGCTGGCCGCACGCCTCGACATCGCGGTGCATGCATTCGACGCGCTGCGACGCGTGAAGGGGGAAAGTCCGGCGATCGAAGGGGTGGCGAAGCGTTCGCCGGCCTGCCTCGCCGAATTGGTGGGCCTCGCGGCGCCGCTCGCTGGTATCCAGAATCCGGATGTAAACTTGCTTCCGCCCGAACTCGCGCGTCGCGAAACCGGACGCCGTCGGCAACCGTGGCTGCTCGCGGCGGCGGCGTTGGTCGCCGCGGCCGCGGTGCCTCCGCTCTGGTATTACACGGGGGCGGTGAAGCAGGCCGAGCAGCAGCTTGCGCAGCTCGAGGCGGAGATGCGGCCTGCTCGCGCCGTGCAATCGCGCACCGCTGCCAATCTCGCCGCACTCGAAGAGGTGCGCCGTCAGATCGACGCCCTGCACGGACTCGTCGCTTCGAAATCGAATTGGATCAATTTTCTCACCGATCTGCAGAGCCGCCTGGTCAAGGTGGAGGACGTGTGGCTCGAACGACTCGCGGTCTCGCGTCCGCCCGTCGGCGTGACCGACTCCGCACCAGAGCAACTGCATCTCGTCTTGAGCGGACGTCTGCTCGATCGGAAAAATCCGCTCTCGAAAGTCAGCGCGGCTTCGAATGCGCGCGTGAAGCGATTGCTCGCGAGTTTCAAGGAGTCGCGGTTTATCGCCGACGTCGAAAACGAGCGCTTCGACAACACCCAGCCCGGAATCCTCCGGTTCGACTTCACGCTGGTCGTCGACACGGAGAACCCCTTGTAAGCCGTGCGCGCGCTTCGAAATTTATCCGGGTTCTCTGCGAGCGTGCTGACGCTCTTGCTCGTCGCGGCGATCAGCGTGGGCTGGAGCGTCGAGCGGGGATTCGCGCACAAGAAACTCCAGGCGCAGTTGCGCACAAAACAGCGGGAAGCGCGCAACCTCGCACAAGTTCAACCGGCGCCCACGCCAGAAAACGAAGCGCTCGTCGCTGCCGATCTGGAACAGGCCAACGCTGCGCTCGCGGCGATGCGCGCGGATCTCACGGGACGGAGTCTCTCGGTCGACCGACTGAAGCTTCAGAGCGTGCCCGAGCGCCGCCCGGACGCGTTTTTCGATATCGCGGACTTTGTGGAGCGCATGCGTTTTCGCGCCGAGCAGGCGGGTGTCGGACTCAAGTCCGACGAGCGTTTCGGCTTCGCCGAATTTGCCCACGTCGGCCCTGAGCAGGACGAAATTCCAGCGGTGTTTCGCCAACGGCTCGTCATGCAGTATCTGCTCGAGCAGCTCTTCGACGCGCGCCCTGAGCGTCTGCTCACGGTGCGCCGCGAACGTCCGACATCGGCGACTTCTCGCGACACGCGTGCAACGACCACGACAGCCTCGGCGGATCTCTTTGAAGTCGATCCGCGCATGACCGCGCGCGTGCCGGGGTTTGTGGATGCGACCGCGTTTCGGTTGGAGTTCACGGGCGGCACGGGCACGCTGCGCACCTTTCTCAATCGTCTCTCCACCTTCGAGCTTCCGCTTGTCGTGCGCTCGGTGGAAGTGGAGCGACAGAACGAACCGGCTGGCCTGCGCACGAGCGAGGGCGAGATCGCGCCGCTGGTGGTTCCGGCGACCTCCCGCTTCACGGTGACGGTCGAGTATATCGAGCTGACGGAGCCTGCCTCATGAGGTCGATCCGCACCGAGCATCTCCTGTTTGCGCTGGCTGCACTTCTTCTGGCCGGGTCCGCGACGTGGTTTGGTTTCGTGCCACCGCGGCAACAACCTCGCGCGTCCGCGACGCGGCTCATGCTGATTGGCGGCGATTACCAAGCAGCCTCGTTGACGGCGCCCACCACGAAGCCGGAAATCTGGTCCGCACCGCCCGCGCAGAAAAGTGGTCGCGAGTGGGTCTACGAAGTCTTCACGCCGCCCTCCATTTTCTACGATGCGCGCTCGCAGCGGTTCAGCGTGACGCCGCCCACACCGGCGGTGGAGCTGACGCCGCCTCCACCGCCGTTTGGCTTGGAGTTGGTGCGCGTCGAGCGTCCGCTCTTTCCCTTGCAGTTGGTGGGCTATGTCGGAACCGGGCGTAATCTGCGCGGAATCTTCGAAAACGTGGTCACCGGGGAGACATTCCTCGGCGGTGACGGCGGCCGCGTCGACTCGCTCGGTCTGTCGATCGTATCCATAAAACTCATACGCACGCCCGTCGATCAGGAGGAGAACTCGCCGATACTCGCCACCACGGCCGTGGCGGAAGTCCGCGATCGAGCGACCGCCTCCGTAGTGGAGCTCAACAGTCGCGAGCGACACTACGTCGCAGCGCCATCTGCTTGGGTGCGACTCGCGGGCTCCGACGAAGACGCGCGCGAGATGAAGGTCGGCGACGAATGGTCGACCGGCGAAGCTGTTTTCCGCCTAGAGCACATCGACCTCGCCGCGGCGGCGGTGGTCGTCACCAAACTACGCGGCGGCGAGCACCCACCAGAGCAGCAGACACTCACCGCGCTGGCTGCGACGCCCGCGACTCTTCCTTCCCACGCTTCACTTTGATTCCGGCATGAAATTCTTTCCCCAACTTCGCCCGCTGCACGTCTGGCTCGCCGCGTTGATTGTTTTTGCTGTCGCAGCGCCCGCGTTTCATTTGCAGGCCCAGACGTCCACGGAGACGAAGATCAAGTTGATGGCCGAGGCCCTGCGTGCGCGTGACGCCCGCGAGTGGCCGGCCGCGCGCAAGGCCGCGCTCGAGCTTCTCGCGATCGCGCCCGGCGATCTCAGCGTCCAGCGGCTGCTCCGCCAGATCAACGAAGCCGAGGCGGCTGATCAGGTGCGACCAGCGGCGGTCGAAGCACCTCCGGTATCAGCGCCGATCGCTGCGCCAACCTCCGTGGTCGCGCTCAGCGAGGTTGACCGCGAACTCGCGGCGCTTGAGGCCGAGGCGGAGGCCGTCGCGCGCGAAGAAGCCAAGCGCGTGGCCGATCTGATGGCGCGTGCTCCTGCACAGCGCAAGGAGGCGCGCAAACTCGCGTCGGCCGAGCGCTACGATGACGCGCTCGCGGCACTCGACGCCGCAATCGCCGCACTGCCGGCAAATCCCGCGACGGTCGCGACGCTGGCGGACCTTCGCAAAGAACGTCAGGCGATCGCGGATCGTCAGTCCGAGGCGCTCGTCCGCGCCGCCGAACGTCAAGCGCGTGCAGAGGCGAAAGCAGCGAAGCGCGAAGCCGCACGCACGCGCGAACTCGCCGCCGCCGAACCGACGCGCGTGGAGAGCGAAGCGCCGGCGGCGCCTGAGTTGAGCGAGATCGACCGGCTCGTGCAGAAAGGTCGCAGCCAATACCTCGCCGGCGAAGAGGACGGCGCGATGGACACGTTTCGCGAAGTCGAGGCGCTCGATCCGGGCAATCGCGAGGCGAAGGATTTTCTCCGGCGCATCGCTGCCGCCAAAGCGCGCACAGGTGAGCTCAACCGCGAGAAAACGCGCGCGCAGCTGCTCGAGGAAGTCACGAAAAGCTGGCAGCGCCCCGGCCTCTATGAAGAGCGCACCCGCACGCTGGATACCGCCGTCGCGGTCGCGCCACTCGCGCAGAAGCTCAATGAGATCGTGCTGCCGCACGTGAGTTTCACACGTCTCGAAATCGGCAAGGTCATCGCGGCGCTCGGTGCCATGTCGGAGGATTTCGATCCGGCCGAACTTGGCGCGAAAGGCGTGAACATCGTGCTGCTCGATCCCGCCAACAAAGCGCCGTCGGTCACGCTCACGCTGCGCAACACCACCTTGAAGCGCGTGCTCGATTTTGTGACGGAGTCCGTCGGCTACCAATACGAAGTGCAGCCCGACGCCGTGATCGTGCGTCCGGGCGGCGAGACCTCGACGCTCGAGACCGCGTTCTTCCCGATCACGCGCGCGACCGTGCTCCGCATGACCGGCGTCAGCGCGACCGCGGTTGCGACGCGCAACGACGGACTTTCTTCCTTTGGTGCGACCAACGATCCCGGTGCGGGGGTTTCCAACACCACCGAGGCAGCCGGCATGCGCTCGTTTCTCCAACAAGCCGGCGTGAACTTCGATCCGACGGTCGTGTCCGGCGCCAGCCTCGCTTACGACGGCTCCGCGCTTATCGTCACGCAGACGCCGCGCAACATTGAACGCATCCGCAACATCCTGAATCGCTACAACGACGTCCGCCAGGTCGAGATCGAAGCGAAGTTCATGGAGGTGCAGGAAGGCGCACTCGAAGAACTTGGTGTCAATTGGTCGATCACGACCAAATCCACGCAGCGCAACGCCGGTGCGCAGGCGACTTATCAGAGCGGAAATCGTCCGCTCTCGAACGCGTTCAGCAACACCGTCTCCAGCCAGCAAGGGCGCATCATCCGCCCGGCGGTGCCGACGATCTTTACCGACTCAAACGGCAACGGCCAATACGATCCGGGTGAACCGATTTCACAGCAGGGCAGCGCGGCGCTCGACATTCCGATCGTGAACAACGCACCGCAGATTCCCGGTGGCGTCGATCTCGCCGCCGGCGCCAATCCGCTCGCCAACATCTCCGCCGTAATCGGCGAGTTCGACGTCAATGCGATCGTGCGCGCGCTCTCGCAGAAGCAGGGCACCGATCTGCTCAGCGCGCCGAAGGTCACCGTGCTCTCCGGCAATCCCGCGACGATCACGGTCGCGCAGGAGATGCGTTATCCGCAGAGCTACGGCCAGACGCAGGCGCAGGTCGGCACGGGCAGCGCGAGCGGCGGCGGCTCGGCCGGTGTGGCGATCACCGCGGGCACGCCGCAGGAGTTCACCGCGCGCAACGTCGGCGTGGAGTTGAAAGTCACTCCGACCGTCGAGGAAGATGACTACAGCATCAGCCTTGACTTGAATCCACGCGTCACGGAGTTCGACGGTTTTGTCGAATACGGCGGGCCGAGCATCGCGATCTCCGGCAGCACGACCGTCAACGTGCCTTCGGGGTTTTATCAACCGATCTTCTCGGTGCGCGACATCTCCACGAAGGTCACGATTTGGGATGGCGCCACGCTCGTGATGGGCGGCCTCACACGCGAGGAAGTGAAAAAGGTGAGCGACAAGGTTCCGATCCTCGGCGACATCCCGCTGCTCGGCCGCGCGTTTCGCTCAAAAGGCGAGAGCGCGCAGAAGAGAAATCTGCTCATCTTCGTGACCGCCAATCTCGTGAGTCCCGGCGGTTCACCGAAGAAGCAGGCGCTGAAAAACGTGCCGGCAAATTCGCTTTTCCAGAATCCAACCGTCGTGACGCCCGCCGGCTCCGAGCCGCGCACGCGCACGGACGGCTCTTAACGAAGTCCGACTCGGGACGAAGTGCGGCCCGAGTCGTGCCAGGGTGCGGACAAGGTCGCGCCCATGTCCGCACCGGGTCGGGACACGTTGCGCACCGGGTCGAGCCAAGGTTCGTCCCGGGTCGAGCCCAAGTGCGGCTTGAGTCGAGCCGGAGTGCGGACCGGCTCGGTGCGCGGTGCGGCATCAGCCGCGTCGCGCCTGGGCGCGGTGAGAGCTCATCACGGCGTGAAGCGCCGCGGCGAGTTCTTCGCCGGAGAAGGGCTTTTGCAGCACAACACAGTGGGGCAGCGCGGAAATTGCGGCGTGCACGTTTTCCGTGCCGTAGCCGGTGATGATCACGGAGGGGATGTCGTCGCCGCGGTCCCGGAGTTTGTGCACGAGATCGACGCCGGTGAGCTGGGGCATGGTGAGATCGGTCACGACCGCGGCGAACGAAGTGGTCGGATGTTTCAACATCGCGGCGGCTTCGACGGGGTCGTGGCACTCCGTGGGGCAGTAGTTGAGTTGCTCGAGGCGGGCGCTGACGAAGCGCGCGACGGCGGGTTCATCGTCGAGGACGAGCACGGCCTCGTTGTTGCCGCGCGGCGCATCGGCGGCGATGGCGGAAGGTTGTTCGGCGTTTTGGTCGGTGACCGGAAAGTAGAGTTCGAACGTGCTGCCGACGCCGAGGGAGCTGCGCACGCGAATGGCGCCGCGATGCGTGGCGACGATGCCTTGCACGATCGCCAGACCGAGGCCGGTGCCTTCGCCGGGCTTCTTCGTGGTGAAGAAGGGATCGAACACGCGATCGAGGGTGGAGCGATCCATGCCGGTGCCGTGGTCGGCGACGGTGAGGCACATGCAGCGGCCGGGCTGGAGTGGGGAAAGTTCGGCCGCCATTTCCGCAGTGGCTTCAATCGCGCGCAGCGAAATGCGGATCGTGCCGGGGTGTTCGCGCATGGCATGCATGGCGTTGGTGCAGAGGTTGAGCACGACCTGCTGGATCTGCGTGAAATCGGCGAGCACGGCGCCGGACTCGAGCGTGACGGAGAGATCGATCGTGGACGGCATCGAAGCGCGCACGAGCTTGAGCGCCTCGGCGACGGGACCGGCGAGATCGAGCGGCACGAGCTTGGGATTGCTCTGGCGCGAAAAGGTGAGGATCTGTGCGACGACGTCCTTCGCACGGAGTCCGGCCGAGCGGATCTGCTCGAGATCGCGATGAACCGCGTCGGGCGTGTCGAGATCGAGCTTGGCGAGTTCGCAGTAGCCGAGGATCGCGGTGAGGATGTTGTTGAAATCGTGGGCGATGCCGCCGGCGAGCGTGCCGAGGCTCTCGAGTTTCTGCGACTGGAAGAGCTGGTTCTCGAGTCGCTGGCGGCGCTCCTGCTCGGCGAGTTGTTCCGAGATGTCCTCTTTCAGCACGAGGAGATAAGTGATCTCGCCGGCGGAGTCGCGGATCGCGCTGACCGTGACGCGCACCGGCACGAGCCGGCCGGATTTCGAGCGGTCGGTGAGCTGGCCGTGCCACGTCTCGCGCCGCTGCAGCGCGGCCTGCACGGCGCTCTCGCGATCGAGGGAGAGGGGCTGCTCGCTGAGCTGGTTGAGATTGCGTCCGATCAACTCGCGAGCGGAAAACCCGGTGAGCTCGCAGGCGCGGGGGTTGGCGAAAACGATCTTGCCGTGCGGCCGCGCGATGAGGACGGCGACCGGGCTTTGATCGATCGCCTGCGAGAGAATGCGGATCTCCTCCACCTGCGCGGCGAGCTGATCGTTGCTCGCGTTGAGTTCGCGCGTGCGGCGCGCGACGAGGGCCTCGAGGCGGAGTTTTTCGCGGCGTCCAAGATAACTGGATACACGCGTGGCGCCGAAGATGGCGGCGACGCCGAGCAGGGCATAGAGTCCGTAGGCGTATTTGGTGGCGTAGAGCGGCGGGCGGATCTTGAAAGCGAGCGTCGCTTCCTCGCCGGTCTGCCGTCCGGAATGGGGGCGAACGCGGAGCACGTAGTCGCCCGGTTTGAGCCGGGTGAAGACAGCGCTGCCGGCACTGCCCATCGAGACCCAATTGGCATCATGACCATCGAGGCGAACGTCGAACTGCACGGGCTCGGCGAGCGAGGCCCCCGGCGTGACGAAGTTTATGATGAAGGAATTGTCGCGGTGATGGAACTCGGGCAGCGCGCCTTCCGTGCGGTAATAAGTGCGACCGGAAACCGGCAGACTTACCTGCGTGATGAGAGCGCGGAGCGGCGAGGGAGGAAGAATTTCGATGTTGGGATCGTAGCGCGTCAGGCGACGGCGCGAATGCATCCAGACCACGCCATTGTCTTCGAAGGCGAAGAAATAGGGGAGGATGTTCGTCGGTGTGGGAATGCCGGACGGACGCCAGCCGTCGGGCGTTTTTTTCAGCACTTGGAGAGAGCCGTCGGCCGTAATCCAAAGATTACCCGAGGCGTCGAGCGCGGGGCGGCCGGTGATGCTGGTGATACCTGGGAGCTGCGCGAGAAACCCGGGATCGACGGAGAAACGTTTCGCGGCCTCGTCGAAGCGATGGATGCGATCTCCGGCATTGAAGTAGAGCTCGTCGCCAATCGCGAAAACCTGCACCCAGCCGGACGGCAGACCATGTTCACGGCCGAAGAATTCGGTTTCGATTTTTTCGCCGACAGCGCGGATGCGCATGATGCGACCGGCGCCGCGTTCGACCCAGATCCAGCCATCGCTCGCGGGCTGGAGTCCGTAAGCGCGATCGAGCTCGGGAAGCTCTTCGGTGGTGTATGCGAGAGAGCCTCCCTCGGTGCGGCGGATCCATCCGGTCTTGCCGTTGGCGATCCACAACCAGCGTCCGTCCGGCAGATGCGTGTCGGTGATCCGCATCTCGCGCAGCTCGGGGGCGAACAGAACCCAACCGCCCTCGCCGCGGTAGTAGGACCCGTTGTCCGAACCTACCACCGGAATGCCGAGGTGAGTTGAAAACGTGAACGCAAAAGCGGGAGGTGTATCGATTTCGAAGCGATCGAGGCGACCATTGCGGTCGTAAATGGCGCGGCGGAGGGTGCCATCGTTGAGCAACCACAACACGCCCTGGTAGCGGTGAGGATGTGCGCTCGCGCTCGCGGCACCGTAGAGGGATTCGTATTGGGAAAAACGCGACGGAAACTCGGTCCTCAGCACGCCGTCGTTGAGGAGGGCCCACACCGCGCCGCCCGGACCGGAGATCAATTGTCGCGCCGATGCGAGCCGATGATCGGACGCGCGATCAAGGACTTGAAGGACGCGGCCCTGCCGATCGAAGAAGATGATGCCGCGACCTTCCACCGCGGCAACGAAATGTCCGCTCTTGATCTGGCTGAGGCTGACAATACGTGCGCCAGCGCCGAGAATCTCGTCGCCGCGGAGCGGCTCCATTTTGCGTCCGTCGAAGATCTGAAGCCCCTGCGTGTTGGTGCCGAGGAGCACGCGATTCGCGGCGAACGGCGCCGATGCGAGCGGCGTGTGGCCGATGCCGGTTTGAGGAATGAGTTCGTTGGCAGCGCCGTCGGGTGTGATGCGCCACAGTCGAGCGGCGGTGTTGTCCGACGCGTAGTAATGATCCTGCAGCGCGAAAACGTGAGAAATCGCGTCCGCCGGTCCGAGGTCGTGCGGCGCATCGCCGGGCTGCCATGAAACCAACGAGCCGCTGTCACCGTGCCAGAACCAGCGACGGCCGATTTGGATCACGTTGCGCAGAATCGGGCGGTTCTCCGTCCACGTCTCGATCTCATGGAGTCGCCATTTGCCGTCTTCGCTAAACTCCACGCGGGCGAGGCCGGTCGGCGTGCCCACGTAGATCGTGCCGTCGTCGTCGATCGCGACTTGGTTGGCCGGGGTGGTGGGATCGCCCGCCGCTTGGTTAAGAACCTCCCAGCGCACTCCGTCGCCGATGGCGAATTGACGCCGCGCGAAGGCGAGGAGTCGACCGTCGGGTAGCAGGCGCAAGTCCGTGGGCGGCATTTCCAAGCCCATCGAGTCGCTTGAGCGAATCTCGAACAGCGGCACGCCGGATTCGATCACGCCCTCGGGCGCCGCGGGCAACCGATGCAACTGCGCACCTACCCAGACAGGGGCAAACACCGCGCAGGCGAATGCGACGCGCAGAAGAAAACGGGAGGCCAAGGGAAATCGCGCCACGGGGCGACGCATGAAGCGGAAAGGGGAGCGGGACGAGAGTTGGAGCGTTGAAACCAACAATCGGGGGCTGCGGCAAGAGGTAACGAGGTTCTCCCGCTACATCGGCCGGGGACGCATGAAGCTGAAGCGAATAGGCCAAAGGTTTTTCGCAAAACGCATTTACCCGCGGGGCGATTTGGGTTGGGTAGGCCGCATGGCAAAATGGATGTTGGTCGATGGGTTCAACCTCGCGTATCGGTGCTTCCACGCATTGCCGGAGCTGACGCGAGCAGACGGTTTTCCCACGGGTGCGCTGCACGGCTGGGTGAAATCGCTCTGGAAGCTCATCGATCAGGAGAAGCCGGACGCGACGCTGGTCTTCTTCGACTTGGGCGAGTCACAGGAACGTCTCGCGTTGCTCGCGGAATATAAAGCGCAACGAAAACCCATGCCGGACGCGCTGCGCCAGCAGATCGAACCGATTAAGGCACTCACGCGCGCGATGGGACTCGCCGGCATCGAAGAAGAGGGCGTCGAGAGCGACGATTTGCTGGCGGCGGAAGCGGTGAAGCTCGCGGCCATGGGACACGACGTGCTCATCGTGAGCAGCGACAAGGATTTCGCGCAGATCGTGAACGACCGCATCAAGATCATGCTGCCGCCGCCCTCCGCGAATCCGAAGCTCGGCTGGCGTTTGCTCGACGAGAACGGCGTGCGGGAAAAATTCGGCGTGCCGCCTTCGCAGATCGCTCACTACCTGGCGCTCGTCGGCGATACGTCAGACAACATTCCGGGACTCGACGGCGTCGGCCCGAAGACCGCGGCGAAGTGGCTCGCGGAATGCGGCGGCAGCGTCGAGTGCGTGATCGAGAAGGCCGCGGAGCTGAAGCCCGATCGTTTCCGCGCCGCCGTGGCCGCGCAGGCGGATCGGCTGCGCACCAACCTGAAGCTCACCACGCTCAATCTCAATTTGCCCGCGGCCAAACCCGAGTGGCGGACGCCGCAGCCGGAAGAACTCTTTGCCATGCTCGATGGCTACGAGATGCGTTCGACGGCCGCGGAAGCCCGGCGGCGTTACGCGAATAAAGTTTCCGAGCCCGAGACGCCTGCCGCTCCGCCGCCGGCCGCCACGCAGGGGGAACTGTTCTGAGACCGGAGGGTTTGCGCGCTCGCGTTGCTTCGCGAGTTGCTGATTGAACCGAAAACGCTGGCCGACGCGTTAGCGGCCTTCGGTGGACACGCCCTTCGGGTCGAAAATATAGCCCACGCCGTGCACAGTGCGGAACGCGGAGAGATCGAGACCGTGCTCCTTGAACAGCTCGCGGATCTTCACGACGTATTGGTCGAGCGAGCGGCTGCGCACGTCGGCGTGGATGCCCCAGACAGAGTGAATGAGCGCCTTGCGCGTGATGACCGTGCCCTGATTCGCGTTGAGGTAGGCGAGGATGCCCAGCTCCTTGCGACCGATCGGTTGCACCGTGCCATCGGGAAACGCGATTTCGAGACGCTCGGGCGCGATCTTGGCGCCGCAGAAATCGAACGGCTCGTCGTTGACGCGCACGTTTTTCGTCACGTTGAGGTCGGCCTTCGATTCTGCGCGACGCAGCACGGCGCGGATGCGCGCGACGAGCTCGGGGTAGCTGAACGGCTTCGTGATGTAGTCGTCGCCGCCCATGTCGAGGCCGCGAATCTTCGTGGTCTCCTGATCCTGACCCGTGACGAAAATGACGGGCACATTGATGTCGGCCTGCTTCAATTCCTGAAGCAGATCGAAACCCGTGGAATCGGGGAGGCTGATGTCGAGCAGAAGGAGATTGGCGAAATTGCGCTGAAGAAACTTCAACGCATGAGCTGCGCGATTGCAGATCTGAACCTGCATTCCGGCCATCTCGAGATGGGACGCAATAAGGTTGGCCAGATCGACCTCGTCTTCGACAACAACAATGAGGGGTTTGGGTTCGGCGCGCATTGACCGGGTGCGTAACGACAGGCGTTTTTTGGTTTAGTGCGGCGCTTTGTCAAAGGTAAGCAACTGTCATGTGCCAATATCTCGAATTTACTTGAAGGCGCAAAGCAGCGTGTGAGTTTTTCGGGCGTGTCTGACCGCAAGCCACTCATCATGCTCGGTCTGCCGAAGGGCAGCCTCGAGGAATCCACTAAAAACCTGTTCGCGAAAGCGGGCTGGAAGATCACGACGAGTTCGCGCTCCTACAAACCTTCCATCGACGATCATGAACTCGATGGACGTTTCATCCGCGCGCAAGAGGTCAGCCGCTATGTGGAGCATGGTTTCTTCGACTGCGGGCTCACTGGCTACGACTGGATTCAGGAAAACCAGTCTGACGTCGTCGAAGTGTGCGACCTCATTTATAGCAAGGCATCGGTGCTGAAGTCCCGTTGGGTGCTCTGCGTGCCCGAGGCCTCCGACATCACCAAGCCTGAGCAGCTGGCCGGCAAACGCGTCGCGACCGAGCTCGTCGGCACCGTGAAGCGCTATTTCGAAAGCAAGGGCATCAAGGCCGAGGTCGAGTTCTCCTGGGGCGCGACGGAAGTGAAAGTGCCGGACCTCGTCGATGCGATCGTGGACATCACCGAGACGGGTTCTTCGCTGCGCGCGAACAAGCTGCGCATCGTGGACACGTTGCTCGAAACGAACACGAAGTTCATCGCCAACAAGGCGAGCTGGGCTGATCCGGCCAAGCGCCGCAAGATCGAGACGATCGCGCTTCTCCTCCGCGGTGCGCTCGAGGCCGAGACCAAGGTCGGCCTGAAGATGAATCTTCCGCAGGCCGCGCTCGAAAGCGTCGTGAAGGCATTGCCGGCGCTGCGTAATCCCACGATCTCGCAGCTCAGCAATGTGGACTGGGTCGCGCTCGAAACGATCATCGACGAGAGCGTCGCCCGCGAGATCATCCCGCAGCTCAAGGCGCTCGGCGCGGAGGGCATCGTCGAGTATCCGCTCAACAAGGTGGTCTACTGAGTTGCGCGCCACGCGCGGCTGACTCACGTATCCATTTTCTTAATTCGCCGTTTTTCTGCCATGGCCACTGTCAAACTCGGGCTGCTTCAACACGCCTGCTCCGCGAATCCCGCGGAGAATCTGAAAAAGACGCTCGCGCTCGCCGAGAAGGCGGCGAAGCAGGGCGCGAACATCATCTGCACGCAGGAGCTCTTCCGGTCCCAGTATTTCTGCCAGAGCGAGGACCATGAGAACTTCAAGCTCGCGGAACCGATCCCGGGACCGAGCACGCTGGCGTTCCAGAAGCTCGCGAAGAAATACGGCGTGGTGATCGTCGGATCGCTGTTCGAGAAGCGCGCGTCCGGTCTTTATCACAACACCGCCGTCATCATCGATGCCGACGGCAAACTCCTCGGCGTGTATCGCAAGATGCACATCCCGGATGATCCGCTCTACTACGAGAAGTTCTACTTCACGCCCGGCGACACCGGTTTCCGCGCGTGGGACACGAAGTTCGGCAAGATCGGCGTGCTTGTGTGCTGGGATCAATGGTATCCCGAGGGTGCGCGCCTCACGGCGATGCAGGGGGCCGAGATCCTGTTTTATCCGACGGCGATCGGCTGGCATCCGAGCGAGAAGAAGGAATACGGTGAAAACCAGCATGGCGCGTGGGAAACCATCCAGCGCAGTCACGCGGTGGCCAATGGCTGCTACGTTGCGGCGATCAATCGCATCGGCCTCGAGCAGCCGATCGGCGGCGACGGCATTCAATTCTGGGGCCAGAGCTTCGTCGCGGGCACCAGCGGTCAGATCCTCGCGAAGGCCAGCGTCGACAAGGAAGAGGTGCTGATCGTCCCGATCGAGTTGGGCAAAGTGGACGTCACCCGCACGCACTGGCCGTTCCTCCGCGACCGTCGTATCGACGCCTACGAAAATCTGACGAAGCGTTTTGTCGACTGACGCGAAACCGACGTCGGTTGATTTCTTCCCCCTGCGTTCTCGCCGGCGATTTGCCGGAGATATTTCTGTTTTTCCAGTGCCACGCGCGACCTCACCTTCCAAACCGTCCAAGAAAGCCTCAACCGCGGCGACGCCTGCTTCGCTCGGTTTCCGCATGCCCGCCGAATGGGAGCCGCAGGTCGCGATCTGGCTCTCCTGGCCGCACAACTATTTCACCTGGCCCGGCCAATTCCGTCCGATTCCGTTCATGTTTGCCGGAATCGTGGCGCAGATCAGCCGCTTCCAGGAAGTGCGGATCAACTGCGCCGCACGACTGCAGAAGCGCGCGAAGAAACTCTGCGTGGAAGCCGGCGCCGACATGTCGAAGGTCACGTTCTACGACCACCCGACAAACGACGCCTGGTGCCGCGATCACGGTCCGATTTTCGTCAAGAACGACGAGACGGGCGAAGTCGCGCTGACGGACTGGGCTTACAACGCGTGGGGTGACAAGTATCCGCCCTACGATCTCGACAACGAAATCCCGCCGAGCATCGGCCGTGCGCTCAAGCTGCGCCGTTTCGAGAAGAACGACATGGTGCTCGAGGGCGGTTCCATCGACGTCAACGGCGAGGGCCTTCTGCTCACGAGCGAGCAGTGTCTGCTCAATCCCAATCGCAACCCGCATCTCTCCCGCGCGCAGATCGAGAAGAATCTCAAGGATTACCTCGGCGTGAAGACGATCCTGTGGGTTGGCGACGGTATCATCGGCGATGATACCGACGGCCACATCGATGACATCACGCGCTTCTACAAAGCCGACGGTTTCATCACCTGCGTGGAGCCGAACACCGCGGACAAGAACCACAAGATTCTTCAGGAAAACCTCGAACGGCTGCAGAGCTTCCGGACACCGAAGGGCAAGAAGTTCGATATCGTCGAGCTGCCGATGCCGAAACCCTTTGCGTTTAAGCGCCAGCGCGTGCCGGCGAGCTACGCGAATTTTCTCATCGTCAACGGAGCCGTGCTCGTGCCGACGTTCCGTCAGCGCAAGCGCGATGCCGCGGCGTGTGAGATCATCGCGAGTTGCTTCCCGGGGCGCGAAGTGGTGCCGATCGATTGCTACCACCTGATCTGGGGGCTCGGCACATTGCATTGCATCTCGCAGCAACAGCCGGCATGAGTCGCGCCATGGTGCGCACCGTTTCGTTGCTGATGGCGGCTTGGTTCGTGGCGTTGACCGGATGCGAGTCCGTGTCGGAACGCTTTCAGGAACGACTCGCGCCGCCGCAACCACAGGTGCGCAGTTACCCTTACGACCAAGAGACGGTTTTCGGCGCGGCCCGCTCGGCGCTGCGCACGATCGATTTCCAAGTGGGGAAGTCCGGTGTCGCTCAGGGCATTCTGACGGGTTACAGCCGGATTCGCGGTGGCGACTCGTTCGGCGATGCGCGGCAATACACCCTGGATATCCGCGTCCGTTCGTTTTCGCCCGGAGAGACGGAAGTCGCAGTCGTGTTGCGACAGCAGGACGAGACGTCTGCTTTCGCCGGCGCGACGGACATCGCGGTGCGCGAGCACGGGATCTACGACTCGTATTTCGCCGCGATCGAGCTGGCCCTGCGCAATATCACGCGAGCGGACGCTGCGCGGGAGAGCCAGCAATAGGCGAAAAATCGGCTTGCGGGCGAGGGGCGTCCCAGCGACTCTGACCGTTCGCGGCATTGCTATCGGTCAGATCGGTGTTCGCCGCATGCTCCCACCGATCTATCAGTCAGTTAACAGTCAACCCACGGTCCTCCGCTTAGCGGTGGGCCATCAACTGGGGACAGGCGTTACGGAGCAGACGTCGGTTCACTGGTTTCCGTTATATGAGTTCAGTCATGCAAGAGCTGCTGGAGCAGTCGTCTTTCGATAAGCTGAAAGAGGGCTCCATCGTCCCCGGTGTCATCACCGAAATCCGCCAGAACGAAGTTGTCGTCGACATCGGCGGTAAGTCCGAAGGCCTCATCCCGGCCAACGAGTTCATCGACATCGGCGAGCTTCAGATCGGCTCCACCATCGAGGTCCTCGTGCAAAAACTCGAAGGCAAGGACGGCGCGCCCGTTCTCTCCTTCGACCTCGCCGAGCAGAAGAAGAACTGGGACAACATCCTCACCAAGTTTCCCGAGGGTTCCGTGGCCGCTGGCCGCGTGAAGGCCAAGGTGAAGGGCGGCCTGATCGTCTCGATCGGCGTCGATGCCTTCATGCCCGCGTCGCACATCGACGTGCAGCCCCCGAAGAACCTCGATCAATACGTCGGCCAGACCTACGATTTCAAGGTTCTCAAAATCAATCTCGAGCGGAAGAACATCGTTCTCTCCCGTCGCGAGCTCATCGAAGAGCAGCGCACCACGAAGCGCCGCAACCTCCTCGAGTCGATCCAGCCCGGCCAGATCCGCAAGGGCGTGGTCAAGAACATCACCGACTTCGGTGC
>Ga0182793_1000307_pt1 | contig 42076 bp, 34 predicted proteins | sample Passage237A_FD_130498 | JGI IMG/M metagenome (GOLD analysis project Ga0182793, IMG submission 130498) | Cellulose adapted compost microbial communities from Newby Island Compost Facility, Milpitas, CA, USA - Passage2 37A (version 2) (version 2) ... | reverse complement strand
GAAGAACGCTACGGCGTTGTGCCCATACCACCATTGCACCAGCGCATCCTGCACGCCGCTGAAGATCGGATACGAGTGAAGCAGCGAGGTCGGGATGGAGAGGTGATTGACGATGTAGAGCATCGCCACGGTGATGATCGTCGCGATGTAGAACCAGATCGCGACGTAGAGGCTCGGCTCGTTGCGGCGAGCGAGCGTCCAGAAGAAGTTCACCGCGAACACCACCCAGATCAGCGCGACCGCGACGTTGATGGGCCAGATGAGTTCGGCGTATTCCTTGCCGCGCGTCAGACCGAGCGGGAGTGTGACCGCTGCCGCCACGATGATCGCCTGCCAGCCCCAGAAGTGGACGTTGGAAAGGAAGTCACTCGCCAGGCGCGCCTTCACCAAGCGCTGCGTCGAGTAGTAGATGCCGGCAAACATCATGTTGCCCACAAACGCGAAAATCACCGCGTTGGTGTGCAGCGGACGGAGGCGGCCGAAGCTCAGCCAGGACGTCTGGAAGTTGAGTTGCCAGAAGTTCAGTTGGGACGCGATCAAGACGCCCGCCAGCATACCCACGGCGCCCCAGATGAGCGTGGCGTAGATAAACTGACGAACGATCTTATCGTTATACTCGATGGTTGTTTTGGTGGCGGGCATGGCAGGACGGGATCAGGAGTGAGGCTGGAGAGGGTGGCCGGACGGGCGTTCGGCGGCGTTCACGCGGGGAGTTTCCTCGCTCAACGGCAGGAGCGACTCGCGCTCGGGACTGCTGAAGCGGCGCGAATTTTCGCGCACGAAGAACACGATGAACGTGAACACGAGGCAGAGGCTGACGGTCAATGTAAGCGGAATGACGGACATGGCGTGAGAGGAATTCAGTCCTGCCGCTGACATTGAAAACCGGATACACCTCCGGCCGCAGTGGGACGGGAGCGAAGCCAATGGTTCAGGATCAGGGAGGCGGGCATGAGAGAGGATGTGGTGTCGTTCTAGACTACGACACTGCGGCGGGCGCGGCTCCGCAGGGGTTGGCGAGCCCTGTGCATAAATTGCAGTCGCCGGATTTTGCCTCGCAAAAGACGCGCATCGTTCGGCAAGTGATGCGAAGCAGCTGCGCCATCCTTGCGGTAGCCTTGCGATCATGCAGGAAGAGCTCCTCCAAGGCTTGGACGCCCAGCGCCGCCGCATCCACGCGCGTTGGGAAGCCCTTCTGCGAACCGAGCGGGTAAATACTCCGCTCGCGTATCCCGATTCGCTGGTGCACCTGATCGAGTGGACGCTGGACCAGGTGTTCGCGGCGTTGCGTGCGCCCAACTCCCGCCGTCGGGCGGAGCGCGCACACATCCATGCTGCGGCGAGGGCGGATTGTCCGTGCGGGCGCAATCCACTGCTCGCGTTTTTCCTCGCGGGAGAGCAGGCGCTGCTGGAGGCGCTGGTGCTCGAGCAGGCTTCGCGTTTGTCGATCGACCCCGTCGAACGCGACACCGCGCTGGCGGAGTTGTATCACGCGATCCGCGGCATCGCGCGGCGCGAGATCGAGGCCTTTTGCTCCGTGTGCCAGCACCGGCACCAGGAGCGATGCGAAACGCCCGCGCATGCGGCGAGTGCGCCGCAAGCGGGAGCCGGAATCTAAACCCCGCACGTCAGTTCTTTTCCGCGCCGTGCAGGCGCTCGCGATAGCGGCTCGGGGATTCGCCGGCGATTTTACGGAAAACGCGATTGAACTGAGAAAGCGACTGGAAGCCGGCCTCGTAGGCGGCCTCGCTGACGCGTTTGTGAGGATTGAGGAGCAGGTTCTTCACCTTCTCGACGCGCACGCGCGCGAGGTAGTCGGTGAACGTCATGCCCGTGGCCTTCTTGAAAGTCTTGCAGAAGTAGAACGCGCTCATGTTCACCGCCTGCGCGACCTGGGCGAGCGAGAGATCCTCGTGCTGGTGCGTGTTGATGTAGTTGCGCGCTCGCGAGATCACCGGCGACTCGGCCGTCTCCTGACGCACGAGCAGCTGATTGCTGAGCGACGAAAGGTGCTGCGCGAAAATCGTGAGCAGGCGCAGGATCGACTCGTATTGCTTTTTCGTGACGACGCGGGTCTGGAAATACGCTTCCTCGAGCCGCTTCAGGTCCACTTCCGTGCCCCACTTCAGGAGCTGCCGGGTGGTGCGCTTGAACTCGGACTCGTTGGGCTGGTGGAGCAAAATCTGACCAGTCTGAAGAAAGGCCACGAGGTTTTCGCCCACCCGCACCGGGACGGCCGAGTCGCAGAGGCCGGCGAAGCACTTGAGCGTCTTCGGCTCCATCTTCGCTTCCTCCTCGACCTTCTTCTGCATCTGCAGGCACGCCGCGCAGGTCTGGTTGGTGCCAGCCATCAACGCGCAGAATGGATTCTCCTTCGGATCGCCGTGCAGCGGCAGGTTGAACACCTCCAACGGACGCAGCGCGATCGGCAGACCCGTGGTCTCGCGAAACGCCTGCTCGTAGTCGCGGAAAATCCGCGACTGGCGGAGTTGCTCGACCATCGCGCGGGAGTCAGTGATGCTGGTTGCGCCCGTGGCTTCCATGTCGCGAACGGTAATATTTCGCGAACCATGCGCAATGGAAACATGGCAAAATCCGCGCATACAGGGATGCAATAGCATTTCGTTTACGCGCCGCTGGCGTGTAAAAATCCTCTGATCTCCGAGGTAAATCGCTGCACTGCGGTGGTTCTTATAACCGCCAACAGCAACTATGCTTTTTTTGTCGCGCCGTGCGTGCGCTTATAGCGTCGCGACCTCGAGCCATTACTTGATGCGCACCTCGCGCCCGGTTTTCGCCGAGAGATAGATCGCATCGAGAATCTTCTGCACCGCCAGCGACTCGCCCGGCAAAATCAGCGGCTTCGCGCGACCGAGCAGACAATCGATGAAGTGCACCATGCGATTGGACGACGCGAGCGCCGCGGTTGTTTCGACGCTCTCGATCGCGTAGCCGAGCTTGGTCGTGCGCGAGAGACGCAGCGGCGGAAAAATCGCTCCGGCCTCGGTGCCGAAAAGCTGCGTGCCGTTCCAATCCTCCTGCTCCTGATGCGCGGCCCACGAGGTTTCGAGCAACACCGTGCGTCCACTCTTCAGCTTGATGAGCGCCACGGACATATCCTCGACCTCGAACGGACGCTTCGGGTCGATCTCGCTCATGCCCCAGTTGCCGTTGCCCAAACCGCGCGGACCAAACTTCGCGTAAGTTTGGCCGCTCACGGCCGCAGCCTCGAACTCGCCGAGCAAAAACAAACAGCGATCGAGCGCGTGCACACCGATGTCGTAAGTGCTGCCGCCCGCCGCGCGGGCCTTCTGCGTGAACCAAGAACCGATGCGAGGGATGCCCGCGCGTCGCGTCCAACCCGTCTTAGCGTGGTAGACGTCGCCGAGCACGCCGTGATCCACGAGCTGCTTGAGTGTCTGCACCTCGGGCGTGAGCCGGTGGTTTTGCCCGACCATCAGAAAACGACGGCGCCGCTTGGCCTCGGCGATGAGTTTCGCGGCCTCGCGTGCGTTGGTCGCCATCGGCTTGTCGAGCATCACGTGCTTGCCGGCGCGCACGGCCTCCAGTGCGACGGGCACGTGCAGGTAGTTGGGCAATGCGATCGAAATGACGTCGATGTCGTCGCGCGCAAGCAGCTCGCGATAGTCGCGCACGACGAGCGGCACGCTGTATTTTTTCGCGGCCGCTTGGCCGCGCTCCGGCGAGATGTCGGCAATCGCCGCGACGCGCGCCGCGGGATGCGCCTGAAAACTCTGGATGTGGTCCAGGCCGATCGCACCCGTGCCGATCACCGCGACCCGAATGGAAGAAGGGGCAGCCATGGTTGATTTAAGAAATTAGACGCGGCCCCACGCGCGGAGCTGTTCGTAGCAGCGCCGCACCGACTCAAGCGGTTCGTGATTGAAGCGCTCCTGCTCGACGATCTGCCAGTCAACCGAACCGATTTCATCCAGCGCCGCGAACACTGCGTTGAAGTTCACCGGACCGCTGCCCAGCTCGGTTTCGTCCTTCAAGTGCACGAGTTTCACTCGAGCTCCATAGTCACGCAGCGCACGCACGGGATCGACACCGCCGACCTGCAGCCAATACACATCAAACTCTCCCGCGAGATTGCGCGGTTCGGCGGCTCCCAAGATGAGGTCGAGCGCGGTGCGTCCGTTGAAGCGCTGCAACTCGTGGGCGTGATGATGGTAGCTCAACTGAATGCCGTGCGCGCGCACACGAGCGCCGAAAGCGTTGAGTTCCTCGCCGATCTTCTCGGCCATCGCCGCGGAGACGAACAGCTCCGGTGGCCACCACGGCACGGTGATGTGCTTCGTGCCGAGCAGCAGCGCCTCCTGCAACACGCGCTCGGGTTCGGCGCGCAGGACGGGCGCGATAACGTGCATGCCGGCGACCTTCAGTCCGGCGGCGTCGAGTGCGGACCGCACGCCGCGCGCATCGAGGTTGCCGTAGCCGGCGAGTTCGACGCCGGTGTAGCCGATCTCGGCGACGCGGGCGACCGTGCCGGCAAAATCGCGGGCGACATCATCCTTCAAGGACCAAAGCTGGAGAGCGATCGGGGGCATGGGGCGTGCGGGCACGATGCTCGCGACGCCGGCCGGGCGGCAAGCTTTTGCCTCGCGCGCGTTGACATCCAGGAGTCCCCGGAGCGTTCATTTTACCGCATGCCGCCAGCACCCCAGGCCCACTCGTCTGCCGACCTCGTGGAGGTGAACGGATTGGTCAAACGCTACGACGGTGTCGCCGCGCTTGATGGAGTCGATCTGCACATCCGGGCGGGCGAGATCGTCGGCCTGCTCGGCCGCAACGGCGCCGGGAAAACCACCCTGCTCGAATGCGTGCTCGGTCTGCGCACGCCGGACGCGGGCACCGTGCGTATTCAAAAAACGGATGCAAACAGAGGCGAAGCAGTCCGCGTCGGTGCGCAACTTCAGACGGCGGGGCTGCAGGACCATCTTACGCCGCGCGAGGCGCTGATGTTGTTTGCCGGATTCTACGAGCAACCTGCGAAACCCGACGCGCTGCTCCGGCGGTTCGGCCTCGAGGAAAAGGCGAATGCAAAGTTTGCCACGCTTTCGACAGGGCAGAAGCAACGTCTCTTTCTGGCGCTCGCGCTCGTGAATCGCCCGCAGGTGCTCGTGCTGGATGAACCGACGGCCGGCCTCGATCCGGTGTCTCGCCGCGATCTGCATACCTTGATCCTCGAGGCCCGCGCGGAAGGCTGCGCGGTGCTGCTCAGCACGCACTATGGGGAGGAGGCGGAGACGCTTTGTGATCGCGTGGCGATTCTGGATCAGGGCCGCATCCTGAAAATGGATACGCCGTCGGCGCTGCGCGGTCCGGTGGGCACGGTCGTGACGATTGCAAGCGCCCCGGCGCCCGCGGTGGAGATCTTTCAGGGCCTGCCGGAAGTGGCAGGCGTCGAGCCGCAACCTGGCGGCTGCGTGGTGCGCACCAGCGATCCAGTGCCGGTGCTGGCGGCGGTGACGCGCTGGGCCGAAGCGCGGGGCGCGCAAGTGACGGACGTGCGCGTGCGGCCGCGGTCGCTCGAGGATATTGTGGTGGAACTCACCGGGCGGCCTTGGGAAACCGGGACAGTGGAGGGCGTGTGATGCGCGGACTCTGGCAGCATTTTCTCCTCTCGTTGCGACTCAATGCGCGCAACCGCCACGCGCTGGCTTACGGCTATCTGATGCCGGTGTTTTTTCTCTTCGCGTTTGCGAGTGTTTTTGCGGCCGACACGCCGCCGCTGCGCGGCCAGATGGGACAACTGCTCGTGATCACGATACTCGGCGGCGCCTGCTTCGGGTTGCCGACGACTCTGGTTTCGGAACGCGAGCGGGGCGTGTGGCGGCGTTACCGACTGCTGCCGATTCCCGTGTCCCGACTCGTGGTGAGCGCGTTGCTCGCGAGACTCGTGATCGTCGTCTCGGCGGCGGCGCTCCAGATCGTGCTCGCGCGGCTGGTTTACGGCACCCCGTGGCCGGAGCACGGCTGGCTGCTCGCGGTAGGCGTGCTGGCCTCGATGATCGCATTTCTCGGGCTCGGTTTGCTCGTCGCGGCACTGGCGAACGATGTGCCGTCCGTGCAGGGACTCGGGCAGGCGATTTTTCTGCCGATGATTCTGATCGGCGGCGTGGGCGTGCCACTCGCGGCGCTGCCCGTGTGGGCGCAGCGCGTGGCGGGTTTCATGCCCGGCCGCTACGCCGTCGAGTGGCTGCAGGCGGCGTGGAATCCGGAGTTCAGCGCGAAGCAAATGATGTTCGACGGCGTCGCGTTGGTGGCGATCGGCGTGGCCGCGGGAATTGCAGGCATAAAACTATTTCGCTGGGAGCCTGCGGCGCGTCGTCCGCGCGGCGCGACGAAATGGGCGCTCGGCTCGCTCGCAGTGTGGCTGGCGGTGGGCGGGTTGGCGTGGCAGGCGGGCCGGCTGCGTGCGGTGCTGCCCGAGGCCGCAGCGTGGGAGACGATCGCACGCGAGCAGATCGAGCGCATCACTTACGAAGATCTGCCGGGCGACAACGAAGTCGTGACGCGACTCGCGCCGCCGCTTGAGGGTTCGCTCGACGATCCACGCGCAGTTGCCTTTGCCAAAGGACTGCAAACATGGCAGCCCGGTCGCCTCGCCAATGCCGGGCAGTCGATCCGCAATCTCGTGGCGCTCGCGGCGATCGCAGATCTTTGTCAGGACCGCTGCGAGGCGGAGATGGCGCGGCTCGTGTTCGATCGGTTGCGCACGCACTTCGATCACGAAGATCTCACACGCGGCCTCGCGTGGGTGATTCTCGCGCCGGATGAGGGAACGGTCGTGCGTCAGGCGCCGGAGCTCGGTCTTTCGCGGCATCCACCAGAGCGAGCGATTCGCCAACGCAGCATTCTTTACGCGCAGAAGTTCCTCGGGCGCATAGAAAAGAAAATCGATGAAGCGATGCCCGCGTTGGGCCGGACAGATCGACCTTAATTCCCGTCTTTGCTCTCCGATTAAGGAGGCAGGTCGTGACCCTGAATTCCGGTTCGAATTTCTCCTTTGTGCGCGTGCCCCTTTGGTCTGCCCTCTTCGCGACTGCATTGCTTTTGTGCGTCTCGAGTTCGAGCCTCCGGGCGACGACGAACGAGCCGCCGGTCCTGAGCACGATCTAGGAATTTTGGGAGCTGCCGTTGGAGGAACGTTCGCAGCCGCGGCCGTTTCGTTTCGAACTGACGATCACGTTTTACGATCCGCACTGGAAACTGCTTTGGGCGCAGGATCGTTCGTCCGCGGCTTATTTTCCGTTCACTCGCGATGATCCCGCGTTGCGGTCAGGCGCGCGGGTGCGAGTCGAAGGCGTTTTTCCCGCTGGCGTGCAGGAGCCGGTGCTCGATCAAGCGCGCTGGACGCCGTTGCCGCCCGAACCGATCAAGCCGCCGTCGATCCAGTCGCTTCGCAACGACTCGGCGGCGCTGCGCAACCAGTTGGTGGTCGTGGAGGGCCTCGTCGATCGGCAGGAACTCGCCGATCCGCGGCATTTGAGGCTGACGATGTCAGCGGATGGTTTCAGCTGCACCGCTTTCGTTGTCCTCGATCCGACGGATCCTCTTCCGCAATACGCCGGCGCGCAGGTGCGCGTGACAGGTGTCTGCGCGCCACGCTTCTCCGCGCCGGATCAGTTGCTCTTCGTGGAGATGATGGTGGCGTCGCCCCAACAGATCGAGACGCTCGGCTGGCTGGCGGAGGATCCACGTTTCAATCTGCCGAGCACACCGATCGAGCAGTTGCCGACGCTGTCGTCGAGCACGCTCGTGCGCATCACCGGTCGAGTCCACGCGCAGGAGCCCGGCCGTTATCTGCGTCTCCGCGATCACACCGGACAAGTGGACGTGATCTCGGGACAAACGCGTCGCTTCGAGTTGAACGAACATGTCGAAGCGATCGGCTATCCCTCGATCACAGGCACGGAGTGGAAACTCGAGAACAGCACGTTCCGTCCGTTGACACAGCCGCTTCCTGCGCCGACCAGCGAGAACACGCTCCCGCGCATCCGTCTCGCCGCGCAAGTGCTCGAGCTTTCTCCCGAGGAGGCGGCCTCGGGTCGTCCGGTCACGTTGAGCGGCATCATCACCTGGTCGCATCCGGATGCGCCGTTCTACTTCATCAAGGATGCCACGAGCGGCATCTGCGTGATGCGCGGCACCGATCCCACGCGCCCGCGGCCGCCGGGCCGGCATGTGGAGATCGAAGGCGTCACAAGCATGGGCGCATACGCGCCGGTCGTCGTGACGCAGCGTTCGCGTCGCATCGGAGATTTTACGCTCCCGGAAGCGCGGCAGATTTCGCTCGAGCACGCGCTCACCGGCGTCGAGGAAGCGCAATGGGTCGAGATGCGCGGCTACTTGCGCCAGGTGACGCGTGACGGTCAGTGGACCGTGCTCGAGATCACGACCTCGCGCGGCACGTTCGCGGCCTACGTGCCTCTTTCGGCAAATCTCTCGCGCGCGGTTGGCGCCGTGGTGCGGCTGTATGGCGTTTGCTCAGCCACGGCGAATGAGCGGCGCAAGCTCACGGGCATCCGACTATGGGTGCCGTCCGAGGAATACGTCCAAATCGAGGAGGCCGCGCCACAGGATCCTTTTGCCGTGGAGTCGCGGCCGATCTCGAGCCTCGGTCAGTTCGGCAGCCTGCAATCTCTCCACCGCCGTGTAAAAGTTTCCGGCACGGTGCTGCTGCAGCAACCCGGGCGCTCTGTTTACCTCGGCGATGACGCCGAAAGTCTGCTCGTGCTCACGCGCGACGCGCAGGTGTTGCGCCCCGGCGATCGCATCGACGCGGTCGGTTTCCCGGGCCGCCATGACGGTCGCGTGGTGTTGCGCGAAGCGGTGCTGCGCAAAGTCGCTTCAGGCGCCGAGCCGGCGGCGAAGGAGGTGGAGGACGCCTCGCGCTTGCGCCCGGACCTCGACGGGCAGGTCGTGCGCATGGAGGGCTTGCTCATTGATCGCGGCAACGTGCGCGGCGCTTACCGGCTCACGGTGCAGACGAGTGCCACGACGTTCGAGGCGATGCTGCCACAAACGGGTTCGCTCCACCTGCCCGACTGGCGCGAAGGCAGCCGCGTGGCAGTCACCGGCCTCTACGAAGTGCGCTACGATGACGACGGCGTGGCCACGGGCTTCCAAGTTCTCCTACGCAGCATCGACGATGTTCACGTGCTGGCCGCGCCTTCGTGGTTCACGCGCACACGCGTGCTGGCGTTCGCCGGCGCTCTCTCGTTTGGCATTCTCTTGTTTATCGGTTGGGTCGTGCTCCTCCGACGTCAGGTGCACGCGCAGACGGCGCAGATTCGCGATCAACTCGTGCGCGAGTCGCAGCTTCAGGCCGAGCTCCAGCGCGCCACCCGGCTCGAGTCGCTTGGTCTGCTCGCCGGCGGCATCGCGCATGATTTCAACAACCTTCTCACGATCGTGATGGGCAACCTCTCGCTCGCCTCGCTGGCCGAGACGCTCGATGCCGAGACCGCGCGTTGCCTGCGCGAGGCGCTCAAGGCGGTTTCGCGTGCGAAGGATCTCACGCAGCAACTGCTCACGTTCTCCAAAGGCGGCTCGCCCATCCGCGGGGCCGTGTCGCTGGGCGACATCGTGCGCGAGGTCGCCGACTTCGCGCTGCGCGGTTCAAAGATCCGCAGCGAGATCGTCATCCCGCCGGACCTTTGGTCGGCCGATGTCGACAAGGGCCAGATCGGCCAGGTCGTGCAGAACATCGTGATCAACGCCCGTGAAGCGATGACGGATGGCGGTTTGATCGGTCTCGAGCTGAGCAACGATGTCATCGCGCCGGGTCACTCCGCGCTCACTCCGGGCCGCTACGTGCGTCTTGCGATTTCGGATACAGGCCCCGGCATCCCGGCGGATTACCTGAGCCGCATCTTCGAGCCGTATTTTACCACCAAGAAAACCGGCAGCGGTCTTGGCCTCGCGACCGTTTACTCGATCGTCAAAAAACACCACGGCCATCTCACCGCGCAGTCGGAGCTCGGCCGCGGTTCGCGTTTCGACATCTGGCTGCCGGCGGCGGAGACGGACGCGACCCCGAGCGGTCATCCATCGGCACCGCCGTTTGTGGTGTCTGGAACTTCCCGCGGACGGATCTTGTTCATGGATGACGAACCCGACATCCGTCGCGTGGGGCAAGCCATGTTCGATCGACTCGGTTTCGAAACGATCACCGTGTCCGACGGCGCGGAGGCGGTGCAGGAGTTCGTGCGGGCCTCTGCGAACGGGCGCCCGTATGATGTGGTGGTGCTGGACCTCACGGTGCCGGGCGGCGTCGGCGGACGGCAGGCCATGGAGGAGCTTCTGCGCATCGATCCACAGGTGCGCGCAATCGTTTCGAGCGGTTATTCCAACGACCAAGTGCTCGCGAACTACCGCCAGCACGGGTTCCGCGCGCGCGTTTCCAAGCCCTACGAATTCTCCGATCTCGAACGCACCGTCCAAAGCGTGCTCAACGGGGAAGTCGTGTGAGCGCCCCGTGTCGCGACGCAGTGCGGATAACGTCACGACCAAGTGCGGACCACGTCGCGACCAAGTGCGCACCGGGTCGGAACCAAGTGCGGTGAGAGTCGCTCGTTGAAACGCGAAGACGCGAAGATCAGCGAGGTTGGCCAGGCGAAGGAGGGATCAACTCCCTCTCTATTCCTTTGCGGACCTTCGCGACCTTCGCGTCTTTGCGTTTGATCCGATCGCCCGCGCCGTTCGCGTCAGGGCACTTCGTAGACTTCGAGTCGGGCGATGCCGGTCGTCGATTTGGCGGGCGTGAGCTGCGCGACGTAATCGCCGGGCGCGAGGTGACGCAGGATCACGGCGTCCTTGTCTGAGCGTTGTAGTGAAGCGGCGGATACGCTGCTGAAGATCTTGCGAAGCGTCGTCTCGGCGTAGGGCGCGGTGATCCAGTCGTTGTTGCTGGTGACGCTCTTCAGCTTGCTGCCGCTTCGCTGGTAGAGCTTGAGCGTGGGATCATCGAGCGTCCGCGAAACGCCGGACACAAGCGAACCGCCGATGCCGCGGATGAGAATCGTGCGATGATTGCCCGAGACGGTGAAGGAAACGGTGAGCGGTTGTTTTTTTGCCACCGAGGCGCGCGCGGTGAAGCGCGTGAGACGTGCTCCCTTGGTGGGCGCGGGATCGTAGATCTCGGCTTGCGCGAGACCGGTGCCGGAGCCCACGCGCGTGAGGTGGAGATTGTAGCGGCCTTTCTTGAGGTTGGGGAGGAGGGCGGCGTCCTTGCTGCCTTTGGCGAGCGTGGTGGCCCCCACGGATTTGAACGTCTTCTTGAAGGTCGAAGCAGAGGTGGACGAGTTGCTGCCCCAGTTGTCGTTCGTCGCTTTGACCGGGCCGTTGAGCGTGAGCTTGGGGTCGGGCAGAACGCCGGTCGCGCCGCCGTCGGCGAGCGCCGGTCCGAGTCCGCGCAGGAGGAACTTTTTCTTGGTCTTGCTGCCGGCGGTCACGAAACCGGCGAGAAGTTTCTTTTCGCCGCTGCCGACTGTGGCGAGCGCGCTGGCGCGCGAAAGGCGTCCCGCGGTGGAGGAGCTAACGACGACGGATGCGTTTTTGCTCGTGAGCTTCTGCTTCGAGGTGCGGACGACGACCTTGTAAGTGCCGGCGTGCGACTTCTTGGTTTTCGAGATCGTATAGGTCGCTTTCGTGGCGCCGGAGATTTTTTTCCCGTCGCGATACCACTGATATTTCAACGTGCCGGTGCCGCTCGCCTTCACCGACAGCGTGAGTTTCTTGCCCGAGACGACGATCTGCGGCTGCGGGTGATCGATGATGACGAGCGAGTTTGCCTTACGGATGGCAGGTAGTTCGTCGAGCGTGATGACCTTTTTGTGTTTGTAGACCTTCTTGAGGAAATCGACGGTGTGGCGCGTGAGGTCGCTCTCGAAACCGTTCCACGTGCAAAAATACGACCAGCCGGCGCCCTCGGTGAACATCTTGGCGGGATCGGGGATCGCACCGCATTCGCTCATGGCGATGACTTTGCGGCCGTCCTTGTAGGCACGCATTTTCTTGTAGTCCTCGGCGAAGGTCGGGTGCGTGCCCGCGGTCGGATAGACGTCGAGGCTGATCATATCCACGACGTCGTCGCCCGGATACCACGCGTCGAGCTTGGCGGTATCGGCGGGGTTGAAGCACCAGATGAGATTGGTGAGTTTGTGGACCTTGGTGTAGCGCTCGAACATGAAGCGCCACGCGGCCTTGAAACCTTCCGGGCCGTTGGCGCTCCACCAAAACCACGTGCCGCCGGATTCGTGGAACGGCCGCCAGATCACGGGCACGTTGGCCTTTTGCAGCTTCTTAAGTTCGGCCGCGACCAGATCCAGTTTCTCAATGAACTCCTTGTTCTCGGGTGTGCCATCGACGACGACTTTGCGCACATCGATCAGCGTGCCTTTGCCGTTGTTGGCGGAGGGCACATAGAAATGCGGGTTGGCGCCGTCGTTCGTGCCGTTGAGCATGAACATGTGCGCGGCGAACGCGACCACGCCGCCTTTCTTCGACCACTCGATCGCGCGCTCGGTCGAGCGCTGGCCGGTCCGTCCGCCTGCGCTGTGAGTGTAGAAAAGAAAATCGAAGCCACGCACGGCCGGGACTTTCTTGGTCTTGGCTTTGATGTAGGCGAAATCGTCGTCCCACGATTTCGTGGTCGTATCATCCCATGCGGGCATCTCCTGCTGGCCGGAAAGGATGTATTTTCCCTCGATCCGGTTGAGCAGGTGCATCGTGCGCCAAACGCCGGCTTGGGCGTTGGGCGATACGGGAGCGTCGAGCGCCGCGAAGAGCGGCGCGATGAGGACAAGCGAGAAGAGCGCCGCCAGCGCGCGGCGCGACGAGCGTAGCAGAGGGGTAGGCATTTTTTGGGGGAGAACGAGACGGACCGAGAAAGGGGCCGCGGGGTTCGGCGGCCCCGTTACTCAGTTCGAGGCGACCTCGAAGTGAAGCGTGTTCACGTCGTCCGTGATGACAAACTGAAGACCGAACGAGCTTTCCGTGGAGTCGATCTGTTCGCCACGGGAGCCGTCGGGATTGAGCGCGAACACTTTCCGATCCGCGCGACCCGCGACCGAGATCGTGGCAGGCACGCGCTCGGCGATCGTCGGGCCTTCGCCCCATTTGTCGCCGAAAGAGTTGCGCGCTTCATTCCACTCCGTGCCCTGATTTCCGGCGCGGGCGACGGCGGTGACGAGCACGCGGTCGGACTCCTTGATCGGACGACCATCGAGCGCGATTGCCGTGATGCTTGCGAAGTTGTTGCCGAAGCTTTCGCACGTGACGCGCAGCGGACCGGCGTCGGCCTTGCTGCCGCCGAGATAACCAACGGCACCGGCCGCCTGCTCGCTGTCGATCACGTAAACCTTGCCCGACGCGCCATTGACGAGACGCAACGGAACGGAGATGCGGCTGGCCTGAGCCGGACGGACCAGCGTGGCCTTGGCGCCGGGCCGGCCGCGATCGCTCACGGCATAGCGGACATTGAGGAAGTTGAACGGACCGTTCGGGATCAACTGGCGCCAGAGCACCTCGGCGTGGAGTTGCTCGCCCCAGAGCGGCGTGCCCAGACGCAGTTCGTTGCTCGCTTGTGCAGCGGGAACGAGGCCGCGGCGAAACAGCACCGAGGCGAAGGGCGACTGGCTCCATTTCGCGGGGTGGTGCAGCTGGTCGAAGAACTCCTTGATGCGACCGTCGGGATTGTTCTTCCCGTAGCCGCCGATGCAGAAGGTGTAGATGATGTCCCAGTCCTGACGCGCGGCGAACGACGCGACTTCGGGATACATCTCGCACACGAACTCGCTCGGAGCCGGGTGGTCGTATTCACTAATTGTATACGGCTTGCCGGCCACGCGCACGAGCGCGAGGTTGCCGAGTTCGCCGAAAGTGCGGTCGCGGAATTCAGCGAGCTGAGGCGTGTTGCGGATGCTCCAGCGCGCGGCGTCCCAATCCGCGCCGACGGCGAAATCAGGATGCTGCCAATACGCATGCGCATCGGCGAACTCCATCGACTGCTCGCGGTTGAGGCCGGTCAGCCCGCCGTAGTCGATCTGCGAGCAGGCGATCGGCGCGGTGACGCCGAGTTCGTCGCGCAGGTAGCTGCGCAGCTCCTCGGCGAAGGCACGCTCGGTTTCCGCGAGGAAGCGGATCCAGTCGGCCCACTGCGCCGCGCTCGGCGAGAGCGGGAGCGGCACGGAGTTGTCGCGCGGCGATTGTCCCGCCTGCAGACCGGCACCGGCGTCGTCGCGGACGAGCCGCAGTTCCTTGATCTGAATCGTGCCGGTGGATTGCGCGGCGTTGAGGCTCAGGCGCGCGGGCGCGCCGGCGACCGAGTGGGCGGGAAACACGAGGCGCACCGTCTGCCACTCCGTGCCGAGGTCGACCGTCTCGAGCAGGCCAAAGCTGCGCCAAGGATCCTGCGGCCGTGAAGCGACGTCGATGCCGACGCCGACTGCGAGTTTGCGCGGCTGGTCGGCTTTGGCGCTGAACTCGACCGTATAAACCGCGCCATCGTCGAGCGTGAGTCCGCGGAGGTGAGCCTGCACGTGCCAGTCGATGCCGCTGGCGGCGTCGACGCCGAGTTCGAGCGCGGTGGCGTCGCGTCCGGTTTTGAGTTGAGCGTTGGAGCCGGGCTGGAGCGAAAGCTCCCATTTGGCGGAGGGATTCAGCAGCGAGCGCGCGGCATCGCCGGCGGCCGGGGCCCACGCCCGCGCGAGCGCAGCGTCATCGGAGTAGTTGCGAGCCAGCCAGGTGTTCCACTGCGTGCGCAGGTCCTCGACGAACGGTGCCGGGAACTTTTCGAGACCGCGGCCGAGGTCTCGCGTCCAGTAACCGAGCAGCGAGTTCTCGTTGTTGATTTCGACGAACGCGACGGCCGGATCCTCGGCGGGCGACAGGCCGGTGTAGGGATTGCGCGTGGTGAGAATGCGGCGCGCATAGTCCTTTTGCAGGTCGATCATGCGGCGGTTGTAGATGTCGACGCGCTTCTGGAAATTGGCGATGGACGTGACGCTCTCGTCGAAACCGTCTTCCGCGACGAGCTGCTTGGAAACCTTGAGGTTCAGGTTGCTGTAAATGCCTTCGTCGCGCAGCGCGGCGATGAAGCGGTGGAGTTTGTCGAGCTGGGCGGCATCGAGTTCGAGGTGCTCCTTGCGGTCGGCGGGCCAGATGCTGCCGCCGGTGCCAACGCCCCACGGGTTGTCGAGGTGGTGCAGGCGCACGACGTTGATGCCGGCCTTGGCGAAGCGACGCGCGATGGCGGTGGCTTCGTCACCATCCGCCGGATACGCTTCGTAGCCGGACACGTTGGTGCCCCAGAAACGGATGCGTTGCCCATCAGGCGTGACGAAGCGTCCATCCTGCACCGAAATGCGGGGAAGGTCCGCGCCGCGCACGCGATTCAGCCCGCTCACGTCGAGCGCCGAGCCCTGGACGGGTTCCTTTGCGGGCCAGGCAAACCAGCCGTCCGGCACGGTGGAGGCATCCGAGACGGCGGCCCCGAGAAGGGCGATCAACAACGCAGTGGCGACCCGAAAACGGGTCGAAGCCGGAGTGGGGATCATAGGCACAAGGGGGAGGGTGGTTATCGACGCGTTTCGCCGGGGAACAGGCAAGCGTAACTGACGCGCGAGCTTGGAAGCCGCGGCGAGAAATGTCGCGCACGCACGCGCCGTATTTTTTGCAGAATCTTTGTGCGTGCGCTCGCGTCTTTCGTGCTCGGCGCTAGATATGGTTTCCGGTCTCCCGGATCGCACACCCCTTCGTTTACCCCATGAAGCACATCACTCGTAGATCCTTTGTTCGTAACAGTGCGCTGGCGCTTGGCGCGGCCAGCCTCGCGTATCGCGGTGGAACCTCGGCCTGGGCGCAGGTGCTCGGCAGCAACGACGCCGTGCGCGTTGGCATCATCGGCCTCGGTTGGAAAGGCGGCGATCACCTCAAGGATCTGCTCACGAAACCGGAGGCACGCGTCGTCGCGTTGTGCGACGTCGATTCGGAAATCCTCGCTCGGCAGGTCGAGGTGGCGCGCGCCGGGCACGCGAATGTGTTTGCGACCACCGATCCGCGTCGGCTGCTCGAGCGCAACGACGTGGACGCCGTCGTGATCGCGACGCCCAACCACTGGCACGCGCTGCTCACCGTGTGGGCGTGTCAGGCGGGCAAGGATGTTTACGTCGAGAAACCTGTTTCCCACTCCGTCTGGGAAGGCACGAGGATGGTTGAGGCCGCAAAACACTACGGTCGCGTGGTGCAAGCCGGCACGCAGACGCGCTCCGACCAGACGATGCCGCAATGGCAGGACTACATCCGCGAAGGGCACACCGGAAAAGTGCAGTGGATCCATGCGGTCACTTACAAGATGCGCGGCAACATCGGCCTGCGTCAGCCGTGGCTGCCCGCGTGGCTGGATTATGATCTCTATTGCGGACCGGCTCCGGTGACGCCGCTGCGTCGCGACAAACTGCACTACGACTGGCACTGGAGCTGGGAAACCGGCAACGGCGACCTCGCGAATCTCGGCGTGCACCAACTCGACATCGCCGCGTGGCTCACGGGGCAGGAAGGCATGCCGCGCCGTATTCTCAGCCTCGGCGGTCGCTACGTGCACGAAGACGCGGCACAGACGCCCAACGTCCAGATCACCGTCCTCGATTATCCCGACGTGCCGATGATCTTCGAGAACCGCGGTCTGCCCGCGAAACCCGGCGTCAACTATTTCGACCACGTGCGCGGCTGCCGCGAGGGCATCGTCGTGCAGTGCGAAAACGGTTACTTCACCGGCTATCACGGTGGCGCGTTCTTTGATCACGAGGGGAAACGCGTGAAGCAGTTTCAGGGCGACGGCGGCGCGAAACACATGGGAAATTTCCTCGAAGCCGTGCGCTCGCGGAAACCCGACATGCTCGCCGCTCCCATCGCGACGGGCCACCGCTCGACGGCGAAATGCCTCTACGGAAACATCTCCTACCGCGTCGGCCGCCCCGCGCCGTTCGCCGAAGTGCGCGAGAGCGTGTCTTCGCTGCCGTTCGTGGTGGATGCGCTCGAAAGCGCCCGCACGCATCTCGAGGTGCACGGCGCCGATCTCGAACAGAAGCCGCTCACCGTCGGACCGTGGTTGTATCCAGATTCCAAGGACGGCATCGCACGCATCGAAGGCGCCGACAACGCCGTGCTGGCGTCCGCGCGCGAACTGCTGCGTGATCCGATGCGCGAAGGCTACCGCATCCCCGAAAAATTCTGACGCATCCCACGGCCATGCGTTCACGTTTCCTGTGGTCTGCGCTCACGGCCGGGTTGCTCGCGGTCGCGGGCAAAGCCGCACCCGTGTCATCGCTTCGTCTTTTCGTGCCGGCCACCGAAGCGGACCGCGCAGGGCAGGTGGTGACGTTTAAACCGATCGCGGAGATTTCGAGCGACACCGTGCTCGTCGATCAAAACGGCGCCACTTACGCGTGGCAGAAGGAGGGTGACGATCGTGCCACGCTGCTGCTTCCGCTTCTGCGTGCGGGGGAGAAGCTCACGCTCGCCTTTCATCCTCCGACCGCCGCATCACGTGAAGAGAAGCGTGGCGTAGCCGTAACGGCTGAAGCGCAGCGGCTCGCGGTGAAGGTGGCGGGTGCGCCGGCGTTTTATTATCTCACCGACAAGACGGCGCTGCCGCGCAGCGACATTCCGAAAAAGTTCGAGCGCGCGGGCTATCTCCATCCCGTGCTCACGCCTACGGGCCAGCGGGTGACGGACGATTTTCCCCCGATGCACGTGCATCATCACGGCGTCTGGGCGGCATGGACGAAGACGCGCTTTCAAGGGCGCACGCCCGACTTTTGGAACATGGGCGACGAGAAAGGCCTCGTGGAGTTTCTCGCCGTCGATCGCCCGTGGTCAGGCGCAGTGCATGGCGGGTTCACCGCGCGGCATCGTTACGTCGATCTCTCCGCGAAACCGGAGCCGGTGACCGTGCTGAATGAGGAGTGGTCGATCAGAGCTTACGATCTCGGCGCAAACGGTCCCAACGTGCGCGTGTTCGATCTCACGCTGCGGCAGGACGCGATCACGCGTGATCCGCTCGAGTTGCTGGAGTATCACTACGGCGGACTCGGTTTTCGCGGGCGCGAGAACTGGAACGGAGCGCCGAATCTCTGCGTGCTCACGTCCGAAGGAGAAACCGATCGCGTGAAAGCGCAGGGCCAGCGCGTGCGCTGGATCGCCGCATCCGGTCCGGCCGAGCGCGGCGTGGTGACCTTCGCGATGCTCGGGCATCCGGAAAACTTTCGCGCCCCGCAGCCGCTGCGCGTGCACCCCGACGAACCGTTTATCGGCTACACACCCGCGCCGCTCGGCGATTTTAAGATCGAGCCCGGCAAACCACACGTGGCGCGTTATCGCTTCGTTGTGAGCGATGGCGAACCCGACGCGAAACTACTCGATGCGTTCTGGAACGGTTTCGCGAACGAAGTGAGCGCGAAAGCCTTCGGCCCGTGAGCGACGCTGCGTTGTTTTTGAAACGTAGAGCGCGGACGACGCGTGTCGTCTTGAAACGCGAGGACGCAAAGAAGGCGAAGATTCGCGAAGGAGTTCGATAAGGCGGAGCCTGTCCGTGGCGTTCTGATCAAAACCCTCTTCGTGAGCCTTCGTGCCCTTCGCGTCTTTGCGTTTAGCTTCGAGCTACACACGCAAAAGCAAAAGCAAAAAGGCCGGAGCTTGCGCCCCGGCCTTTGTCCAAAATTGAACGTCCCTAACTCCGCTTAGCGCGTGGAGAAGCGGTAGATGGTCGTCGACTCGTAGGTCTTGCCCGGACGCAGGATCGTGCTCGGGAAGTTGGGCTGGTTGGGCGAGTCGGGGAAGTGCTGCGTCTCAAGGCAGAGGCCGCCGCGGTAGAGATAGATGCGGCCCTGTTTGCCCTTGATCGTGCCGTCGAGGAAGTTGCCCGCGTAGAACTGAATGCCGGGCTCGGTGGTGAACACTTCGATCTGGCGGCCCGTCTTCGCCTCGTAAACGACGGCGGCGCGGGAGAGTTCGCCGGGCTTCTTCTTGTCGAGAACCCAGTTGTGATCGTAGCCGCCGCCGAGCTTCAGCTGCTCGTGGTCGGCGTCGATGCGCGCGCCGATCTTGTGCGGCTTGCGGAAATCGAACGGCGTGCCTTCGACGGGCGCGATCTCGCCGGTGGGGATGAGGCCCTTGTCGGTCGGCGTGAAGTGGCTGGCGTCGAGCGTGACTTCGTGATCGAGGATCGTGCCGACTCCGGCGCCACTGAGATTGAAATAGGTGTGCTGCGTGACGTTGAGCGGCGTGGCCTTGTCGGTGGTGGCCGCGTAGGTGATCTTGAGCTCGTTTTCGTTGGTGAGCCAGTAGTGGACGGTCACGGTGACGTTGCCCGGATAACCTTCCTCACCGTCCTTGGCGGTGTAGGAGAGTTTCACGCCGTGAATGCCGTCCTTGGACACCGGCTCGGCGTTCCAGAGGACCTTGTCGAAACCGACTTCGCCGCCGTGCAGGTGCACGGGCACGCCGTTGGGCGTGTTGTTCTTGGCGAGCGTGTAGGTCTTGCCGTCGAGCGTGAATTTACCGTCGGCGATGCGGTTACCGTAGCGGCCGACGACTGCGCCGAGATAGGGCGAGTCGGGCGTGTAGCCGGAGAACTCATCGAAACCGAGGACGATGTCGTCGAGCTTGCCGTCGCGATCGGGCACGTAGAGGCGCACGATGATCGCACCGTAGTTGGTGACGTCCATTTTGAGACCGTTCGCGTTGGTCACGGTGTAGAGCTGCACGACGCGCTGATCGGGCATGCGGCCGAACTCCGAGACGGTGACGCCAGGTTTGGAGGAGGAAGCGGAGAGCATCGGAACGAGGGCGAGGAACGCGCTGAGAAGAAGAGACAGACGTTTCATGTGAGGGGTAATGATCGGCACCGGACGGGGAAAGGGACCGCCGGGGCACACTTGGGTTGCGGAATGCCTGACGATTCGAAAGTCCCGTGGATGCGCGCACAACCCGCACTCTGCTGGACCGTAACACACGAGCGAAAGCGCGGATGCCGCAGTCAAAAAAAGAGGGCCGGCGTAAACCGGCCCTCCGTGGATAAATGAGCGACTAAACGCGTGCGGTTTGTGTGCGCGGCTCAGCCGAGAAACGCCTTGTTGGCGCGGATGAGCGCGAGGCGCTGGTCGACGCACTTGCGCGTGGTGAGGCCGTCTTCGGGGGTGTTGAGGCACCAGTCGACGAGCTTGTCCACGGTCGTGCGTGCCGCGTAGCAACGCGTGTCGGAGGCGCCGTAATAGATGATCACCGTGCGCTTCTTGTCGGGCAGTTCGATCCAGCCGTTGGTGAAAGCGACGTTGGAAACATCGCCCACGCGCTCGGTGAAACGCGGCGAAATGATGTGGCCGCCCGGGCGCGCGATGACCTTCGACGGGTCTTCGAGCGACGTCATGAACATATACATCACGTAGCGCAGACCGGCCGCGCAGCCGCGCACGCCGTGCGCGAGGTGGAGCCAGCCCTTGTCGGTCTTGATGGGGGCGGGACCCTGGCCGTTTTTCACTTCCTTGATCGTGTGATACGCGCGGCCATCGATGATTTTTTCCGGGCCGGTGACGCCGGTGGTGATGTCCTTGCACAGCGTCCAGCCGATGCCGCCGCCCGTGCCGACGTCGATGAAGCCGTCCATCGGACGCGTGTAGAACGCGTATTTGCCGTTCACGAACTCCGGGTGAAGCACGACATTGCGCTGCTGCGACGCGGGCGTCTTGAGGTTGGGTAGACGCTCCCACTTTTTGAAATCGCGGGTGCGGACGATGCCGGCTTGCGCGACCGCGGACGAGAGATCGCCGCGCGGAGCCTTCGGGTCCTTCGACTCCGAGCAAAACACGCCGTAGATCCAGCCGTCCTCGTGGAATGTCACGCGCATGTCGTAGAGATTGGTTTCGCCGGGCATCTCGGGGATGTCGCACGGCTCGTCCCAGAAGCGGAAGTTGTCCACGCCGTTGGGCGACTCGGCGATGGCGAAGAAGCTCTTGCGATCCGCGCCTTCGACGCGCGCGACGAGGTGGGCCTTGCCCTTCCAGAAAAACGCGCCCGGGTTGTAAGCGCCACCGACGCCGAGGCGCTCCATGAAGAACGGGTTTGTCTCCGGATTGAAATCGTAGCGCCACTCCAGCGGCACGTGATGCGCGGTGAGCACCGGATACTTGAAGCGCTCGTAAACGCCGTTTTCCCAATCGGTCTCGACCGGGTTCTTGCGCTTGAGGAATTTTTCGTGCGCGGCGCGCACGGCCTTCACGCGGGCGGCAAACGCCTTGTTGTTGGCGGAGGCGGCCGGCTTTTTCTTGGCGACGGGTTTGGATTTCTTGGCGGACTTCATGATCGGGGCAGGAGAAAAAATCGCCGCCGATTCCTTCCCAACGTGCCTCCAAACGCGACCCAATTTGGCCGAGAGGCGTTCTTTAAGAATTGAGAACTGTTGCCGAGTCGGTCGGCGCCGCTCCGCTCAACGCGGCTGATTGATTCGCGCCTCGATCTGGGTCCACAGCGCCACCGCGCGATCGCCCAGCAGCGCGCGGGCCTTCGAGATCTCGGCCTCGCGCGCGGCGCGGTTTTTCTCCGCAATGCGGGCAAGGTCGTCCAAGTTGTAGAGGAAAACGTTTTCCAACTTCGCCACCGCTGCGTCGATGTCGCGCGGCAATGCCAGATCGATGAAAAACAGCGGACGTGCGGGCCGGCGTTTCATCGCGGCGAGGACCATCGCGCGCGTGACCACGACCTCCTGCGCGGCGGTCGAGCCGACCACCACGTCGAAGTCGGCGAGGTGCGCCTCGCGTTGCTCGAAAGGCAGCGCGCTCGCGCCGAGCGAGGTCGCGAGCTCCATCGCGCGTTCGAGTCGGCGGCTGGCGACCGTGAGCGCGTGCGCGCCGCGGCTCAAAAACGCCTTCGCCGTTTTCTCGCCGATGTCGCCCGCGCCGAGCAGGAGAATGCGCGCGCCTTCGAGGCTGCCGAAGATATTGAGCGCAAGATCGACCGCGACATTGGCCACGCTCACCTGGCCTGCCGAGATCGCGGTGCTCGAGCGCGCGAGTTTCGCGGCCTGAAACGCTTTCTGGAAAACACGGTTCAACACCGGTCCCGCCGCGCGACGCTGCTGCGCCGCGGCGTAGGCGTCCTTCACCTGACCGAAAATCTCATTCTCGCCCACCATCTGCGAGTTCAGGCCGGCGGCCACTTCGAGCAGGTGTTGCACCGCCGACTCGTTTTGCAGGTGCAGCTTGATCTGGTCGAAGGTCGCCGCGTCGAATTGCTGCTGCGCGCAGAACAACTCCTGCACGCGCGAAGCCGTCGCGGACGATTCGGCGACGCCGTAGAACTCCACGCGATTGCACGTGCTCAGCAGCGTGAACTCCTTGAGCCCCGGCACGCGCGCGAGCTCGCGTTGCAGCGCTTCGGCGCCCTCGGGGCCCAGCGACAGCTTTTCGCGCACTTCGATCGGTGCGGTGTGATGCGTCGCGCCGAGGACAAAAAGCGTCGGTTTCGCTTCGCTCATGGCCGCGCCGACACTCCTTCCGTCACGGACGTTTTGTCCGCGTGACGGCTGCCGTCCACCGCGCCGAGCGACAACAGCGCCAGCGCGAACAAACTCACGCACGTCCACGCGAATCGCTTGGAGAGCAGCTGACCGCGTATCCGGAAAATCAGGACAACCACATACGCCAGCCACACGGCAATCGTCGCCGTGAGCTTGAGACTGTCGACGCCGCTGAAATCGCGCACCCACCATACGGCACCGACGCCGAGAGAGAGCGTCATCAGCAATACGCCCGTGACGAGCAGACGCAGATTGATGTGATCCAGATCGATCACCGAGGGCAGAAATGCGAACCAGCCGCCGAGGTTTTTCGCCTTCAGCGAGTAGTTGCGCAGCAGCGACATCACCGACGTCAGTGCGAGCAGCGCAAACACACCGTAGCTGAAAAGCGCGATCGCCGCGTGAAACTCGATCCAGGCATTGCCGCCGAAGACGTTGGCGCGCCGCACTTCATCCCAACCCGGGATGAGCAGCGAGGTGAGCGTCAGCGCCGTGGCGAGACACGCCGTGAAATAACCGAGCAGACTCGAGCGAAACCGCACGCCCACGAGCAGGTAGAGCGAGATCGCCGACCACGCGGTGAACTGGAAAATCTCGAACGTGTTGCCCAGCGGACAGCCGCCGACCGCGCGCCCGCGCAAACCCAAGCCGTAGAGCTGGATCGCGTAGCCGATCGCGGTGAGCACGTAGGTAAACGTGTGCGCGTGCTTGCCGCCCCGCATGAGCGAAAACGTGCCCACGAGGAAAGCGACGGCGTAAAACTCCGCCGCAATCCACAGCCAATGGCGATCAGTGAGCACGTAGGACATGAGCGGACGACGCTAGAGAGTCGCCGCAACGGAGCAAGTCCGCCGGCAGGTCACACTCGTGCTCGTGATCGTCAGCGCGCTCCTGCTCGGTCAGCATTCGTTCTTCAAACTTCGATCACGAGCACGATGGCGACTGGGGCCGGAACGTGGCTCGACCTGGTCCAGACCTTCGCTCGATCTGGTCCGCACCTTGTGCCGACGTGGCGCGGACCTTTGCTCGATCGAGTCCGCATCACGTCTCGACCACGTCCAGACCTTTTCTCGACCATGTCCGCACATGGTCCCGACCGTGTCTGCACCTTCGTGCGACCGGGTGCGCACTGTGTCGCGACAGGGTCCGCTTGTTCGCACGACGTCGTGCGGACTTTGTGGCGACCGTGGTTTGAGCAAGGTGGCGAGGTGGTCCGGACGATGCCGCGACGCGAACCGAACCACGCCGCCGGTGGGCAGGCTTCGATCGGTTACAGCCATTCACGGACCTCTCGGAGAGATGTCTCTACCGCTGACCTCACCGTCCGCGCGCTTCAGTGCGCACGCACTCTCAACCTCCGCGCGCCGCACCCAAACCCCGACAAAAAATCGCGATAAACCCCGACGCAGATCCCAGTTCGTTGGTTCAACACAATGTCAACCAATAGTAGACATTGTGTTGAGCCCCGGGATTACGGTTTGGGGGCCCACTGGGCGAGGAGGGCCAGGATTTTTGCGGGATCGTGGGCGTCTTTGCCGTCCTCGATCGCGCCGGTTTCCTGGGTGGTGAGTTGCTTGCCGTCGCTGTCGAGAACCACGAGCACGGGGATGCCGTGTTGGAGAACATTGCCGTAGCGCGTGTTGAGGTCGGCGTTGCGCATTTTCCCCTGCTTCGAGTTGAGGTCGATCATCACGAGCACGTAGTCCTTTTGCAGCGCGGCTTGGATTTCCGCGTTGGTGGTAAACGTGTGATGCAGGCGGCGGCACCAGATGCACCAGTTGGCGCCGAAATCGAGGAGCACGTGTTTGCCCGACGCTTTGGCTTCGCGGATCGCCTCGTCGACGAGCTTCGAGCCGACGGCCTTGGTGTCGTAGATGTCGGGTCCCATCTTGGGAAACTCCGGCTCGGCGCGAAGCAGCACGCTGGCGATACAAAACAGAAGGAAAAGGGTAACGCGGGGCATGCCCGACACAGTAGCCGCACCGGCCGGTCCGGCTAGCGATTTTTGTGGAACGTCGCGGCGAATCACTTCGCCGGCTTTATCGGCACGAGAAAATCGACCTCGCTGTCAGGGCCGCCGTCGCCAAAGCGCTCGTCCTGACGGTCGAGATTGGGCGCGCCGGTGTGCACGAATTTCGAACGCGGGAGCCACGAGCCGAAGGCGTAATTGATCGTCTCTCCTAGTTTCGTCACGGGGCCGTGATGCGTGAAGCACGCGTAAGTGCTGGCGGGAATGCGCCACAGCACGAGCGGCGCTTTGGCCTGGCGCGAAGCCGCGACGCTCACGCCGGCGAGATACTCGAGTTCGTCAGGGTGTTGACGATCCGCGTCGCTCGGACAGCGCGCGGCGCCATAGACGTAGCCATCGAGTTGGGGTTGGAGCGACGGGATGAGCGGACAGAAACGTTGGTAGAGTTTTGGAATCACGGCGACGTTGTCGGCGTCGGGTGACATTGGGCCAATGAAGCGCGTGGACAGGCCCAGCAAGTGGAGTTCGGGGAGGTCGATGAGGCGGGGTTCCATGGTGGTTTGGCGGGGAAGGCGGGTGAGCCGGCGCAAGGTGAGCCGCGGACGGATGCGATTCCACGCGAGCCCGCCGCGGCGGCGAAACTCGCTCGGCGTGATCTCGAAGGTGGCGCGAAAAGCGCGCGTGAACGCCTCGTGCGACTCGAATTGGTAGGTGAGCGCGAGATCGAGCAACGAGATGCGCGGTGACCGCATGATCTCATCGGCCGCGGCGGTGAGTCGGCGTTTTCGAATGTAGGAGCCGAGCGAGTCGCCGGTCATCTCGGCGAAGATGCGATGAAAATGCCAGAGCGAGAAACCGACACGGCGCGCGATCGCATCGAGCGAGATCGGTTCGCGCAGATGGGCTTCGATCCAATCGGTCGCGCGAATGACGGCTTGGCGGTAGTGGTTCATGCTCGAACCAGACGAACCTAGCAGAAACGCGCGGGCGAACGCTTGATATCTTGTGCGAAAATCGCGTCAGCGGCGTGGAGCCGAAGCGTGGCGCTTTCTTCGCGCGGCGCTGCAGCGGCGATTTTCAGGCCCGCCGCGCGAGCCAGAAGCGGCACTCGTCGGAGAAATCACGCACGGGCTTCGATTCGCGCGAGAGTTTGCTGCGCATGGTGTCGAACTCGTGCGTCCAGCCGGTGGCCGCGAGATCTTCGAGAATTTCCGCGCGATTGGGCAGGTGCATGAACGTGCGCCCTGTGCCTTCCTCCTCGAAATAACGGTCGCCGAACTCGACGAGCCGAGGATCCTGTTTGCCGGTTTCCCAGCGCACGCGTTCGAGTCGCCAGAGTGCGCGCTCGGTGGACGAGCTGTCGCGATCGTGCGTGGTGAAAAGAAACGGCGCGCCGGGAGCGCAGACGCGGTGGAGTTCGCGCAGGGCGGCGCGGCGATTTTCGCGGCCGGGGATCTGCATGAGACCGTTGAACATGAACAGCGCACCGGCAAAGCCGCCGAGGCTTGCAGCCCGTTCTACGTTCTTCGATTTAGGCGCACCCGCTTTGGGCGCAAAGTAACCTAATAGGTTACTTTGTGAGAGACGCGTGGCGTCGGCGTGGAAGAATCGGATCGCGTGCGGGCCGGTGTCGGCGCCGCGTTCGGCCGCGAGCGCGCGGGCCTGATCGAGCAACTCCTCGGCGAAGTCGAAGGCCGTGAGCTGGTGATAGCCGAGCCCCCAAAGACCGAGCGTGACGCGACCGGCGCCGCAACCGGCTTCGAGGAGCGGCGCGTTTTTATCGGTGAAGAAACGCTCGATCAAAATGCGCTCGGATTCCCACAGGCCGAGTTGATGCGCGGCGCGCGCGTAGTGCATCACCGCGGTGAGATCGTTGAAATCGGCGCAGACCGTGGCACCGGAGATTTTTCTCTTGGACGGCATGGATGAAAAAGCGGAGCCGCAAAAACGCAGAGGTCAGCGGCTCGGTCGAGCGTCACGCGCCGACATCGTTCTTCCAACCTCTGTGCTCCCGGTGGCCCCGTGGTTCAATTGCTCACGCGCGACGCTGCCAAGCGGCGATGAACATGCCGTTGGCGTTGAGCTCGTGTGGCCAGAGCATGAGTTGCGATTCGGCGCGTCCGAGGAGCGGCAGTGGCGTGAGCTCGGGATGCGCTTCGGAAAACGCGTTCGCGACCGCAGTCGTCTCGGCCCGTGTGAGCGTGCACACGGAGTAGATGAGTTTTCCGCCGGGTTTGAGCGCGGGCGCGACGTGATGGAGCAACGCGAGCTGCGTGGCGGCGAGGTCGCGGACGTCGTCGGGCGTCGTCGCCCAGCGCGCGTGCGGATTGCGCTGCCAGGTGCCGATGCCGCTGCACGGCGCGTCGACGAGGATGCCGTCGTATTTCGTCTTGTTGGGCAGGCGAGCGGAGCCGTCCCAAAGCGCGGTGCGGAAATTGAAGATCGCGGCGCGGGCGGCGCGACGCTTGAGCGTCTCGAGCCGGCGCGGATTGCGATCGGTGGCCCAGATGAGGCCCTTGTTTTCCATCTGGTCGGCCAGGTGGAGCGTCTTGCCGCCTTCGCCGGCGCACACGTCCCACCAGGTTTCCTTCGCCTTCGGCGCGCAGGCGAGACCGACGAGTTGCGAGGCGAGATCCTGAATCTCGAATGCGCCCGCGTGAAACTCGGGCGTGACGAAGAGATCCTTCATGCCTGTGAAACGCAGCGCGTCGGGCGCGAGGTCGGTGCGTTCGCAGTGGCCGAGCGCGGATGCGAGCGTATCCGATTTTCCAGGACGCGCGCGGAGCCACAAGGCGGGTTCGCGCTGGAGTTGTTGGAGGAAAGGCGTCGGCAGCTCCATCTCGTCGCGCAGCCACTCGGGCACGGCGCGGACGGCGAGCGTTTCCGCTTTGATCGATTTGGGATCGCGTTCGAAGCGCGCCTGCAGTTCCGCGGCTTGCTCGAGTTGTTTTTGCGCCGAGGCCTTTTCGTCGAGCCAGCGGAACCAGCGGAAATAAGTGAAAACGGCGCGGCTGATTGCGCGCTTTTCGCGCGGGCCGAGTCGCCGTGAGAGGCCGAGGTATTTGCGCAGCGCGGCGTCCGCAGGCAGATCGGGCGCGATCGTGGAGAGGACGCGGGCGGCGTTGTTATACGTGGCGGAGTCGAACATGAAGCGGTCAACAAACACAGGATTCCGGCGAAAGGGAAACGAGAAACCCAGGTCGAGAGGGTGAGGTGGCGGCGTCTGCTCCGCTCGCGTTCGAGTCCGACACCCGCACAGAGCTGAAGAGGCACGCGGCTGCGTATTATCCGCGCTTCGACCAGCGGCGGTCTTGCACGAGTTCGAGCGTGCGCGTGTCGATCTGCACGCCGAGCACGGCGGGGTGGGAGCGGAGTTGCTGGAAGCTCGGCGCGTTCACCTTCCACGTAAGCGCGGTGCTCGCCTCGGCATAGGGCGCGACCCGGTCGTCGAACACGAACGCGAACTCCACGCGCGTGTCGCCAACTTGTTTGTTCAACGTTTCGCGCAGCTGTTGCAGCCATTCCGGCAAGGCGGGATGGCGCGGGTGGAGGAGCCACGTGACCTTGCGCACGAGCCCGCTGATTTTCACGTCGAGCGGATAACACTCCTTCACGTTCACGCGCGCGCCCTCCTGATTCACGATGATGTTGCCCTGCACGAGCACGAGGGCGTTCTCGGCGAGCGCGGTGCCGTAGTTGGCAAAGGCATCCGCGAACATGTTGAGGGAGATCGAGGCTTTCTTCGTCGCGAGCGTGAAGGCCGCCCACGGGCGATTGTCCCTCTTCGAAAGGCGCTTGGTGATGTTGCTGACGATGCCGCAAATCCGGAACTCGATGCGATCGCCCTGCTGCAGCAACTCGTCCACGGAGAATGTGTCGATCGCGTCGGCGAGTCCGTCATAGGTGGCCATCGGGTGGCCGGAGACGTAGAAACCCAGCAACTCTTTTTCGAAGGCGAGGCGCTCGGCCGGCGGAAAATCGTTCTCGTTGGCCGGCGCGCCGGAGCCGTTGCGCGAAGCGGAGCCGGCGGCCGATTTCTTCTTCGGCGCGGGCTCCTCGGTGAACATGTCGAGAAAGCTGTGCTGACCCGCAGCGCGATCGCGCGCCTGAGCCGCGGCACCGGCGAGTGCGGCGTCGATGCCGTCGAAAAGCGGTTTGCGCGGAGCGCCGCTGAAATCGAACGCGCCGGTTTTCACGAGATGCTCGAGCACGCGCTTGTTGATCGCGCGTCCGTCCACGCGTTTCACGAAATCGTCGAAGCTCGCAAACGGTCCGTTGGCCTCGCGTTCCTCGATGATCTTTTGCGCAGCGCCTTCGCCGACGCCCTTGATGCCGGCGAGGCCGAAGCGAATCTCGCCATTGTCCAGGTCGGCTCCGCGAGCGTTGCCGCGAAACACCGGCGTGAAGTCGGCGCGCGATTCATTCACGTCGGGACCGAGCACGGTCATGCCCATCGCTTCGCACTCGGCGATGAAGTGTGACACCTTTTCCGCGTTGCCGAGTTCGGACGTGAGCACGGCGGCCATGAACTGGACCGGGTAGTTGGCCTTGAGAAACGCCGTCTGATAACTGACGAGCGCGTAGGCGGCGGAGTGAGATTTGTTGAAGCCGTAGCTCGCGAACTTGTTGAGCAGGTCGAAGATTTCGTTGGCCTTGCGCTCGTCGATGTTGTTCACGCGCTTCGCGCCCTCGACGAATTTCACGCGCTCCTTCGCCATCGCTTCGGCATCCTTTTTGCCCATCGCGCGGCGGAGCATGTCGGCGCCGCCGAGCGTGTAGCCGGCGATGATCTTGGCGCACTCCATCACCTGCTCCTGATAGACGATGATGCCGTAGGTTTCCTGCAACGACTGGACGAGAAGCTTGTGCGGATAACTGACGGAGGTCGGGTCCTTTTTGCCGCGCGCGTAGTCGGGAATGAACGCCATCGGACCCGGGCGATAGAGCGCGCAGATGGCGTTGATGTCGTCGATGTTCGAGACACCGACCTGTTTGCACGCGTTCTGCATGCCCGCGGATTCGAGCTGGAACACGCCGACGGTTTTGCCGGCGTTGAGCATCGCGTAGGTCTTGGGGTCGTCGAGCGGGATGGTCTCGATGTCGAACTTCGGATCGGCGGTGCGGCGGATGTGCTTCACTGCGTCGTCGATGACGGTGAGCGTCTTCAAGCCGAGGAAGTCCATCTTCAGCAGGCCGAGTTTGCCCACTGCGCTCATGTCGTATTGGACCGTCACGTCGCCTTCCTGCAGCGTGAGCGGCACGAATTCGTCGAGCGGCTTGTCGGTGATGATGATGCCGGCGGCGTGCTTGCCGGTGTTGCGCACCATGCCTTCGAGCACGAGCGCCTGGTCGGTGATTTTTTTCGCGACGGGGTTGCGCGCAATTTCGCCGGCGAGCTCGGCGGACTTCGTGATCGCGTCCGTGAGCGAGATGTTGAGCTCGTCCGGAATCATCTTCGCGATGCGATCGGCTTCGGCGAAGGGCAGGTTGTGCACCCGCGCGACGTCGCGGATCACCATCTTCGCACCGAGCGTGCCGTAGGTGATGATGTTGGCCACGCAGTCGTTGCCGTATTTCTGGCGCACGTAGTCGATGACCTCGCCGCGGCGACGCATGCAGAAGTCGATATCGAAGTCCGGCGGCGACACGCGCTCGGGATTGAGGAAGCGCTCGAACAGCAGCTTGAAGCGCAGCGGGTCGAGGTTGGTGATGCCGAGCAGATAGGCGATGAGACAGCCGGCGCCGGAACCGCGGCCGGGACCGACGGGGATGTCCTTGGATTTTGCCCAGTGGATGAAATCCCAGACGACGAGGAAGTAATCGACGAAGCCCGTGACGTTGATGATCGCGAGCTCGTAGCCCATGCGGACGGCGAGTTCTTCGTCGCGATCGAGTCCGGAGTAGTCGGGCGGCGTCGGTTTTTCACCCGGCGGCAGATCGGTGAGTTTCGCGAGCCGCTCGGCGACGATCGGGCGCGTCGACACCGAATGCCAGTCGGTGCCGTAGCGCCGCTTCAGGCCTGCGACGCAAAGATCCATGAGATACCCGCGGCGGTCGGTCTTCACCTCGGGCGGGAGAGGGTAGCGCGGGTAACGCTCGCTGCCCTTGGGAAACGGGATCGCGAGATCGCACATCTCGGCCACGAGATTCGTGTTCGTCAGTGACTCGGGCACCTCGGCGAAGGTCTTCGCCATCTCCTCGCGCGATTTCAGGTAGAACTGCGTGCCCGTGAAACGCATGCGGTCCGCGTCGTCGATCTTCGAGCCGGTCTGGATGCACAACATCGCATCGTGCGGTCCGGCGTCCTGTGAGCGCACGTAGTGAACGTCGTTCGTGCAGATGACTTTTAGCTGAAAGTCCTCGGCGAGCTTCAGCAGGCCGGGGATGATCTTTTGCTGCTCGGGGATGCCGTGATCCTGGATTTCGACGAAATAGTTTTCGCGTCCAAAAATCTCCACGAAACGCGCGCACGCCTCACGCGCCTCTTCCTCGCGATCGTGTAACAAGTGCTGCGGCACGAGCGACGCGAGGCATCCGGTAAATCCGATCAGTCCGCCCGCGTATTTCGCGAGCGTTTCGATGTCCGTGCGCGGCTTGTAATAGAAACCGCGCAGGTGCGCGTCGGACACGAGCTTCAGCAGGTTCTGATACCCCGTGATGTTTTTCGCGAGCAGCCCGAGGTGGAAAATCGATTTCCCTTCGTCGTCGGTGCGGCCCTTTTTCTCCAGGCGCGAGCCCTCGACCAGATACAGTTCGCAGCCGATCAGCGGCTTGATGCCTTTGGATTTCGCCGCGTTGTAGAACTCGATCGCGCCGTAGAGATTGCCGTGATCGGTGAGGGCGAGCGCCTTCATCCCGAGCTCGGTGGCGCGGTTCATCAAGCGATCGATCCGGCACGCGCCATCCAGCAAACTGTAGTCGGTGTGAACGTGAAGGTGGACGAAATCGGAAGGCGCGGACGACACCCCCTCATGTAGCCAACCCGCCGCGCGTGCGCGCAAGGGATTTCCTTTCGAATTTTGATCACGGAAGCACGGAATCACGGAAACGAATCCCCGAGCGTTCCGCTTGCGGCTCCCAGGTGCGCTTTCCTCCGTGTTTACGTGCTTCCGTGAGGTCCTGTTCAGAGCTCAAAAAACACCATTGACGCGGCCCGCGGCGCTTGGCCTAGTAACCGCTTTTCCTTTCACCGCAAAGCACGCCCTCATGTCTATCGAGATCAAAATCCGCAAGAACGAGCCCGTCGACCGTGCGATTCGTCGCATGAAGAAGAAGCTCGACCGCGAGAACATCATCAAGGGTGTTCGCGCCAAGCGTTACTACGAGAAGCCCTGCGAGAAGCGTCGCCGCAAGGAGAAGGTCCAGGCCTTCACCCAGATGCTGCGCCGCCGCTACGAGAGCTGAGCTCCGCGCACGCGTGAGTCATTCGTAAAGTTTTCGCCGCGCACCGTTTTTCGGTGCGCGGTTTTGTTTTTTCCGCCAAACCGGCTCCCCTGAGTTTGTTGCGTTAGTCCGCATGCCGCCCCTGTCCCTCTCAACTTGCTGGTGCTCTCATCGCCATACCGACGGCTACGCCATGGCCCGCGAAATCGCGGATCTTGGCTTCGAATACATGGAGCTCAGCCACGGGATACGTATCACGCTCGTGCCGGGCGTGATCAAAGCCGTCGAAGAAGGCGTCATCAAAGTCAGCTCGACGCATAACTTCTGCCCGCTTCCGACCGGCGTCACCTCCGCCGCGCCCAATCTCTTCGAGCCCTCCGCGCAGGACGAGCGCGAGCAGGAGCAGTGGTTTCGCCACACCAAGCGCTCGATCGACTTCGCCGCGCAGATGGGGGCGAGCGTCGTGGTCTGCCACTTGGGCAGCGTGAAATTTTTCTGGCTCAACCCCGGCCGTAAACTGCGCGCGTATCCGGAAAAACATCCCAACGCCGACATCCCTCTCGATCCGGGCTACCAAAACGCGCTGCGCAAAGGCATGGAGAAAATCCGCAAGCGCATGGGCCCGTTTTGGGAGCAGACCAAGGCCAGCGTTCACAGCGTGCTCGACTACGCGAAACAGAAGGGCGTGCGCCTCGGTTTCGAGAACCGCGAAAAGTTCGAAGAGCTTCCGCTCGATGCCGATTACCCGGAGTTTCTCGCGCTCTTCCCGGCCGATGCTCCCGTCGGCTACTGGCACGACACCGGTCACGCCGACATCAAACAAAAGATGGGCCTGCTCGATCATCGCGCGCACCTCGAGTCGATGAGTTCGCGCCTGATCGGTTTTCATCTTCACGACGTGAACGACGAGGGCGACGACCACCAGCCGATCGGCTCCGGTCACATCGATTTTCAGATGATCAGCACGTTCTGGCGTCCGGAGCACAAACTCATCCTCGAGTTCAGCCCGCGTCTGAAACGCGAAGACGTGAGCCGCTCCAAGGAGCGCGTCGAGTCGCTCCAAAAAGCGCGCTGAGTCGAGCCACGGTGCGTCCCGAGTCGGGACACAGTCCGCACCACGTCGCGCCAAGGTGCGGACACGGTCGAGCGAAGGTCCGCTCACGGTTGAACTAGGGTGCGCACTTGGCCGAGCGTTCGTCCGCACACGCTCGCGCGGGAATGCGGATCGAGTCGAAAACAGGTGGCGGAGGTGGAACCCGCCGTCCCCGGCGGGTTTTCTGTGGCTGCGTCCGCCAAACAGCCCGGCGAGGACGCCGGGCTCCACCTTTCGCACGCGCCGCCGCGCTCGCTTCTGGGGACGCGACGCCCTCGTCGCGTCAGGGCGCGCTCATCCGCGGCGGGGGCGCCGCGGCTCCAAGGCGGCGGGAATCGCGGGCGGCTTCGTCGCGGCAATCTTATCGAGTCGCGAGGATCTCGCGGATCCAGCGGCGGTGGGGGCCGGAGAAGGTCACGTTTTCCAACTCGGCCAGCGGGAACCACACGAGTTCGGACGAGAGTTTTCCGCGCGGCGGCGGCGTGCGGTGGATCAACTCGGTGATCTGAAAGCGCGTGATGCCGCGTTTCTTTTTCGCGAGCAGTTCGCCGCGCAGGACAGTCGCGGGATCGAGCGCAAGGTGTTCGGCCGACGGCAGTTCGTGCATGCCGGCGAAACGTTTTGCGTCGGCTGCCGCGCGATGAAGGAGCAACGCTCCGTCCCGTTCGCACCACGCGCGAATGACGGTGATTTGCTCCATCTGCTTCGGCGCGAGTTTCGGAAAATTTTCCGCGGTGCCGGTTTTTCCGGCAGCGCAGAATGTGCGCACGGGACACGTGAGGCAGAGCGGTTTCTGCCGGAAGCAAACGGTCGCTCCGAGTTCCATCATCGCTTGGTTGTGATCGCCGGGATCGGTGGGCGAGAGGAGTGCGTCGGCGAGCGGCGCGAAGGCTTTGGCCGCGCTCGCGGAGTCGCGAAACGGCGTGGCGTCGGCGGTGAGCCGCGCGAGGATGCGAACGACGTTGCCATCGACGCACGCGGCCGACGCGCCGAATGAAATACTCGTGATCGCCGCGGCGGTGTAGGGGCCGATGCCGGGCAGTTCGCGCCACTCGGCGGGCGTGCGCGGCAGCGCCGGACGTGCGACGATTTCCTGCGCGAGCCGATGGAGATTTCGCGCGCGCGAGTAGTAGCCGAGCCCTTCCCAGAGTTTGAGAACCTGTTCCTCGGACGCGGCCGCGAGCGCCGCGAAATCGGGCAAAACGTCGAGCCAGCGCGCGAAGTAGGGCAGCACGGTTTTCACCTGCGTCTGCTGCAGCATGAACTCGCTGACGACGGTTTTGTAAGGCGATGGAGCGACGCGCCACGGCAGCACGCGCGCGTGCGTGCGATACCAGCCGAGGAGGGCGGACTGGAAGCCGGTCGTGTTGGCGACGAGTTGCTCGGAAGCGGAAGCCACGAAGAGGCACGACAGAGCACGAAAAGCGGCGGGAGATGAAGCCTGCGGTTAATTTTTCGTGCGTTTTCGCGGCTTTTTGTGGCGAATCGCGGCGTGCCGAAAAAGACGAACGACGACGACGCGCCGAAGAAAATCGCTTCCTACACGGTGAAGCTCGATGACGCGCAGATGGAAAAGCTGCGCGCGATCTGCGAAGCGCGGCATTTTACGCCGTTCGAGGTCGCCTATACGCGGTTCGCGTTCAAGGCCGAGCACTTGAAGATCAACCTCTCCGCCTACACGAGCGGCAAGGTCGTGATCGCCGGCAAAGGCACGGAGGATTTCGTCCGTGACACGCTCGAGCCGGAAGTCACCGGCGCGCCCAAACTCGGCTACGACGAGGTGCTGCATCCCGAGTGGTTCGAATCGCACGCGGGCCTCGACGAGAGCGGCAAAGGCGACTTTTTCGGTCCGGTGATCGCGGCGACCGTGATCGCGGACAAACCGGCGATCGACGCGTGGCGCAAAGCCGGCGTGCAGGATTCCAAGAAAATCACGGAAGCGCGGATCTTCGAGCTGGATAAAATCATCCGCGAGACGCCTGGCGTGGTCGCGCGCACGTGCTTCTGCGGCATGCCGAAATACAACGAGCTGATGTCGCGTCCGCGCGCGAACCTGAACTCGCTGCTCGCCTGGCAGCATGCAACGGCGCTCACCCAGGCGCTGGCGGCGAAACCGGTCACGTGGGGTTTGCTGGACCAGTTTTCCGAGCAACCGCTGGTGCAGCGCGAACTCGCGCGGAAAAACGTGACGGGCTTCGAACTGAAAATGCGCACGAAGGCGGAAGAAGATCCGGTCGTCGCGGCGGCGTCGGTCGTCGCGCGCGCGGAGTTCGTGCGGCAGATGAATCTGCTTTCACGCGAGTTTGGCGATAAGCTGCAGAAAGGCGCCGGCCCGCTGGTGAAACAGCAGGCGCATCGCATCATCGAAAAGTTCGGCGCGCGTGCGCTGGGAAATTTCGCGAAGCTGCATTTCCGCACCGCCTACGAGGTCGTTTCCGCCGCCGGAAAACTCGACGAACTCCCGCTCAAGGAACCGCCCGCAAAGATGGAGTGGTGAAGCGCGGAGAAGGCGTGGACGATCGCGGAAGAGCGAAGAGCGGAAGCGCGGAGGAGTTGAATCACGGAAACACGGAAGAACGGAAACACGGAATCGATCCAACGTAGAACCGCTCCGCATAGTGACCTCTTCAGGCTTTCTTTCCGTGCTTCCGTGTTTCCGTGATTCGGTTTGGAAGACTTAGCGCCGGACGCCGCGCTCTTCTTCGGCGAGGGTTTTGATGTAGCGCGTGAAGTCTTCGTCTTCGCCTTCGCAGAGACCGGGGAGGGCGTCGCGGAAATCGGCACGGCGAACCCATTCGCGCATGTAGTCTTCCCACGATTGCCAGAGGCGGCGCGTCTGTTTGTCCATGGCTTCCTCGTAGACGAGCAGGTAGGCGCGTTCGAAGAGCGAGATGAGGATGCCGAAGATCGCGAGCCGTCGCTCCTTTTGCTCCTCGCTGAGATCCTGTTTCGCACCGTCGCGGCGGAGGAGTTGCAGGTCGGCGTTGTCGAGCACCAGCTTGAGAAACTCGCGGTATTCGTCGGAGAGACGTTGGAAGATTTCCTCGTCCTCGTTGCGCCGCTCTTTTCGTTGATCGAGCAGGTAAACGATGATCGCAAACGGGAGACCGACGACGGTCACCACGTAGCTCAGGAACTCGAATGTCTCCAACAAGTTCATCGTTGGCGTTACCTTAGCGAGGCCACGGGAAAAGGCGAGCGGGCGGGTGAGAGCGCCGCGGGCCGCACCGACGCCTTGCACGTGGGGCAAACTCTCCTACAAAACCTCACGAATGGCGCGTCGTCAGCTTCGCGGATTCGACCTCAAACGCATTGAGGGCGTTGGCAGTCTCATCGGTGTCGATGAGGCGGGCCGCGGTGCGCTTGCCGGACCCGTGGTGGCGGCGGCGGTTTTGGTGACGCGCGATTTTCTCGAGAGCCGCTGGGCGCTCACCCGAGCCGGACGCGTGAACGATTCGAAACAACTGACCGCCCTCGAACGCGAGGAGTTGTGGTTCGATTTCGAAACGCTGGCGGGGCAGGGACAGATCCATGCGAACTTCGGCGTGGCCGAGGTGTGGGAGATCGAGCAGTTCAACATTCTCGGCGCCACCAAGCTCGCGATGCGCCGGGCGCTGGAGGGCATTTATCCGCCGAGCGCGTTCGAACACAAAAAGGAGCCGGATCTGTTTTCGCCGCCGGAGGAAGTCGCGAGTTTTCAACCGACCGTGTCCGCGCGCATCCTGATCGACGGTTTGCCGCTGCGCAGTTTTCCGTATCCGCACGAAGGCGTGGTCAACGGCGATGCGCGTTCGCTCTGCGTGGCGATGGCGTCGATCATCGCGAAGGTCACGCGCGACCGGTTGATGAACGACCTCGACACGCAGCATCCTGGCTACGGTTTTGCGCAGCACAAAGGCTACGGCACCGAGGAGCATCGCGAGGCGCTGCTGCGGCTCGGACGCTGCGTGCACCACCGCGAGATGTTTTTGCGCAAGCTCTTCGCGCAGCGCGTCGATCCCGGTCAGCTCGATTTCCTGGCGGAGGAATCCACCGCCACCGAGTAAGCGCGGGCACCGCTCCTTGCCAAAGCGCGCGACCACCGCCAAATAGCCCCGCATGGCCGGCAAGAAAAACACCTCGTTGGACCGCGTGCTCGGGCGGCTCGACGCACTCGATTCGGTCAACCTCACCAATCTCGTGCAGCGACTCGCGCGCGAGCGCGGGTTGTTCGAGGACATTTTCAACATCCTGCAGGAAGGTGTGCTCGTGATCGGCGGCGACGGCCGCATCGAATACGCCAACGCCGCCGCACAGCGATTGATCGGACTGGGGCAGGACGAAGTTGCCGGCCAGATTCTCTGGCGCCTCGTGCCGGGGCTCCGCATGTCGCTCGAGGCGGCGCTCGGAGACGATGGACTTTCGGCGACGCCGGTCGTCGCGCGCGAGTTCGAACTTACGTATCCCGAACCGCGCACGGTGCGGCTCTACATGGTGCCGTTTCGACCGGAAGGGAAGGGTGCGCCGCGACGTTTCGCGGTGATTCTCTCCGATATCACGCGCGACAAACAATCGACGGAAGAGCGCATCGAGAGCGAACGCACCTCATCGGTGTTGCTGCTCGCCGCCGGCGTCGCTCACGAACTCGGCAATCCGCTCAACTCGCTCACGATTCATCTGCAACTGATCGAGCGGCGCCTGAAAAAACTGCGCGCGGCTGCGGCCGATCGCGACACGGCGGCGCTGCAGGATTCAATTCGCATCTGTCAGGCGGAGGTGCAGCGGCTCGACGGCATCATTGGACATTTCCTCGAGGCGATCCGGCCGAGCCCGCCCGATCTGGCGGAGACGAATCTCGCCGAGGTGCTGGCCGAAGTGCTGCGTTTTCAGCAGGACGAACTCGCGGACCGCGGCATCACGGTTGAGGCGGAGACGCCGGCCGCGCTTCCCGCGGTGATGGCGGATCACAACCAGCTCAAACAGGTGTTTTTCAACCTGATCAAAAACGCCGTCGAAGCGATGAAGCCGGGCGGCCGCCTGCGCGTGTGGTCGCGCGCGGACGACGATTGGGTGTATTTGCTTTTTGGAGACAGCGGGAGCGGCATCAAGCAGGAGAACCTGGTGAAGCTCTTCCAGCCGTATCACACGACCAAGGTCGGTGGCACGGGGCTCGGCCTGATGATCGTGCAGCGCATCATGCGCGAGCACGGCGGCCAGATCGGAATCGAGAGCAAGGAGGGCGTGGGCACGCTCGTGACGCTCCAGTTTCCGCGGAAGGACCGCCGCGTCCGCATGCTGCAGTGAGCGGCGCGTCAGCGCGGTTCTCGTGCGGTCCGGACCGTGCGCAGCATGATGTCTTTCGCTTCCTCTTGGGCGTCCAGCGCCAGCACGACGCGCACGGGAATCTCGTAAGTCGCATCAATCAGCCGGGAGTTCATTCGATCGAGAGGGGTGCTTTCTCCCGGCGCGAGCAGGACTCGCTCCGGGCGTGCGGCGAAGTTGCCGAGCTCCGAGACGACATCGCGCACGCGGATTTCGAGCGGTTCCTCGGAAAGATTTTCAAGCGAGACCTGAAGCGAGACGCCCGGCATGCCCATGGCCGTCGGTCCGCCCATGCCGTCGCCATCCGGTCCACCGCGCCGGCCGCGACGTCCGTCGTCCTCCGGCCCGCCAGGAGGGACTCGTCGGGGAGGCGGGAACGACCCCAGACGCGCCGTGACGCGCAACCTGCCCTCGAAGAAGGTCTCGCTGCCTTCCTGCACGACCTTGGGCGCCGGCGGGATCGGAGCCGTATTTGACCGAGCCGGACGACGTTCGGGCGAGGAGCAGCCCGTAGTCGACAGGATGAACGCCAGGACGGCCGACCCAATTAAAAGCACCACACGGGAAGGGCGGATTTTCATGCGCCTCCGTGACGCCGGACCGATAAGAAAGGTTGCAGTGAGGCGCGGCGTTCTGGGAAAAGAATATATTCGTATCTTTTCGGACAAGACCTCGTCAGGCGGTTCGCACCCATGCTCTCGATCCGAACCAGCCGACTCTCCCGATCTGGGCTCCTTGGTTCGCCTTGCTCAGCAAGGCGACGAGGCGGCGCAGCGCACGCTGGTGACCAGTTATCAGCGGCGGGTGGCGGGTTTTGTTTACGCGATCACGGGTCGCAGCGACGCGGTCGAGGATCTCTCGCAGATGGTCTTCATCAAAATGATCCGCGCGCTCGATCGGCTGCACGATGTGGCGCAGTTCGAAGCGTGGCTGTTCCGACTGGCTCGCAACACCTGCATCGACCACCTGCGGCGCCAGAAATTGCGGCGGATTTTCACGCCCTTCGGGGACGAGCACGAAAACATCCCCGAACCGCCAGGTGGGGTGGACAGCGAGGAGCTGGATGCGTTGCGGCACGCGCTGCAGCAACTCCCGCCCAAGGATCGCGCCTTGCTGGCGCTGGCGCAGGAAGGCCGCAGTCAGGCCGAGATGGCCGAGGCTACCGGCACGACGATCATGGCGGTGAAAGCTCGATTGCACCGCGCCCGCGAGAAACTTAGAAAATTTTACACACCATCACATGAAACCTGAGTCCCACGCTTGGACCGAGCTTAACGAACGCGCAGCTTCCCTGCTTCGGCCGGGATTTGCGGAGCGCACCGTTCGCGCCGCGCGCCAAGTGGCGCCGACACTGACGAGTCAGATCCTTCTCAGCCTCGCCACGGCATCCGTCTGTCTGGCCGCGGTTTTCGCGGTGCACACGCATCAGACGGCCAAAGAAACAGCCCGCAATCTCGCTGGCTGGCAGCAAATCGCCGCTGAAGCGGAGATGCTGGGACAGCTCTGATGAACGCTCGCGTTGCCATTCCTCTCTTAACGATTGCGGTCTTCGGCGCCGGCTACTTCGCCGGCTCGTGGGTTGGTCGCACGCGTTGCGAAGTTCCGCCTCCGCCGCCCTCGCTGCTCGGCGAACTCTCCCCGTCCGGCAATGCCGAAGCGTCTGCGTCGCGTCCAGCGACGCCGGCACCGAATTTCTCCTATCTCGCCAGTCAGATCGAACGGCTCCGCCCGGAAATCGAAAAGTTTCGCACGAGCATGCGTGAGATCGATCGCGAGATGGATCGTCGCATCGCGCAGATTCTCCGTCCCGAACAAGAAGCGGCGTTTCAGGAATTGGTGCGCAACGGTGAGCTCTACCGCGCCCGCGAAGACGCCGAGAGCGCGAGTTCCGAGCCGCTTACCGCCGAGGAAGTGCGCGAGCTCCAGCAGCGTCCTCTCCAGCGACTCCTGTCCATCGTCGTCGTGCCGATGCGACTCCACTGGAACACCAAGCAGCTCAAGCTCGACGAAACTCAACGGGAACAACTTCGCGAAATCCTCGAGTGGCGCCGTGAACAGTTTATCGCTCTCGTCGACCAATCTCCGCCGCCCAGCCTTGAGCTGAGCACGCTGGCCCCCATGGCTGGCCGCCTCGTCGAGCGCGAGAAAAAGTAAGTCCCCCGCAGAGCCCGCTCCGGCGAGGCTCTGTTTCCCGTTGACCCGATTCGGGCGGTGGTGAGTGCTAATCGGCATGGTGCCAAGCGTTTTAATCGTCGACGACGAGAAGCACACCCGCGAAGGCCTGCAGCAGGCGTTGGTGGAAAACTACGACGTGACTGTGGCCGCCAACGCCGATGAGGCGTTCAACCTCATGGACGCACAGCCGTTCGAGGTGATCCTCACCGATCTGCGCATGCCGGGTAAATCCGGCCTCAAGGTCATCGACAAAGCCCTCGCGCTGCCCAACCGCCCCGCGGTCCTCATGATGACCGCCTACGGCAACATCGAGACCGCCGTCGAAGCCATGAAACGCGGCGCGGTCGATTTCCTCACCAAGCCCGTCAACATCGAGCGACTCGAGGTCCTCATCCAGCGCGCGCTCAAGACCAAGACCCTTGAGGTCGAGGTGAAACAACTCCACGAGCGCCTCGACGAAAAGTTCTCCTTCGACGGCATCATCGGCACTTCGTCGAAGCTCCACGACGTGATCGAGCGCGTGAAACTCGTCGCACCCTCGCGGGCCACCATTCTCATCGAAGGCGAATCCGGCACGGGCAAAGAACTCATCGCGCAAGCCGTCCACCAAGCCAGCCCGCGCTCCCGTGCGCCGTTCATCGCCGTGCACTGCGCGGCGCTTTCCGAGAACCTTCTTGAGAGCGAACTCTTCGGTCACGAGCGCGGCGCCTTCACCGGCGCCAACGAACGACGCATCGGCCGCTTCGAATCCGCCGACGGCGGCACGCTGTTCCTCGATGAGATCGGCGAGATCTCCTCGTCCACGCAGGTGAAGCTCCTGCGGTTTCTCGAAACGAAATCCATCGAGCGCGTCGGCGGCAGCAAACCGATCGACCTCGATGTCCGCCTCGTCGCCGCGACCAACCGCAATCTCGAGCAGCAGGTGCGCGAGGGGAAATTCCGCGAAGATCTTTTCTTCCGCCTCAACGTTGTCCGCATCGCGATGCCACCGCTGCGCGAACGCGCCGAGGACATTCCCCTTTTGCTCGCGCACTACATCAAAGTTTTCTCCGACGAAAACGGCGTGCCTCCGCTCACCATCGAGCCCGGCGCACTCCGCACGTTGCAGGCTTACCCGTGGCCGGGAAATATTCGCGAACTGCGCAACTTCTGCGAGAACGCCGTCGTGCTCCGTCGCGGTGGCGCGCTCAGCGAATACGACCTCGATTCGAAATACCGCGGCGGTTCGCTCGTGACCGCCGCCACGCAGGCCGCCGTCGCAGGCGCCGGAGGCACCGCGGCCTTTGCGCCATCGCCTGCGACCGCCGGTTCACTCTCCGTGGAGGAAAACGAAAAGCACCTCCTTCGCGAAGCGCTCCTGAAAGCGCGCGGCAATCGCACCAAAGCCGCCCAGTTGATGGGCATCAGCCGCCGCACGCTCCACCGCAAGATCGCGCAGTGGCCCGAGCTCGACGTGCTCGACTGAGCCAACGTCCGCACCGACTCGGGACACGATGCGCACCGGGTCGAGCCAAAGTCCGGACCGGGTCGCGCCAAGGTGCGTCCCACGTCG
>Ga0182793_1000303_pt1 | contig 42132 bp, 33 predicted proteins | sample Passage237A_FD_130498 | JGI IMG/M metagenome (GOLD analysis project Ga0182793, IMG submission 130498) | Cellulose adapted compost microbial communities from Newby Island Compost Facility, Milpitas, CA, USA - Passage2 37A (version 2) (version 2) ... | reverse complement strand
TTTCCCGGACCAGTCGCCTCGATGCGGCGGGCGTGATCCAGCAGTTTGGTGCGCGAAAGCCGGTGAATCCACGTGGCCGGATCGCCGTGCGCCTCGATCCGACGCAACACCTCGTCAACAAGCTCCGTCGGCGTGAACGCCCCCGATGAGTAAGCCTGCCGCAGAGCCTGAAGATCGAGCGATCCGATCATGATCAGCTTTCCAGCACTACGAGCGTTTCGCCCGCGTTGACGGGTTTGCCTTCGGCGCAGCGCACTTCGCGCACGCGGCCCGCGCGAGTCGCGACCACGGAGACTTCCATCTTCATCGATTCGAGAATCACGAGCACGTCGCCTTCCTGCACCGCGTCACCCGCGGCGACATTGATCTTCCAGACGTTGCCGGGAATGTGCGCGGGCACGGCGGTGCAGCCTTCGGGAATCGCCGTGGCGTCGACTTCGGTCGCCGTCTCCGACTCCGCAGAGAAGTTGAGCTGCCCGCTTTCCTCCCAGCGTTTGCGCTCCGCCTCGAAGCTCGCCTGCTGACGCGCCTTGGCCGCGGCGATCGTCTCGCTGTTTTCCTCGAGGAGTTTTCGGTAGTCGCGGAGGCGGAAGGTCGTCTCCTCGATCTTGAGCTTCACCTTGCCCTGCGGGAAATCCTCGCGGAACTGCATGAGTTCCGCGTTCGAAACGGGATAGAAACGGATTTGGTCGAAGAATCGGAGCAACCACGGGCGGCCTGCGACGAAATCTTCCGTCTGTTTGTAGCGATTCCACATCTGGCAGGTGCGGCCGATAAACTGATAACCTCCGGGGCCCTCCATGCCGTAGACGCACAGATACGCACCGCCGATACCGACGGCGTTTTCCGGCGTCCACGTGCGCGCGGGATTGTATTTCGTCGTAACGAGCCGGTGCCGCGGATCGACCGGCGTTGCGACCGGCGCGCCGAGATACACGTCGCCGAGCGCGAGCACGAGGTAGCTCGCCTCGAACGCGATGCGATGCACGTCGTCGACCGAATCAAGTCCGTTGATGCGGCGAATAAACTCGATGTTGCTCGGACACCAGGGCGCATCCTTGCGCACGATCTGCATGTATTTGCGGATCGCGAGCAGCGTGGACTCGTCCTCCCACGAGAGCGGGAGGTGCACGATGCGCGACGGCACTTCGATGTCGTCAATCGCGGGCAACTCGCTCTCCGCGCGGAGCAGAATTTCCATCAGCCGCTCGAGCGGCAGCAGTCGCGCCTCGAAATGCACCTGCAGCGAGCGAATGCCCGGCGTGAGATCGAGCACACCGGGGATATGGTGGCGCTCGATCCACGTTTGCAGCGCGTGCACGCGCATGCGCAGCGCGATATCGAGCACGAGCGGACCGTATTCGACCAGAAGGTTGCTGTCTCCAGAACGTCGATACACCACGGCAGGCGCGGTCGGCCGCTCGGCGATGGTGTGGAGGATGGCGGGCTCGGGATCGCTCACCACACTGCGCGGCTTGCGCGCGGGCGCGAGCGACTCGATCTCGGCGTCCTGCGCCATCAACAGAATGCGTGCTTCCTCGGCCGTCAGCGGCACGAAACGGACTTTGTCGCCGGGCTTGAGCTGACCCATTTTCCAGAGTTCACCGCTCGCAATCGTCGCGGGGCACACGAAGCCGCCGCAGCTGGGGCCATCGGGGCCAAGGATGATCGGCATGTCGCCCGTGAAATCGATCGCGCCGATCGCGTAAGCGTTGTCGTGAATGTTCGACGGATGCAGACCGGCCTCGCCGCCATCGCGACGCGCCCATTGCGGTTTCGGACCGATCAAACGCACGCCGGTGCGCGCGGAGTTGTAGTGCACCTCGTAGGTCGCGCTGAAAAGCGTCGCGATATCGTCGTCGGTGAAAAAGTCCGGCGCACCATGCGGCCCATAGAGCACGCCAATCCGCCACTCGCGCGTGAGCGGTGAATGCACCGAGGCGGGCGCGCGCAGAAGCGGCGCATCGTTTGTCACACCCGCGGGCGTGAGTCGGTTCACTCGCAGGACATCCCCGGTGCGGAGCGCGCGGCCGGCGTGTCCGCCAAACAGCCCGAGCGTGAACGTGCTCTTGCTGCCGAGGTAGTCGGGCACGTCGAAACCGTGTCGCACGGCGAGATACGTGCGCAGACCCGGGCCCTCTATCGTGCCGAGCCGAAGCGTTTGCCCAGTCTTCACCCGAAACGCGCGGTAATACGGCGCGGGTTTGCCATCGAGCGTCGCGGTCATTTCCGCGCCCGTAAGCGCGACGACCGCAGGCGTGTTGAAGCGCAGCGTCGGCCCCTGCACGGTGCATTCGAGACCGGCGGCGGTGTCGGGATTCCCGACGAGCCGGTTCGCGAAACGAAACGAACGCGCGTCCATCGGCCCGGACGGCGGCACGCCGACATCCCAGTAGCCAAGCCGCCCCGGATAATCCTGCACCGTGGTTTGCGTGCCGCCCTCGAGGACGTCGATCGTCGACGCGCGATACGGCAGGCCGGTGAGATACTTCGTGGTGACGCCGCCGGCCTTGAAGCCCTCGGACGCGACGATCTGGCGGAGATAGTCGAGATTTGTCTCCAGTCCGTGGATACGCGTGTCGGCGAGCGCGACTTCGAGCCGGTGCAGCGCCTCCGCGCGGTCCGCGCCTTTCACGATCACTTTTGCGAGCAGCGGATCGTAGAACGCAGAAACTTCGGTCCCCCGCTCCACCCAGGTTTCGATGCGAGCCGACGGCGCGAAATGCACGTCGGTGAGCGTGCCGGCCGCGGGTTGGAAGTTCTTGCCCGGATCTTCGGCATAAACACGCACCTGAATCGACGCGCCGCGCGGTTCCGGTTTCCACTGCGAAAGATCCAGCGTGCCCTCGGCCGCGCGGATCATCCACTCGACGAGGTCGACGCCGGTGACTTCCTCGGTGACGCCGTGCTCGACCTGGAGGCGCGTGTTCACCTCGAGAAAGTAGAACTCGCCCGTCGCATTGTCGTAAACGAACTCGACCGTGCCCGCGTTGCGGTAGCCGGCCGCGCGGCCGAGTCGCGCCGCGCTCTCGAGCAAACGCGCGCGCTGCTCGTCGGTGAGTCCCGGTGCGGGCGTTTCCTCGATCACCTTCTGGTTGCGGCGCTGCACCGAACAATCGCGCTCGCCGACCGCGACAACGTGGCCGCGCGAGTCACCAAAAATCTGCACCTCGATGTGCCGTGCGTGCTCGACGAATTTTTCAAGGAAGAGGCCACCCTCCTTAAAATTGTTTTTTGCGAGTCGACCCACTGCAGCGAACGCAGCCGACAAATCCGCGGGTTTGCGGATGAGCGACATGCCGATGCCGCCGCCGCCCGCCGTGCTCTTGAGCATGACCGGATAGCCGATGCGCTCCGCCTCCGCGCGCGCGTGTTCCTCGTCGCTCAGCAACGCGGAGCCCGGCAACAACGGCACGTCGTGCATTTGCGCGATCTCGCGCGCCGCGTGCTTGAGGCCGAACATTCGCATCTGGTCGCCTGTGGGACCGATGAACACGAGACCGGCGGCAGCGCACGCGTCGGCGAAGCCGGGATTTTCCGAGAGAAAACCGTAGCCGGGATGAATCGCCTGCGCGCCGGTGGACTTCGCGGCCGCGATGATTTTTTCCGCATCGAGATAACTCTGCGCAGCGGGTGCGGCGCCGACGTGCACCGCCTCGTCGGCCTGCTGCACGTGCAGCGAGTGTTTGTCGGCGTCGGAGTAAACCGCGACGGAGTTGATGCCGAGCCGACGCAGTGTGCGAATCACGCGACACGCGATCGCGCCGCGATTGGCGATGAGGACCTTGGTGAAAGGCATGGAGAAGTTGGAAATCAGGAAATCAGGAGAAGGAGCTCGGAAACCGGCTTTCCTGATTTCCACATGGAGGAGATCACGTGCTCCAAATCAGCACCTCCACCGGCGTGGGGTTCCAGCCGTTGCAGGGGTTGTTGAGTTGCGGGCAGTTTGAGATGAGTGCGACGACGTCCATCTCGGCGCGCATCTCCACGTATTTGCCGCCGGCGGAGACGCCGTCCTCGAACTTCAGTCCGCCGTCGGGCGTGACGGGGACGTTCATGAAGAAGTTGATGTTCGGCGGCAGATCGCGCTTCGAGAGATCGAAGTTCGAGTCCGGCCACGTCGCGAGCGCGAGGAGGAAGCTCTGACGGCACGCGTGCATGTGGCGTGTCTTGTGGCCGTAGCGCATGGTGTTGCTCTCGCACGAACACGCGCCGCCGAGCGTGTCGTGGCGTCCGCAAGTGTCGGCCGTGATCGTGAGCATCGGACGGCCTTCGTTGGACATGAGCTTCGTGCCCGTTGTGAGATAAATGCTGCCCTGTTCGCGAATGGTGTCCTGCGCGCTGTAGCGCTCGGTAAAATCGTCGGCGCGGTAGAAGAGTGTATCCGCGGCTTGGTTACCTTCGAGATCGACGATGCGCAGCGTCTGACCGGCCTCGATCCGATGAATCCAATAATCCCCCGCGGGAATCACGTGCCGGTAGATGGCCGCGTCGGGCTGCAGCGTGCTTTCTGTGTAGATGAGAGTGGACATGTGGCGCGCAGAAAAAACGGGAGCGTTTCGGAAGTTCGCAGTGTGACGTCCGGGCTTGGCAGCGAATCACCAGCTGCCGAGTCGCTGGCTGACTTCGGCGTTGTAGAACGCGCGTTCGTTTTCCGGGCGGTAGGTGCGGCAGTAGTCGTCGGCCGCCGGCGGATCGGCGCGCCAGATCTGCAGCTTCACCGGTTTCGGGCCATAGGCAGGCGCGGTGTCCTGCGGGTGATGGCAGGTCGTAAGAATCACGAGCAGATCCATCTCGGCGCGCAGATCGACGAAGTCGCCCGCCTTCGCGTGATCGGGCTGGAAGTGCAGGCGACCCTCGTCGTCAGCGGACACCTTGCTGAAAAAATTCACGTTGGGCACGAGATCGCGGCGGCCGAGGCCCCACTTCGCGAGCTCGATGAGGAAGTGATCGCGCGAGTTGCGGTGAAACTCGTTGCGCGCGGTCTGGTAGTTTTTCTCGCCCCACTTTTTCCGCACGATCTCCGCGGTGTCGTGACCGCCGAGCGCGTCGTGCCAGCCGAGCGTGTCTCCTGTAATCGAGAGCATCGCGCGGCCCATGTCGGACATGAGGATGAACCCGGTCGTGAGCTTCGACGTGTGCTGCCCCTTCAACGTGTCGGGCATGTTGTAGCGATCGAGGAAGTCGTGCCGGTTGTAGCAAACGAACGACACGTTGGCGCCGCGCTCGAGCGCGGTGAGCCGCAACGCGTGGCCGCGCTTCAACTCAAACGACAGCGCGCTGCCGCCCGGAATCACTTCTTCGAGGACCACTCGCTCCTCCGGAATCGTGGCCGGCGGCATCGGCGGCGGACCCTCCGGACGGGCCGTGGTGAAGGAGGTTCCGGTCGGGGCGGGAGGCGTGAGGAGCGGCATCGTGGAGTATTACGATTTGGTCGAAACGTAATACTGCACGTTTGATGCCAAGGGCTGCACACCTCCGCCCAGAGCCCGAGTTTGCCCGCTATTCGTTCACTTATAGGTGTTTACAGTTTCTCGCGCACCAGCAGCACCTTCGTCGGGAAAAGAAGCCGCGCCCTTGACCGATCTTTTCGTATGAGGTCCATTCATAGCAGACCACCGGCGTTGAAGATTAATTTGGCAGGCGCCTGCCGGAGGTCGGCGCCGCGTTAGGTCAACGAAGTGGTATGAAGCATTGGGTATTTTTGTTGGTAGCGGCGCTGCTCGAGATCGTTTGGGCGATCGGGCTCAAATACACGCACGGGTTCACCCGGCTGTGGCCGTCGGTGGCCACGATCACGGCCATGATCACGAGTCTTTATCTGCTCGCTCAGGCCACACGCGGGCTGCCGATCGGGACGGCTTACGCGGTGTGGACGGGCATCGGCGCGGCCGGCACGGCAGTGCTCGGCATGATCGTGCTCAAGGAGCCGGCGACGGTCGCGCGCATCGTGTGTGTGGCGCTGATCGTCAGCGGTGTTGTCGGCCTGAAACTCTTCACGCCGAACACCGGCGCGTAACACCTAGAGCAACGGCGGCATCGCCGTCGCGGTCAGCGTGAGTTTACCCTGCTTCACGCCGCGCACGGTGATGAGTTCGTCGGCGAGTTTGCGCAACTGGTCCGCGGGGCCCTGCACGAGCAGCACTTCCAGGTAGTTGTGATCCTCGAGGTGCACGTGCATCGAGGTGACGACCATCAGGTAGTATTTGTGCTGAATCGCGGCGATGCGCGCCTGAAGACCCTTCTGTGTGTGATCGTAAACGAGATTGATGGTGCCGGCGACCGTCTCGGTGCCGAGCTGATTGGCAAACTCCACGAGGCCATCGCGCGTCAGCGCCGCGACCGCTTGCGACCGGCTGGCGTAGCCGCGGCGCTCCACCATCGCGTCGAGCTCGGCGAGCAAGCTCTCGGGCAACGACACGCTGAAGCGGGTGACCTTGTCGGATTTCTGACGCGGCATGGGAGAAAGAGGGAATGGAAACGCAGCGGATGCGCCGAGTCGACGGTTCTTCACGCCTCGCAGCATGGTGCCTACTCCACTTCGTCGCCGACTTCGGTGAGCCGCACGATCGGGAGACGCTCGATCGTGGGGGTTTCGCGTTTCGGGTGAATCAATTCGTCGAGCCGTCGCCGCGTCGCGAGAAACTCCGGCGAGGTCAACTGCTCGAGCGAACGCGGACGCGGCACAGGCACTTCGATGATTTCCTGCACTTCGCCGGGATTCGCCTTCAGCACGAGGATGCGATCGGCCAGGAAAATCGCCTCGTCGAGGTCGTGCGTGATGAAGAGCACGGTCACGTTCACGCTGCGCCAGATTTCCAGGAGGTGCGCCTGCATCTGCGCACGGGTCTGCGCGTCGAGCGCGCCAAACGGTTCGTCCATCAGCAGGATTCGCGGATTGGCCGCGAGCGCGCGCGCGATCGCGGTGCGCTGTTTCATGCCGCCGGAAAGCTGCGCCGGATACGTGTCGCAAAACGCGCCGAGCCCCACGAGGTCGATCCACTGCCGCGCCTCGCGATCGGCCGCGTCGCGACTCATGCCGGCCATTTCGAGGCCGAACATCACATTGCGCTTCACCGTGAGCCACGGGAAGAGCGTGTAACCTTGAAACACCATGCCGCGCTCCGGACTCGGGCCCGACACTTCCTTGCCGTCCACGAGCATCCGACCGGAGCTCTGCTCATCGAGTCCCGCGATGATGCGGATGAGCGTGGATTTGCCGCAGCCCGACGGACCGATCACACACACGAACTCACGGCGGTGCACCTGAAATGACACATCGCGCAACGCCGTCACCGGACCGCGCTCGCTCATGAACTCGCGCGTGAGGTGCTGCACGTCGAGCACGACGGGCCGCTCCTTGATTTTCCGAAAACGCTCCGCCACCGCCGGTGCCTGCGCGCGATAGTCGGGCAAATTTGCATAGACCGAGGCGCTCATGCGGAGATCTCCTTTTTCGCCGGCTCGTCGGGAAAGAGCAGCACGTCGCGACCGGCAAACAGCCGCTGGAAGAACGTCCGAAACCGGCTCGGCCGCGGATTCTTCCACGCAAAGAGGCGCGCGCCGAGAAACGCCAGCACCTGATCCGTCACGAGGCCGATGAGCCCGATGATGAGGATCGCCGCGTAAACGTTGTCGAAGTTTCGATACTTCGCCTGCTGGTTGATGAAAAACGTGATGCCCGAGCTCACGCCTACGACCTCGGCCACGATGAGATACGTCCACGCCCAACCGAGCAGGATGCGCAGATCATTGTAGAGTTCCGGCAAACTCGCGGGCACGAGCACGCGCCACACGAGCTGGCGCCGCTTCGCGCCGAGCGTCTGCGCGGCCTCGAGCAAACCGCCGTCGACCTTGCGCACGGTGTTGGCCACCACGAGCACCTGCTGGAAAAACGTGCCGATCACGATGATCGCAACCTTCGGTTCGAGGTGGATGCCGAACACCGCCACCATCAGCGCACCAAACGCCGGCGCGGGCATGTAGCGCACGAAATCCACAAACGGCTCCGTCGATCGCGAAACGGAAGCGAACGCACCGCACAAAATCCCCAACGGCACGCCCACCGCCGACGAGATCACAAAGCCCCAGAAGATCGTGCGAATGCTCGTCCACAGACTCTCGTGCAGCCAGCGATCGCCGCGCAAAACCGGTTTCGTGGTAAACGCCGTGTAGAGCGCGCGACCGACTTCGTGCGGCGCGGGGAGAAAGATCGGATTCGCACGCTTGCCCGACGGCAGCGTCAGACCGGCTTCCTTGGCCGCCGCAACTTCACGCGCGAAATCCTCCTTCGGCACGAGCTGCCCCGCGCGCATCCACGAGACCTCGCCCGGCTGCTCGATCTTCACGACCGGATGCCAGATCCACGGCACGTAGCTGACCGCGCTCCACACCGCCAGCGGCAGCGCGAATGCGAGCAACGTCAGCCACCGGCGGGACGCGCCCGAGACATCGTGCCGCACCTGGAACCATCGCTTGCGAGACATGCAGGAGAGAAAGCTCGTCGGGGCGCGGCGACTGATCGCGCCGCGCGCCGCCAAAGAGCGCAAAAAACGTCAGCGTGACGGGACTTAGTTCTTCAACGCGTCCGCCATGATCGTCGGATCGATGTAGGAGCCGATGTCTTGGGCTTCGCCATACACACCGTTCTTCACGTTGAAATCGTCCGAGATCACCGAGGAACCAGTGACCGAGCCGAAGCCTTTCGACTTCGACGACATGATGCGGCTGCCCTCGGCCAGCGTGAGGAAACGCGTGCCGGAGATGAACGCCGCATACTCCTTCGGATCCACGCCCGCGCGCGCGGCCATGATCTTGATGCCGTCTTCGCGCGTGGCCGAGTCGGTGAGATACGCTACGACCTGATCCCAAACTTTGACGAACTTCACCCAATCGGCGCGGCGTTGCGCGAGACTCTGCGGCGTCACGGCGACGGTGTCGTAAATGAGGCCCGGCTCGTTGGCGCTCGAGTAGATCGCGGTTGCACCGGGGAGCGCCTTCAGCGCCTCGCCCGAGTTGGGCTGCCACGCGGCGATCGCATCGACCTGACCCGAGGCGAGCACCTGCGGCGTCTGGCTCGTCGGCGTCGGCACGATTTCCACGTCGCTCTCGGTGAGTCCATTTTTCTCGAGCGCGTTGAGCAGCATCAGATGGCTCACAAAGCCGACCTCGATGCCGATTTTCTTACCCTTCAAATCCTTCACCGATTTGATGCCCGGACGCGCCACGATCATGTCGTTGCCGTTCGAGTAGTCGGTGATCGTGATCATCACGTTCTTGCCGCCGCCCGCGCCGGTCACGAGCGCGTCGCCGTTGGTGACCATCACCGCATCGACCTGACCGGCGGTGAACGCCTCCATCGACGGGCCGTATTCGAACCACAGCAGCTCGACGTCGACGCCGGCTTTCTTGAACCAGCCTTTTTGCGCGGCGATTTCCCACGCCGTCCAACCCGGCCAATCGGAAAACGCGACCTTGAGCGGAGCAGCCGACAAATTCGCCCGCACAGCGAGCGAGACGATGACCAACGAACACAGGAACCAGCGGGCGAACTTCATGAGCGGGAGGCTTTGAGTGTTACGATTTTTTAGGAACGTGTTACGCCTCCAACGAGCACGACCCATGCCACGGATTGGCATGAGTCGGGACATAGTGCGTCCCGGGTCGCGACTAGGTGCGCACCGGGTCGAGCCACAGTGCGGCACGAGTCGGGACCGAGTGCGGCTCGACTCGGGACACAGTGCGAACCACGTCGGACCATGGTGCGGACACGGTCGCGCTCATGTGCGGCACAGGTCGCGAGGTGGAACCCGCCGTCCCCGGCGGGTTGAGCGAGAGGCGCACGCTAGAACAGAAAACGCGATCGCCGCACAAAACACAGCCCGGGCGGGGACGCGGGCTCCACCAGGGCCCTTCGCGGCAAAGTAACCCAATAGGTTACTTTGATCGCCTTGAGGCCGCGGCGCCCTCGCCGTGGACGAGCGAAACGCGAAGGCTCGGAGCGCCGTCCCTACCTATTTCAGGGCGCGCTCAGACTTTGGCGCTGTTGTCGCACTTATAGTGGACGAGCGAGCGGCGTTGGGCGTGCGCGCGGAGCGCAGAATCTTTGGCGCCGTCGCGGCGCTGAATCAGAAAGCGTTGGCGCTCCGCTTCCTCGTCGGCGGCGGCGAGCGCGGCGAAACACACGAGCAGCTCCGCTCCGGACGCGATCCGTCGTGCGGGAAAGCCCGCGTGCGCGGCGAGCCAGCCGACGGTTTGCTGCAGAGGATTTTGCGGAGCGCTGCTCATGAGGAGGTGCGAGAGCGTGGGCGGAGCGGGCCGGTTGGCGAGCGAACTTCGCGCGACGCGCGCGGAAGCGTCACTTTTTAACGAGCGCCTGTTTCCACTTCACGGCGTTGAAGCCGACGAGGGCGACACCGGGGCCGATCACGAAAGGACGTTTCACGAGGTTGCCGTTGCTCTCGAGAAGCTGGAGCGCTTCGCGAATCGTGAGGGTCGGCAGAATCGCGGCGAGTTGTTGCTCGCGGTAGTCGCGGCCAGATGTGTTGAAGAGTTTGCGGAGTTCGCCGTTCTGCGCGGTGAGCATCGTGGCGAGCTCGGCGCCCGAGGGCGGTGTCTCGCGGATGGCGCGCTCGCGGAACGGGATGTCGTGCGCCTGGAGCCACTTCACGGCGGCTTTGCAGGTGCTGCACTGAGCGAGGGTGTAGACGGTGATCATCGGTTTACTTCACCCAGCTTGGGTCACGAATGACAAACTGCCAGCGTTGCTTGAACTGTCCGAGCTCGCCGTAGAAGCGGATCGGCTCGCCGGTTTTGTGTTGTTCGCGGAGTTTTTCGCGGAGCGCGGCGTCGTAGGTCCACACGTCGTAGATCTCGCCGCGGAAGCGCACGGTGAGGCGCTTGGCTTTGCCGACGACGCCTTCGACGCGGAAAACCTTGCCCAAGTAGTCGGGCGTGCGGATCGAGACGTCGTCGGGGAGATTGTCGGTGAGCGCGGCGGCTTTGACGAGGTCGACCGCGGCGTAATCGATCTTTGGCGGCGCGTCGGCACTGACGGTTTCGGAGGATTCATCAGACGCGTTGCGCAACGGGATGTAGTCGCTCGGGCGGTTGTCGCGCACGGTGGTGAACTTCGCGTAGAGCGGGAAGTGATCGGAAAAACCGCTGCCCGCCGGGCCGGCGAAGGACCAGCGCCTGGGCAGGCCCTTATCGTCGACGTTGAGGCCGGCGAGCTTCGCGACGCCGAAGGAGTTATCGATATACTGCACGCCGCGGTAATCGTAGAGGCCGCGCGAAACGATGAGGTTCATCAGCGTGCCCCACTGTCCGCGGAAGGTGTCGCTGGCGCGCTCGGCGGGCGGAAGCTCGTGCCAGAGATTATAGAGATCGCGCGCGGGTCCGCGGATCGCGAGCTCGTTGCCCTGCGAGCCGAGCACGTCGTTGATGCCGGTCACGTCCATGGTGCGGCGGTAGCGGACTCGCTGGTTGTATTGGGAGTTGAGATCGCCGCCGATGACGATGTCGACGTTGGGATCTTCCTTGAGGAGCTGATCGATCCGCGTGCGCAGCGTGCGGGCGTTTTCGATGCGGATCTTTTCGGTGCCGGGATCGCTGGCGCCGGATTTCCAGTGGTTGTTGAAGAGGTAGAGCGGATGACCATCGACGTCGATTTTCACCTCGAGGATCGCGCGCGCATCGACGGTCGCGTGCGAACGCGTTTCGAGCACCGGGAAACGCGAGAAAACCACACAGACCTGCGCGAGTGTGCGTCGACCGCCGCTGGGCGTGGGGTTTTCCGCGACGACGATGTTGTAACCGGTCATGCCGCGATCGGCCATGGCCTTCGCGAGCAGCGCCTCGGAGGGAAGATCGGCGATGGCGGCGTCGAACTTCGGACCGAGCATCTGCTCGATCGTGGTGTTCGAGTAGTGACGGAGAATCGCCGCGTAATCGATCGGGCGCCGCGCGGGCGTGAGATCGTCCTCGATCTCCTGAAAGAGAATCACGTCGGGCCCGCGGCCGTTCTCGAACTTTGCGAGGATCGTGGCGACATTCTGCACTTTCGTGAGCACATGCGCCGACGTGTAGCGATGCGGACCGTAGTCTTCGAAGAGCGCCTTGCCGTCGGCATCGACGAGATTCTCGACGTTGTAGACGACGATCATGAACGGCCGCGCGAGTGCGACCACGGCGGTCGCAAGCAACAGCGCGCTGAAGCGGAGGACGCGGTTTCTCATGCGATTGAATCTGGATCCTGCTCGAGCGCCGCAAGGACCGTCGTGCGTCGACGCAGATAATAAAGCGTCATGCCGCCTTGATAGAAGAACGAGACGAGCGCGACCAGCGCATACACGGTGCGGTAGCCGAGCATCAAATACTCCTCAGGCGCCATGCCCACTTGTGCAGCGTTTGCTTCTACGGTGGCCTGCAACTCCGCGGGCACCGGCGGCAGCTCCGGCGCCGCCCAGCGAAACGCGCAATAGGCCACGAGCATGAGCAGCAGATACGGCTGGCTGGCCACGATCCACGGATAGCCGCGCGGCTCCCCGGCCCGCAACAAGCCCGCGCCGTGCAACTCAACTGCGCCCGCGGCCGCGATCGCGAGGCCGATGACCACGCCTTCGAAGTTTCGCCCGAGCGCCGCCAGCGCGGCGAAACCGCCGGCGATCAACAAAACCGCCATGCCGTCCAGATGGGCGAGGCGGACGACACGCAGATAGGTCTCGGCGGGAAGGAGCGGAGGAGCTTGCATCGATGACTTGCGCTTTCGCGCGAAACGAAGAATGGACGCTCCCCGCCCGTGTCCGCACCGTCAAACAAGTCTTTTCCCTTCCGGCTCGAGTTTCCACCCGAGCTCCCGATCAGCGCGCGCGCGGAAGAGATCACGCAGGCCATCCAGAATCACCAAGTCGTGATTCTCGCCGGTGAAACGGGCTCCGGCAAAACCACGCAGATTCCGAAGATGTGTCTCGCCGCCGGACGCGGCACGAACGGCCGCATCGCGTGCACGCAGCCGCGCCGCGTCGCCGCGCTCTCGGTCTCGCGCCGCGTGGCCGAGGAACTCGGAGTCGAATGGGGACGCCACGTCGGCGCGAAGATCCGTTTCAACGACCAGACCACGCGCGAGACGGTGGTGAAGTTTCTCACCGACGGCATGCTGCTCGCCGAAGTCCAGGGCGATCCGCTGCTGCGCGATTACGACACGATCATCATCGACGAAGCGCACGAGCGCTCGCTCAACATCGACTTCCTGCTCGGCCACCTGCGCACGCTGCGCTTCAAGCGGCCCGAGCTGAAAATCGTGATCACGTCGGCGACGATCGACACGGCGATGTTCAGCGCGGCGTTCGACGATGCGCCCGTGATCCAGGTCGAGGGTCGCACGTTTCCGGTCGAGGTCATCTACGCACCGCTCGACGAACTCGGCTCCGACGCCGCCGAAGGCGACGAACGCGAATCCAAAGCGGAGGCCCTCCACTACATCGACGGCACCGTCGAGGCCATCGAACGCATCGTGCGCGAGAGCACGAGCGGCGACATCCTCGCGTTTCTCCCGAGCGAGCGCGACATCCGCGAGACGCGCGATCTGCTCGAGGGCCGTCGTCTCCGCAACGCCGAGCTGGTGCCGCTTTTCGGCCGGCTCTCCAACGCGGAACAGCAACGCGTCTTCGCGCCGTCGCAGCGCCGCAAGATCGTGCTCGCGACCAACATCGCGGAAACGTCGCTCACGATTCCGGGCATTCGCTTTGTCGTGGACACCGGTCTCGCGCGCATCAGCCGCTACTCGCCGCAAGCGCGCACGCGACGGCTGCCAATCGAACCGATTTCGCAGTCGAGTGCCGACCAGCGCAAAGGCCGCAGCGGCCGCGTGGCCGAGGGCGTGTGCATCCGGCTGTATTCAGAATCCGACTACCTCGAGCGTCCGCGTTTCACGCAGCCGGAGATTCAGCGCGCGAATCTCGCCGACGTGATTCTGCGCATGAAGGCCTTCGGCCTCGGCGACATCGAACGCTTCCCGTTCATCAACATGCCGGCGACGAAATCCATCCGCGCCGGCTATGCGCTGCTGGAGGAACTCGGTGCACTGGACGACAAGGACAACACACCCACTCGCACGCAGACAGAAAGCGGCGAAGCCTCCGCGGTGCACGTGCGGCAGCTCACCGCGATCGGCCGCGAACTCGCTCGCTTGCCCGTTGATCCCACAGTCGGCCGCATGATCCTGCAGGCGCGCGCGGAGAAAGCGTTGCGCGAAGTGCTCGTGATCGCCGCGGGGCTTTCGATTCAGGATCCGCGCGAGCGTCCGCTCGACAAACAACAGCAGGCCGACGCCGCGCACCGGCGCTTCGTTCACCCGGATTCGGATTTTCTCACGCTGCTCAACATCTGGGAAACGTATCACGACGAGTTCGAGAATCTCAGTCAGGCGAAGTTGCGGCGGTTCTGTCGCGATCACTTTCTCAGCTACACCCGCATGCGCGAGTGGCGCGACATCCACACGCAACTCGTCGAGGTGCTGAAGGAGCGCAACGACTTCAAACTCACGTCCGCCTACCACGGTCTGAAGACCGTCGACGACACGACCACCGGCTTCGGCGCCCCATCCTATCGCGCGATCCACCGGAGCATTCTCGCCGGTCTTCTGGGCAACATCGCTCACCTCGACGAGGAAAACGGCAACTACAAGGCCACGCACGATCGCCGCGTGAACCTTTTCCCGGGCTCCGTTCTCTTCCGTCGCGAAGAACCGAAAAAACGCACCCCCGACGCCGCGCAACGCGCGGCGCAGAAAAAGGGGCCGAAGGCCCCGCGGTGGATCATGGCCGCGGAAATCATGGAGACCACGCGGCTCTACGCGCGCACCTGCGCCCGACTCGATCCGCAGTGGGCGCTCGATCTCGGCGCGCACATCGTCCGCGTCGCACACAGCGAACCGTTTTGGAACGAACAGTCCGGTCGCGTCATGGTGAAGCAGCGCACGCGCCTCTACGGGCTCGAACTCGAATCGCGTGCAACGTCCTACGGTCGCATTGATCCCGTGCACGCGACGGAGATTTTCATCCGCGAAGGAATCGTGAACGACACGATCACGTTCCCGCTCGATTTCATCACGCACAACCGAAAGGTCCGCGAAAAGATCGAGCTCGTCCTCACGCGCACACGCGACGCCGGTTATCTCAACCTCGACGAAGCGCTCTATCGTTTCTACGCGGAAAAACTCCTGCCGCCGCCGGGCGCGAAAACGTCGGGCGACGATGCCGCGCTTTTCGTCGGCGTGTCGTCGGTTTCGGAGCTCGTCGATCTCGTGCGCGAACGCCGTGGCCACGAACCGCGTTTTCTCATGGTTGAGCCGGAGAATCTTCGCGACCCCGAGGCGCTCACGCACGCCGCGGAAGAATTTCCGGAAGCGTTGCCGCTCGAGAATCGCGCGCTGCCGCTCAACTACGCTTACAAACCCGGCCAGGAAGACGACGGCGTCACGCTCGAGGTCAACGTGCGCGAAGCCGAGGCGCTCACTCCGGCGGCGCTCGATTTCGCCGTGCCCGGTCATCTCGAGCAAAAGGTCGAACACTATCTCCGCGCGCTGCCCAAGGAGCTGCGCCGCGCGTTCGTGCCGCTCGCGGAAACCGCGAAATCGCTCGCACAGCAAGTCGCGCAGCGCGACCGACTCACCGGTCATCGCGAATCACTGACGCAGGCGCTGGCCGCGCAGATCGCCGAGCGCTTCCGCGTCGCGGTCGATCCCGCGGTCTGGGATGCGAAACCGTTGCCCGATCACCTGCGCGTTCGCGTGCGCGTGCTCGACGATCGGGGACGCGAGATTTGCGCGAGTCGCGATCTGAAGGAAATCGACGCCGCGCTGCACGCCGAGCGCCGCGAAGCGAGCCAGGCCGTGGCGCGCATCGAGCCCGAAGCGTGGCGCCGCGCCCGTGCAAAATGGGAGAAACCCGAGCAGGCCGCGTGGACTTTCGGCGACATTCCCGAGCGCGTGCTCGTGACGGAACAGGCCGGCGTGCCCGTGTGGGCGTTCCCCGCGCTGCGCGCCGGCGGCGAGGGCGTGGGGCTGCGTCTCTTCAAAACACCCGAAGACGCACAGGCGGCCATGCGCGGCGGACTTCGTTCGCTGCTCGAGCTGCAGCTGCGCTACGATCTGGGCTGGCTGCAACGCGACCTCCGCGCGTTGCGCGATCTCGGCCCGCTCATCAGCACACTCGTGCCGCTCAACGAACTGCAGGAGCACGCGTTTTTCTGTATCCGAAATTGGGTGACAGATCCCGCGCGCGTCGCCGCGCCTCACACCGCCGCCGTTTTCGACGCGGCGGTCGAGAAAGCGAAGAACGATTTGCGCGGTCTCGTGCCGCGCTTTGTCGACCAGCTCCGCGAAATCCTCGGGCAACGTCAGGCGCTGCTCGTGCATCCGACTCCGTTTGAAGGACTCGAGCGCGAGCTCGCTGCGCTACTGCCGGCGGATTTTCTCCGGCGCACGCCTTACGCGCAGCTCGCGCATTTTCCGCGCTACCTGCGCGCGATGAAGCTGCGGGCCGATCGCTGGAAACAGAATCCTCCGAAGGACGCCGAACGCGCCGCGCTCGTCGCTCGCTACAGCAACGCTGCCGCGCGCGTGCAGGACCGGGCCGGCGGTGACACGCTCCGCTGGTTGATCGAAGAATTTCGCGTGAGCGTTTTCGCGCAGGAACTCGGCACCGCCGAGCCGGTGTCGACGGTGAAACTCGACCGTTTGCTCGCGGAACTCGCGGGCCAGCCACAGTCCGCCACGCCCGCGCAGTCCACCGCTCCCAGCGCGGCTCCACCTGCGGCGAAACCGATCACGGTCGCTCCGATCCCCGAGAAAAAAGCCGCGCCCGTGAAGAGCTTCGGCGCGCTCGACAAACTGTTCTCGCGCTGAGCCGTTTTTCACGCCGGTCGCACCGGGCGTCTGCTCCGGCCAAACGGCGCCGGTGTTTTGTTCATTCACAACTGAACTAACACGGCAGCCACGAGGTGAGATTTCGTAATTTTGACATGTTTCCGGGCCTTTGCGGTTGCGACGCCATTTCTTTGCAGCAAGTTGGCAGCACCCCACCCCCCATGAATACTCCGATCTCTGCGATTCTGGAGCGAAAGGGCTCCGCTGTGTATTCCGTGAACGCACGGATGTCGATTGCCGACGCCGTGGCTGAGATGAACCGACACCGCGTCGGATGCGTGCTAGTCCTCGACGGCGATTTGCTTGTCGGAGTGTTCACCGAGCGCGACGTGCTCCGCCGTGTGGTGGGCATGGACGTCGATCCCAAAATAAACCGCGTCGCCGATGTGATGACGCGCGATGTCATCACGATCCCGCCGCATACGACAGTGGATGAGTGCCTCACGACGTTCGCCGAGCGCCGCTGTCGCCACCTGCCGGTGATCGAACACGGTCGGCTGGTCGGTCTCATCTCCATCGGCGACATCTCGCGCTGGGTGGCCGACATGCACCGGGCCGAAGCCGAGTCGCTGAAAAATTACGTGATCGGCGGAGACTTGGTCACCTGACCCACTTCCCACTTCTTTTGCGATCGTGACCCCTCCCGGCATGACTCGCGCTCCCAACCGCCACGACCCGAGCCGCATTGCGGCTCGGGTCGTGCCATATTCCGCCCCGCGTCGAGCCACGGTCCGTCCCGAGTCGGGGCAAGGTGCGGACACGGTCGGGACTCGGTGCGCACCACGTCGGGACACGGTGCGGCTGGAATCGTGGCTTGGTCCATTCTGATGAGCTCGCCCGACTTACGCCTCGCGGATCCAACTGACGCTGCGGCGATCGCGGACCTTTGCGGAGAACTCGGTTATACCGCCACCGTTGCAGAGGTGACGGAGCGTTTGCAGCGACTCGCGACCTCGCCGAACGATCGCTGCTGGGTCGCAGAAAGCGACGGTGTCGTGGTCGGGTGGCTGCAAGCCCATGTGGCGGAAATCCTGGAGAGCGGGCTCCGCCTGGAGATCGCCGGGCTCGTCGTATCCAAAAAAGCACGACGAAGCGGCGTCGGACGCATGTTGGTCGTCGAAGCGGAACGCTGGGCCACGACGTTGGATGCATCGGCCGTGGTCGTGCGCAGCAATGTCGCCCGCGAAGAAAGCCACCGCTTTTATCCCGCGCTGGGCTACGTCCGCACGAAAACCCAGCACGTTTACGTGAAGCGTCTTCGCCCGTCCTCTGCGGAACTGGCAGAATCGCTGCAGTCTTCCTCTACCCCATGAGCGACCTCCCTCCTCCGCTGTCTCCCCTTCCCGGTTCTCCTCCCGCGGCGCGACCGCGTCGGCGGGGACGAGGATTTTTCCCGCCGCAGGTCGTGAAAGCCGTGGCGTTCTTCATCATCTCGGTCTGCATCGTGGCAAGCGTGGTGGTGTGCATCCTCGCGATCTGGGATTTTGCAAAGAAGGACGCATTGTGGCGGCTCGTGGCGTCGTTTGTCGTCGTGGCCGCGGGCACGGCGCTGTTTGCCATGGTCAACGGAATCTTCGGGGACGATCAGTCATGAACGACGCCGCCATCACCGATCTGGGACAGGTCGCGCTCACCGTGAGCGATGTCGCGCGAGCGAAGGCGTTTTACCGCGATGTGCTCGGGCTGACTTTTCTTTTCGATGCGGGACCGAATCTCGCGTTCCTCGCGGCAGGCGGCGTGCGACTGATGCTCACGACGCCGCAGGGCGCTGGAGAGGTGGGGAAAAACTCCGCGCTGTATTTTCGCACACCAGCGGTCGACGCAATGTATCGCGCGGCGGTCGAGCGCGGCGCCACGCCCGAGCGCGAGCCGGGACTCACGGCGAAAATGCCGGACCACGAGCTGTGGATGGCGTTTGTGCGCGATCCCGACGGCAACCTCGTCGGCCTGATGGAAGAGCGGCGCTGAACGCGTGTGGGCCGCGCCCGATGGCGCGCGAGTTTGACGCACGCCCGCGCGCGCATTGCGTGTTCTCCTGATGAAACTCCCTACCCTTTTGATTGTTGCCGTAGCGCTCGCGGCCAGCGCTCACGCGAAAATCGTGACCCAGTCGGTCGCCTACGAGCACGCAGGCGTGAAGCTCAAAGGCTATCTCGCCTACGACGATTCCAAGGTCACCAAAAGCTCCAAGGCTCCGGGCGTGCTCGTCATCCCCGAGTGGTGGGGCCTGAACGATTATCCGAAGAGCCGCGCCGAGCAGCTCGCGAAGCTGGGCTATGTGGCGTTCGCCGCCGACATGTATGGCGCCGATGTCGTCACGCTCGATCCGAAGAAAGCGGGCGAACTCGCGGGACAATTCTACGGCAAGCCCCTCATGGCGGAGCGCGCGAAGGCCGGTCTCGACCAACTCAAGAAACACGAGCTCGTGGACGCGGATCGCCTGGCCGCGATCGGCTATTGTTTCGGCGGATCGACCGTGCAGGCGCTCGCGTTTTCCGGCGCGCCGCTCGCTGGTGTCGTGAGTTTTCACGGCGGCTTGCTGCCGGTCCCGGCGGACGCGAGCACGAAGGTGAAGGCCAAGCTCCTCATCTGCCACGGCGGTGCGGACGGCTTCATCTCCAAAGAGGAGTTCGACGCGTTCACCAAGGGCGTCGAGGCCGCGAAACTCGACTACGTTTTCGTGACGTATGCGGGGGCGGTCCACGCGTTCACGAACCCCAAGGCCGACGACGTCGCCAAAGCCACGGGCCTGCCGATCGCCTACAACGCCGCGGCCGACGCGCGCTCGTGGAAGCACATGCAGGCGTTCTTCGACGAGATCTTCGCCAAGAAGTAATTCTCCGAAAACGAACCCGCCGACTCCGGCGGGTTTTTCGTTTTTCCGTTCAGGCGGGAAAATCGATGCGATAGCGTCCGCGTTGCCGGCTCAGGCGTAGTGAAGAACCGAATACAGCCGAGAGCGAGCGTGAGTTGAGCACACGCCCGCACGGGCCGGCGGCGACGACCGCGCCCTCGCGCAACAGGAGCGCGTGCGAGAAAGCGGGCAAAATTTCCTCCACGTGATGCGTCACGAGCACGAGCGAGGGTGCATCGCGGCGCTTCGCGATGGTGCCGATCGACGCGAGGAAGTGCTCGCGCGCGACCGGGTCGAGACCGGCGCAGGGTTCGTCGAGAATCAGGAGCTTCGGTCGCGCCATCAGTGCACGGGCGATCAACACGCGCTGCCGTTCGCCTTGCGAGAGGTAGATCCACTCGCGTTCGGCGAGGTAGGCGATGTCGAGCTGCTCGAGCAGGGCGAGTGCGTTGCGGCGATCGGCGCGGGTGGTTTTCGTCCAGAGATCGAGCTGGGCGTATTTGCCGCTGATCACTGTTTCGACCGCTTTCTCGGCGAGTGGGATCGAGGCGACAAACGCACTCGTGACCACGCCGAGCTTCAGGCGCAGTTCGCGCCAGTCGCTCACGCCGTAGGACTGGCCGAGCACGCTGAAATCGCCGTCCGTCGGCGAAAGGAAGCCCGTGAGCGCCTTGAGCAGCGAGGTCTTGCCCGAACCGTTGGCGCCGAGAATCACCCAGTGCTCGCCGGCGTTCACGCGCCAATCCAGGCCGCGCAGAATCGCGGTGCGGCCACGCTCGACGCGCAGCCCGGAGACTTCGAGGACGGGGACAGCCGGTTTCATGAGCGGCCGAGTGAACACGTTTCGGGAAAAATGAAAACTCCCGCGTGGGACCATCGGGCTGCTTGCGCGCCGCGGCCGCCTGAGACAGCGTGCGCCCATGTCGAAAGAGCGCTACATCGCCGCCAAGCAGAAGTGGGCGGAAAAACAGAAAGCCGCCGGCTTCACCGCGCGCACGGTCGCGTCGACCGACCGCCTGCCGCCCGGGCAGAAACTCACGACCGGTTTTCCCGTGCTCGATCTCGGCGTGCAGCCGGAGATCCCTCACGCCGAGTGGCGACTCGCGATCGACGGATTGGTCGAAAAACCCACCACCCTCTCGTGGGACCAGCTCAACGCGCTGCCGCAGGTGGAAGACGTGAGCGACTTTCACTGCGTGACCACGTGGAGCAAATACGACTGCCGCTGGGGCGGAGTCGCATTCACCACACTCTATGAACTCGTGCAGCCGAAACCGGAGGCGCAGTTCGTTTATTTCACCGGTTACGACGGCTACTCGACGAATGTCCCGCTCGAGGCCTGCCTCGACGACGACGTGTTGATCGCCACCTCGTTCGACGGCGCCCCCGTGTCGCGCGAACACGGCGGCCCGGCGCGCGTGATCATCCCGAAACTTTACGCGTGGAAAGGCTCGAAGTTCGTGAGCGGCATCACGTTTCTCGCCGAGGACAAACTCGGCTTCTGGGAACTGCGCGGCTATTCGAACACCGCCGATCCGTGGAAGGAAGAGCGCTACGCCTGAGCGCGAGTCGTGCCGGACTTTGGCTCGACTCAAGCCGCACCCGGTCACGACCCGGTCCGGACCTTGTCACGACCCGGGACGCACTCGCGCCCTAGCCGGTGCGGACTCGGGCACGACTCACGCCGCCGCAGGGCGTGACTTGGCCGGTTTAGCAGGAGCGTTGTCCTGCAGATAGCGTCGCAAGATCTGGAGATAACTCGTGAGCAGCACGGACTTCTCGCGGCGGTGCCAGACGGCACAGACTTCGAGCGGTTCACAGTCGGTTGGCACGAGTCGCAACGACGGCGGTCGCGCGGAGAGCCCGTTGTCCAGCACGAGCGCGACGCCGTAGCCACTCGCGACGCGACCAAGCAGACCTTCGGCGGTCGGCGAAGAGCGGCCGATTTGCGGAGTGAAGCCACTGAGCCGGCAAAATTGCATGAGCAAAGCGCGATAACCCGGCGCGATCTTCTCATCGAGGGTCACCCATTTCTCTTCCGCCAGTTCCGCGAGTCGCACGGACGGGCGGTCCGCGAGCGGATGCCGCGCAGGAATCGCCGCCAGCAACTGCGCGCGCAACACCGTGAGCGACTCCAAGCCTTTGCGCGCGCCGATCAAATCGCGCACAACGAACCCGAGGTGCGCGCGGCCTGACCGGACGGCGGACAGCTGCTCGTGGACGCGAAGGTCGAGCAGCGTCACCTCAGCCCGCGGGTGCTTCGTCTGAAAATCACGAACGGTGGCCGACACGATGTCACCACCGAGGCGCCAGTCGTTGCCGACGATGAGTTCGCCGGAGGTGCCCTCGTTCACGTCGTGCACGGAAGCGACAGCCACATCGACCTGCGCGAGGATTTTGCAGGCGTGCCCGTAAAACTCACGACCGGCATCGGTGAGCTGCACGCGCACGCGATTGCGCTCGAGCAGCTGCGCACCGAGTTCCTCTTCCAGCGCGCGAATCTGCCGGCTGAGCGCGGGCTGCGCCACGCGGAGCTGTTCGGCCGCGCGGCTGAAATTCAGCCGTTCGGCGACCGCGCGAAAGTAACGCAGATGTCGCAGCTCCATGTGGCCGAGCCTGCCGCGCGGGCGACACGGGAGCAAGCGCGCCGCCGGCGTGGCTCAACGCACGAGCGAGAGACCCGCGCGCCACGCCCGCGAACGCGCGGTGTAGTCGCGCAGACTTTCGCCGTAGCCATCGAAGTATTGCACGAGCAGATACGTCTTGAAATCCAACATGCGAAGCTGGAGCGGCACGGTGAAGTCGAGCTGCACACTCGGGTGATCAAAATCCTTTCCCGCCCACGCCGTCGTCATCAAGGAGGGTCCGTCATTCCGACCGGCCACCACGCGGAGCTGGCCGTAGCCGCGGTAGTCCTTGATCGCCGGGTTATCGTCGACGCCGCCGACGTAGGCGAAGAGTTCGGGAATCACGATGACGCGCCATCCGTCGAGCGAACCAAACGCAACCGCACCGCGGAGCGAGAGCCCGTTGAGACTGCGCGAGATCGGGCCGTCGCGACCGTTGGACTCGTGCTTGAAGGCCACTTGGTAGCCAAGCCACGTGATCCCGGTGGACGTTTCCGGTCGCTGCGCGAGCGACTCGAAGATCACCTCCGGCATGTAGCTCGTGTCGTAGAACGGGCTCGAGACACCGTCGACGTCCCACAGCGAGCGCTGGGTGAATCCAAACTGAAGCGTGCGCACGGGCTGCTCCTCCCCGTCGGCGGAGAAGCCGATCAGCTTGTATTTGAAACTGAGCTGAAACTTCGCGCCCGGAGCCTCGGTGCCGTAGATGAAATAGATCGGCTCGTGGGTGGAGAGCCGGTCGGCAAACGTCCGCTGGATCGCCAGCGCAGCCGGTTGTCCGCGCGGGAGACTGGTGTGCGCGGGCGAGGCAGACGCGTTACTCTCCGACGCGGACCGGGCGGGGGCCCCCGCCGCAGCGAGCGAGAGCGGCGCGAGTCCCGACCAGGACACCTCCAATGTCGCGGGGCCCACCAGCGAATCCGGCCACGCGAGCGAATAGCGCAGCACCTCGAATGCTCCCGGCGCGATCGACGGTGCCGAAACCGAAGCTGGAACCGCGCGCAACTCCACCGGCACAGCGCGACCGTCCACCCGCAAAACGCCGGACAACCGCGCCGGCGCAGGAAGAGTCTGCGGCGCGGCGGAGCGATTCAATACGGCCAGCTCCAGCTCCCCGCGCGCACCCGGCACCGGCGGTTGCGCGGGCGTCAGCCAGGCGACGCTGAGTTCGCCGCCGAACGAGGACAGGACGAAGACCAGCGAGAGCGAGAGAGCAAGAAGCCGTGGGTTCATGACGAAAGGCGGAGCGCGGGTTCGTCGCCGGTGGCGCGCTGCAGCGTGGCGAGGGCGACTGCGTAATCATGCTGCGCCTGCGCGAGATTGGAGCGCGCGGCCGTGAGGGCGGATTGCGCGGACAGCACATCGAGCTGCGTTGCCGTGCCCGCGCCGAAACGGGCCTGGGCGAGGCGGAGACTTTCCCGCGCCTGCGTGACGACCTGCTCCGATGAGGCGAGCAGCTCGGTCGCCTCGATCAGCGACGCGTGCGCCCGGCGCACCTCGACTTCGACGGCGAGAGAAAGCTCGCGCGCGGACCATTCGGTTTGGTTCACGCGGGAGCGCGCCTGAGCCACACGGCCCGCGGTGGCGCGACCGTCGAAGATGTTCCAGCTGGCCTGAACGCCGGCGGTCCATCCATCGAGGCTGTGCCGAGGCGAAGTGACGAGGGAGGGTTTAGTGACTTCGTAGCCGGCGACCGCGCTCACGGTGGGCTGATAGCCGCTGCGCGCGCTTTTCACTCCCTGCTCGGCGGCGGAGAGCAGGCGGGCCTGCTGCTGCAGCTCGGGACGCTGCGCCCGGGCCTGCGTGACTGCATCGACGAGTGCGACGGAGCGCACCGGGAGCGCGAGTTCGCCCGTGACCTGGAGATCGGTGATGCGATCCTCCTGCGGCGCGGCGGCGCCCAGCGTGGAGCGAAGCCGGTCCTGCGCGACACGGTAGTCGTTGCGCGCGCGGATGAGCGCAGGCCGGGCGTTGGCCACGGCGACCTCGGCGCGGAGCACATCGAAATCGGAGCCGCTGCCGGCGTCGCGCCGGTGGCGGGCGTTGGCGAGTTCCGTCTCGAGCACGGTGATCGCCTCCTCCTGCACGCCGATCAGTTCGCGATCGAGCAAGACGCCGTAAAACTGCTGACGAACGGCGAGCAACGTGTCGTTGAGCACCGCCTGAAAGGCGAGCCTGGCGGCCTCGAGCTGTTCGCGCTGGCCGCGCACGCGGGCTTGCGGGCCGCCGCCGGAGTAGAGCAACTGACTCACCGTCGCGCTCACGGACCAGGAGCGATCCGCAGCCACGCTCGATTCGAGCAAACGATCGTCGATGCGGTTATAGCCGCCGGACGCGGCCAGCGTCGGGAGACGCGCGGAGCGCACCTCGACGAGCACGCCCTCCTGCTCGCGAATCTGCTCCTGCACGCGGCGCAGGTTGGGATTGTGCGCGAAGGCGTAGTCGAGCGCTGCATCGAGCGTGAGCGGCAACGGAAGCGGCGGCGGCTCCTCTGCGGTTTGGGCGCCGAGAGGGAGCGCGAGGGACAAGGCTAGCGCCAGGGCGCGCACCACGCGGCGCGCGCCGGACCGGTTGAACGTATTCATGATTTGGTTACGCCGGGTGCGGGGCGCCGTGGGCGGCGGCCGGGCCGTGGCCGGCTTCGGTTTCAGCGGCGGGTTTCCTCCGCCGGTCGTGGGCAATCAACGTGTAGAACGTCGGGACGACGAAGAGCGTGAAGAGCGTGCCGATGCTCATGCCGGTCGAAATGACGAGACCGATCGAGAAGCGGCTGGCCGCACCCGCACCGCTCGCGGTGACGAGCGGGAGAACGCCGAGCACCATCGCGGCCGTGGTCATGAGGATCGGGCGCAGACGCACGCCGGCGGCGTGTTGCGCGGCCTCGCGGATCGACATGCCCTGCTCTTCCTGGAGTTTGTTGGCGAACTCCACGATCAGAATGCCGTGCTTCGTGATCAGGCCCACGAGGGTGATGAGACCCACCTGGGTGTAGATGTTGAGCGTGGCGAAACCGAAGAAGAGGAAGATCATCGCGCCCGCGATCGAGAGCGGCACCGACATCAGGATGATGAACGGATCACGGAAGCTCTCATACTGCGCGGCGAGCACGAGGAAGATCACGACCACCGCGAGGACGAACGTGCCCATGAGCGAGCTGCCTTCCTGCACGAACTGGCGGGAGTTGCCCGCGTAATCGATCGTGAAGCCCTGCGGCAGCACCTTCTCCGACTCATTGCGGAGCCACTCGAGCGCCTGGCCCTGCGCCACACCCGGAGCCGGGAGGAACGAGAGCGTGGCGGCGTTGAGCTGCTGGAAGCGGCGCAACTCGCGCGGCTGCGTGCTCGGCGTGAGCGTCGCAAACGTCGAGAGCGGCACGAGCGTGCCCTTCGAGGTCGCCACGTAGTAGTTGCGGAGCTGGTCGGGATTGAGACGCGCCGTGCGGGTGACCTGGGGGATGACCTTGTAGGCGCGGCCTTCGATCGCGAAGCGGTTGACGTAGCCACCACCGAGCATCGAGCCGAGGTCGGCGCCGAGCTGCGACATGTTGATGCCGAGCGCCGCGGCTTTTTCGCGATCGACCTCGATGTTCATCTGCGGCTGGTCGAACTTCAGGTTCGTGTCACCGAAGAGGAAGAGGCCGCTCTGCATCGCGCGTTGCAGAAGTTCGTTGGCGACCTCGGCGACGCGCAGCGGCGTCTCGGTCGAGCCCACGACGAACTGCACAGGCAAACCGCCCACGGAGCCAGGCAGCGACGGACGCTGGAAGGCCGAGGTCTTCATGCCGGCGATGGCGCCGACTTTGCCCTGGATCTCGGTAAGCAGTTCTCCCGCGCCGCGCGTGCGCTGACTCCACGGCTTCAGTCGCCAGCCGATAAACGCGGCGTTGGGACTGCCGCCGAAGCCGCTCAACTGGAAGATCTCCGCGGTTTCTTCCGGGTAGTTTTCGCGGATCAACGCGGACACCTGATCGGCAAACATCTGCGTCTGCTCGATGGTGGAATTCGGGGCGGCCTGCGCCTGGAGGAAGATGATGCCGTCGTCTTCTGCCGGAGCGAGTTCGCTCTGGGACAGGAGGAAAAACGGCACGATCGAGGCAAACACGAGCGCGGCGACGATGAGCACCGCGGGGCGCGTCTCGAGCACGACGTGAAGCACGCGTTCGTAAGCCGACTGCAGTTTCGCGAACGAACGATCGAGAAACGCTGCGAAGCCGCGCGGATTGGGATTATGGCGCAGGATCTTCGACGACATCATCGGCGAGAGCGTCAGCGCGACGAAGCCCGAGATGATCACGGAGCCGGCGAGTGTGAACGCGAACTCGCGGAACAGCGCGCCGGTGAGACCGGTTTGGAAACCGATCGGCGCGTAAACGGCCGCGAGCGTGATCGTCATCGCGATCACGGGCACAACAAGTTCGTGCGCACCCTTGATCGCAGCCTCGAACGGCGCGAGCCCCTCCTCGATGTGACGGTGGATGTTCTCCACCACGACGATCGCGTCGTCCACCACGAGACCGATGGCGAGCACCATCGCGAGCAGCGTGAGCAGGTTGATCGAGAATCCGAGCGCGAGCATGATGGTGCACGCACCGATGATGGAGAGCGGGATCGCGATGATCGGAATGATGACCGAGCGGAACGAACCCAGGAAGAGGTAGATCACGATCACGACGATGATCATCGCCTCGACCAGCGTGTGCATGACCTCGCTGATGGAATCGTTGATGAACTCCGTGAGGTCCGCCACGACCTTGGCGTGCAGACCGGCGGGCAACTGTTCCTGAATCTCAGGCAGCGCCTCGCGGACGAGCTTGATCACATCGATCGAGTTGGCGGTCGGCAGCGCGAAGATGCCGACGAACACGCCGTTCTGCCCGGAGAACTTGACCGAAGCGTTGTAGTCTTCGGCGCCGAGCACGACGTTGGCGATGTCGCCCAAGCGGACGAGTTCGCCGTCCTGTTCGCGAATGACGATCTGGCGAAACTCTTCCGCGGAGTGGAGATCGGTCTGCGCCGTGAGATACACGGAGATCATCGAACCCTTGGTCTGACCGACCGCGGAAAGATAGTTCTGCGACGCGAGCGCCGCGCGCACGTCCGCCGCACCGAGACCGAGCGCGGCCATGCGATCGGGCTTCAGCCAGATACGCATCGAGAACGTGCGGGCGCCGAGAATCTCGGCCTTTTGCACGCCTTCGATCGTGGAGAGCTTCGGCTGCACCACGCGCACGAGGTAATCGGTGATCTGATTACCCTCCAGGGAATCACTGTAGAAACCGAGATACGCCGACGCAGTGGTTTCACCGATCGACACATCGAACACCGGATCTTCGGCGCCGGCGGGGAGTTCGCCGCGGACGCGATTCACCTTCGAGGTGATCTGCGTGAGCGCGTCGTTGGGATCGTAGTTGAGTCGGAGCTTGGCCGTGATCGTCGCAGAACTCTGGCGACTGGAGGACTCGACGTAGTCGATACCGTCGGCCGAAGCGATTTCGCGCTCGAGCGGCGTGGTGACGAAGCCGCGCACGAGGTCGGCGTTGGCGCCCGGATAGGCGACGCTGACCGTGACGACGGCGTTTTCAGTGCGAGGATACTGCCGGACGGTAAGCGCGGTGATCGCCTTCCAACCTGCAATGAGCAGGAAGAGGTTGACCACCGTCGCCAGCACCGGGCGGCGGATGAAAACTTCAGTGATATTCATGGGCGGACCTCAGCTTTCGCTGGGCGTCGGGGCCGGGTTGTTCTCCGGCACGACCGAGTTGTTGATGGAAATGGCTGCGCCGTTGCGGAGCTTCATCTGGCCGGAGGTCACGACCTGTTCGTTGGGATTGAGACCTTTGACGATCGCGACCTGGTCGCCGCGCGTCGCACCCGTGCGGATGAAGCGCTGCTCCACAGCCAGTTGCTTGGCGCCGTTTTCACCGTCGCGCTCGATTACGACATAAACCGAATCGCCATAGGGGCTGTAAACGACGGCCGTGGCGGGCAAAACGAGCACATGCTGCTCGTCCGGCAATTGCACCGCCACGCGGGCGAAGGCGCCGGGCGCGAGCAACTCGTCGTCGTTGGGCAGCACGGCGCGCACGCGGACGTTGCGGGTGGCGTCGGTCACGCGCGGGCTGATCGCCTCGATCTTGCCGGTGAATTCACGATCTGGATACGCGTCCATCGTGACGACGACCGGCAGACCGACTTTCAACGACGGGAGATCCTGCTGCGGCAGGGCGAAGTCGACGTAAGCGGGATTCACCGACTCAAGCGTGACGATCGCGTCGCCCTTGTTGAGGAACTGGCCGAGATTGACCTGACGGATGCCGAGCTTGCCGTCGAACGGAGCGACGATGCGCTTCTTCGCGAGCGTGGACTTCACTTCGGCGATCGCGGCCTGGGCTTGAGCTTCGGCGGCCTCCGCGGCGTCGAGATCGGCCTGCGTGTTGCTGCCGGTGCGGCGCAGATCGCGCGCACGCTCGAGCGAGAGCGCGGAGAGACGGGCGGTGGCCTCGCGACTCTGCAATTGCGCCTGCTCGGTGGAGGCCTCGAGTTCGACGAGCACGTCGCCCGCTTTCACGCGCGCACCGGATTCGAACGCGACGCGCACGATGCGGCCTTCGATTTCGCTGCGGAGCGTGATGCCTTGGAAACTCTCGACCGAGCCCACCGCCGACAACGTCGAGCTCCACACTTCGGGGTGCGCCGGAGCCGCAGTCACCACGGCCGGGGCCGGGCGCATCGCTTTCATCGCCGCCATTTTCTTGCGGATGTCGATGAACTTATAGCCGAAGATCGCGACGCACACGGCGACGGCGATGACGGTGGTTAGGAGAACGCGTTTCTTCATGTGAATGCGATTATTCGAGAGGGAGTTCCACACCGCCGCGAAGCTGCGCACCAAGTGCGAACGCCATGTCGAGTTCGGTGGGTGTGACAAAACGGGTAACCTGCGTGGCCGTGTGCAAGTAGGCAAGCAGCGCCTCTTCCGCCAACGCGCGACCCGCCTTCGTCAGTCGCACATAAATGGCGCGGCGATCCACGCTGTCGCGCTGCCGTCGGATAAAATTGTGCGCCTGCAAACCATCCAGCGCCTCGGTGATCGAGGAACGCGTCACGCCCGCGTGACTCGCGAGATCCGCCGCCGTGGTCGCATTGGGCTCGAGCGCAAAAAGAATCACGAGCACCGCGAATCGCAGCTCGCTCAAGCCGGACTGGTGCAAACACGTCTGCAACGCACCACGCACCGCCTGCCCCGTGACCAAGCAATCGAGCGCCAAGCGACACCGCTTTTCATCGAAGCCCGGCCGCTGACGCGCCACCGCAAGCAACGTGCGCTCCACCAATCCGGTGCTCGCACCGGTTTCATGGGAAGTGACTGCCGCATCGTTCATGCGCAGAGGATACGCCTTTGCGCGGCAGAGCAGAAATACTTCCTCCCTCTCCGCGTGATGCTCGTCCGGCATGACGATGGAGGCAGCTCGACGCGTGCGCACAAGTCCTCCACCCGCGCGCACTAACCGATGGACACTCCGCTTCTCGCGCCCCAGCTTGCGCGCCATGGCTGATGCAAATCGCGCACTGGCAAACCGGATCCTGCGGGGGTTGGCAATTGGCGTCATCGCAGGAATAGCGACGCTCATCATCGGACATTTTCAGCCCGCGGTGCTCTCGTTCATGCAACGCGTGGCGACCACGGTGCTCGATCCGTTCGGACAAGTTTTCCTGCGGCTCCTGTTCTTCGTCGTGCTGCCGCTCGTGTTTGCGTCGCTCGCTTCGGGCATCGTTCAACTCGGCGAGTTGAGAAAACTCGGTCCGCTCGCGGGCCGCACGTTCGTGCTCTTCTTTGCCAACATGGGTATCGGCGTCGCGCTCGGGCTGCTCATGATGAATCTGCTCAATCCGGGCGGACACCTCGACGCCGCGACGAAGGAAACGCTGCTCACCGAGTTCGGCGGCACCGCGCAAAAACACATCGCAACCCAGGCGGCTGCGCCGGAAGTCGGGCTCGGTTTCGTCGTCGACACGTTCATGCCGCGAAATCTTTTCGGCGCGGTCGTCGGCCAATCACGCAACGCCATCGGCGATGTATTGCCGCTGATTCTTTTCGCGCTGCTCGTCGGCGCCGCGGGCACACACCTCGCCACGGAGAAACGACAGCGTTTTCAGGAAGCTCTCGAACTCGTGACCGAGGTGATGACGCGCATCGTGCACTACGCGCTGCGTCTCGCGCCCTATGCCGTGCCGGCGATGATCTACAGTGTCGTCGTGCGCATCGGGCCCGACATCCTGGTGTCACTCGGGGTATTCACGCTCGGCTGCGCGGCAGTGATGATGCTGCACCTGTTCGGCACGATGTCGCTTTGGCTGGGCGTGTTGGCGCGCCGCTCGCCGCTGGAGTTTTTCCGCACGGTCAAAGGCGTGCTTGTGACCGCGTTTTCGACCAGTTCGAGCAACGCCACTCTGCCGGCCTCGATCGAATGCGCGCGCGGCCCGCTCAAGGTGCGACCGGAGATCGCCGGATTCGTGCTGCCGCTCGGCGCGACGATCAACATGAGCGGCACCGCACTCTATGAAGGTTGCGTGGTGCTCTTCGTCGCGCAGGTGTTCGGCGTCGATTTGAGTTTCGTGCAACAAGCGACCCTCCTGCTCCTCAGTGTGTTGAGCGCGGTGGCAGTCGCGGGCATTCCGGGCGGTTCGCTACCGCTGATCGCAGGATTGCTGATGACGTTTGGTATTCCCGCCGAAGGCATCGGCATCGTGCTCGGCGTTGATCGCCTCCTCGACATGACGCGCACGACGGTGAACGTCGGCTGCGATCTGGTGACGACCGTCATCGTGGAGAAACAAACCCCGGCCTGAGTGCGGAAAAAGTGCGGCGAGCGGAATGACGCCGCCATCGCGAAGCCGCCAACAAGGCCAGCTCGCAGGTGGAGCCCGGCGTCCTTCGCCGGGCTGATGCGGCGACGTATCGTTAACAAAGCCCGGCGGGGACGCCGGGCTCCACCTTGATGCGGGGCGGCATCACGGTGCGCACCGGGTCGAGCCCAAGTGCGCACCGGGTCGGGACAGAGTGCGTCCCATGTCGAGCCAAGGTGCGAACACGGTCGAGCGCGGGTGCGGACATGGTCGCGGCACGATGCGGACGGGATCGTTCTCGTTCTTCGTTCTCCTTCTCGTTCTCGAAGCGCTGAGGCGGAAAGCGCGTTTCGTTTCGAAAACGAATGCCAAAGCAAAGCCCGCGTCACCCAGAGGGCGGCGCGGGCTCTGCAACACACACCTTACACAGGAAAGTTAGCTGAAGAAGCGGTCGTGGTCGGCGCTGGAGCCGTTGCCGCCGACGTGATCCTCGGTCGAGCCGTGGCCGTTGGAGCCCGGCGTGTGTTTCGCCGGAGCGACGGTGCGCGTCGCGAGTTGCACGGCACCAGCCTGGCGGAGGGTGCGGCCACCACCGTTGGAACGGTGAAGCGCCGGGCGTTTGACGTTGGCCTGAGCGGGCGCGGCGGTGGGGCTGCTCTCGACGAAATCGGTGTCGGAGGAACCGCGGGCCATGAGGAGAAGCTCGGCGACCGCGAGGCGAACTTGCTCGGCCTGCGCCTTGAGCTCCTCGGCGGCGGCGGAGGACTCTTCGGAGAGTGCAGCGTTCTCCTGCGTGATCTTGTCCATGCTCGCGACGGCGGTGTTGAGCTGGCCGATGCCTTCGCTCTGTTCGTGCGAGGACTGCGCGATCTCGGCGATGCGTTCGTCGAGCTGGCGGGTTTTCTCCACGATCGCGGCAAGGTTCGCGGCCATTTTCTGGCTGATGCGGGCGCCCTGCTCGGATTTTTCGGTGGAGGCGGAAATCTTCTCGGCGGTTTCCTTGGCGGCACCGGCGCAGCGTTGCGCGAGGTTGCGGACTTCATCGGCAACCACGGCGAACCCGAGGCCGGCCTCACCCGCGCGGGCGGCTTCGACCGCGGCGTTGAGCGCGAGGATGTTCGTCTGAAACGCGATCTCGTCGATCGTCTTGATGATTTTGGAGATCTCGGTGGAGGAGCCCTTGATGGCGTCCATCGCGATCTTCATCTGCTCCATCTCGATGGCGCCGGCGTCGGCGGTCTGACGGGCCTGATTGGCGAGCGTCTTGGCGTTCTGCGCATTGTCGGAATTGCGCTGTGTCATGCTCGCCATCTCGTGGAGCGAGGAGCTGGTTTCCTCGAGAGAGGCAGCCTGCTGCGTGGCACCGTTGGCCATGGACTGGCTGGCCTGCGCGACCTGAAGCGCGGACGTGTTGGCCTTGGCGGACTCGGCAGCAAGGCGGGCGGCGACCGAGGTGATGCGGCGGGTGACACCGCGAACGATCAACCAGGCGCAGAGAGCGCCGAGGCCGATGCCGACGGTGGTGATGGTGAGAACGACGACTTCGTTGCGGCGCTGTTCGCTGCGGGTGCGGGCTTCGAGCGTGCTCTGGTAAGTGTGCACGTTCTGCTTCATGCGGCCGAGCGTGGCGGTGAACTCGGGCGCGACCTTGTTGATGCGTTCGTTGAGGATCTTGGCGCGGCTCTGCTGGGCTTCGACGATCTGATCGAGGCCGGCGCTGTAGGACGCGGCGGCGGTCTCGAGCGCGGCGAGCATCTTGGTCTTGGCTTCGTCCTTCAGGCTCTCGTCGAGCTGCTCCATCTCGAGCTGATCCTTTTGCATCCGCTTGATCTGCTCGACGGTGACGCGGAGCGCTTCACGGGCGGCCACGGCCTTGGGCGTGTCGGAGGTGAGGAGGAAGGAATTAACGAGGCTGGAGCACTCGAAGAAGGCCTTCAGCGCGTTGGAGATCTGGAACGCGGCGTTCATGTCGCCCTGGTTGCGCGCCTGGGTGAGGATATCCTGCAGGCCATCGACGATGGTGCGGGCCTGCGGATTGAGCACCTCGGCTTCGATGGCGGAGCGGGCGCGGTGGTTGGCGACGAGGTCGCCGAACGCAGCTTGGTAGGCGTTGAGGAGCTCGCGGGCTTTGACGATCTGCGCCGCGCGCTCGGGATCGACGATGAGCTTGGCGGCGGCGTCCAAGTCGGCATCGAGCTTCTTCTTGGCGGCTTCGCAGGCGGCGATGCTCTGGGCGGAGCCGGTGACGAGGAAGTCGTTTACCTCGATCTTCAGCGCCTGCATCGAGGACTCGAGCTCGGCGGCGGCGAAGGTCTCCTGTGCACTGTCCGCAAAGAGAGTGAGGCGTCGGCCTGCCCCTCCCAGCGCGGTGTAGGAAATGGCCGCGACGACCATCAGGAGGGCGAACAACAAACCGAAGCCGAGGCCGATCTTCTTACCGATGGTGAGGTTTTGCAGTGACATAGGAGTAACGGGAAATCGCGCCGAGCGCAGGGGCTATTAGCTCTCGCCGACGAACTTGACGGGGATGGTCACCGAGACGGAGACGGCTTTGCCGTCCTCGCTGGCGGGTTTGAACTTCCACTTCTTGATGGCCTCGATCGCGTAGCGGTCGAAGGCCTCGTTGGAAGATTTGGAGATCGACGTCTCTGCGACGTTGCCCTGCTCGTCGATGGTGCACTTCACCATGACGAGGCCGGCGGTGCCCTTCAGTTCGGACGGCAGCGAAGGAGCGACGGTGCGCACGGGCACGGGCGGTTCCTTGGCGGCAAACGTGGGCGCGACAAACGCTACGCAGCAGGCGAAAGCGACGAAGATGATACGTTTCTGGAAGGATTTCATAGCGGTGCGTGTGAAGCCGGGGTCGAAAGCTTGGGGCGTCTCATCGGCACAACCGCTTTGAACTTAAGAAAGAGCCGCTGGGTTTATGAGCGTTTCTCATCCCCCGTGAACTTCACCGGGATGCTCACGACGATGGCGATGGGCTTGCCGTCCTCGGTAGCGGGCTTGAATTTCCACCGCTTCAGGGCCTCGACGGCGTTGCGATCGAAGACGGCGTTGCTGGATTTTTGCACCGTCGCGTCAGTGACGTTGCCCTGTTCGTCGATCGAGCAGCGCACCATGACGAGCGCAGCGACCTTTTCGCCGCCCAACTCAGCCGGATAGCTCGGCGCAACGGTGCGCACGGGCACGGGCGCCTCGCGCTCCGCAAGTGCCGCAGGAGCAGCGAGAAACAGGCCAGACAGACAGGCCAAGACGAAGAGGGATTTGGATTTGCTCATGAGAGTAGCGCTCTCCTTTCGGCGCGGGAGGAGCGCCGCTTGATCGGAGCACAGCAGTTGGAAGCCCGTCTAACACGAGAGATTAGCGGCAAACGCATCCGGGGCGGCGGCGGGTTTGGGGACTTTTCCGCGGTGGTCACCATTGCAATCGCTCCCCCAACCCCCACGATGGCCGGGCTTTTTGCCCAACTGGATGAATTTGGAAGAAAAACTCCGTCGCTGCTCCGTGTTGGCAGGAGCGACCGTCGCAGCCCTTGGGATCGCCCGATTGATCCTGACCTTGGTGTCGCTGGAAGGCGAACTCCACACCGACGACGGACAACGCTTCGTCGGCGGCCTCGTCGTGGCGCTGCTGGGCGGCAGTTTGACCGCGATGGCGACGCGGCGCGGCGTGCGGGGTGGTTTCGTTGCCGCCGCCCTCGCCCTGACCGTGCTCGTAACTTCCGCTGCCTATTTAAGTTACGATGGCGCATTCGAGCACGCGACGGTGTTTCTCGCGCCTTCGATGAGCCCGCTGGACGGGCTGCTCACCCCGGACCTCATCGCCGTGCTGGCCGCGGCCGTGGGCATGATGCTCACCCTCCCCGCCCGCCTCGATGGTCGCCGCCGCCGGACGTCGATGTGGCTCGCGATGATCGTTTTCGCGCTCTGCGCCGCGACCTTGATCATGACCGTGGCAATGCGGATCACCCCGCACGCCCGGCCGCTCGCGATCGATCCATTGGCGGCCACGGCTCTGGTGGTCTTGAGCGTGGGCGCGTTGATCGCCCGGCCGGATGCCAAACTGCTTCGCATTCTGCTCGCGACGAGCGCCGCCGGAGCACTGGCGCGGCGGCTGTTTTACGGGGTGACGATCCTGCCGGCGGCGTTGCTGGTTTTTACGCTGGCACTGGTGAGCTTCGGCTGGCTCGCGCTGCCGCTGGCGCCGGAGTTTCTCCTGCTCGCGCTTCTGCTCGGCGGACTCACCCTGGCGTTTTTCTCGGCCGACATGGCCGTGAAAATCGACGAGCGGCGCAAATCCGCGGAGCAGGAACACGCGCGCCTCAACGCCGTCCTCGAGCAGCAGGCCGCGCGTCTTCAGGAGCTGGTCGCCCGCCGCACCGACGAGCTGCGCACGCTGAGCTCCAATCTCCGCACCACCACCCGCGAAAATCTCCGGCTCGGCCTCGTCGCGCGCAACACCACCAACGGCGTGGTCGTGTGCGATGCCCAAGGTCGCGTCGAGTGGGCCAACACCGCGTTCGAGCGCATGACCGGTTACGCGCTCGCCGAGGTGAAAGGCCGCAAGCCCGGCCATTTTCTCCAGGGGCCCGAAACCGATCCCGCCAGCATTGCGCAATTGCGCCGCGCCGAGCAGGCCGGCGAACGCTGCTACGTCGAGATCCTCAACTACACGAAGAGCCGCCACGCGTATTGGCAGATCGTGGACATGGAGCCGGTGCACGACACCACCGGCAAGCTGACCAACTGGATCGGCATTCTCACCGACATCACCGCGCACCGCCTCGCCGAGCAGCACCTGCGCACGCTCAACGAGCGTCTGCAACTCGCCACACAGTCGGCCGCGCTCGGCGTTTGGGAATGGGATGCCGTCGCGCAGAAATATTCCTGGGACGAACGCACCCACTCGATCCACGGCCTGCAGCCGGGCGAGTTCGACAGCACGCACGAGGGCTGGCTCAAGTGCATCCACCCTGACGATCGCACGATCGCTGCCTCCCGCCTCGATCTCGTGCTCAACGGCGGCAATTTCTTCGATCACGAGTTCCGCGTGGTCCGCCCCTCCGACGGCGCCGTGCGCTACATCGAGTCGCGCGCGATCGTGCAACGCGATCCCAACGGCAAACTCCTTCGCATCACGGGCACAAGCCGCGACGTCACCGCCGAACGCGAAAACGAAGAACGTCTCCGCACGCTCACCGATCGCTGGCAGCTCGCGTTGCGCGCGTCGCGCTACGGCGTGTGGGATTGGGATCCGGCCACCGATCACGTGATCTGGGACGACCGGATGTTCGAGATCTACGGCGTCTCGCGTGCGTCGTTCCCGTCGACGCACGCCGCGTGGAGTGCGCTCATCCACCCCGAGGACCGCGTGAGCGTCGAGCAGAACAAGCAGGACGCCATCCGCGAGAATCGCGAGGAGTTCGACAACGAGTTCCGCATCATCCTCCCCGGCGGTCTCGTGCGCCACATCGAGATGCACGGCTACATCCGCCGCGATGAGCACGGCCGCCCGGTCCGCCTCGTGGGCATGGACCGCGACATCACGGCCGAGAAACAAACGCTCGAAGCGCTCCGCATGGCCGAGGAGCGCTGGCAGCTCGCGGTCGAGGGCACCAACGACGGCGTGTGGGATTGGAACATCCAGACCGGTGTCACGTATCACGACCACCGCTGGTCGCAGATGCTCAGTTACGAAACCGGCGAAATTCCCGACAACATCGAGAGCTGGAACGCCCTCATCCATCCCGACGATGTCGCAGGCTGCCTCGCGGCGATGGAGGATCATTTCCAGCAAAAGACGCCGCTCTATCACCACGAATATCGCATGCGCACCAAGCAGGGCGATTGGAAGTGGATCCTCGCGCGCGGCAAGGTCGTGAGCTGGAGCAGCGATCACAAGCCGCTGCGCATGGTCGGCATGCACACGGACGTCACCGCGCGCAAAACCCTCGAGCAACGCCTGCACCAGTTCGAGGAGTTGATGAATCAGGTCAGCGACATCGCGCAGATCGGCGGGTGGGAGCTCGAGCTCGACACCATGCAGCTCACGTGGTCGCAGCAGCTCCGGCGGCTCTACGAAGTCGACGACCACTACAAACCGACCGTCCAGAAAGCCTTCGAGTTTTTCGCCCCCGAATCGCGCCACATCATCTCCAGCGCCTTCAAGCAGGCGATGGCACACGGCAAGGCCTACGACCTCGAGCTTCCGCTCATCACCGCGACCGGCCGCCACATCTGGGTGCGCGCGCTCGCCCGCGCCGAGTTTGTCGAAGGTCGCCCCGTGCGACTCATCGGTGCGTTTCAGGACATCAGCAGCCGCCGCGACAGCGAGGAGTCCCGCCGCAAACTCGAGTTCCAGCTCTTCCAGGCGCAGAAGATGGAAACGCTCGGCACGCTCGCGGGCGGCATCGCGCACGATTTCAACAATCTCCTCACCGGCATCATGGGTTATCAGGAACTCGTGGCCGACACGCTCGGAGAAAATTCCGAGGCGCGCGATTACCTGATGCAGGCGCGCGGCGCCAGTCTCCGCGCCCGCGAGCTCGTTGAACAAATCCTCACCTTCGGCCGCCACTCGACCGACGATCAGCACACGCCGATCGATCTCGGCCTCGTCATCGACGAAGCGCGCCGGCTCCTCCGCGCCACGATCCCCGCGACGATCGCGATCGAGACCGATGTCGCGCCCGATTGCGGTCAGGTGATCGGTGACGCCACGCAGATTCACCAAGTCCTCCTCAACCTCGGCTCCAACGCGGCGCACGCCATGCACACCAAGGGCGGCGTGCTCCGCATCACGTTGCGGCCCGTGGACGACTCCGCGCCGCGCTCGGCGACGCTCGCGACGCTTCCCGCGGGCGACTACCTGCGCCTTACCGTGAGCGACACCGGCCACGGGATGGATGAGACGACGATCCAGCGTATCTTCGATCCGTTCTTCACCACAAAGGACGTGCGCGAAGGCACCGGCCTCGGCCTCGCGGTCGTGCACGGCATCGTCCGCGCGCACCGCGGTGCGATCGACGTCGAAAGCACCATCGGCCAGGGCTCGACGTTCCACATCTATCTCCCCGTCGCCGCCGCGCCCGGCAACGAACCCGGCGTCGACGAAACACCGCAGGCGCCGCGCGGTTCCGGCGAAGTCGTCTACATCGTGGACGACGAAGACACCGTCGCGACGTTCACGAAGTTCGCGCTCGAGCACAAAGGCTACCGTGCCGCCACCATCGACACCGCGGCCAACTGTCTCGAAGCACTGCGCGCCGATCCGAAAGCCTGCGCCGTGCTCGTCACCGACCAAACCATGCCCGGCATGACCGGCACGGAACTCGCCAGCAAAGTCCGCGAGTTCGCGCCCGATCTGCCGATCATCATCATGTCGGGTTACTTCCTGAAAATCGCCCCGCAGGACCTCGCGCAAATCGGCCGCGTGGAGCTGCTCGGCAAGCCGTTTTCCACCGACGAACTCACCTGGATGGTGCACCACGCCCTCCACCCCGAGGCCAAAATCCCGCCCCGGGACCTATAGCGCACCGAGTCGGGACTGAGTGCGTCCCGCGTCGAGCCACAGCGCGCCCGCGCTCAGCCCAAGTCTTTCTCTTACTCTTTCTTCTTTCTCTTTCTCCCCGTTGGAGCCGCGCAATTCGGACGAGAGAAAGAGTAAGACGGAGGAGGTGGAGCCGGGGAGCACCACCGCCTCGATTGCTCCTCCGACTTTTCGCTTTGCCGCGTAGCGCCGAGTCGTGCGCTGATGTCGCCCGCGCACCACCGGACGCGACGATCTCCACGCTCTCATGTCTCCCTACTTTTGGATTTTTCTCGGCAGCGGCTTGGGTGGATTGGCGCGTCACGCGGCGGCGGTGTTTTTCCTGCAACGCTTCGGCGAGACGTTTCCATGGGGCACGTTCTTCGTGAACGTGTCGGGCTCGTTCGCGATCGGGTTTCTCGCCTCGCTCGCCGCACCCGATGGACGTCCACTGCTCGGGCCGGCCGCGCGTTCGTTTCTCATGATCGGTGTTCTCGGCGGCTTCACGACCTACTCGTCGTTCAGCCTCCAAACGCTCAGCCTTGCGCGCGAGGGCGAGTGGCTGCGGGCAGGCGGCAACGCGCTCGGCACGTTTGCGCTGTGCTTCGTGGCGGTATGGCTGGGCCATCTCTGCGCCGCGTGGGTCAACACGCTGCGCAGCCAGTCCTGAGTCGGGCGCGGGCGGCGCCGCGCTGCCGTATCAATTATCCCAATACACGATGCGGCCGCACTGGTCGCAGGTGGCGAGTTTGCCGTCGGCGGATTTGCCGCGGGAAGCGGACTCCACCTCGGCGGAAACCTTCAGGTGGCAGCCGCCGCATTTGCCGCCGCGAAGCGGCACGACGGCGGGCATCTGACGCGCGGCCACGCGATCGTAGAGTCGCAGCGCGGGCTCTTCGACGGGTGAGCGGGCGGCGGCGAAATCGGTCTGTGCGCTTTGCAACTCCGCGGCGAGATTGGTGGCGCGCTCGCGATGCGCGGCGATGCGGGCTTCGTGGCCGGAGATATTGGCCTTCAGCACAGCTTCGGCGGCGGCGAATTTCTTCTTCGCTTCGTCGATGCCATACATGATCTCGAGCTCTTTTCCCTCGAGATCGCCGATGGCCTGCTGGGTGGTCTCGATCTCGTGGCCGAGCGCCTGAAACTCGTCGTTTTTGCGCACGAGCGATTGCTGGGTGCGGTATTTGGCGAGTTTTTCCTCGGCGGCGCCGATCTCGGTCTCGAGCAGCTTCTTTTGGGTCTCGAGATCCTTCAGCTCGGAACGGGCGGCGTCGATGGCGGCTTTCTCGGCCGCGATCTTCTGTTCGACGGCGGCGATCTCGGCGGGGATGGCCTTGATTTGAGCTTCGAGCGAGCGCTGCCGTTGATCGCGATCCTGCAGAATCAGCAGCTTTTCCAGCACGGGGGTGAGCATCGCAGGGCAGCTTTCCCGGGGTCCCCACCCCGGTCAAACAAAAGGCTCCCGTAAACGCGAAGGAATCGGTGTTTTTACCCGCATTTTTTGCTGAGAAATCCCTCGCGTTTCGGTGGGGCGGAAGACATGATTTTTCATTCCTGTTTCCACACGAAAACACCCTTCATGGCTGACGAATCTGCTCCCGAAAACTACTCGCCCAACACTCCGATCTCCGAGGCCTACGATGCCTCCAAACTGGGCAAACTGGAAGGCCTCGAAGCCGTCCGAAAAAAGCCCGGCATGTATATCGGCGGCACGGACGAGCGCGCGCTGCACCACTGCGTCTCCGAGGTGCTCGACAACTCGGTGGACGAACACCTCGCGGGCCATTGCTCGAAGATCGAGGTGACCATCCACGTCGACGGTTCGATCAGCATCCGTGACGACGGCCGCGGCATCCCGGTCGACATCCATCCGCAATACGGCATCCCCGGCGTCGAGATGGTGCTCACCACGCTCCACTCGGGCGGTAAGTATGGACAAGGTGGATACAAGTTCTCCGGCGGCACCCACGGTGTCGGCGCGAAGTGCGTGAACGCCGTTTCCGAGTGGTTCGAGGTTGAAGTCTCCCGCAACGGCCAGGTGCACCACATGAAGTTCGAGCGCGGCAAGACCGTGAAAAAGCTCGAGGTCATCGGCAAGGCGCGCGCGACCGGCACGCTGATCACGTTCAAGCCCGATGCGGAGATCTTCCGCGAGACGACCGTTTTCCAGGGAGCGCGCATCAGCCAGCGCCTCCGCGAGCTGGCGTTCCTCAATTCGGGACTCGAGATCGTGTTTCTCGACGAGCGCCCCGCCGACGCGAAGCCGGAAACCTATTACTACAAGGACGGCGTCGAGGAGTTCGTGAAGCAGCTCAACCAGGGCAAGACCGCGCTGCACCCGAAACCGATCCGCTTCACCAAGGAGACCAAGGTCAAACTCGACGACAAGGACGCCGAGGTCCACTGCGAGGTCGTTCTCCAATACAACGACACCTACAACGACCAGGTTCTCTGCTACACCAACACCATCCACAATCCGGATGGCGGCACGCATTTGTCGGGCTTCCGCAGCGCGCTGACTCGCGCGATCAACCAGCACTCGAAGTCCAACAATCTTCTCAAGGACAAGGATCCGCAGATCACCGGCGACGACGTGCGCGAAGGTCTCGCCGCCGTCATCTCGATCAAGCACAGCGATCCGAAGTTCGAGTCGCAGACGAAGGTGAAACTGCTCTCGCCCGAAGTGGAGAGCATCGTCGGCTCCGTGAGCTACGAAGGGCTCATGATGTATTTCGAGACGAACCCCAGCGTCGCGAAGCGCATCGTGGACAAGGCCCTCAACGCCGCTCGCGCGCGCGAAGCGGCCCGCAAGGCCCGCGAAACCGTGCGCAAAGGCGCGCTCTCCGGCGGCGGCCTGCCCGGCAAGCTCGCTGATTGCTCCGAGCGCGATCCTTCGCTCTGCGAACTCTACATCGTCGAAGGTGACTCCGCCGGCGGCTCCGCCAAGCAGGGCCGCGATCGTCGTTTCCAGGCGATCCTCCCGCTACGCGGCAAAGTCATCAACGTCGAGAAAGCCCGCCTCGACAAGGTGCTCTCCAACGAGGAAATCCGCACGCTCATCACCGCGTTCGGCACCGGCATCGGCGAAGGCGACGAATCCGTGGGCGGCTTCAACGCCGACAAGGCCCGCTACCACAAGATCATCATCATGACCGACGCGGACGTGGACGGCTCCCACATCCGCACGCTGCTGCTGACGTTCCTCTATCGTCAGATGAAGGGCCTCATCGAGCGCGGCTACGTTTACATCGCCCAGCCGCCGCTCTACAAAATCAAGCGCAAGAAGCGCGAGCAATACGTCGACAACGACGAACAGCTCAACCGCATCCTCCTCGAGCTCGGCTCCGA
>Ga0182793_1000302_pt1 | contig 42173 bp, 38 predicted proteins | sample Passage237A_FD_130498 | JGI IMG/M metagenome (GOLD analysis project Ga0182793, IMG submission 130498) | Cellulose adapted compost microbial communities from Newby Island Compost Facility, Milpitas, CA, USA - Passage2 37A (version 2) (version 2) ... | reverse complement strand
CGGGGTGGTCGACTCCGGCTCCGACTCGCGCTTCCTGCTCGAGGACGAGGCCGTGCGCGTGGGCGGCGAGGTCGAGTCGCGTCGCGGACGACAGCTCGTGCGCGGGGACGTGGTGACGGTCGCACTGCCCTCGGGCGAGCGGGCCTTCCTCGTCTCCTGAGGCTCGGCTCCCCCAGGTGCCCCGCGCCTCACGGGACGCGGCAGGGGCAGCGCGCCTCAGCGCACCGAGCCCATGACTCGCTCGACCTCGAGCAGCAGGACGACCCGCTCGGGGTTGTGCTCGAGCCGGCGGTAGCGCTCCGCGTAGGCGGCGACGGCGGCCGCGATCTCGCCCTCGTCCTCCGAGATCCGCGCCGTGCCCTCGAGGGTGAGCCAGCGCATGCCCTCGACCTGGCACAGGGCCGCTCGCACTCCCTGGGAGGCGTTGCGCGCCTTGACCGAGCCGCGCTGGGTCGTGACGCGCGCGACCCCGCGCTCGGCGTCCCAGGTGAAGGCCACCGGCACCACGTGCGGCGAGCCGCCGGGTCGCAGCGTGGTCAGGGTCGCGAGATGGCGGTCCCGGACGAACTGCAGCTGGGCCTCGGAGAGCTCGAGCCGGCTCACACGAGGCACCCGGGGCCGAGCAGGGCCTTGAGGTCGCCGAAGAGCGCGCTCGAGCGCTGCACACGCAGCGAGTCCTCGAGGCGCAGCACGGTGGCCCGGCCAGGGGCCGTGACGCGCACCTGCACCTCGGTGCCACCGGGGTGCGTCGAGAGCACCTCGCGCAGCTGCTCGAGCACCGAGGGGGTGCAGCGCGCCTCGGGCACGTGCAGCTGGACGGGAGCGTCCGGGGTGAGCGAGGTGTCGGGGATCGAGACCTCGACGGCCTGCAGCTCGACCGAGTCGTCACGCTTGCGGATGCGCCCGCGCACCACGGCGACCTGGTCCTCGACGAGCATCGTGGAAAAGGTCTGGTAGACCTCGCCGAAGAAGAGCACCTCGATCGAGCCGCTCATGTCCTCGAGCGTGATCTTCGCCCAGGGGTTGCCCGCCTTCGAGAAGCGGCGCTCGACGGTCGAGACGAGCCCCGCGACGGTCACCTGGGAGCCGTCCGGGCGCGGGGGCTCGTCGGCCGCGAGGTTCGCGATCGTGGCCTCCGCGGCCTGGGAGAGCACGTGCTCGAGGCCCGAGAGCGGGTGGTCGGAGACGTAGAGGCCGAGCATCTCGCGCTCGAAGGCGAGACGCTGCTTCTTGTCCCAGTCCGGCACGTCCGGCACCGAGACCGAGACGCCGCCCGCGAGGCCGTCCTCGTCGCCGAGGCCGACGTCGGCGAAGAGGTCGAACTGACCCTCGGCCTCCTTGCGCTTGACGCCCACCACGGAGTCCACGGCCTGCTCGTGCACGAGCATGAGCGCGCGGCGCGGGTGGCCGAGGGAGTCGAAGGCCCCGGCCTTGATGAGCGACTCGATCGTGCGCTTGTTGCAGACGACGGCGGGCACCTTGTCGAGGAAGTCGGTGAAGTCCGCGAACTCCCCCTTCTCCTCGCGCGCCCGGACGATCTCCGCGACGACGTTCGCGCCGACGTTGCGGACCGCGCCGAGGCCGAAGCGGATGTCGTCGCCCACGGCCGCGAAGTTGCCCACCGAGGAGTTCACGTCGGGCGGGAGCACCGTGATGCCCATGTGGCGGCACTCGGCGAGGTAGAGCGCGGACTTGTCCTTGTCGTCGCGCACCGAGGTGAGCAGCGCGGCCATGTACTCGGTCGGGTAGTTCGCCTTGAGGTAGGCCGTCCAGTAGGACACCATCCCGTAGGCCGCAGAGTGGGCCTTGTTGAAGGCGTAGCCCGCGAAGGGCACGAGCACGTCCCAGACCGCCTGGATCGCGGCGTCGGAGTAGCCCCGCTCCCGGCAGCCCGCCTGGAAGGGGATGAACTCCTTGTCGAGGATCTCCTTCTTCTTCTTGCCCATCGCGCGGCGCAGCAGGTCTGCCTGACCGAGCGTGTAGCCCGCGAGGATCTGGGCGGCCTTCTGGACCTGCTCCTGGTAGATGACCAGGCCGTAGGTCTCGTCGAGGATCTCACGCAGGGGCTCTTCGAGCTCGGCGTGGATCGGCTCGATCTTCTGGTGGCCGTTCTTGCGCAGCGCGTAGTTGACGTGCGAGTTCACGCCCATCGGGCCCGGGCGGTACAGCGCGATGACGGCGGAGATGTCGCCGAAGTTGTCCGGGCGCAGCTGACGCAGCAACGAGCGCATGGGCCCACCGTCGAGCTGGAACACGCCGAGCGTGTCCCCGCGCCCGAGGAGCTCGTAGGTGGGCTTGTCGTCGAGCGGAAGGTCCTCGAGGACCACGGGCTCCTTGCCGTTCGCGACGATGTTCTCGAGCGCGTCGTCGAGCACCGTGAGGTTCCGCAGGCCCAGGAAGTCCATCTTGAGCAGGCCGAGCGACTCGGAGGTCGGCTGGTCGAACTGCGTGATGATCGCGCCGTCCTGGGGGCGACGCATGATCGGGATGATGTCGATGAGCGGCTCGCTCGACATGATGACGCCGGCCGCGTGCACGCCCCACTGGCGCTTCAGGCCCTCGATCCCTCGAGCGAGCTCGACCACGCGCTGGGCGTCGGCGTCCGCCTCGTGCACCGCACGGAACTCCGCGGCCTCGCTGTAGCGCTCGTCCTTGGGGTCGAAGATGCCCGAGAGCGAGATGTCCTTGCCCATGACGGCGGGGGGCATCGCCTTGGTGAGCTTCTCCCCCATCGCGAAGGGGAAGCCCAGCAGGCGGCTCGAGTCCTTGAGGGCCTGCTTGGCCTTGATGGTGCCGAAGGTGACGATCTGCGCGACGCGGTCCTCGCCGTACTTCTCCGTCACGTAGCGGATGACCTCGCCGCGCCGACGCTCGTCGAAGTCCACGTCGACGTCGGGCCAGGAGACGCGCTCGGGGTTGAGGAAGCGCTCGAAGATCAGTCCGTGCTCGAGCGGGTCGAGGTCCGTGATGCCCATCGCGTAGGCGGCCATCGAGCCGGCCGCCGAGCCTCGACCCGGACCCACGCGGATGCCCTGGCTGCGCGCCCAGCCGATGAAGTCCGCGACCACGAGGAAGTAGCCCGCGAAGCCGAGCTGGCAGATGACGCTCGTCTCGTAGTCGGCCTGCTTGCGCACGTCCTCGGGGATGCCCTGGGGGTAGCGGCGGTGCAGGCCGCGCTCGACCTCCTTGACGAACCAGGACTGCTCGTCCTCGCCCGGGGGGCAGTCGAAGCGCGGCATGTAGTTCGCGCCGTCGGCCGTGGTGCGGAAGGTCACCTGGCACTGCTCGGCGAGGCGCAGGGTGTTGTCGCAGGCCTCCGGCAGCTCGCGCCAGATGCGACGCATCTCCTCGGCGCTCTTGACGTAGTAGCCGTCCCCGTCGAACTTGAAGCGGTCCGGGTCGGCGAGCGTCGTGCCCGAGTTGATCGAGAGCAGGGCCTCCTGGGAGGGCGCGTCCTCACGGCGCACGTAGTGCAGGTCGTTCGTCGCGAGCAGCGGGGCGTCGATCGCCTTCGCGAGGCGCAGCAGGTCCTCGCGCGTGCGCCGCTCGATCTCGAGCTCGTGGTCCATGAGCTCGACGTAGAAGTAGTCCTTGCCGAAGATGTCCTGGAGCTCCCCGGCCGCGCGCAGGGCCTCGTCCCACTGGCCCAGGCGCAGTCGCGTCTGGACCTCTCCCGAGGGGCAGCCCGTCGAGGCGATGAGCCCCTCGGAGTAGGTCGAGAGCAGCTCGCGGTCCATGCGCGGCCACTTGCCCATCTGGCCCTCGAGGGAGGCCAGCGAGCTCGCGCGGAAGAGGTTGTGCATGCCCTGCGTCGTGCGGGCCCACATCGTCAGGTGGGTGTAGGCACCACCTGCGGAGACGTCGTCGGAGCGCTGGTGCTCCTCGCCCCAGCGCACGCGCGAGCGGTCGTGCCGGCTCGTGCCCGGCGTGACGTAGGCCTCGACGCCGATGATCGGCTTGATGCCGTGGTCGATCGCCTTCTTCCAGAAGTCGTAGGCGCCGAAGAGGTAGCCGTGGTCGGTGGTCGCCATGGCCGTCTGGCCGAGGCGCTGGGCCTCGGCGAAGAGGTCGTCCAGGCGGGCCGCACCGTCGAGCATCGAGTACTCGGTGTGCACGTGGAGGTGGACGAAGTCTGATCCTCCCGGGCTGGCCATGGCCACGAGTGTAGGCCGGGATCCTGACAGCGAGGAGCGCCCGGGCGGCGGGTCGCGCAGGCTGAGACACGACTCACGGGCGACACGCCGCGCGGCGGTTCAGCGAGGGTCGCCGAGGCGCTCGAGAGCCGACTGCAGGTCCTCGGGATAGCTGCTCGAGAGCTCGATCCGCTCCCCCGACCCGGGGTGGTCGAAGGCCAGGCGCATCGCGTGCAGCCACTGGCGCTGCAGCCCCAGGCGCGCTGCGAGCGTGGGGTCCGCGCCGTACATCGTGTCGCCCGCGAGCGGGTGGCGCAGAGCAGCGAAGTGCACGCGGATCTGGTGCGTGCGGCCCGTCTCGAGGTGCACCTCGACGAGCGAGGCCGCGGGGAACATCTCGAGCACCTCGTAGTGCGTCACGCTCGGCTTGCCGTCGGCGGTGACCGCGAACTTGAAGTCCGCGCTCGGGTGCCGGCCGATCGGGGCGTCGATCGTCCCGACCGTGGGCTCGGGGTGGCCCTGCACGACGGCGTGGTAGACCTTCTCGACCGTGCGTTCCTTGAAGGCGCGCTTGAGCACCACGTAGGCTCGCTCGCTCTTCGCGACGACCATGAGGCCCGAGGTGCCCGCGTCGAGGCGGTGCACGATGCCCTGGCGCTCGGCCGGTCCCGAGCTCGCGACGCGGAAGCCCGCGGCCGCGAGGGCGCCCACGACGGTCGGCCCGGACCAGCCCGGCGAGGCGTGTGCCGCGACGCCGACGGGCTTGTCGACGACGACGATCTCCTCGTCCTCGTGCACGATGCGCATGCCGGGCACCGGCTCGGGCGGGGCCTGCTCGACGCGCGCCTCGTCGAGGTCGACCTCGAGCCAGGCGCCGGGCAGGAGCCGGTCGGACTTGCCGACGGTCACGCCGTCGAGGACGACCTTGCCCGCAGCGGCCAGCTCGGCCGCTCGGGTGCGCGAGAGGCCGAGCAGGCGCGCGAGTCCCGCGTCGACGCGCTCTCCCGCGAGCCCGTCAGGGACAGGCAGCTGCTTGCTCACGGCTGCGGCTCGTCGCTGCTCGCCTCGGCTTGCTCGGCGTGCTCGGCGTCCTCGGCGTGCTCGTGCTCGGTGTGGCCGTGCTCGCGCGAGCCGTCGAGCCGCACGCCCAGGACGCTCAGGATCATCAGCAGACCCGCGGCGACGACGATCGCGATGTCCGCGACGTTCCCCACGAACCAGCCGAACCAGTCGAGGAAGTCGACCACGTGTCCCCGCGCAAAGCCGGGCTCCCGGAAGAAGCGGTCATAGAGGTTGCCGAGCGCGCCGCCGAGCAGGAGGCCGAGCGCGACCGCCCAGCCGCTCGAGCCGAGCCGGCGCGCCGAGCGCACCACGACGACGGTCACGCCGAGGGCGACAAGAGTGAGCACCCAGGTCATCCCGGTGCCGAAGGACAGCGCCGCGCCGGGGTTGAAGACGAGGGTCAGCTGGATCCACTCGCCCAGGAAGGGCTGCCAACGACCCTCCTCGAGGTTCGCGAGGGCCCAGACCTTGGAGGCCTGGTCGGCCGCGAGGACGGCAAGGGCGAGGAAGGCGAAGAGCCCGACGTGCCGGCCGGTGCCGCGCTGCGGGGCGGGAGGCTCGGAGGGTGCTGCAGGTGCGGTCATCGTGGCGTTGCCGGCCGAGGCCTAGCGGCGCTCCTCACGCTGCTTGCACTCGACGCACAGCGTCGCGCGCGGGAAGGCCATGACCCGGGCCTTGCCGATCGCCTGGCCGCAGGACTCGCAGGTCCCGAAGGTGCCCGCGTCGAGGCGCTCGAGGGCGTGCACGGCCTGGTCGAGCATGTCGCGCGTGTTGTTGACGAGCGTGAGCTCCTGCTCGCGCTCGAGGGCGGAGGAGCCGTAGTCGGCCTGGTCGTCCCCGGCGCCGTCCCCAGAGTTGCGCAGGAGGTCGGAGAGCTCGGCGTCGGCCGCCTCGAGCTCGGCACGCAGACGGGCGATCTCCTCGGCGAGCTCGGCGCCCACCTCGCGGACCTCCTTGGCCGTCCAGGGCTTCTCGCCCTCACGGACAGGGAGACGACGCGCCGCCTTGGCCAGGTCGCCCAGCTCCGGCGTCGGTTCGCCGGTCATCTCGTTGACAGTCACGTGGGACCTCTCCTCATGGGTCAGCCGAGAGTAGACGCCCTGCTCCCCCGACACAACATGGCGCGCCGTCTCGTGCTCGCGCACGACGACGTGCCACCCCCGAAGGGGCGGCACGTCGTCGGACGGGTGGTGCTGGTTCTCAGACGCGCTGGTCGCCCGCGAGCGGCGAGTCGCTGCCCGGGGTCGCCCCGCCACCGGCGTTCGCGCCTCGCTGGTCGAGGTCGCCGAGCAGGTTCTCGAGGTAGCTCTTGAGGCGCGTGCGGTAGTCGCGCTCGAAGACCCGCAGCTCGTCGATCTTGCGCTCGAGGAGGCTGCGCTCCTGCTCGAGGGCCGCGAGCGTGCGCTGCGAGGTCTCCTCGGCCTCGCGCACGATGCGGGCACCCTGGGCCTTGGCCTCGGAGACGATGCGCTCGCCCTCCTCCTGGCCGGCGCGGACGTAGTCGTCGTGCAGCTTCTGCGCGAGCTGGAGCATGCCGGTCGCCGACTCGGGCTCGCTCTGACGGGCGGGGGCCGCGACGGGCGCGCTGACCACGGGGGCGGGCGGCTCGGCTGCGGGCACCGGGGCCGGGGTCGGCTCGGGCTGCGGCTCGGGCTCAGGCTCGGGGGCGGGAGCGGCGGCCTGCGGCTCGGGAGCGGGCGCGACCTCACCCGCGGCCTCGGCGCGGCTCAGCTCGGCGATGCGACGCTCGGCGGCGGCGAGCTTGGACTTGAGGTCCTCGTTCTCCCCCTGGAGCACCCGCAGCGTGTTGACGACCTCGTCAAGGAAGTCGTCGACCTCGTCCTGGTCGTAGCCCTCACGGAACTTCGTGGCCTGGAACTTCTTGGTCAGGACGTCATCGGCGGTCAGCAGTGCCATCGTGCGTCACCTCTGTTACTCGTACTCATCAACGAGGCGGTGCAGACCCGCCGGTATTCACCGTAGCGGATACGCACCGACCTCTCTTCATTAGTCAGGGGCGCGTCCCGCCCCTGGGGTGATTTCACTGCCCTGAGCTGATCGCCAGGACGAGGAAGGTCCGCATCAGGATCGAGCACGCGAGCGCGACCACGAGAAAGCCGAGGTCGAGCGCGACGCGCCCGATCCGCAAGGGCGGCAGGACGCGCCGCACGAGCCTGATGGGCGGGTCGGTCACGGTGTACGCGCTCTCGGCCACGAGCAGCATGAAGCCCTTGGGTCGCCAGTCGCGCGCGAAAGCCTGCACCCACTCGAGCACGAGGCGCACCATGAGCACGAGGAAGAACAGCAGGGTGAGGATGTAGAGGACCTGGAAGACTGCGCTCACTCAGCCCACCTTAGGTGCAAGGTCGCAGCCTTCAGCTCTGGTTGTAGAAGCCGGGGGTCGAGGCCTTGGTCGAGCCCGTGGTCTCCCCCGCGATCTCGACGTTGGCCGGCGAGAGCAGGAAGACCTTCGAGGTGACGCGCTCGATCGCGCCGTGCAGGCCGAAGATGAGGCCCGCGGCGAAGTCGACGAGGCGCTTGGCGTCGGCGTCGTCCATGTCCGTGAGGTTCATGATGACCGGCGTGCCCGAGCGGAAGGCCTCGCCGATGGTGCGCGCGTCGTTGTAGGAGCGGGGGTGCACCGTGGTGATGCGGCGCAGCTCGCCGCCGCGCGCGGCGCGCGGGGTCGACTGACGGATCGGTGTGACCTGAGCCTCGTGCTCGGTGACCATGGGTGCCTCCGGCTCGTCGTACTCCTCGTACTCGTCGACGTACTGGTCGCCCTCGTACTCGCCGCGGTCGTCAGCAAGTCCCAAGTACAGCATGGTCTTGCGCAGCGCTCCGGCCATGGCGAACTCCTCAACATCTCGTCAGCTCTGCAGACGACTCGCCTGCGCTGCTCACGCTACTGACCGGTTCGCGAGGCGCAGGTCGCGACACGCCGAGTCAGGCGAGGCGCACGACTCCCGCGAAGCGCCCGCGGCGCGAGCCGTCCGCCCCCCAGCGTCGGTGGGAGAAGAAGCGCTCGTCGGTGAAGGTGCAGATCCCGAGGCGCTCCACCTGCCCCACACCGGCCGCGCGCAGGCGCGAGACCACCCCGGCGGGCAGGTCGAGGGCGGGGGTCCCCCACGAGGTGGTGCTCGCCGTGCCGGGCACCGCGGCCTCGACCTCCTCGCGCAGGGCCGCGGGAACCTCGTAGCAGCGCCCGCAGATCGAGGGGCCGACGACGGCCCGCAGCTCGAGCGCGCCCTTCGCGCGCATCGCCTCGACGACGCTCTCGACGACCCCCGCGACGAGCCCCGCGCGGCCCGCATGGGCCGTGCCGACCACTCCGCGCCCCGGGTCCGCGAGGAGGACGGGGACGCAGTCCGCGACGACGACGCCGAGCGCGAGGTCACGGCGCCTCGTCACGAGGGCGTCCCCCGTGCCGACGGTCGGGCGGCCCCCCGAGGGCGGCTGATCGACCTCGACCACTGCCGCCCCGTGCACCTGGCGGCCGAAGGCGACGGGGGCTCCCGCCTCGCGGGCGAGGAGCTCGTGGTTCGCGAGGACGCGCCGCGGCTCGTCCTCGACCGCAAGGCCGAGGTTGAGCGAGGCGAACTCCCCCGCGCTCACCCCGCCCTCGCGCGTCGAGAAGAACGCGCGGACGCCTGGACCGAGCTCGAGCTCGAGGACGGGGAGCCGGGGGCTCAGCGCAGGAACTCCGGGACGTCGAGGTCCTCGTCCTTGCGACGCTGGATCTCCTCCTCGAGCACCGGCGGGACCTCGAGGGGCGCCGAGGGCGAGGGGGCGGAGCCGGCGAGGAAGGCCGGGACGGGCTCCGTGGGCTGGGCGGGCGCCGGGGCCACGGCCGGAGCCGCCGGAGCGACGACCTCGGGAGCGTAGGGCTCGTCCTCGACGCGCGGGGGCAGCGAGGTGCGCGGCTCGCGAGCCCCGACCACCTGACCGATCGAGCGGGCCGAGGGGCGCGCGGCCGGCGGGGCTCCGCCGTCGAAGCCTGCGGCGATGACCGTGACACGCACCTCGTCGCCGAGGGAGTCGTCGACGTTCGCGCCGAAGATGATGAGGGCCTCGGGGTGCGCGGCCTCCTGGACGAGGCGCGCGGCCTCGTTGATCTCCGCGAGGCCGAGGTCCGAGCCACCCTGGATGGAGAGCAGCACGCCGTGCGCGCCGTCGATCGAGGCCTCGAGCAGCGGCGAGGAGATCGCGAGCTCGGCGGCCTGGACCGCGCGGTCCTCGCCTCGCGCGGCGCCGATCCCCATGAGCGCGGAGCCCGCGCCCTGCATGACGGCCTTCACGTCGGCGAAGTCGAGGTTGATGAGGCCCGGCGTCGTGATGAGGTCCGTGATGCCCTGGACGCCCGAGAGGAGCACCTGGTCGGCAGTACGGAAGGCGTCGAGCACCGAGATCGAGCGGTCCGAGATCGACAGCAGGCGGTCGTTCGGGATGACGATGAGGGTGTCTACCTCTTCGCGGAGGGTCTCGATGCCCGCCTCGGCCTGCACCGAGCGGCGGCGACCCTCGAAGGTGAAGGGGCGCGTCACGACGCCCACCGTGAGCGCGCCGAGCGACCGCGCGATGCGCGCGACGACGGGAGCGCCGCCCGTGCCGGTGCCGCCGCCCTCGCCCGCGGTCACGAAGATCATGTCGGCCCCGCGCAGGACCTCCTCGATCTCCTCGGCGTGGTCCTCGGCGGCCTTGCGGCCGACCTCGGGGTCCGCCCCCGCGCCCAGGCCGCGCGTGAGGTCGCGGCCGACGTCGAGCTTGACGTCCGCGTCGCTCATGAGGAGCGCCTGCGCGTCGGTGTTGATCGCGATGAACTCGACGCCCTTGAGGCCGACCTCGATCATGCGGTTCACGGCGTTGACACCACCGCCGCCGATGCCGACCACCTTGATCACTGCCAGGTAGTTCTGCGGTGCTGCCACGTCGGTGCCTCTCGATCGAACTGCCGGCCCGGCGGGTCGCCGTGGCCGAAACCTTCACCCTCAGGTAGAGGGTTAGAGTTATGTCAAGCTGTTGACTGTCTCGACGGTAGGTTCCGACCCGCCCTGCGGCAACGACCACGCGGCGCGTGTCGCGCACTTCTCACGAGCTCTTGGTCACCGGGAGGGTCGGGGCCGAGACGTCGAACCAGCTCGCGTCGCGCGAGGCCTTCGCGGAGCGCAGCGCCTGGAGCACCGCGGCCTTGAGCTCGGTGTCCTCCGCGCTCCCCCAGTCCACGCGCGCGCCGTCCCGCAACACCATCGTCACGGTGTCCTGGGTCTGGGCGGAGACCGAGCGAAGGTCCTTCTTGAGGTCCTCGGGGAGGGCCTCGAGCACGCCGAGCACGGTCTGCAGGGTTCGTGCGTCGCCCACCGGCACGTCCACGAGCGGGAGCCCCTTGGGTGCCTTCGAGGCGCGCCCTACCGCGACGCCCTCGACGTCGAGCAGCTGCACGCCCTTCTCCGCGGGCACGGCCGCGACGGGCTCGCGCGCGACGAGCGAGATCGCCAGGCCCCGCGGCCAGGCGCGGGTCACGCGCGCCTCGCGCACGCCCGGGACGTCGAGCACGGCCGAGCGCAGGCCGATCGTGTCGAGGCGCGGCAGCGGGATCCCCGCGACCTCCTCGATCACCGCGTCCACGTCGCCTTCGCTCACGACGGTGCCCGCACCTGTCACGACGACCTGCTCGGGGTCGAGAGCGAGCACGGGGCTGCCGAGGAGGAGCCAGCCGAGACCGCCCAGCACGGCCGCGACGCCGGCCGACCAGCCGATGCGTCGCCACAGCCGCGCGCGCTGGGCGCGGGCCCGCTCCGCGAAGCGAGCAGCCGAACCGGTCGAGACCACGGGCGTGCGCCGCGGCGAGACGACGACGGGCGTCGCCACGCGGCCGAGACCTGCCTCGGCCTCGCCGGGCGAGGAGACGGTGCTCGCCGAGGGGACGCTCGGCGAGGAGACCGGGGAGCGCGAGGAGCGGTCGGCCGAGGGGGTCGAGGGGCGAGCAGGACCCTTGGCCGGCGACGGGGACGCCCCCGCCGTCGGGACCTTGCCCGGGGCCGATGCCTTCTCGCTCCCGCCCCTCCTCGAGGCCGAGCCCCCCGCGGGATCCTGGGGCGTCACGCGGCGGGGCGCCGGAGGGCGCTTGGCGGGGCCCACCGGGCTGCTCGGGCGCGGCGCAGGGGGCCGCGCGGGGCTCACGCCCGCTCCTCGATCGCCGCGAGCACCACGGGAGCGAGCTCTGTGACGTCGCCCGCGCCCACCGTGAGCACGAGGTCGCCCTCGCGGGCCTCGGCGGCCACGGTCCGCGCCGCCTCGAGGCGGTCCGCGACGAAGCGCGCCGAGGGCAGGTGCCGAGTGATCGTCTCCCCCGAGACCCCGGGGACCGGGTCCTCGCGCGCGGCGTAGACCTCGGTGACCACGGCGAGGTCCGCGAGCGAGAGCGCCTCGGCGAACTCGCGCTGGAAGTGCGCGGTGCGCGAGAAGAGGTGCGGCTGGAAGAGCACGAGCACGCGCCCCGCGCCTGCGACGGTCCGAGCGGCGCGCAGCAGCGCGGTGACCTCGGTCGGGTGGTGGGCGTAGTCGTCCACCACGCGCACGCCGCGAGCGCTCCCGCGGTCCTCGAAGCGACGGCCCGTGCCGTGGAAGGCCGCGAGCCCGCGCGCTCCCTCGATCGGGGGCACGCCGAGCAGCGCGAGCACCGCGAGGGCACCTGTCGCGTTGAGCACGTTGTGCGCGCCGGGGACGGCCAGCTCGAGCTGGACCTCGGGGCTCCCCTCCCCCGCGAGCTCCTCGGGGAGCCGGACGAGCCGCGTGTCCGGGTCGAGCACGAGGTCGGCGTCGGCGGAGGTGCCGTAGCTGAGGACCTTGACGCGCCCCTCGGCCCGGACGCGCTCGGCGAGGCGGCGAGCCCCCTCGTCGTCGGCGCACACGACGAGCGCCCCGTCCGGGCGCACCCGGGCGGCGAAGTCCGCGAAGACCTGCTCGAAGGCCTCGCGCGAGCCGAAGTGGTCAAGGTGGTCGGGCTCGACGTTGGTCACGAGCGCGACGAAGGGCTCGTAGGCGAGGAAGGAGCCGTCGGACTCGTCGGCCTCGGCCACGAACACGTCCCCGGATCCCGCGCCCCCGCCGGAGAGCGCGTCCGAGCCGCCCATGACCGAGCCCCCGATCGCGAAGCTCGGGTCGAGCCCCGCCTCGCGCAGCGCGACCGCGAGCATCGCTGACGTGGTGGTCTTGCCGTGCGCCCCGGCGACGGCGACGACGCGGTGGCCCTCCATGAGCCACGCGAGGGCGCGCGAACGGTGCAGCACCTCGAGGCCGCTCGCCCGGGCCGCGGCGAGCTCAGGGTTGGACTCGCGCACGGCGGTCGAGACCACGACGCGGGACCCCTCGGGCAGGGCCTCGACGAGCGCGGCCTCGTGGCCCACGTGCACCTCGACTCCTCGAGCGCGCAAGGCCTCGACGCTCGCGCTCGCCCGCGCGTCCGAGCCGCTCACCTGTTCCCCGCGAGCGGCGAGGAGCGCGGCGATCACGGACATGCCGGCGCCGCCGATGCCCACAAGGTGCCAGGCGCTCACGAGAGCACCCCCTCGACGAGGTCGGCGAGGCGCGCGGCGCCGTCGCGGATGCCCACCGAGCGAGCGGCGGCGGCCATCGCGGCGAGCCTCTCCTCCTCGAGGGACTCGAGGTAGCCCGCGAGCCACTCGGGCGAGAGCTCGGCGTCCTCGACGAGCACGCCCCCGCCCGCGGAGACGACCCCGCTCGCGTTGAGACGCTGCTCGCCGTTGCCGATCGGCAGCGGGACGTAGACCGCGGGCAGCCCGAGGGCCGCGAGCTCGCTCACCATGCCCGCTCCCGCTCGGCACACGACGAGCTCGGCGGCCGCGAGGGCGAGCTCCATCTCCTGCAGGTACTCGCGCACGTGGTAGTGCTCGGCGGGCGCAGCGGCGCGCACCTCGGCGTCCTTGCCGGCGCCCGTGAGGTGCAGGACCTGCGCCCCGCTCGCGACGACTCGCGCCCCGGCCCCCACGGCAGCACGGTTCACCGAGACGGCGCCGAGGGACCCGCCCGAGACGAGGATCGTCCGGCGCTCGGGGTCGAGACCGAGCTCGGCGCGGGCACGGGCGCGCTCCCCCGCGAGGTCCACCTCGCGTGCCTGGACGAGGCGGGCGACCGCGGGGCGCAGGGGCAGCCCCGTGAGCACCGCCCTCGGCAGTCGCGTGTCGGCGAAGGTCACGGCGACGGCGGCGGCGCGGCGCGCCCCGAGGCGGTTCGCGAGGCCCGCCCGGGCGTTCGCCTCGTGCACGACGACGGGGATCCCCCGACGGCGCGCTGCGAGGTACGCAGGGGCCGCGACGTAGCCGCCGAAGCCCACGACGACGCGCGCCCCGGACTCCTCGATCGCCTCCTCGGCCGCACGGATCGCGGCGCGCAGGCGCACGGGGACGCGCAAGAGCTCAGGGGTCGGGCGCCGCGGGATCGGCACGCGCGGCACGAAGCGCAGCGGGAAGCCGGCGTCGGGCACGAGCTCGGCCTCGAGGCCCTCTCGCGTGCCGAGCACCGTGATGCTCGCCGCGGGGTCGCGGCGAGAGAGCTCGGAGGCGAGGGCGAGCAGCGGGTTCACGTGCCCCGCAGTGCCCCCGCCAGCCAGGAGATAGCTAGCGGGCACCGCGCGCTCCCCCCGGGCCGAGGACGGCGAGCGAGCGGCGCAGCACGCTCGGGCGCGCGGCGAGGGCCTCGGCGGCCCCGGGCTCGGTACGGGCGAAGGCGATCACGATGCCCATCGCGGCCATCGTGACGATGAGGGCCGAGCCGCCCGCCGAGACGAGCGGGAGCGGGATGCCGACGACGGGCGCGAGGCCGATGACCACGGCGATGTTCACGAAGGCCTGGCCCACGACCCACGCGCCGATCGCGGCGGCCGCGACCTTGACGAAGGGGTCGGGGTGGCGGTGGATCAGGCGCAGGAAGGCGGCGGCCAGGAGGCCGAAGAGCACGAGCACGAGGGTCGTGCCCACGAGTCCGAGCTCCTCGCCGATGATCGCGAAGATGAAGTCGTTGTGGGCGGCCGGCAGGTAGTTCCACTTCTCACGGCTCGCCCCGAGGCCGAGGCCGAAGAGGCCGCCGCTGCCGAGCGCCCAGGTGCCGTGCATGGGCTGGTAGCACGCCGCGGCGACGTCGCAGTCGGCCGAGAGCCAGCTCAGGATGCGCCCCACGCGGTTGTTGCCGCTCATCACGAGGGCCGCGACGCCCGCGGCCGCGACCACTCCCGTGACCCCGAAGATCCGCAGGGGCACGCCCGCGACGAACATCGCTCCCGCGACGAGCATGAGCATGATGAGCGCGGTGCCGAGGTCGTGGCCGAGCAGGACGACGCCCACCGCGACGAGCGCGACAGGCATCGCGGGCACGACCGCGTGCCGCCAGTCCTGCAGGAGCGGGCGCTTGCGCGCGAGCACCGCGCCGAGCCAGATCGCCAGGCCGAGCTTGACGAGCTCGGAGGGCTGGAAGCCCGTGCCCGCGACGTAGATCCAGTTCCGGTTACCACCCTCGGCGCGGCCGAGCGGCGTGAACACGAGCATCTGCACGCTCACCGCGAAGATCAGCCCGGGCCACGCTGCCGCCTTGATGAAGGTCAGGGGCAGCCGGCTCGCGACCAGCATGAGCACGATCCCGATGAGGGCGAACTGCGCCTGGCGCAGGAAGACCGCATAGGGGCTGCCGCTCTCCGCGATCGAGTCGATCGCCGAGCTCGAGAGCACCATGACGAGGCCGAGAGCGACGAGCAGCGAGGTTGCTCCCACCGTGACGTAGTAGGTCGCCACGGCGCTGTTCCACTGGCCCAGGCGCCCTCGCTCGCGGGCGACGGGCGCCGTGGCGGGCGGGGCGGCCGCCGTCACCGCGCTGCCTCGGCACCGGGCAGCGCGAGAGCCGCCCGCGTGAACTCCTCCCCGCGGTGCGCGTAGGAGCGGAACTGGTCCATCGAGGCCCCCGCAGGCGCGAGCAGCACGGTGTCGCCCGGCAGGGCGAACCGGCGAGCGGCGTCGAGGGCGCGATCCATCACCTTGTCAGTGTCACCGGGATCGATGCGGGTCACGGGGACCTCGGCCGCGTGTCGCTCGAGCGCACCAAGGAGCCCCTCGGCGTCGACCCCGATGACGACGACGGCGCGCAGCCGGTCACGGCGGCTCGAGACGAGCTCGTCGAAGTCCGCTCCCTTGGCCAGACCGCCCGCGACCCACACGACCGTGCCGGGCTCGAAGGAGGCCAGAGAGGCGGCCGCCGCGTGGGCGTTCGTGGCCTTGGAGTCGTCGACGAAGGAGACGCCGTCGACCCGGGCGACGGTCTCGATGCGGTGGGCTCCCGGGGCGAAGGAGCGCAAGCCGTCCCGGACGGCCTGCGCGCTCACGCCGTGGGCGCGCGCGAGGGCGGCGGCGGCGAGGGCGTTGGCGACGACGTGCGGGGCGAGGCGACCGTCCGGGCCGGCGAGGTGCTCGAGGTCCGCGAGAGAACCGAGCTCGGCGGCCGAGTCGTGGCGTCCGAAGGCGTCCAGCTCGGCGTGGAAGGAGCGGTCCACGAGCAGCTCGTCGATCACCCCGAGCTCACCGGGGCCGGGCGTCCCGAGGGTGATCCCGACGGCGCGCGCCCCCTCGGCGACGTCCGCGTCCTCGACGAGCTCTCGCGTGCGCGGGTCCGCGACCGTGTAGACGCACGCCACCTCGACGCGCTCGAAGATGCGGCCCTTGTCCCCCGCGTACGCCTCGAGGGACCCGTGCCAGTCGATGTGGTCGGGGGCGACGTTGAGCACCGCGGCGGCCTGGGCCGCCATGGAGTGCGTGAAGTGCAGCTGGAAGCTCGAGAGCTCGACCGCGAAGACCTCCGTGAGGGGGTCCTGCACGGCAGCGACCACGGGGGTGCCGACGTTGCCCACGGCCTCGGCCCGCTCGCCCGCAGCGCGCAGGATCGCCTCGAGCATCCCGACCGTCGTCGTCTTGCCGTTCGTGCCCGTCACGGCGAGCCAGGGAGCGAAGGAGCCGCCCGGCCGCGGTGCGCGCGAGCGCCAGGCGAGCTCGACCTCGCTCCACACGGGGATCCCTGCGGCGAGCGCACCTGCGAGCAGCGGGTGGCTCGGGGCCCAGCCCGGGGAGGTGACCACGAGGTCCGCGCCCTCGAGGAGCCCGGGCGCGTCCGAGGGCGCGTCGGCGTCCTGGGCTCCGTCGTCGACCGTCGTGACCTCGGCGCCGCGCGCGGCGAGGACCTCGGCCGCTGCTCGCCCGGAGACGCCGAGCCCGAGGACGAGGACGCGCGCGCCGGCCAGCTCGAGAGGTGAGGCGGTCACTAGCCGACCACCCACTCGGCGTAGAACACCCCCACCCCGAGCGCGACGAAGAGCCCGGCGATGATCCAGAAGCGGATGACGATCGTCACCTCGCCCCACCCCGAGAGCTCGAAGTGGTGGTGCAGCGGTGCCATCTTGAACACGCGCTTGCCCGTCATCTTGAAGAAGCCGATCTGGATGACGTCCGACATGACGACGAGCACGAAGAGCCCGCCGATGATCGCGCCGAGGATCTCGGTGCGCGAAAGGATCGACAGGGCGGCGAAGGCGCCACCCAGGGCCAGCGCCCCGGTGTCGCCCATGAAGATCTTGGCAGGCGAGGCGTTCCACCACAGGAACCCGAAGCACGCTCCCGTGATCGCCGCGGCGACGACCGCGAGGTCGAGGGGGTCGCGCGTCTCGTAGCAGCGCGGACCCACCGAGCTCAGCAGCTGGCAGGACTGGTTGGACTGCCACACGCCCACGAGCACGTAGGCGCCGAAGGCGAGGATCGAGGCGCCGGTCGCGAGGCCGTCGAGACCGTCGGTGAGGTTCACCGCGTTGGACCAGGCCGCGATGAGGAAGTTGGCCCACAGCACGAAGAGCACGAGGCCGATCGTGGTGCCCCACAGCGCGAGGTCGAGGCCCGTGTCACGGATGAAGGAGATGCGCGTCGAGGCCGGTGTGCGGAACTGGGCGTTCGGGAAGCTCAGGGCGCCGACGGCGAAGAGCACGCCCACGAGGCCCTGACCGATGAACTTCGCGCGCGGGGTGAGGCCGAGAGAGCGCTGGTTGGAGATCTTGATGTAGTCGTCGAGGAAGCCGACGAAGCCCAGGCCCACCATGAGGAACATCGCGAGCAGTGCCGAGGCGCTCGGCAGCTGCTGGGTCGCCACGAGGGCCGTGACCCAGCCGACGAGGCTCGCGCCGATGATGACGACGCCGCCCATCGTGGGCGTCCCGCGCTTCGTGAGGTGCGCCGTGGGACCGTCCTGGCGGATGAACTGCCCGTACTGCTTGCGCACGAGGAAGCGGATGAACAGCGTCGTGCCGAAGAGCGCGACGAGCAGCGCGACCGCGCCCGAGATCAGGACCGCCCTCATGCGTCCGCTCCCGTGAGGGCGTCGGCGAGGCGCCACAGGCCCGCGCCGTGCGAGGACTTCACGAGCACGACGTCCCCGGGCTCGAGCGCGCCCTCGAGGAACGCGAGGGCCTCCTCGACGGAGTCGACGCCCACGGCCTCGTCGCCCCACGAGCCCTCGTGGCCCGCGGCGTCGAGGATCGGGCGAGCGCCCTTGCCGACCACCACGGTCAGCCCGACGTTGAGGCGCACGCACAGGCGGCCGATCGCGTCGTGCGCGCTGCGGTGCTCGTCCCCGAGCTCGAGCATCTCGCCGAGCACGGCGACCGAGCGGCGCTCGCGCCCCGCGACGACGGCGAGGGCCTGCAGGGCCGCGCGCATCGAGTCGGGGTTGGCGTTGTAGGAGTCGTCGATCACGGTGACGCCGTCGGGACGCTCGACCACGTGCATGCGGTGCGCGCTGATGGGTCTCGCCTCGCTCACGCGCGCGGCGACCTCCTCGAGCGGGACGCCGAGCTCGAGGGCGACGCTCGCGGAGGCGAGGGCGTTCGTGACGTGGTGGGCACCCACGAGGCTCAGGTGCACCGGGGCGCTGCCCTCCGCCGTCGTGAGCGAGAAGGACGCGCGCCCGGAGGAGTCCACGTGCAGGTCCTCGGCGCGCACGGCCGCGTGCGCGGACTCGCCGAAGAGCACGACGCGCTCGGCGAGGCTCGCCATCGCGGCGACGCGGTCGTCGTCGGCGTTGAGGACGGCGACCCCGCCCGGGGCGAGCCCGCGCACGATCTCCGACTTCGCGCGGGCCACGGCCTCGATGCCGCCGAAGCCACCCACGTGGGCGTGCGCGACGCGCAGCACGACCGAGACGTCCGGCGCCGCGATGGCCGTGAGGTAGTCGAGCTCGCCGAGCGCCGCAGCACCCATCTCGAGCACGAGGAAACGCGTGGCCTCCTCGGCGCGCAGCACCGTGAGCGGCAGGCCGATCTCGTTGTTGAAGCTCGCGACGGGCGCGACGGTGGGGCCCGAGGCGCCGAGCACCTGGAGCAGGACGTCCTTCGTCGTGGTCTTGCCGACCGAGCCCGTGATGCCGACGACGCGGATGCCGCCCGGGCGCAGCCGCGCCAGGTGCTCGCGAGCGAGCTCGGCGAGGGCGCGCGGGACGTCGTCGACGATCACGCTCGGTGCCCCGGTCGCGCGCGAGGCGAGCACGAGGCTCGCTCCGTCGCCGACCGCCTGGGCCGCGAAGTCGTGACCGTCCGAGCGCTCCCCCGGCAGAGCCACGAAGAGCGAGCCGGGGACGGCCTCGCGCGAGTCGATGACCGCGGGCCCCTCGACGCGCTGAGCGGGGTCGACGGAGTCGAGGGTGCCCCCCGTGATCGCGGCGATCTCGGCCGCGCCGAGGGCGATCACGCGCCCGTCCGCTCGGCCCGCACGGCGAGGTAGACGTCTCGGTCGTTGTAGCGGTGGAACACTCCGGCGATCTCCTGGGTCGGTTCGTGGCCCTTGCCCGTCACGATGACGGTATCGGTGTCCTCGGCGATCGCGAGCGCTCGACGGATCGCGTCGGCTCGCGGGCTCACCTCCTCGACCTCGCGGCCGTCGGGACGTACCGCGCGCACGCCCTCGAGGATCGCGGCGCGGATCGTCGCGGGGTCCTCCGAGCGAGGGTTCTCGTCGGTCACGACGAGCACGTCGGCGAGGCGCGCGGCGACCTCGCCCATGATGGGGCGCTTGCCCTGGTCGCGGTCGCCGTCGGAGCCGAAGACGATGATGAGCCGACCCGGGGTGATCGGGCGCACGGCCTGCAGGGCGAGCTCGAGGGCGTCGGGCGTGTGGGCGTAGTCCACGAGGCACAGCGGCCAGCCGTCCCCGCGCTCGATCACGCGCTCCATGCGCCCGGGGATCGCGTGCGCCGAGCCGACCGCCGCGATCGCCACGTCGAGCGGGACCCCGCTGCGGTGCGCGAGGACGACGGCGAGCGCCGCGTTGGAGACGTTGACGAGCCCGGGCAGAGGGCTCGCTGCCTCCACGACGCTCCCGTCCGGCGTGCGCAGCGAGAAGGTCGAGCCGACGCCGTCCAGGCCGATCTGCGCCTCGAGCACGGCCCAGTCGGCCTCCTCGGCCGCGGGCACGCCCACGCGCGTGGTGAGGGTCTCGACGGGGATCGTCGCGAGGCCCACCATCTTCTCGCCCCACTCGTCGTCGACGACGACGACGCCGCGGCTCGCCTGGCCCTCCTGGAAGAGGCGCGCCTTGTCGGCGAGGTAGGTGTCCATGTCCCCGTGGAAGTCGAGGTGGTCGCGCTGGAGGTTGGTGAAGCCGGCGACGTCGAGCTCGAGCCCGCCCGTGCGGCGCAGGGCGAGGGCGTGCGAGGAGGCCTCGATCGTCGCGGCGCGCACGCCGCGCTCGCGCGCGAGGGCGAGGATCGCGTGCAGCACGGGCGCCTCGACCGTCGTGCGGGGGCTCTCGATCGACTCCTCGCCGACCCGGAGCTCGACCGTCCCGAGCACCGCCGTCGAGCCGAGGTGGGCGCGCTGGGCGGCGTCGACGAAGTACGCCGTCGTCGTCTTGCCGTTCGTCCCCGTGACCGCGACGGTCACGAGCTCGTGCCCCGGGTAGCCGTACATCCAGGCCGCGAGGTCCCCGACGAGCTCGCGGGGGTTCTCCGCCACGAGCACGGGCACGCCGGCCTCGTCCCCGACCAGACCGGCGCCCTCGGCGTCCGTGAGGATCGCGCGAGCCCCTGCGGCGAGGGCCTGGGCCGTGAACTCGGCCCCGTGCCGCTTGAGGCCGCGCAGCGCGACGAAGAGGTCGCCCGGGGCGAGGTCGTCGCTGCCGACCGCGAGGCCGGTGACCTGGGTGTCGGGATCGCCGCCCGCGGCGACGAGACGCAGCCCGAAGGCGGTGGCGATGTCGTCGACCCGGTGCGCGCGAGGATGCGTCGGGCGCATCCGCCCCTGGGCGGACGTCATGGGGTCGAATCTACCTTCTCGCTCGGGCTCGGCCTCGTCGAGGCTCGCCGTCAGTCCTTCTCCTTGGAGGTGCCCCACTCCATCGGGAAGAGCTTCGGCTCCGAGCCGCTCGGGGGCACGCCCAGGGCCTGCAGGGCGTAGGCCGCGACGTCCTTGAACACCGGACCGGCGACGACGCCGCCGTAGCTCGCGGCCTTGGGGTCGTAGACCACGACGCCGATCGCGAGACGCGGGTTGTCCGCGGGGACGACACCGACGAAGGAGGAGACGATCTTGGTCATCTTCCCGTTCTTGTCGGGAGCCTGGGCGGTGCCCGTCTTGCCCGCGACGCGGTAGCCGGGGATGCGCGCCTGGCCACCCGTGCCCTCGTCGACCGCACTCTCGAGCATGAGGAGCAGGTCGGAGGCCGTCTCGGGCGAGATGACCTGGGTGCGCTGGGGCGCCTCGGCGGGAGTGAAGGTCCCGTCGGGGGCCGTGAAGCCCTTCACGAGGTGCGGGGCCACGTACTCCCCGCCGTTCGCGACGGTCGCGAAGACCTGCGTGATCTGCAGCGCGTTCGAGGCCACGCCACCCTGGCCGAAGAGCACCGTCCACTTCGTGCGGCCGTCCCACTTCTCGACCGGGACGAGCGTGCCGGACTCCTCGGTCGGCAGGCCCAGGCCCGTCTTCTTTCCGAAGCCGAACTTCTCGAGGTAGTCGTAGCGCACCTGGACCGGGATCTTCTCGCCGATCTGCACGGTGCCCGTGTTGGAGGACTCCGCGAGCACGCCCGTGCTCGTGAGCTTGAGCGTGGGGTGCGGGGTCGAGTCGTGGAAGGTCTGGTTGTTCTCGGTCGTGTACCGGTACGGGGCCTTCCACCGGTCGGTCGGCGTCGTCACGCCCGTCTCGAGGGCCGCGGCCATCGAGACGATCTTCGCCGTCGAGCCGGGCTCGAAGGTCGAGGAGACCGAGCGGGCGAAGCGGTCCTCCTCCTTCGCGGCAGAGGGGTCGTTGGGGTCGACCGAGCGCGAGTCCGCGAGCGTGAGGATCTCCCCCGTGGGCACGTCGATGACGACGATCGCGCCCCACGGGGCGCCCATCTCGCGCACGCGCTGGTCGATCGCCTGCTGGGCCTTCCACTGCAGGTCGCGCAGGATCGTGAGGTTCACGTCGCTGCCCGGCTGGGCGGGCGTCTCCTCGACGAGGCCGCCGGGGATGCGCTGCAGGCCCATGCCGCGCTCGAAGTTGATCGCGCCGGGCGTCCCTGCGAGCACGGAGTCGAAGGTCTGCTCGATGCCCGCGAGCCCCTCGCCGTCGCGGCCCACGAAGCCCGTGACGTTGCCGGCGATCGCCCCGGCCGGGTAGACGCGCTTGGAGGTGCGGTCCGCGCCGATGCCGTTGATGCGCAGCTTCTGGATCTCGCGCCAGGTCTCGGGCAGGACGTCGCGGGCGAGCTCGACGTAGCCGCGCTCGCCCGTGAGCAGGGCGCCGAGCTCGGCCTCGGACAAGCCGAGCAGCGGGGCGAGGAGCGGGGCGGCTCCCTCGGCACCCGCGGCGATCGTGCGGCCCTGCTCGGTGACCTTGAACTCGGGCACCTGCTTCTGGTTGACCCAGACGGTGTAGCGCTCGACCGAGCTCGCGAGCACGACTCCCTCGGCGTCGAGGATCTCGCCGCGCTCGGCGGGCAGCTCGCGCGAGGTGATGCGGCTCGCGAGGGCCTCGGCGGCGATCGCCTCGGAGCGCAGCACCTGGACGTAGACCAGTCGCGAGGTGAAGGCGAGGAGGGTCAGGACGACGAGCGCCGCGAGGAGGGCCTGGCGGCGGTGGGGGCGCGGGGGTCGCGGGCCCGAGGGGCGCTGGACGCGCGCGGGCGGCTCTCCCCCGCCGCGGACGGAGCGAGGGGCGCGAGTCGCGGGGCGCTCAGCTCGGGATCCCGTCGCGGCGCGCTGGGTCGAGGCGCGCGGGGTCGAGGTGCGCTGGGTCGAGGCGCGCGGGCTCGAGGTGCGGGAGGTCGAGGTCCCGGCGCGCGTCGCGGCGGCGGGCCCGGCCACCGGGTTGGCGCGAGCCGCCGGCTTCGCGCGGGCAGCGCGAGGTGCCCGCCGCTCCCCCGGAGCAGGGGGACGACGGGCACCGTCGCGCGCTGAGCCCGCTCGTGGGCGCTGGCCGCGCGGGTCCGTCGTCGTCACCGGCCCGCTCCCGAGGGGGTCGTCGTCGGCCCCTCGGCCGCCTTCGGGTTGCCGAGGACCTTGGTCTTCTCGAGACTCAGGAAGGCGATGTCCGGAGCGGGCACCATGCCGAGCTTCTTCGCGGCCCGCGCGAGCTGCTTGGGGCTCGCCGCGAACTCGAGCGTCGCCTGGGACTCCTGGATCGAGCGCTCGAGGGCCGTGAGCTCGTTCGTGAGCTCGTGCTGACGGTAGGACACCTGGGCCATCGTCGTATTGAGGAGCAGGCTCGCGAGCAACGCCACGCCGAGGATGCTCATGCACAGGCTCACGAAGGGCACCCGGGTGCGCGTGTGGACCGGGGCGCGGACGAGGCGCAGGCGCGGTCGCGCGGGGGCCGGCGCCGGGGAGCGGCGCGGGGCAGGAGCGGTCGAGCGCGCGACGTGGCTCGGGACGGCGGACATCACGCCACCTCCCTTCGCATGTGGGCCGGGGTGGGTCGCACGCGCTCGGCGGCGCGCAGACGGACGGACTGGGAACGGGGGTTCGCGGCGATCTCGGCCTCGTCGGCCATCTCCGCTCCCCGGGTGAGGAGCTTGAGGTAGGGCTTGTGCGTCTCGGGCTCGACCGGCAGGCCCGCCGGGGCGCTCGAGGTGGCACCTCGCGCGAGCTCGCGCTTGACGATGCGGTCCTCGAGCGAGTGGTAGGACTCGACGACGATCCGACCGCCCACCGCGAGCGCCTCGACCGCGGCGGGAACGGCGCGCTCGAGCACCTCGAGCTCGCGGTTCACCTCGATGCGCAGGGCCTGGAAGGTGCGCTTGGCGGGGTGACCCCCGGTGTGGCGCGTCGCGGCGGGCACCGCGGCACGGACGATCTCGACGAGCTCGCTCGTGCGGGTCAGCGGGGCCTTGGCGCGCGCCTCGACGATGCGTCGGGCGATGCGCGGGGCGAAGCGCTCCTCGCCCCACTCGCGCAGCACGCGCGAGAGCTCGGCCTCGGAGTAGGTGGCTAGCACCTCGGCGGCCGTGCGGCCCGCGCTCTGGTCCATGCGCATGTCGAGCGGGGCGTCCTGCGCGTAGGAGAAGCCGCGCTCGGTCTCGTCGAGCTGGAGCGAGGAGACGCCGAGGTCCATGAGGACCCCCTGGACGCCCTCGAGCCCCTGGGACTCGAGAACCTCGGGCAGCTCGTCGTAGACGGCGCGCACCGCGGTGAAGCGTTCGCCGAAGGGCTCGAGACGAGCGCTCGCAAGGCGGATCGCCTCGGCATCGCGGTCGAGGCCGATGACGCGCGCCCCGGGGACCGCGGCGAGGATGGCCTCGGTGTGCCCGCCCATCCCGAGGGTGCAGTCCACGAGCACCGAGCCCGGCTCCGCGAGGGCCGGGGCGAGGAGCTCGACGCAGCGGGCGAGGAGCACGGGGGCGTGCCGGGCGGCGGCGTCGGCGCCAGCCTGCTCGGTCATCGCTGCTCCTCTCGCTGCGCGGTGGTGGGACTGGTGGGGGGAAGTGGGGGGAACGGGTGGTGGGACGTGGAGGAAGAAGGTGGTCGGGCGGCCCTCCACCGTCCGACCAGGTCCCCCACCGACCCTCCTGGCGCCGGGGAAGTGCGTCAGGGCGGGCGGGAGGAGACCTCATCGGGCGGTGCCGGTCGCTGCGTCAGCGCGGCGGCCGGGGCCTAGAACGGTCCGTCGGGGAACACCTCCTCCCCCGTGTCGGCGTAGCCGGACTCCTGCTCGGCCAGGTACCGCTCCCAGGCCTGCAGGTCCCAGACCTCGGCGCGGGTGCCGACGCCGATCACCGCGACCTCGCGGTCGAGACCGGCGTAGGCGCGCAGGATCGGCGGGATCGAGATGCGCCCCTGCTTGTCGGGCACCTCGTCGCTGGCTCCCGAGAGGAAGACGCGCAGGTAGTCACGCCCGTCCTTGCGGGTGATGGGTGCGCTGCTGAAGGCCTCGACGTGGCGCTGGAACTCGGCCGGGGGCAGGAGGAAGAGGCAGCGCTCCTGGCCGCGCGTCATGACCAGACCGGTCGCGAAGTGGGGGCGGAACTTCGCCGGGAGGATCAGCCGCCCCTTGTCGTCGAGGCGGGGCGTGTAGGTCCCGAGGAAGAGCGCGGCGGAGCCGAGCGAGCCGATGCCGCTCTCGACCATCTCCACACCCCCTTCCACCAGGTGGCCCCACGGTACTCCACTTCCCTCCACGAATCGCGCTCATTCTGCGATCTTCACCCACTTGGAGAGCAACTACGCAGGTCAGATCGGTGGAGAGAAGTGGAGGGATTCGCACGGACGCGTCGAAGTTGGGTGCACGAACGTCCTCGACCCCCGCAAAGCGGCCGTCTAGGCTCACCGTCAGACGCCGAAGGAGACGTGATGACCACTGCACCGAGTCCTGCCGAGCTCGCCGAGCTCGTCGAGACCTCTGACCGCGTCCGGGGGGAGATCGAGAAGGTCATCACCGGACGACCCGAGCTCGTGCGACTCACCGTCGCCGTGCTCCTCGCCGAGGGGCACCTCCTCGTCGAGGACGTCCCGGGAGTCGGCAAGACGACCCTCGCGAAGGCTCTCGCGACCGCGGTGAGCTGCACCGTGGGCCGCGTGCAGTTCACGCCGGACCTGCTGCCGAGCGACCTCACGGGCGTCAACATCTTCCGCAGCCAGACCCACGAGTTCGAGTTCCGTCCCGGGCCGGTCTTCGCGAACATCGTGATCGGCGACGAGATCAACCGCGCCTCGCCCAAGACGCAGTCCGCGCTCCTGGAGTGCATGCAGGAGGGGCACGCCACGATCGACGGCGTCTCCTACCCCCTGCCGCGGCCCTTCCTCGTGGTCGCGACGCAGAACCCCGTCGAGATGGAGGGCACCTACCCCCTCCCCGAGGCGCAGCGCGACCGCTTCATGGCGCGCCTCACGGTCGGGTACCCCTCGCCCGTCGACGAGCTCGAGATGCTCGAGCGACAGGAGGTCTCCGACCCCCTCGTCCAGCTGAGCGCCGTGACCGACGCCGCGCGCATCGAGAGGATGATCGCCGTCGTCCGCAGGCTCTACGCCTCCCCCGCGATCAAGCGCTATGTGGTCGACCTCGTGGGGGCGACCCGCGAGGACCCGGGCCTGCGCCTGGGCGCCTCCCCGCGCGCCGCGATCCAGCTGCTGCGCGCCGCGAAGGCGCTTGCCGCGGTGAACGGTCGCGAGTACGTCCTGCCCGACGACGTCCAGGCCCTCGCCGGTCCCGTGCTCGCCCACCGCGTGCTGCTGAGCACCGAGTCGCGCCTCACGGGTCGCACGGCCGAGGACATCGTCGAGGGCATCGTCCAGCGGACCGTCGTCGACTCTCCCGCAGGCCACTCCCGGGCCGTCGGCTGATGGCGGTGCGCCCGACCCTGCGGGGGGTCGCGGTGGGCGCGGTCGGGCTCGTCCTCGTGCTCGTGGCGATCGCGATCGGCTCGACGGGGCTGCTCCGCCTCGGGCTCGTCCCGGTCGTGGCCGTCGTCGGCGCGCTGCTGTTCGCGTGGCTCACCGACCCCACGCGCGAGCCGCACTCCCTCACGGTCGAGCGCGTCGCCCGTCCCAACCCCGTCTCCGTGGGCCAGCGCGCGAGCGTGCAGGTCGCGGTGCGCGCGCACGGGCTCAACGGGCGCATCCGTCTGGCCGGTCTCAAGCTCGGCGAGCAGGCCGCCGTCGAGCTCTCGGGCGGGCGACCGCTGCGCGCTCGCGTCGAGCGCTCGATCGACACGATCTCGGTGCAGTACCCCGTCTACGCCTCGAAGCGCGGGCGCTGGGAGCTCGGTCCCCTCAACGTGCGGCACACCGACCCGCTCGGGCTCGCCTCGGTCTCCTCGGTGCTCGGCGAGCCCGCCCAGGTGACGGTGTGGCCTGCGGTCACCCAGCTCACGCTCCCCTCCGACGCCCTCGTGGGCGAGCCGGACCGCGTCGCTCTCGGCGCGCGTTCCCCCTCGACCGACGACGCCGCGCTGCGCGACTACCGCGAGGGCGACGACCTGCGCCGCGTGCACTGGGCCTCGACGGCGCGCCGCGGGGCCCTCATGGTCCGCTCGGACGAGCGCGCCGGCATGCGCCCCGCGACCGTCCTGCTCGACCTGCCCACGAACGACGAGGACACCGAGTGGACGATCTCGGTGGGCGCCTCGATCGCCCTCGCCCTGCTCGGCTCGGGCCACCCCGTGCGTCTCACGGGCGGCCGGGTCGATGACGAGCGCATCGACATGGAGGCACGGTCCCAGCACCTGCGCCAGTCGAGCGCGGGGGTGCGCGGCGAGCTGCTCGACCTCACGGTGGACCTCGTCCCTGGCCGCTCCCCCGCGCAGTCCGAGGACGCCCTCCTCGCCGCAGCGCGCACGACGGCGCACACGGGAGCCGGCTCCGAGCTCGTCTTCGCGATCCTCGGGCCGCTCTCGGGACCGGCACGCAAGGCCCTCGCCCCGCTCGCCTCGAGCGGGAACGCCTGGGCGCTCGTGCGCACGGGCACCCCGGGCACGACGGCGGCCCGTGACGCCGAGAGCTCGGCGACCGAGCTGCGCCGCGCCGGCTGGCGCGTCGCGCTCACCCCGCCCGGGGACAGCTTCGACGACGCCTGGGCCCGGCTCCTGGGGACGACGCGATGACGACGACGACGCAGCAGCCCACCGCCCCCGCGAGCTCCGGGACCGCGGCCGAGAAGAAGCGCCCCCGGCTCCACCAGCCGATGCGCCCGACCTCCGCGACGATCGTCTCGGTCCTCGCGGTGACCACCTCGGCCTGGGCCCTCAACCCGCTCCTCGAGCCGGGCCGCTGGGCGCCGATCGCCTTCGTGGTGTGTCTCGCGCTCGGCTTCGGCACGGCTGCGGCGCGCACGCGGATGCGCTCGACGCTCGGGGTGAGCGCCCTCGGGCTGCTCGTGCTCGGCTACGGGCTCTCGGTCGCCTACCTCAGCCCTCCGGGCGAGAACGAGTGGCTGCCCGACGGCGCGACCCTCGACCGCCTCGGGCTCGTCGCGAAGGCTCTCGAGGCGCAGATCCTCGAGGGCGTGGCCCCGGTCCCCGTCTCCCCGAGCCTCGAGATGGTCGTCATCCTCGGGATCGTCGGCTGCTACCTGCTCGTCGAGCTCTTCGCCTTCGGGCTGCGCGTGCCCGCGTGGGCAGGCCTGCCGCTGCTCGCGCTCTGGGCGCCCGCGATCTTCGTCTACATGGACGTCTCGGCGCTCACCTTCGTGCTCGCCGCGGCCGCGTACCTCGTGCTTCTCGCGGTCGCGAGCGAGACCCCCTCGCTCGACGCGGACGAGCGCCGACGCCGCAACCTCATCACGGGCTCGTGGACAGCGGCCCTCGTGGTCGTGACCCTCGCCGTGACGCCCGTGGTCACGGCCCTGCCGGGCTGGGGGCGCAACCCCCTGCCCTTCCTCGGCACGGGCACGCCGGGCGGGGTGCTGCTGAGCGCGGACCTCGACGTGGGCGAGTCCCTCGGGCGCCAGTCCACCGAGGTCGCGCTGCGCTACCGCGCGCTCCCGGTGAGCCCGGGCCCCCTGCGTCTGCGCACGCTCAACGAGTTCGACGGCCAGCGCTGGGCCCCTGGCGCCGAGTCGACCCAGCCGGGCCTGGCGATCGAGCCGGGCGAGGTCCTGTGGCCCGACGGCTACGCGGGAGAGACGACGGGTGCTGCCGTGACGCGCCTGGAGGTCGAGATCGTCTCGCTGCGCGAGTCGCAGCTGCCCGTGGCGACCTTCCCGCGGATCATCGAGGCCCCCGGCCGCTGGGTTTACGACGCCGAGCGCGACGAGGTCACCGGCCGGAGCTTCACGACGCGCGGGATGACCTACGGGATGGACGTCGTGCTGCCGTGGTTCGACGCGGAGGACCTGCGCGCCGCCGGGGCAGGGACTCCCGTGAACGTCGAGCAGTACCTCGCCGTCGCCGACTCCCGGCACGCCGAGGACATCGCCCAGCGGGCCCGGGAGATCACCGAGGACGCCGACTCGGCCTACGACCAGGCGCTGCTCCTGCAGACCTTCCTGCGCTCTCGCCCCTTCGAGTACTCGACCACGGTCCCGGAACCCGTCACGGGCGATCCCGTCTGGGACTTCCTCGAGGATGGGCGCGGCTACTGCGTCCAGTTCGCCACGGCGATGACGGTCATGGCGCGCAGCCTCGGTATCCCCGCGCGCATGGCGGTCGGATTCCTGCCCGGGACGATCCAGCAGGGCGGCGGGGACGAGCGCTTCTTCGAGGTGCGCGGCGACCGCGCGCACACCTGGCCCGAGCTCTACTTCGAGGGCGTCGGGTGGGTGCGCTTCGAGCCGACCCCTGCCGAGCAGTCAGGCTTCCCCCCGGCCTACGCCGACCCCTTCGCCAACCCCGACGACGACCCGACCCTCGGCGGCGAGCTCCCGAGCTCGGTCCCGACGCCGAGCGCGGCGCCGACGAGCGCCCCGGGAGGCTCCGCGCGCGGCGGAGGCTTGGTGGACTCCGTGTCGCGGGCGCTGAGCGAGGCCCCGGCATGGGTGCTCGTCGCGGGCGGCCTCGTGCTCCTCGTTCTCGTGACCGGTCTCACGCTCCTCGTGCGGCGTGCCCGGGCCCGCGCGCACCGGCGCTTCGGGCCGGAGTCGGCGTGGGCACAGCTGCGCTCTCGCCTGGCGGCGATCGGCATCACCTGGGTGGACTCGCGCACCCCGAGGCAGGTCGTGTCGAGCGTGCGCGAGCAGGTCGAGCAGCGCACGCAGGGGCCGATCGACCCCGAGGCGCTCCAGGCGCTACGGTCGCTCGCGATCGCGGTCGAGAAGGTGCGCTACGCGCCGGAGGCGCCGACGACGACGCACGAGGAGCTCGAGCGCGAGCTCCAGACGGTGCTCCGGGGAGCGGCGGTCAGCGACCCCGCTCGTCGCGGCGGCGCTCCCAGCGCTCCTCGAGCCTCGTCATGAGCGGCTGACGCTTCGAGGGGCGGCGAGGCGCTCGCGAGACCGAGCCGTCCGAGCCGACGACGCCCTGAGGGCCCGAGCGGCGCGGCGGCGAGAAGCCGTAGGCGACGGCGGCGAACATCACGAGGAAGCCGACGACCCCGAGCCAGACCTGGGACAGGGCGGCACCCCCGACGAGGGCGAGAAGGCCGACGACGGCTCCGATCCCGGCGATGACCCAGTGCGAGGCGCTCGAGCGCCCGCCGGTCTGCATCGTGGAGGCGAGCCTGGGGTCGTCGGAAGCGAGCTGTCGCTCCATCTGCTCCAGCACGCGCTGCTCGTACTCGGAGAGAGGCATCGGCACCTCCGTCTTCCAGGCATCGCCGGGGGAAGTTCCCCGGTCGTGCTCCTTAGGATAGTTGCCCCGACGCCCCGTGTGTAGTCGAGCCGACTCCTGCGGGCCTCGGGACCCCTGGGCTGATGGCCTCGCGGCCGAAGCGCGCGCGCACCGCGTCCATCGCCTGCTCCGCCGCGAGCACCGCCTCGCGGTTCACGGGCGGCTCGGGGGACTCGGTGCCGAGGGCCTCGAGATCCTCGAAGGCGGGCTGGACAGGAGTGGCCCTCGCGTCCGAGAGTCCCTCGGCGCGCACGCCCACGAGCCGGACCGGCAGCCCGCGCAGGTCCACCCCGCCGAGCAGCTCGCGGGCGACGAGGAAGATCTCGCGCGCGATGTCCGTGGGAGCCGGCAGGGTGCGCGAGCGCGAGAGGGTGCGGAAGTCGCTCGTGCGGACCTTGATCGAGATCGTGCGGCCCACGAGCCCCTGCTTGCGCAGCCGAGAGGCGCACTCGTCGGCGAGGGCGCGCATCCGCTCCTCGACCGCGGAGAGCTCGTAGAGGTCCTTGCCGAAGGTGGTCTCGGCCCCGATCGACTTCTCGACGCGGCCCGGGCGCACCGGGCGGGGGTCCCTCCCCCACGCGAGGTCGTGCAGGTGGGCTCCCGAGACGCGGCCCACGGCCCGCTGCAGCGTCGTGAGCTCGGCGTCGGCGATGTCGGCGACGGTCCGCAGTCCCCAGCGAGCGAGCGCGGCCTCGGTCTGCTCCCCGACGCCCCACAGCGCCCCGACGGGCAAGGAGCGCAGGAACTCGACCGTCGCGGCGCGCGGGACGAGCATGAGGCCGTCGGGCTTGGCGTAGGTCGAGGCGAGCTTGGCGACGAACTTGTTCTGCGCGACTCCCACCGAGCACGTGATGCCGTGCTCGGCGTGGACCCGTTCGCGGATGCGCTGGCCGATCTGCGTGGGCGGGCCGAGCCGGCGCCGGGCGCCCGTGACGTCGAGGAAGGCCTCGTCGACGCTCAGCTGCTCGACGAGCGTGGTGACCTCGCCCAGGATCGCCATGACCGAGGCCGAGACCTCGCGGTAGGAACGGTGGTCGGGCGGGATCACGACGGCGTGCGGGCACAGGCGCATCGCGCGCGCCATGGGCATCGCAGAGTGCACGCCGAAGGCTCGAGCCTCGTAGGTCGCGGCGAGCACGACCGAGCGCTCCTTGCCGCCCACGATCACGGGGCGGCCTCGCAGGTGCGGCCGGCGCGCGAGCTCGACCGAGGCGAAGAAGGCGTCCATGTCGACGTGGAGGATCGTGGCACCCTCCTCGTCGCTCCCCCAGTCGCGGACGAGGTCGAGAGCCGGTCGGGCCCGACTCATGAGATCAGCTCACCCTCGACCCGGGGCCTCGCTCGACCGCTCCCGCCGCCGAGGACTCCTCGAGCGCGATGCGGATCTCGTCGACGAAGTCCTCCGCGGTCGCGAGCAGCTCGCCCGCGCGCTTCTCGCTCACGACGCCCGGCACGCCCGCCTCGACATCGGCACGCTCCTTGGCTCCCGAGGCGAAGTACGCCGTCCATGCCTCGAACTCGGGGGCCGTCCGAGCGAGCAGCTCCCACACGGCGCGCGGTCCACGGCGCTTCGTGGGGGCTCCCCAGGCGACCACGAGCGCCGTCGCGGCTCGCAGGGCCGCGAGGTGCGCGTGCACGAAGCGGTCGTCCGCGTCGGGCGACACCCGCGCCGCGAGCAGCTCGGCGTCGGCCCGCGCGAGAAGCTGCGCCGTCGCGACAGGGATGGGGGCCGGGCGCACGCCCGCCGCAGTCCTGCCAGTGCTCATCGCTTCCACACCTCCAGTGTCGAACGTCTGTTCGATCTCGTCAAGTCCTTCACGGGCCCTACCGTGGGTCCCATGGCCCCTCGCAAGGCATCTTCCCGCCCACCTCTGACATCTCCCCTGCCCTCCGAGCCGGTGCCGACGACGACGGGCACCGTCGAGCTCGTCCCCGACCCGAGCGCCCCGCGCGCCTTCACGCTCATGCTCGACGGCGTGCCGAGCTCGCACGTCGACCTCGACGACCCCGAGCACCTCGAGTTCGAGTACATGCAGCAGATGGCCGCCGTCCTCGACCGGCTCGGCGAGCCGCGCTCCGCCCTCGAGGTCGTGCACCTCGGCGGGGCGGGCTGCTCGATGGCGCGCTACGTGCACGCGACGCGCCCGCGCTCGCGCCAGGTGGCGGTCGAGATCGACGAGCTGCTCGCGCAGCACGTACGGGGCTGGTTCGAGCTGCCTCGCTCCCCCGCGCTGCGCATCCGCGTGGGCGACGCGCGCGCCGTGCTCGCCTCGATGCCGGACGCGAGCGCCGACGTCGTCATCCGCGACGTCTTCGCCGACGCCGAGACCCCCGGGCACCTGGTCACCGCCGAGTTCACGAGCGAGGTGCGTCGCGTCCTGCGAGCCGGCGGGGTGTACCTCGCCAACTGCGCGGACCGCCCCCCGCTCGCCCTGGCACGCTCGGAGGTGGCCACGGTGCGCGAGGTCTTCGGCGTCGTCGTCCTCACCGCCGAGCCCGCGCAGCTTCGCGGCCGGCGCTACGGGAACCTCGTGATCGCCGCGAGCGACAGCGCCGAGGTGCTCACGGGCGCGGGGCTCGCGCGGGCGATCCGCTCGCTGCCCGCTCCCACGCGGCTCCTCGAGGGGCGCGAGCTCGACGAGCTCGTGGGAGCGGCCCCCGTGCTGCGCGACCCGAGCGAGCCGCCGGCCCCGCCGCCCATGGCGGGCTGAGCCCCCGCCTGAGCGCGGAAGGCGCCCGGTGAAGCAGAACGAGGCCGCACCCATGGGGGTGCGACCTCGTCCGAAGCTCGTCGGTCAGGCCGGGACGACGTTCTCCGCCTGCGGGCCCTTGGGGCCCTGCGTGATCTCGAACTCGACGCGCTGGCCCTCCTCGAGGGTCCGGTAGCCCTGCGTCTGGATGTTCGAGTAGTGGACGAAGACGTCAGCGCCGCCGCCGTCCTGGGCGATGAACCCGTAGCCCTTTTCCGCGTTGAACCACTTGACAGCACCCTGTGCCATATCTTGCTTCCTTACTGTTCCATCCGGGGACGGTCTTCGACCGGACGTGCTCCGGCCACCATGCCGCAATGCTTCGTCCCACGTCCGGACCGGGTGGACCAGCCGAAAGGCTTGCCAGGTCGAGCGGTAGTACGTCACTGCAACGGCCCACACTCTGCCAGCGCGCACCTTGGCGCGCTATGGCTTCTGGGCTGATTTGTCGCTGTGAACGGTAACGATGTGGTAAAGACGGACGCTACTGCTGTCCCGGGTCGGTGTTCTGGGCAAGGAATCGCTCGAACTCCTCACCGAGCTCCTCGGCGGTCGGCAGCGGCCCGCCCTCGGCGAGCATGCCCTCGCCCTGAGCCCCGCGCTGGAAGGCGTCGTACTGCGTCTCGAGGGCCCGCACGATCTCGAGGGCGTCCTCGGACTCCGAGAGCTGGCGCTCGACCTCCTCGGCCGCGCGCAGCACCGCAGGCTCGAGGCTCGCGGTGTCGAGGGCGAGCCCCGTGATGCGCTCGATGTGCTCGAGTCCCGTCACGGCGGCCGCGGGGTAGGTCGAGGCCGCGAGGTAGTGCGGCACGTGCACCGCGACCCCGACGGCGTCGTGGTCCCACTCCCCGAGGCGCAGCTCGAGGAGCGAGGAGACGCTGCCAGGCACCTGGACGGTGCCGAAGAAGGCCGGGAAGTCTGCGACGAGCTCGGGACGCGTGCCGTGCACGGTCGCCGTGAGCTCGCGCGTGTGCGGCACAGCCATGGGGATGCCGTGCACGCCGACGACGAGCGAGACGTTCAGCTCCTCGACGATCTCGACGACGGCGGCCACGAACCGCTCCCACTGGGTGTCCGGCTCGAGGCCGTGCAGCAGGAGGAAGGGGGTGCCCTCGGTGTCGGAGACGACGTCGATCGCGAGCTCCGGCTCCTCGATCGCGACCCAGGTGCTCGAGGCGAAGGTCATCGCCGGCCGACGGCTGCGGTAGTCGATGAGCTCGTCGACCTCGAAGGTCACGAGGCGCTCGGGCTCGCCCGAGCCGAGCAGGTGGTCGGTGACGATCCCGGCGACCGAGCCCGCGTCCACGAAGCCGCGAACCGCGTGCACGAGCACGGGGGCACCGCTGCGCTTCGCGAGGCGCTTGGCCACCTTGCGGTCGATCTCGTAGAGCTTGCTGGGCTTGCGCATCGCGCTCGGTCTCTCCTCGCTCGTCGGCTTCCTCGGGGATCACCTGCTCCAACGTCCGACGGCGGTCCAGGATTCCACGGATCGGCGTTGGACTCACGGAGCCCGCTGGCGGATAATGGACGGCCGCCCGAGCGGGTGGATCGGCCACAGCCGGGGTGAAGGGAAGAGCGTGACAGACAGCCGCACGGCGCACGAACCCGGCACCCGAGCCTCCGACCCCGCTGAGGTCCTGCGCGTCGAGCTCGCCTCCGAGCAGGTCGTCGTCGACGAGGTGTACGAGCGCCTCGACGTGCTGCGCCAGCACGCTCGTCAGCGCCTCGCCCAGACGCGCCGCGCGCGCACCGGGGGCACCCCGCAGAACCGCTCCGAGCGCGACTCCTTCGCGACGATGTACGAGGACCGCCTCGCCCAGCTCGAGTCCGTCGAGGACCGTCTCGTCTTCGGCCGCCTCGACCTCGTGGACGGCCAGCGCCGCTACGTCGGGCGCATCGGCCTGACCGACGCCGAGCACAACCCGCTCCTGACCGACTGGCGCGCCCCCGCGGCCGAGCCCTTCTACCGCGCCACGGCGGCACGGCCCGACGGCGTCGCGCGGCGCCGTCACCTCGTCACGCGCGGCCGGCGCGTCACGGGCATCGAGGACGACGTGCTCGACATCGACGTCGTCGAGAGCCGCGACGACCTCACGCACCTCACGGGCGAGGGCGCCCTGCTCGCGGCTCTCGCCGCAGGGCGCACGGGCAAGATGCACGACATCGTCGCGACGATCCAGGCCGAGCAGGACGAGATCGTCCGCTCGGACCTCTCCGGCGCCCTCGTCGTCCAGGGTGGCCCGGGCACGGGCAAGACGGCGGTCGCCCTGCACCGCGCCGCGTACCTGCTCTACGCCCACCGCGCGATCCTCGAGCGCTCGGGAGTGCTCGTCGTCGGCCCGAGCGACGACTTCCTGCGCTACATCGACCAGGTCCTCCCCTCGCTCGGCGAGACGGGAGTGCTCGCGACGACGATCGCGGACCTCGTGCCCGGTGTGCGTGCGCGAGGCGAGGAGTCGGCCGAGGTGGCCGAGATCAAGGGCCGCGCGGTGTGGGCCAGGATCATCGAGCGGGCCGTGCGCCAGCGCCAGCGCGTGCCGGCCGCCCCCGAGGAGATCAGCATCGACGGACGGACCGTCGTGGTGCGCCCCTCGGACGTGCGCGCCGCGATCGCCCGCGCCCGCCGCTCGCACCGCCCGCACAACCAGGCGCGCGTGACCTTCGTGCGCGAGATGCTCTCGCGACTCGCGGCGCAGTACGCCGAGCAGCTCGCCTTCCCCGTCCCGCCCGACGAGCGCGGCGACATCATCGAGGACCTGCGCACGACCCGCGAGGTGCGCATCGCGCTCAACCTCGCGTGGATGCCGCTCACGCCGCAGGGTCTCGTCGAGGACCTCTTCGCCAAGCCCTACCGCCTCGAGGCCGCAGCCCCTGAGCTGAGCCCGCGCGAGCGCGAGCTGCTCGAGCGCCCCAAGGGCTCGCCGTGGACCCCTGCCGACGTGCCTCTCCTCGACGAAGCGGCCGAGCTGCTCGGCGAGGACGACCAGGCCGCGAAGGCGCGCGCGCAACAGGACGCCGAGCAGCTCGCCCAGGAGGTCGAGTACGCGCGCAGCGTGCTCGAGAGCTCCTCCGCGAGCGCCTTCGTCTCGGCGGAGCAGCTCGCCGAGCGCTTCGCGCAGCGCGGCCCGAACCTCACGACGGCCGAGCGCGCCGCGGCGGACCGCTCGTGGACCTACGGCCACGTGATCGTCGACGAGGCCCAGGAGCTCTCGCCGATGGACTGGCGCGCGGTGCTGCGCCGGGTCCCGACGCGCTCGCTGACGATCGTGGGCGACCTCGCACAGACGGCGGCCCGCGGCGTGCCGGCCACCTGGGCCGAGCGCCTCGACCCGGTGCTCTCCACGAGCTGGCGCCTCGCCGAGCTCACCATCAGCTACCGGACGCCCGCGACGATCACCGAGGCCGCGATGCGCGTCGCGCGCCGAGCGGGCCTCGCCCCGAGCCCGCTCACCTCGGCGCGCGACGTCGAGGACGCGATCCTGCTCTCGCGCAGCCCCGAGCCGCTGGCCGCCGCGCGCGAGCACGTCGCCGAGGCCCTCGCCGAGCTCGCGGGCGGCGAGGCGGGTCGCGTGGGCGTCGTCGTCCCCGAGACCTGGCTCGAGCGTGCTCGCGAGGCCCTCGCCGAGCTCGCACGCCGCGACGAGCGCTCGGGCGAGCCCATCCTCAGCGTGCTCACGGCGCGCCAGTCCAAGGGCCTGGAGTTCGACGTCGTCGTGCTGCTCGAGCCCACCGAGATCCTCGCGGAGTCGCCCGGCAACCTGTACGTCGCGATGACCCGCCCGACGCGCCAGCTGCGCGTCGCGCACGCCGCGGAGCTGCCCCCGGGCTTCACCGACGGGGACTTCTAGGCGTCCGACGGGCGATATCGTTTTGGGCCCTCCTCGCGGGAGGTGCACCATAGGGGCGTGCTACGCGCCCTCCTCCTCGAGAACCTCCACCCCGTCGCGCACGAGCTGCTCGAGTCCCAGGGGATCGAGGTGACGAGTCGATCGGGCGCCCTCGACGAGGACGAGCTCATCGAGGCCCTCGAGGGCGTGCAGATCCTCGGCATCCGGTCCAAGACTCAGGTGACCGCGCGCGTCGTCGCGAACGCCCCCGAGCTGCTCACGATCGGTGCCTACTGCATCGGCACGAACCAGATCGACCTGACGGCCGCGGCCGCGCACGGCGTGGCGGCCTTCAACGCGCCCTTCTCGAACACCCGCTCGGTGGTCGAGCTCGCGCTCGCCGAGATCATCGCCCTCGCGCGCCGCCTGACCGAGCGCGACAAGGCGCTGCACGCGGGCGTGTGGGACAAGACGGCCGAGGGCGCGCACGAGGTGCGCGGCCGCACTCTCGGCATCGTCGGCTACGGCAACATCGGCACACAGCTCTCGGTGCTCGCGGAGAACCTCGGCATGTCCGTGGTCTTCTACGACACCCAGGAAAAGCTCGCGCTCGGCAACGCTCGGCGCATGGAGTCCCTCGACGAGCTGCTCGCCGTCGCTGACACCGTGACCCTGCACGTCGACGGCCGTTCGGGCAACGCGGGCCTCTTCGGTGCGCAGCAGTTCGCCAAGATGAAGCCGCGCTCGATCTTCCTCAACCTCTCGCGCGGCTTCGTGGTCGACTACGCCGCCCTGCGTGAGTCGATCGTCTCGGGCCACATCGCCGGTGCGGCCGTGGACGTCTTCCCGGACGAGCCCAAGAAGCGTGGCGACGCCTTCGACTCCGAGCTGCGGGGCCTGCCCAACGTCATCCTCACCCCGCACGTGGGCGGCTCGACCCTCGAGGCCCAGGAGTCGATCGGCCGCTTCGTCTCGGGCAAGATCCGCGACTATCTCGCGACCGCCTCGACGACCCTCAGCGTCAACCTGCCGAACCTCGCGCTCGAGCAGGCCGGCGGTCGCCACCGCTTCGCGCACCTGCACCGCAACACCCCCGGAGTGCTCGCGAGCGTGAACCAGAACCTCGCCGAGCACGGCGTGAACATTGCCGGCCAGCTCCTCGCGACGCGAGGCGAGCTCGGCTACGTCGTGACCGACGTCGACGGCGAGGTGAGCCCCGAGGTCGTCGCGGCCCTCGGCGCGATGGAGCAGACGATCCGGCTGCGCACCCTGAGCTGAGCTCGCAGCTCGGACGGACGAGCGCGAAGGGGCCGGTGCAGCGAGCACCGGCCCCTTCCTCGTCCGCCTCTCGAAGCGCTGAGGCTCAGCCTCCCGCGCGCCGCCGGAACATCCGCTGGCCCTGGCCCGAGGTCTCAGGACCGTGGACGGCCCCCGCGTTCTCCGTCCCCTCGGCCGTCCGGTGACTCGCCGCCTTCTTGCGCTCGAGCGCCTCGCGGAACTTCGCCTTCGCTTCCTCGCTCGGAGCGCTCGGGGCGCCGTTCTCGTTCGCGGCCATCTCGGCCTCCTCACCTTGACGACTTCGGTCCTGACCAGCCTGCTAGACCCGAGCCTCCGCCGCAACGCCATTGCTGCTCGGCTCGACGAGCGCGACTAGATTCGAGGGCATGACAGATCCCTATGTCGCCGCCCCCGAGCGCTACGGCTCCATGACCTATCGTCGCTGCGGCCGCAGCGGGCTTCAGCTTCCCGCGCTCAGCCTGGGCCTCTGGCACAACTTCGGCCACGGCCACCCCGAGGAGACCCAGCGCGCGATCGTGCGACACGCCTTCGACCGCGGCGTGACGCACTTCGACCTCGCGAACAACTACGGCCCGCCCCCAGGCTCGGCCGAGGAGTCTTTCGGCCGCATGCTCGCGACCGAGCTGCGCCCCTACCGCGACGAGCTCGTCATCTCCACCAAGGCCGGCTACTTCATGTGGCCCGGCCCCTACGGCGAGTGGGGCTCGCGCAAGTACCTGCTCTCCTCGCTCGACGCCTCTCTCCGGCGGATGGGCCTGGACTACGTCGACATCTTCTACTCGCACCGCTTCGACCCCCACACGCCGCTGCGCGAGACCATCGGCGCGCTCAAGACGGCCGTGGACTCGGGCCGGGCGCTCTACGCGGGGCTGTCCTCGTACTCCCCCACGCGGACCCTCGAGGCCGTGGGCGTCGCCCGGGAGATGGGCCTCGACCTGCTCATCCACCAGCCTTCGTACTCGATGCTCAACCGGTGGATCGAGCAGCCCGACGAGGCCGCCGAGGGCAAGAACCTCCTCGAGGTCGTCGACGAGCTCGGCATGGGGCTCATCGCCTTCTCGCCGCTTGCCCAGGGCATGCTCACGAGCCGATACCTCGATGGCATCCCCGAGGGCTCGCGCGCGACGCGCAACAGCTCGCTCAGCACCGACTTCCTCACCGAGGAGTACTTCGAGCACGCCCGGGCGCTGCAGGAGATCGCCGAGTCCCGGGGGCAGTCCCTCGCCCAGCTGGCCCTCGCCTGGGTGCTGCGCGACGGGCGCGTGACCTCGGCGCTCATCGGGGCGAGCTCGGTCGAGCAGCTCGAGGACAACCTCAGGACCCTCGAGAAGCTCGAGCTCTCCGAGGAGGAGATCGCTGCGATCGAGCCGCACGCCGTCGACGGCGGTATCAACCTCTGGGCGCGCTCCTCGCAGAGCTGAGCGGCTCCCCCGCCGACCGCGGCTACTCGGAGCTCGGGACCTTCTCGCGCTCGTTCGCCTCGTTCTCCGCGCGCAGGGCCGTGATCGCGGCCTCGAAGTCCTCGAGGCTCGAGAAGGCCTGGTACACGGAGGCGAAGCGCAGGTAGGCGACCTCGTCGAGCTCGCGCAGCGGCCCGAGGATCGTCAGCCCCACCTCGTAGGCGTCGATCTCGGCACTGCCGTTCGCGCGGACCTGCTCCTCGACGCGCTGGGCGAGCATCGCGAGGTCGTCCTCGGAGACCGGGCGACCCTGGCACGCCTTGCGCACACCGGAGATGATCTTCTCGCGACTGAAGGGCTCGACGACGCCCGAGCGCTTCACGACCGACAGGCTCGCCGTCTCGATCGTCGTGAAGCGACGGCCGCACTCAGGACACTGCCGACGACGGCGGATCGACGATCCGTCGTCGGAGGTCCTGGAGTCGACCACCCGTGAATCGCCGTGCCTGCAGAACGGGCAGTGCACGTCGCCTCCTCGCCGTTGACCCGGCACCCGTGCGGCACCAGGACGGGGACACGCCCGGAGGGCGCCCCTCGATCTGCGAGAAACCTAGACCGCGATCCGGCCTCGTGCAAACAGCGATCAGTCGACCGGGACGAGCAGCTGCTGGCCCGCGGAGAGAGCCGAGCTGGCGAGCTCGTTGAGCGCCACGAGCTCGTCCACGGTGTCGCGCACGTCGGCGCCCGGATCGGTGAGGCTCGAGGCGATCGACCAGAGGGACTCACCCGAGCCGACGGTGTAGACGTCGACCGGGACGCCCTCCTCGGGGCTCGCGGCCATGGCCCGCCCACCGAGCAGCCCCACGACGAGGGCGAGCAGCACGGCGAGCGTCGTCACGACGCGACGTCCGCGGGGCGTGAGGTGGAGCGGACGCACGTCCTCGCGCACCGAGGCACGACCGACGATCGCCGGGTGGTCCCACGTGACTGCGCTCATGGCCTGCTCCTTCGTGCTGGCGTTCGAACCTTTGTTCTTCATACAGATGTTCCTCGAACGGGTGTACGGTTGTCAAGCGGAAGAGGCGACACGCTCGAACAGATGTTTGGACTGGCGCTGCTCCCGGCCTAACCTGGGTCCACCTGACCACGAGCCACTGACAACGCCCTCGGAGAGAAGCGGAGATCCCCGTGACCAGCGACGGAACGAACCCGACCGGGAGCACCGGCGAGGACCTCGCCACGGTGCACTCCCTGCCCGAGCGCCCGTCCCCCGAGGACGGCCTCACGCCGCGGCAGCGCAAGATCCTCGACACGATCCGCACCTCGATCCTCGAGCGCGGCTACCCGCCGAGCATGCGTGAGATCGGCGAGTCCGTCGGCCTCGTGAGCCCCTCGAGCGTCAAGCACCAGCTCACGACCCTCGAGCGCAAGGGCTACCTGCGCCGCGACCCCAACCGTCCGCGCGCGATCGAGGTCATCCACCCCGACGACGCGCGCCACCTGCGACCGCGCGGCTTCGACCAGCCCTCCTTCGGCACCGAGCACCTCGCGGAGGGCGACGAGGCCCCCGAGCCCTCGTACGTGCCCCTCGTCGGTCGCATCGCGGCCGGTGGCCCGGTGCTCGCCGAGCAGCACGTCGAGGACGTCTTCCCGCTCCCCCGTCAGCTCGTGGGCGACGGCGACCTCTTCCTGCTCAAGGTCTCGGGCGACTCGATGATCGACGCCGCGATCTGCGACGGGGACCTCGTGGTGGTCCGCTCGCAGCCGACGGCGGAGAACGGGCAGATCGTCGCGGCGATGCTCGACGGCGAGTCCACGGTCAAGACCTTCAAGATGATCGACGGTCGCCCGTGGCTCGTCCCGCAGAACCCCGCGCTCGAGCCCTTCCCTGCAGACGAGTACCAGATCCTCGGTCGCGTCGTCTCGGTGCTGCGCGCCCTCTAGGCGCGAGAGGCCGAGGCGCGAGCCTTCACCTCGTGCTTCGCTCGCCGCGCGAGCTCGAGCCTAGAGCCCGAGCGTGCGCGCGACCTGCCGCAGCGCCTCGCCCGAGCGACGCAGGTCGCTCAGCTCGTCGATGCTCAGGGGCACCTCGAGCTGCTCGCTCGCGCCCTCACGGCCCACGACCGTCGGCACCGAGAGGCACACCTCGCTCTCGCCGTGGTACCCGTCGAGCAGCCGCGAGACGGGCAGCACGCGCCGCTCATCCTTGAGGACGGCCTCGATGATGCGCGTGGTCGCGAGGCCCACGGCGTAGTTCGTCGCGCCCTTGCCCTCGATGATCTTGTAGGCCGAGCGCACCACCTCGTGCGTGATGCGGTCGCGCACCTCGCGCGTGAGGGGCCCGCCCGCGCCCGGCATCCCGCGCCACTCGAGGAGCGGCACGCCGCCCACGGTCGCCGAGCTCCACAGGGGGAACTCGGTGTCCCCGTGCTCGCCCGCGATGTACGCGTGCACGTTCTGCACCGCGACGCCGCAGTGCTGGGCCACGAGGTAGCGCAAGCGCGAGGAGTCGAGCACCGTGCCCGAGCCGAAGACGCGCTCGGGCGGCAGGCCGGAGACCTTGAGAGCGGCGTAGGTGACGATGTCCACGGGGTTGGTCACCATGATGAACACGGCGTCGGGCGCGGCCTCGACGAGCCCGGGCATCATGCGCCGCACGAGCGAGACGGTGTTCTCGGCGAGCTCGAGCCGCGACTGTCCCGGCTTCTGCTTGGCCCCCGCCGTCACGACGACGACGTCCGCCCCCTCGCACACCGCGACGTCGTCCGAGCCGACGACCTGCGCCATGGGGGCGAACTGGATGCCGTGCCCAAGGTCGAGCGCCTCTGCCTCGACCTTCGCCGTGTTCAGGTCGAAGAGCGCGATCGTGCGAGCGGCCCCGCGCATGAGCGCGGCGTAGGCCATGGTCGCGCCCACGGAGCCGGCGCCGACGATG
>Ga0182793_1000301_pt1 | contig 42305 bp, 43 predicted proteins | sample Passage237A_FD_130498 | JGI IMG/M metagenome (GOLD analysis project Ga0182793, IMG submission 130498) | Cellulose adapted compost microbial communities from Newby Island Compost Facility, Milpitas, CA, USA - Passage2 37A (version 2) (version 2) ... | reverse complement strand
GGGCGAAGCGGCTCGCGGCGCCCGCTCGGCGGCAGGGGCGTGCAGACGACGCTCCAGCCGGCGGTGCCGCCCTCCTGCCGGCGCGAGGCGGGGTCGGGGTAGTCGAGATCGCCGGTACGGAACCGATAGCGCGTGCCCGGGCCGCAGTCCGCGACCTGCCCGGACCAGAAGCCGGTCCCGTCCTTGTGCAATGCGACCGGCGGCCGGTCCGGAAAAACCACCGAGACGTCCGGCGCGCTCGGCGCCCACAGGCGGAACCCGGTTCCCGAAGGTCCGACCTGCGGACCGAACAGCGACTTCATCGTAAAACCCAAATGAATGCCGCGCTCAACGGGTGAAGCGGGCCAGTCGTTCCCTGCCGGCGATCACAAGACGGCGGGTCCTGCCGACCGGTCCGTCAGGGGGTGGGCGGCGGCTCGTCCAGGGCAATGAGGGGGATGCCGCTTTCCGCATCCCAGCGCTTGCGCAGATGCACGGGCGATTCCGTCAGCACGATCTCGAGGGTCGGCCGGACGGTGCCGCTCTTGAGGTGCCCGGCGCGGGCGGAGCCGTCGCGCAGGCCCAGCACGGCGTGGACATGGACGGCAGGCGCGCCGTCCGGGCCGAGGACGATGTCGCCGGTGAAGGCGGCGACCTCGGACTGCTCGTCGACGGGGATCGAGCGGTACCGCCTGGCCTGCCAGTCGAAATAGGCGAGCTCGGCGCGCTCGAAGGCCCCGATGGCCTTGAAGCTGGCGGCGGAGAGCCTTTCCGAGGCGGCCAGGGCCTCGAGGCAGGCCATGACCTCGTCGCCGCTCGACAGGATCACCGCATAGGTCTTCTGCCCGGCGGCCTGGTGAATGAGCCTGGTCTGCATCCGCTAATCTCCTATTCGGAACCCCGCTCCGAGGTCTTTTCGAGTTCGGAAACCTCCTGCCGCAGCCGCTCTCGGGGCTGGCCGGCGGGCTTTGCGGCGCCGGCCGCCTCGGCCATGGCCTGGGCCAGGACCTCCTTGAGCCGGTCGGGTCCGGCGGCGTAGTGCTGGTCCACCAGCGTCTGCGCCAGGAGCTTGAAGTCGGTGTTCATCTGCACCTCCTCGGCTTGCCTGCTCTGGCCTCAACGCGGGCGGGCGCCGACGGTTTCGGGCGGGCTCAGCGATTGATCTTGGTGCCGCCCAGCCAGCGATAGCCGTAGGGCGGCAGCGTCATCTCCAGCCTGTCGCGCACGTCGAGCCTTTGGGAGCCGAGCAGATCCGCCAACTCGGCGGCGAAATGATCCCCGAAGGCGAGCGTGACCTTCTGCTCCCGGCCGGACAGGTTGTGGACGACCAGCACGATCTCGATGCCGTCGCCCGCGCCCCGCGCATGCACGGCCCCGTTGTCGCTGGACACCGGGAAGGTGCGGCCGCGCAGCAGGGTCGAGACCTTGCGGCGGGGGCGGGTCAGCGCCTTGGGCCGATTGAGCAGGGAGGCGGGGCCGGCTGCCTGGCGGTCGACATTGACGTTTTTGTAGGAGAACGGGCCCTTGTCGATGGCGGGCTGGATCAGCCGCGAGGCGGCCGCCCTGGAGAAACCCCCGTTGCGGCCATCGCTCCATTGCATGGGAACGCGCACGGAGATGCGGTCGGGCCGGGAGAGATCGTCCCCCATGCCGATCTCGTCCCCATAGACCAGCACCGAGGCCCCGGGCAGGGAGAACATCAGGCTCAGCGCCATCTCGATGCGCCGCGGATCGCCTTCGAGCATGGCGGCGAGGCGCCGGCGGATGCCCCGGTCGTGGACGACGACGTCCGGGTCCTTGGCGAAGGCGCCGAAGGCTTCCGCCTTCACCTCCGCGGGCACCTGCGAGAAATCCAGCTCGTCGAGATTGCGCAGGAAATTGGCCCAGCCGCAGTCCGGCGGCGGCTCGGGGAGCAGATCGAGAGCCTCGGAGACGCGCGCGGCCTTGCCGGTGGCCAGCGCGGCGAAGACATAGCAGGGCATGAGGAAATTGAAGAGCAGGCCGAGCTGGTCGCCCTGGCCGAAATAGCGGCCCGTCTCGGCGGGGGGCAGGTTGACCTCGCCCACCAGCAGGCCGCCGGGGCGGCGCGCCTCGATATAGGCATTGAGCTTTTGCAGCACGCCGTCGGGATCGTCCGGATCGGCCTGGGACAGGCCGTTCTGGCCGATGACGAAGGGGATGGCGTCGAGCCGGAAGCCGGCGACGCCGAGGGCCAGCCAATAGTCCATGACGTGCTCGATGGCCTCGAGCACGGCGGGATTGCCGGTGTTGAGGTCGGGCTGGAAGCGGTAGAACTTGTGGTAGTAGTAGGCGTGGGCCACCTCGTCATAGGTCCAGACCGTGGGCTCCTCGTCCGGAAAGACCGAGTGGTCGTCGGGCTCGACCGGCGGCGCCTCGTCGCTCCAGATGTAATATTGCCGGTAGCGCGAGCGCTCGTCCCGCCGCGCCGCCTCGAACCAGGGATGCTCGTCGGAGGTGTGGTTCACCACGAGGTCGATGACGACGCGCATGCCGCGCTCGCCGGCGGCGTGCAGGAAATCGAGGAAGTCCGCGGTGGTGCCGAGGCGGGCGTCGATGCGGTAGTAGTCGCTGACGTCGTAGCCATTGTCGCGGCCGGGCGAGGCGAAGAACGGCAGCAGCCAGATGCAGGTGACGCCCAATTCGGCAAGGTAGGGAACCCTGGCGGTGAGGCCGGGAAAATCGCCCACGCCGTCGCCATTGCCATCGGCAAACCGCTTGACGTCGACCGCGTAGAAGACGGCGTCCAGATACCACGGTTCGTCATGTGCCATGAGGCTTCCCCTGGTTTCGGCTGCCCGTCACCCGGCCTTCTCCCCGGAGGGGCGATGCCGTGGTGGGGGTCAGGCGATGCCCTTGCCGCCGGTGACGCCGAAGACCTCGCCGGTGATGAAGCTGGCTTCCTGGGAGGCGAGGAGCACGTAGATCGGCGCCAGCTCGACCGGCTGGCCGGGGCGGCCGAAGGCACTGTCCTGACCGAAGGTCTCGACCTTTTCGGGAAACTGCCCGCCGCTCGGCTGCAGCACGGTCCAGAAGGGGCCCGGCGCCACGGCGTTGACGCGGATGCCCTTCTCGATCAGCTGCTCGGCCAGGGCCTTGGTATAGGCGACGATGCCGGCCTTGGTGGTGGCATAGTCGAGCAGATGGGCGGAGGGCTCATAGGCCTGGATGGAGGCGGTGGTGATCACCGAGGCGCCGGGCGGCAGATGCGGCACGGCGGCGCGGGCCAGCCAGTGCAGGGCATAGAGATTGGTCTTCAGCGTCTTGTCGAAATCGGCGCTCGTCACCTCCTCGACGGATTCGCGCGCCTGCTGGCGGGCGGCATTGATGACGAGGATGTCGAGCCCGCCGAGCTGCTCCACCGCGTCGGCGACGATGGCCTCGCAGGTCTTTTCGTCGGACACGTCGCCGGGCAGGGCTATGCCCCTGGTGCCCGCCTTCTCGATATATCCGATCACCTCGTTGGCGTCATCGACCTCGGAGGGCAGGAAGTTGATGGCGACGTCGGCGCCCTCGCGGGCATAGGCGATGGCCGCGGCGCGGCCGATGCCGGAATCGCCGCCGGTGATGAGCGCCTTGCGGCCCAGGAGGCGCCCGAATCCCGCATAGCTCTCCTCGCCATGGTCGGGGGGCGGCTCCATCCTGGAAACCAGGCCGGGCGGGGATTGCGGCTGCCGGGGGAAGGGCGGCGCCGGGTACTGGTATCGCGGATCCTGCATGGTGAAGCGGTCTGGCATGTGGGGTCTCCTTGGCATCGGGGGGCCAATGCCGCAGCACCGGCATGCGTTCCGGCCTCCATCCCCCTGGTGTCGATCAACTCTTTGAACCAATCGCGCCCGTCGCGATTTTCGCCCAGCAGTCAAGGAGGTGAAAATGGACTGGTGGTCGGAGACTGCCCTGGTATGGCTGCCGATAGGGAGCCGGGCCTATCCGGAGGACTTCGCGCAGCGCGCCGAGCCCGGGACGAGCGATTTCTACTATTACGGGCTGGATGCCTTCGATGCCATCGACAAGCGGTGGCCGTCGGAAACCGAGGCCGAGCCATGGGCCTATGTGCTGCGGCAGGGCGAGTTGCTGCCTCCCGAGCGCATAAGGGAGCTGCTGCCCGAATGGCGCAGGACCATGGAACGGGCGGCGGAAAGCTAGGCTTCGGGCTTCTGCCGACAGGTCTTCACCCCCTCACCCCGGCCTTCTCCCTGAGGGGAGAGGGGAGGCAAGAGCCGCTAGGGCGTGTGGACGTTAGGCTAGTGCGGCCCCTTTCCCCCACAGATCGTCCCCCTCGGGTCAAGCCCGAGCCTTTACCGAGACCGACAAACGGGAAGCCGGCAGGTCGGACGCTGGCTTGTAACCGGGTTTTCCGGTTCGGTCGATCCAGTCGAGGATGGTTCCGAGTTCGCCTTGCAGGGTGATGGTGTATTGGCCGTGTCTGTCGCCGGGGGTGACGACGATGCGGTCGATGACCTCGCGTAGGGCGTCGGCGGCTTCGAGCGCGTCGTCGGGATGGTCGAGCGCATCGGTCAGCCTCTCGATCCTGCGGCGGTAGGTTTCGGCGATGTTGGGGTGAATGTCGGGAACGTCGTGCGGTGCGTCGGACAGGCGGGCGGTGAGGCCGTCCTGTTTCGTCTCCAGTTCGGTCAGCCGGTCGGACAGGGCGCGATGCCAGCCGCCTTGCTCGATGACGCGCACGATCTCCGCAATGGCTTTCGTCGTCTCGTCAAGCTCGCGGCGGGTGGCGTCCTCGCTCTGGCGGCGCTCGCGGTTGAGGCGGTTGGTTTCCTGAGCATAGGCGCACATTGCCTCGGCGGCCATGTCCGGCGTCATCATGTGATCCCGCAGGCCGGTCAGAACTCGGGCTTCCAGCTCTTTGCGATCCACCGTGCGGGCGTTGTCGCAGCCATTGCCGAGCACATGATTGGTGCAGGCAAAGCGGTCCTGCCCGCGACGGGCATAGGAGCCGCCGCAGCAGCCACAGAACACGAGGCCGGACAGCAGGGTGCGCGGACGATGGGTGGCGTTGAGCCCACCGTTCTTCGCCATCATCGCCCGCGTGGCGTTGCGCGATGCCTCGATCTGCTTGCGATAGAGTCCGCTCAGCGTGTCCTGCCGCGCCTTGGCGGCATCCCATAGCTCCTGCGGCACGATGCGAAGCTCGGGAGCCTCCGCGCGTATCCATTCGCTTTCGGGATTGAGCCGATAGGCGAAGTGGCCGGTGTCGGGGTTCTTGAGTTTCTTCTGCCGGTTCCAGCGGATGACTCCGATATAGAGTTCGCAGTTGAGGATGCCGGAACTGATGATGCGGTTGCCCCGGATCGTGGTGTCGTTCCAGCGCTTGCCGGTCGGGCTCGGGATTCCGTCGCGGTTCAAGTCAGCGGCAATGCGCTGTGGCCCCTTGCCGGCGACATATTCGCGGAAGATGCGGCGCACCACTTCGGCCTGTTCCTCGATGATCTCGCGTTCGCCCCGGATCGGCTCGCCGCGTGCGTCGAGCTGGTGGACGACGCGATAGCCATAGGCGTTGCCGCCGCCGATCTTGCCGGCCTCCACGCGGCCCCGGATGCCGCGATGGGTCTTGATGGCGAGGTCTTTCAGGAACAGGGCGTTCATGGTGCCCTTGAGACCCACATGAAGCTCGTTGATCTCGCCTTCCGAGAGGGTGACGATGGTGACGCCCGCGAAGCGAAGGCGCTTGAAGACGCCTGCCACGTCCTCCTGATCACGGCTGATACGGTCCAGCGCCTCGGACAGCACGATATCGAAGCGGCCTGCCTGGGCGTCGGCCAGAAGCGACTGGATGCCGGAGCGGATGAGGGATGCGCCGGAGATGGCGCGGTCGGAATAGGTTTCTACCACGGTCCAGCCCTCGCGGGCGGCGCGCTCGCGGCACTGGCGCAACTGATCCTCGATGGAAGCGTCGCGCTGGTTGTCGGAAGAATAGCGGGCGTAGAGGGCAACCCAGGGTGCTGAACGAGCGGCAGTCATGGGACGATCCTTTCAATCGGTGTCGGCCCCGTCCTCCGCGCTTTCGGAAACAATGGGCCTGTTGTCGTTTGCGGCGGTCAGCCGCTCGAAATCCTCGCGCGCCATGCGGCGGCCGATGATGCGGGCCAGCGTCAAGGCTGCGCGGTCGATCTTCAACCAGGTTTCCGCGCTCGGCTCGCCCTGCGGGCCGCTATTGTCGTTGGCCGGTCTGAACCGTTCCGGCCTCGGTTCCGTGTCGTCCGCCATGCGCTGCCTGTATTGTGTTGGACTCAAACAGGCATGAAGCAGCTCCGAGAGAAGAACCAGAAACGAAATCGAACGCCGTGCGGCCATAGCGAAGTATCGGCGGTAAATAGGACGGGTTGTTCTTCACGGTCCTCACGGTTGGACGGGGAGCGCCCGCGCTCACCCCTCGCCTTATCTGCTTGATAAGCCCGCTGCCGGGGCGACGGCATCCGGTCAAGGCTGGCGCGCAGCGCCACCGCGAAGCGGCGTGGCCTTGACGGGATGACGGCGCTCCGGCCCCTTTCCAGAAGCAGAAAGGCTTTCCACCACGATCACTGTGCTGCCTCACGGCGCATTCGCTTGGCTAGGTCCAGCAAGTTCCGAAGCACTTGGCTGCCGTTGAACGGCGACCAGACGGCGGAGAACGTGACCGGCTCGGGTTCGTCGGCGAATGGCAGGAAGACAACGCCGGACGTTGGCAGAAGCGCCGTGGCCTCGCCGGCTATGGTGATGCCGAAGCCTTGCGCGACCATGGATAGCAGCGTGCCGCGTCCGACATCGAAGCGCTGGATGGAGCACGCGGGCCAGCGCCCGGCCAGACGCAGCACGATATGGTCATGCACTTGCGGGCCGGGTCAGCGTTCGCGGACAAGAAAGGTCTCCCCCGCCAGATCGGCCCAGGTCACGGCGGACTGTCCGGCGAGCGGGTGCCGCTCCGGCAGCGCGGCCAGGAGCGGTTCGGTCCAGATTCGCCGCGCATGGCAGTCGGGCAGTTCGGGCGTGCCGGCCACGAACACGATGTCCAGACGGTCGGCTCGAAGCTGCATGAGCGCATCGCGAGCCGTGCCTTCCGCCACTTCGACTTCGACGTGGGGATGATCCGCCCGGTATCGCGCGATCAGCTCCGCGAGGAAGCTGCCGGGGATGAGCGCATGAACGCCAATGCGCAGGCGGCCGCATTCCCCCGATGCCGCCATGCCGGCCGTCTTCACCGCATGGTCGAGCTGATCGACGCCAGCCGCGACATGCTCGACGAAGCGGCGACCGGCTTCCGTCAGTCGAACGCCTCGCGCATGGCGCTCGAACAGAAGCACGCCAAGCTCCTCTTCCAGCGCCTTCACACGAGCGCTGAGGCTCGACAGGCTGACGCCGAGCGCGTCGGCAGCGTGGCGGAAGTTCAAATGTTCGGCGACGGCGAGTGTCTGGATGAGAGACACGAGGGGAATACGCGACCCGAGCGCGATGGGCACTCCCCATCGGCGATCAACCATCGGTGCTGAATGCCATCGCCGCCGCATCCCTATCCTCTCCCTGTCATGGCTGATCCTGGGCGTCGGAGAGAGTGCGGCCCACGAAAACGCCGCCAGCGACGGCGACGGCAGCCAGAACGAGAGCAAAGGACGCTGCGCCTGCCGCCAGACCGGCCCAGTCAATGACGAGGCCCGTGGCCATCGGCATGAGACCGGCGGGGATGTATCCTCCGATATTGAGCACGGCGTTGGCCTCGGCGCGGCGCTCGCCCGGAACGTGCAGCCCGATGAGCGTCAGCCCGCCGAGTTGGCCAAGGCCCTGACCGCTGCCGGCCAGCAGGGCCGCAACGATCAGGGCGACAGTGCTGGAGATAGCGACGGCAATCCCGATCCCGGCCATGGCGAGCACGGTCGCGCCCGCGCCAAGCAGGAAGATGGTTCGGACGGAAAAACTACGAGCGAGGAACTGAACGCCCGTCGCTGTCAGGAACATCGCGCAGGCCATCGCGCCCGCGATCAGCGGGCTCGTCACGCCGATCAGGCGGGAGAGCAACGAAGGGCCGAGCGACAGCACGAACGACGTGGCGGTGATCCCCGGCCCGAATATGGCGATGCCGAAGGCAAGATGCTGGCGATTTGGCTGGGGAACGCTCGGCAGTTTCAGCTTCCATGTGCCATCTACAGAGGGTGTGCCCTTCTGCAATGGCAGGATAAGCGCGATGAGCAATGCGCTGGCGAGAATCACAAGCTCGGCAACGAAGATCGGTATGATCGGCTCGGAGAGTGCAAGGGCGAGGCTGCCGGCCAGCAACGGGCCGAGACCCGCCCCGAGCACCATGGAAACCGAAGCGAGCAGCGACGCCTGACGCCTTCGCTCCGGCCCTCCGAGATCGACAATCGACGCCATCCCTGCCGAGACGGCCGCCCCGACCGCCATGCCGGACAGAAAGCGTGCGATCAGAAGCACAACGACCGATTGCGCGACCGCAAAGAGCAGGCAGGCGATGATCGCGGCCGCAAGCCCCGGCAGCAACACGGGACGCCGCCCAAAACGGTCCGAGAGCTGACCGGCGACCAGCAATGTGAGCAGCAGGCCGAGGATGTAGGCGGCGAAGATCGCCGTGAGCATGGCGGAGGAAAAGCCGATTCCGGCCTGCCAGTGGACATAGAGGGGCGTCGCGGAATTGGAGAGGATGAAGATGGCGACGACTATCCATGCCGCCGCCCACATCCGCCAGGGCGCATTTTCGGTGGCGAGTGAAGGAGAAGCTGCGGCCTTGGCTGGCGTGAGGCGTGACATGGGCGGGTTCCGTCGAATAGTACGATTAGACTCGTACTTATCACAGTTCGACTGAACTCGTACATATATGTTCGACAAGAATCGTACTGGCGTGCTATGATGCCGTTCATGACCGATCTCGCCGACTTCACCCCAACCGCTGACCTCCCGCCGCCATTGCCTGAGCCGGCGGTCGATGAACTGCGTCTGGAAACCATCATGGGGGCGCTGGCCGACCCGCTCCGCCTGACGATCATACGCAAGCTGCTGCTGGAGTCGGAATCCTACGATCACACTTGCGGCTGGTTCGGCTTCGACCGGCCGAAATCGTCGCTCACGCACCATTTCAAGGCGCTGCGTGAGGCTGGCCTTATCCGCCAACGCCAATATGGCCTCGAACGGCGCAGCCGGGTGCGCACCGAAGACCTCGATGCGCGTTTCCCCGGACTGCTTGCCTTGGTCAAGTCGTGGGAGCCGGCCACGCTCTAAAGAGCGCGCCCCACAGCAGCTTGTTATCGTCATGGTAAGATGCTGCCTCAATCCCCTTGGCCTTCCATCATCCGGTTGCCACTTTGGCCTTGGCCGGGAGTGCGAACGCCGCGAGAAGGCTGACGAGGATGCCGGCGGCGGCGAGCCAGAAGGCGAGTTGCGTGCCCTCGGCCACGGCAGAGCGGAGCGCATCGCCCTCCAGCCCGCCGATATGGCGGTTGGCAAGTGCGATCAGGACGGCGAGGCCGATGGCGTTGCCGACGCTGAGCGTCGTGGATGCCATGCCTGACGCGACGCCCTGCTCGTCGTGATGCACGCCGGACGCGGCGGCGATCCACATGCCGGTCCAGACGATGCCTTGACCGATACCCGACAAGATCAGGCCCGGCACGATGGCGAGATAGCCGCTATCCGCATTGGAGCCGGGCACGAGCAACGCGGTGCCGACAGCGCCCACGATCATGCCGACGATCAGCGTCGTGCGGGTCGAAAGCCGCGTCGCCAACCGCTCCCCGATCTGCGTGCCGACCGCGATGGCGATGGACGGCACGAGAAAGGCCCATCCGGTCTGGAGCGCAGTCAAGCCCTGCACGTTCTGGAAAAGGACGGTCAGGAAGTAAGGCAGCGCGCCGAATGTCCCCATGTAGAGGAAGGTAATCGTCATGCCCGCCACGAGGCTGCGGTTCGTGAACAGGCGTAGCGGCATGAGCGGGTCACGGCTGCGCGCCTCGATCACCGCGAAGGCAATGAGGAAGATCGCTGAAAGCGCCAGCGCCCAAACCACGCTTGTTGCGCCCCAGCCGACTTCCGGTCCCTCGACCAGCGCGAACACCAGCGCCGTTGCGCCGATCGTGACGGTCAGCGCGCCCGGCAGGTCGAAGCTGCGCTTTTCATGCCGCTTGGGATCGCGCGGGATGACGAAGAAGGCCGCAACGATGGCGATGCCGGCCAGCACGACATTGACGTAGAAGACGGCAGGCCAGCCCCATGCGGCGGTCAGGAAGCCGCCCGCCAGAGCGCCGATGCTTAACCCACTTGCGCCCGCGCCGCCCCATACGGCCAGCGCCCGGTTGCGCTCCGGCCCTTCGGCAAACAGGCGGTTGATGAGCGAAAGCGTGGCCGGGAACAGGAAGGCCGCCCCGATGCCTTGCACGGCCCGCGCCCCGACAATGATGGTGGGCGACGTGGCAAGCCCGCCCGTGAGCGAGGACAGCGCGTAGAGCCAGAGCGCGAAGATGAACATGCGGCGCTGGCCGATCAGGTCGGCGGCCCGACCGCCGAACAGCAGGAAGCCGCCGCAGAACACCATGTAGGCGCTGACCACCCATTGCAGGGTTTGCCCGGAGAACCCGAGGCCCGCGCCGATCTCCGGCAGGGCGACGAAGACGATATTGATGTCCAGCGAATAGATGAGCTGGGCGAAGGCGAGCAACGCGAGCGCCAGCCCCCTTCGCGCGCCAATGCCTGATGCCGGCGCAGCGCCGGCATGATCCGATGCGGTCATGTCAAACTCCGTGATGACAATTCTTTGTCGATCACTAAAGAATATGACCTTGCATCGCGCGGTCAAGAGAATTATTTGTTGGTCATTCAAGAATAGAGGAAGCGATGGCGGGACGCCCGCGCGAGTTCGACCGGGATGCAGCACTAGCCAAGGCGCGCGATGCCTTCTGGTCGCGTGGCTATGAAGGCGTGTCGATGGCCGATCTAGTGGAGACGCTGGGGATCGCCTCAGCGCGCATCTATGCGGCGTTCGGATCGAAGGAGAAACTGTTTCAGGAAGCCGTCGCGCTCTACGACGAAGGCGAAGGCGGTTTCGCCACGCGGGCGCTGGCGGAAGAACCGACAGCGGCGGAAGCCATTGAACGAAGCCTACGCGAAGCGGTCGAGACATACACCCGTAAGGGACGACCGCAAGGCTGCATGGTGGTGTCGGCAGCGACCAATTGCGCGGTCGAAAATGATAGTGTGCGGGAGTTCCTGGCCGACTATCGCCGCCGCCGCACCGCCTCGCTTGTCGAGCGTCTGGAGCGTGCGGTTGCGGAAGGTGAGTTGCGGCCGGACACGGATGCCCAAGTGCTTGGGGATTACTACGCCACGGTCCTGCACGGGCTTTCCGTGCAGGCGCGTGATGGCGTGTCGCGAAAGCGGCTTCTGGCGACGATTCCGACCGCCATGCTCGCCATTCTGGCCGCGACTTATCCATAGATCGCGGCCCTGATTTCGGTCAGAAACGCAGCAAACATATTTCCAGAATCCCGACCTACTGCTTTTGTTCGGTGATCGGAATCCGATAGACAGTCCCATCGCCCCACGCGGCGGTGAGCAGCGAAGCCCCATCAGGTGCAACCACCAAGCCAACCGGGCTTCGAAGGCCATCCGCGACGGGGCGGGATTGGCCATCGGGCAGGATTTCCCGCACGGTCGTTCCGCCATAATCGACCACGAACACGCGGCCGTCCTTCGTCATCGCCACGCCGGGGCCGGGTGTGCCGAACGCCCCTCCGGCCTCAATGCGAGAGCCGTCCGGACGCAGGATCGTGATCCCACCGCCGATGTTGGAGACGACATAGCCATTATCCGGCGTCTGGACCGCCCCGACTGGCGTTCGCAGGCCGTCAATGACGGATTCCAGACCGCCATTCCCTGTCACGGTGAGAATCTGGTTGGTGCGGCGGTTGGCGATGAGCAGCCGTCCGGACCTGTCGAAGCTCAACCCGGCCGGTGTCGCAAGGCCGGTCACATGCACGCTGCGCTCGCCGGTCGGTGCGAAGCGATAGACTTCATCGCGGGAATAGGATGCAACGTAGATCGTGCCATCAGGCCCGATGGTCAGCCCGGAAGGGCCGGAAAGCCCATCCGCGAACGTGGTGCGATTGCCGGCAGGGTCGATGCGCGAGACGCGGCCCGCACCCCATTCTGCCACGAACAGGTTGCCCGCAGCGTCGAACGCCATGCCGACCGGCGAGCTAAAGCCGTCCCACAGCTTTTCCGGCGTGGCCGTATTCGCGTAGGCCGAAATCGGCCCCATGATCGGGAAGGCAGAAACCACGGCGAGGGCGAGAGCGCCGGCAGCGGTCAGAGAGCGAAGCGTGTTCATCATGCCGCTTGCTCCTGCTGGACGGGAAACCGGGCCGAATACTTCCTTGGCCGCGAACAGGCCGTTGAGCGCCGCAGGGAAGCCGGCATAAACGGCCATCTGCATGATGGTTTCGGTGATTTCAGCCTTGGTCAGCCCGACATTCAGACCGGCCTCTATATGGACCTTCAATTGTGGGGTCGCGGTCCCCATCGCGGCCAGCGCCGCGATGGTCGCGATCTCGCGGGCGCGCAGATCGAGGCCGGGGCGGCTATAGATATCTCCGAATGGAAACTCGAACAGGTAGTTCGCGAAGTCGGGGGCAATGTCGGCAAGAGCCGCCACGACATTGTTGCCGGCCGCGCCGTCGATTTCAGCGAGCGCCCGCTTGCCGCGTTCCAGCCGGCTTTCGCCGGCGCTCGGGGATTGGTGCGTCATAGTCCTTCATCCTCTGTTCCTTGCCGGCATATCCGGCAATCTTGGTGTCGAGGACGAGAAGGCAGGCTTGCAGTTCGGCCACATGGGCGCGGACACGCTCGCGGTGCTGTTCGAGCAAAGCGCTGCCTTCCGCTTCGGTGCCGACGCCGCGCTCCCGCAAGGCTGCGTAGCGCAGCATTTCCCGAATAGGCATCCCGGTCGTTTTGAGGCGCTCGAGAAATTCTATCCAGATCAGGATTGATGCGTCGTAGTCACGTTGGCCCGATTGGTCCCTGTCGGCATGGGGAAGCAGCCCGATCCGCTCATAGTAGCGGATGGTATGGGCAGACAGTCCCGAACGCTTCGCCAGCTCGCCAATCTTCATAAATGCCTTCTTTCGTCACGACGCATAGGAAGCTACGAGTTGGAGCGCACTCTAAGTCAATAGGCAAAAATTTGATCCCCGCGCACCGGTTTGGTATGCGCGGAGACTTGCCGAAGGCGTCGGCGGAGCTTCCCGCCGCGCCTTCGGCATTCGGCCGCTCCTAAAATCCCTCCAGCGTGACCTTGCCCTTGGCCTTGCCGCTTTCGATCAGGGCATGGGCGCGCTTGAGGTTCGTCGCGTTGATCGGTCCGAAGCTTTCGGCCAGCGTGGTGCGGATCGTGCCGTCATCGACCAGACGGGATACCTCGCCCAGAAGCGCGCCCTGTTCGGCAATGTCGGCGGTATCGAACATCGAGCGCGTGAACATGAACTCCCAATGCGCCGACACGCTCTTTCGCTTGAAAGGATTTATGTCGAGCGCGGCGGGATCGTCGATCAGCGCGAAACGGCCCTGCGGCGCAATCAGCTCCACGATCTCGGCAAGATGCTGCTCGGTGTTGGTGGTCGAGAAGACGAAGGCGGGCGCACCGATGCCGAGGGCGGCGATTTCCGTCGCCAATGGCCTGGAATGATCCACGACATGATGCGCTCCAAGATCGGTCGCCCATGCTTTCGTCTCCGGGCGTGACGCCGTGGCGATGACGGTCAGGTCGGTCAGCTTCCGGGCGAGCTGAATAGCGATAGAGCCGACGCCGCCGGCACCGCCGATGATGAGGATGACCGGCGCGGCACCGGGAACGGCACGGCCCTTCACGTCGAGCCGGTCGAACAGCGCCTCCCATGCAGTGATCGCGGTCAGCGGGAGCGCCGCCGCCTCGGCCCAGCCCAGCGTCTTCGGCTTGCGTCCGATGATGCGCTCGTCAACGACATGGAACTCGGCATAGGTGCCGGGCCGTGTGAGCGCGCCGGCATAGAACACTTCGTCGCCGGGTTTGAACAGGCTCGCCTCCGGCCCGGCCTCGACCACGATGCCGGCCGCATCCCAGCCCAGTACCTTCCAGCCGCCCCCTTCCGGGCGGGCATTGGCGCGGACCTTGGTGTCCACCGGATTGACCGAGATGGCCTTGATCTCCACCAGCAGGTCGCGGCCCGAGGGCGTCGGGCGCGGCAGCTCTATATCGACCAGCGAATGGTCGTCTGCGATGGGAAGCGGGGTTTGGTAGCCGATGGCGCGCACCTCAAGTCTCCTGTTCGATCCAGAATTTCATGTCTGGCGACAAGTGACGCCCTGGCGTATCTTTCGCAAGAATGCACATAAACCGTACATAGTGTCGAAAAGGATACCGTGCGATGCCGCGCCCGCGTCACGAGCGCTTCGATTGCAGTCCCGGTTGCCCGGTCGAGGCGACGCTTGCGCTGATCGGCGGCAAGTGGAAGGGCGTGGTGCTGTGGCACCTGCTGCAAGGCACGCTGCGCTTCAACGAAATCCGTCGCCGGTTGCCCAACGTCACACAACGGATGCTGACCAACCAGCTCCGCGAACTGGAGACGGACGGCTTCATCATCCGCACCGTCTATCCCGAGGTTCCGCCCAAGGTGGAATACAGCCTATCGGAACGGGGCCGGAGCCTTGAGCCCGTCATCCTCGCGCTCAAGGCTTGGGGCGAGGCCAATGTCGAAGGCGCTGGCGACGCGGAAGTTCACCAGGCGGCTGAATAGCCGGCGCCACAAATCCCAGCCCCTTTGCCACCCTAACTGCCACCCCTACCCACCCTGTGCGACGCTCATGATCTCGTGGCTCAGTTGGCGGCCGATGACCGGCTGCCAGGGGACAAGAGCGATGGCGACGGGACAGCGGTGGCTTCTTCTCCGACGCTCCTGAGTGCGCTTCCGGCCGAACCTTCCCAAAATCGGGTGTTCGGCGGCCATGGTGCCGGCCAAAATCCAGCAAAGCCAAGGCTTTGCGCAAGATGGCGGCTCGTAGGGTCCAAAAACATGGTGCCGCTCGCGGCCCACTTAAACAGTGTGCAGACAACAACAATTTCGAGAACTGGCCCGTCATGGTGCCATGTTCCTTTATCTTGCCCTCCTAAAATCCGCCCCTTTTCGCCCAAAACGCCGATTTTCGGTTTTGCACCGACCGCGCCGATTTTCTGCATGGACACTGCAAGGAAGTTCGCCGCCGAACGCGCATAACTGCGACCGTCGAGCCGCAAAGCGGCTGTCGGATTCGCGCCGATCCACGCACATTCCACGCCGCCCGGTGCGCAACAAGCACGCCGGAGAAGTGCATGAGCTTCAACAATGGCTACGCCGTCAATATGCTGTCGCCGTGCAAACGTCAGGACGCCGCAGGCGTCTCTATTCGCTGCCAGAGGCGCGACGGTGGAGCGGACGAGCGGCCCGCCGGAGCGACCGCCAAGAGTCTGGCGTAGGCGGGCCGCTCGTCTGCGGGGCGCAAGATTGGCAACTATCATATTGCAATGGCGATGCTGTCCGGGCGCACAATGCAGGTGGCGCGCTTCCGTTCCACGCCTGTTTCAGTATCCGACTATAGCCGCGGTTCGTCATCCAGCGTGCGCCGCAAAGATAACTATCTCAACATCCACGCGTATAATCTTTGTGTGCGGCACGATCCGCACCATCCAAATTGGCTCCAAGAAGTGTCGCCAATTGGCGCTTAGTTTTGCATTGGAATCAAGTCGAGCACTGCGCTTGGGAGTAATTTGCTAGAATCTTTTGAAAACATTCAAAAGTAATATTTCGATGTGATGTGCCGCCGTATTAGAGCCGATTTTAAGAGAATTTGGATGTCCGCACCCATTCCGCCTATCAAGGCAATCCTTTAGTTCTTTTTTTACGTTCTTTCCGATGATAGAAATTGCTGAAATTCTATCTAGAAAATCACTCTCGCCCATCCTGCCAATGTCATCCGTTGATTTAGCATCTCTCCACTTTGCATCCACGCGTTTTGCCTCGGCATTAAAGGTAGAAAGATGCTTGTCGAACACATGCTGGTGCATGACATGAACCGCCGCCAGCCATGACATTACTATTGCGGAACGGTATAGCTCCGCTTCATAGCATTTGATCGCCTCTTCAACGAATAGGCGAGTGTCATCGTTTTGGATATTGGGAAGTTCGCTACGGAGATCGACCGCGACTTGGACAGCGGCCGGGCTGAGTTTTGTTACACCGAGATTTCGTAGATGCTGCCTTCCAGCATCAGTAATCTCCCAACCGTTGGGCGCACGTATCGCTAACCCCATTGATTTGCCTAGGGCAGCGGATGGGTTCCAATTTGCAGGCATACGGAAACCTGCTTCTGTTCCCAGCCGCTTTATGTCAGATATTTGAGAAGGCGCGTTGAGAGCCGCGAGGATGAGTAGAATTTTGTCCTTCTGTGATAAATCTCGGTGCAGCCAAGTTTTTAACTCATCCAAGCTGAGCAAGCTTTGCCTCCAATGTGCTCCTCTCGCTGGCAGACAAAGCATATACCCCAACCTTCACTTGATTGAGACGCTTCGCCTTAACAAGCGTATCTAACGCTTTGCCGAGGTTGCTACTCATATTGGCATTGTAGTACGTGGTGGCATCCTTCATTTCAGTCAAAATTTCCTTCCTGCTGAAGGTATCTTTTTTGGCTGCGAATGTGAGATGAGCGGCAGCGGCCATTGCTAACTCGGGCCCAGAATTAACGCCCAGATGCGATGCGATCGTATTAGTGGAATGGGCTGTCGACAGCGTCCCCGATGCCACTACGCCATTTGCTTGCTGAGACGGCGAGTCAGTAGGAATGCTACTTCCATGGGTCGCATAGAGTCCCACAACCCGTTCTATCAGATTGGGTAGATCGTCTTGCAGGAAGGCTGATTTACCCTCATACTCTATCTCGATAACACCAAATTTTAGCCGGATGCGTGCATTCTCTGTTTCCATTGCGTCCCCCCAATTTTGGATACTACGCATATAACCGTAGCTCTGGATGTTCCAGAGTAGTAAATATATGCAAGGTCCACAAGTAGCGTTGCTCTTTAGGGCACACCCACCGTCAATTGATTTTGAGATGCGTCTGCCACGTTGTGGATGTGCAGCGCCACTGCCGACAAGGCGCTACATCCATACCCTCCAGTCTCATCACCCCTGTTGTTTAGCAGTCACTCAAACCTCCACGATCATCAAATGTCTGTCTCGGTCAAAACCTGCCCGAGGCTGACCAAGGGTGGCGTCGATGGCTCGCCGGGCCAGTCCCGGACCAGGCACGGACCCGCCACGACCCAACTGTCGACACAACCTAGAGCTCGTCGGGGTAGTGTCCTTTCGTCTGTCCCACCAGGCGGGCGAGCTTGGAGAAGGAGGGGGGCTCGCCGCTTTCGGCTTCCTTGTTGGCGAGGCGGAGCAGGCGGGCGGGGAAGGCGAGGGCGTCGCGATTGGCCGAGGTCAGCTCCTCGGTGGTGCGCTCCTCGCCCAGGGCGATCTGCTCGGCGCGGGCGAGGGCCAGCTCGATCTCGTCGCGGCCCAGCACCCCTTTGGCCACCAGGGCTTCGTTGAGGGAAGCCAGGGCCAGGTAGAGGCCCTGCAACTGCAGATTGGAAGCGTTCATGTGTTCCTCCTCCGGATGCGAGCCGGGACGCCGGATGCGGCCCGCGATCACTCCTTGCGGGGAATAATACCGATCTCGCCGCGGGGTTCGAGCACGGCCGACTACCGCGTGAAGGGCACCCTGGCGGACAGATGCAACAGGCGACGCGCCCCGGCGCCGACCGGCGAGGTCAGCAGCGCCAGGGCGGCGGTCGCGCCCAAGATCATAAAGACGGTCATGGCTTCCTCCTGGTGCAGGGACAAATCGCCAGGGGCTCCCGGCGTTCCATCACAAGCGGCGCGGCAGATCGCGCGGGGTCCCGTTTTCCACGATGCGGTAAAGCCGGGAAAACCGGATACCGCTGCTTTCGCGGGGCCGGTAAGACGGCTGAAAAACCCGGAGCTGGAAAAATGGGCAGCTATAGTCAACGTGGTCCGCTCAAGGTCGCGGACGAGCTGGCGGCGTTCGTCGAGCAGGAGGCGCTGGCCGGCACCGGCATCGCGGCGGCGGATTTCTGGTCGTCCCTCCACGGCCTGGTCGTGGAGCTGGGGCCGGTCAACCGCAGCCTGCTGGCGACGCGCGACCGGCTGCAGGCCGAGATCGACGACTGGCACCGCCGGCATCGGGGCCAGCCGCACGACGCGGGCGCCTATCGGGCCTTCCTGGAGAAGATCGGCTATCTGGTCGAGGACCGCGAGCCCCTGGCCATCGGCACCGCCAGTGTGGACCCCGAGATCGGGCAGCTGGCCGGGCCGCAACTGGTGGTGCCGGTGATGAATGCGCGGTTCGCGCTCAACGCGGCCAATGCCCGCTGGGGCAGCCTCTACGACGCGCTCTACGGCACCGATGCCATCCCCGACGAGGGCGGCCTCGCGCCGGGCAAGGGGTACAATGCGGAACGGGGCGCCGAGGTCATTCGCCGCGGCGCGGCGTTTCTCGACGTCGCCGTGCCGCTCGCGGGCGCGGCGCATGCCGAGATCACCGAATACGGCCTCGCGGGCGACGAGCTGGTGCTGCGGGCCGGGGAGCGGGCCGTGCGGCTCGCCGATCCCGATGCCTTCCGCGGCCATGCGCGGCGCGGCACGGCGCTGGTCCTGCTGTTCTGCCATCACGGAATCCATGTCGAGCTGGTGATCGACCGCACGACGCCGGCGGGGCAGCAGAGCCGGGGCGGGGTGGCCGACATCGTCCTCGAATCGGCGCTGACCACGATCCAGGACTGCGAGGATTCGGTGGCGGCCGTCGATGCCGCGGACAAGGTGGCGGTGTATCGCAACTGGCTCGGGCTGATGCGGGGCGACCTGGCCGAGACCTTCGAGAAAGCCGGCAAGACGCTGACGCGGCGCCTGGCGGAGGACCGGCGCTATCGCAGCCGGGACGGGGCGGAGCTGGTGCTGCCCGGGCGCAGCCTGATGCTGGTGCGCAATGTCGGGCACCTGATGACGACCGATGCGGTGCTGGATGCCGAAGGCGGGGAAATCCCGGAAGGCTTCCTCGATGCCATGGTGACCGTGCTCTGCGCCATGCACGACCTGCGCAAGACCGAGGGGCTGCGCAATTCGCGCCGGGGCAGCGTCTATGTGGTCAAGCCCAAGATGCACGGCCCGGAGGAGGTGGCGCTCACCGACGCGCTGTTCTCGCGCGTGGAAGACGCGCTCGGGCTGGCGCGCAACACCGTCAAGATCGGAGTGATGGACGAGGAACGGCGCACCACGCTCAACCTGCGCGCGGCCATGCGGGCGGTGAAGGACCGGCTGGCCTTCATCAATACGGGATTCCTCGACCGGACCGGGGACGAGATCCATACCTGCATGCTTGCCGGCGCGGTGGTGCCCAAGGCCGACATGCGGTCCGCCCCGTGGCTGGGCGCCTATGAGGACAACAATGTGGACGAGGGGCTGGCGGCCGGCCTGCCGGGACACGGGCAGATCGGCAAGGGCATGTGGGCCAAGCCGGATGCCATGGCCGAGATGCTGGCCACCAAGGCCGGCCACCCCAGGGCCGGCGCCTCGACCGCCTGGGTGCCCTCGCCCACGGCGGCGACGCTGCATGCCATGCATTATCACGAGGTGGACGTGGCCGCGGTGCAGCAGGAGCTGACGGGCAGGACGCCGGCGGCGCTGGACACGATGCTGCAATTGCCGCTGCTGGGCAGCCGGAACATCTCCGGGGACGCGGTGCGCCGCGAGCTGGAGAACAATGCCCAGGGCATTCTCGGCTATGTCGTGCGCTGGATCGACCAGGGGATCGGCTGCTCCAAGGTGCCCGACATCAACGGCGTCGGGCTGATGGAGGACAGGGCGACCCTGCGCATCTCGGCGCAGCACATCGCCAACTGGCTGGAGCACGGCCTGGTGACGCGCGAACAGGTGATCGAAACCATGACGCGCATGGCCGCGGTGGTGGACGCCCAGAATGCCGGCGACCCCGCCTACCGGCCCATGGCGACGGCGCCCCAGGACAGCATCGCCTTCCAGACGGCGCTCGAGCTGGTGCTGGACGGCGTCAGGCAACCCAATGGCTATACGGAGCCCGTGCTGCATCGCCGCCGGCGCGAGGCCAAGGCGCGACAGCGGCGGCAGGAGCAGAGGACATGATGACGATCACGCGGCTGGACCTGGCCGATGCGCGGCAGCTGCTGGCGGGAGCCCGGGCCAAGTCGGAGGAGATCGGCGTGCCGATGTGCATCGCCATCGTCGACGAGAGCGGCAATCTCGTCGCCTTCGAGCGCATGGATGGCGGCAAGGTGACCAGCATCACCATCGCCATCGACAAGGCGTATACGGCGGCGGCGGCGAAGCGCGCCACCCATGAATACGGACAGGCCAGCCAGCCGGGCAACCCCGCCTACGGCATCAACAGCGCCATAGGCGGGCGGCTGATGGTGGTGGCCGGCGGGCTGCCGGTGATCGTGGACGGCGCGGTGGTGGGCGGCATCGGCGTCAGCTCGGGTACGCCGGCCCAGGACCAGCAGGTGGCCCAGGCCGGCATCGAGCATTTCCTCAAGGCCGCCGGGGCGGGTGCCTAGCCGCCGGCCTGCCGTCAGTCCTCGAAATAGGCGCTGAAGCGGGTGTAGGAGCGCTCCACATGGGTGCGCATGGCCCGCTCGGCGCGATCCGGATCGCGGGCCTCGAAGGCTTCGATCAGCTCGGCATGCTCCGCATTGGCGTCCGAGGTCGCCTGCTGGTGATGGAACAGGCGGAACAGGTGCACATGGGTGTGCAGGTTGGCGAGGGTCTCCTGGATGAGGTCGTTGCCGCTGGCCTGGGCGATGAGATCGTGGAACTGGCTGTCCAGCCGCGCGAACTCGCTGTAGCTCACCCGGCCCTGGCCGCCGTCGCGGCGCATCTCGACGGTCATGCGCTTGAGCGCCTCGAACTGCTCTTGGGTCATCAGCGTCGCCGCCTTGCGGGCCGCGAAGGGCTCGAGCAGCAGGCGCAGCTCGTAGAGCTGGTCGAGCCGGGTGCGGTCCATCTGGCTGGCGGCGCTGAAGCCGATCAGATGCGTCTTGACCACCAGGCCCTGCGCCTCGAGCCGCGACAGGGCCTCGCGGATCGGCGTCTGCGACACGCCCAGCTCGCGCGCGAGATTGTCGATGGAAATGCGGCTGCCCGGCAGAATCTTCTGGCTCATCAACTGGGCATAGATGGTGTTGTAGACCTCGTCGCCCAGCCGGGGCGGGCGCTTGATCGGGGTGCTCGCGGGCGGATTGGGTGAGATCGCCACCTGTTCTGTCCTTCTCTGGCTGCCGTTGCGCGGCATGTCCTCGTGTATCCTATAGCATTTCAGCTGAAAACAGCGGTGGCGCGCGAATTTGCGTTTGACTCGCCGCCGCGCACGATCCTATATCCTATCCAACAAATGCTATAGGATATATGGGAGGATATCGGATATGGCTGAAGCCGCGGGTCGCGACGTGCCGGAATCGAAGGCCACTTCGATCAAGCGCATCGATCTTCACCTGTTCAGCTACCCCATGGTGGGGGTCGGGCCCGGCGGCATCGACATGCCGGGCGCCACGGGCAGCAGGGCGCGCATCGCCGTGCGGATCGAGACGGTGGACGGCGCGGTGGGAGCCTATGTGGGCGGGCAGGCGAACTCGCTGGCCCAGGCCGCGACCTGCGCCAAGGCCGTGCTGGGCATGGACTGCTTCGCCCGCGAAAAGGCCTATGAGAACATCAGGCGGCACCTGCGCAAGGAAGACCGCATGGGGGCGGGCGTCATCGACTGCGCCCTATGGGACCTGGCCGGGCAGCGCCTCGGCGCCTCGGTCTCGCAATTGCTGGGCGGAGCGAAGCGCTCGGTGAAGGCCTATGCCTCGACCTGGTTCGGCGGCGACGGCGGGGGCCTGGCGACGCCCGAGGCCTATGCCGACTTCGCCGAGGAATGCTACGGGCTCGGCTACCGCGCCTTCAAGATGCACGGCTGGTCCGATGGCGGCATCGAGAAGGACATCGCCGCCGTCCTGGAGCTGGGCAAGCGCGTCGGCGGCCGCATGGCGCTGATGCACGACAGCGCCTGCAGCTTCAAGACCTTCGCCGACGCCCTGGCGGTGGGCCGCGCCTGCGACGAGGCCGGCTTCTTCTGGTACGAGGACCCCTACAGCGACGGCGGCCTCGCCGCCCATGCACATCGCCGCCTGCGCGAGCTGATCAAGACCCCGATCCTGCTCGGCGAGCATATCCGCGGGCTGGAATCGATGGCGACGCTGACCCTGGCCGACGGCACCGATTTCGTGCGGGCCGATCCCGATTTCGACATGGGCATCACCGGCACGATGAAGATCGCCCATTTCGCCGAGGCGCTGGGCCTCGACGTGGAGCTGCACGCGCCGGGGCCGGCGCACCGGCACTGCATGGCGGCGATCCGCAACACCAATTTCTACGAATTGTCCATGGTCGGGCCCTCGCGCGGCAATTTCAACGCGCCGGTCTATACCTGCGGCTATTCCGACGCCCTCGACGACGTCAGCCCGGACGGCACCTTCCCGGTGCCGGAGGGGCCCGGCCTCGGCGTCAGCTACGACTGGGACGCCATCGCCAGGATGACGACCCAGCACGTGACCATCCAGTGAGGGCCGGGCGATGACAGACAACGCGGAGGCATCGGGCCGCGGCTCGGAAATCAGCAAGGTCGAGCTCTTCCTGTTCACCCAGGAGATCGCCAACGTCGCCTTCGACGTCAATCCCGGCGGCATCGACATGCCGGGGGCGCGGGCGAAGCGCACGCGGCTGGGCGTCGCCATCGAGACCCGCGACGGCGCGCGCGGCGAATATATCGGGGGGCGGTCGGACACCTATCTGCACGCCAAGTTCCTCGCCAGGTGGATCCTGGGCATGGACGCCTTCGGGCGCGAGCAGATTTACGAGATCGCCCGCCGCTATCTGCGCAAGGAGGACCGGATCGGCGCCTGCCAGATCGACAACGCGCTGTGGGACCTGGCCGGCAAGCGGATCGGCGCCTCGGTGACCCAGATGCTGGGCGGCAGCCCGCGCAGGCTGCCCGCCTATGCCTCGACCTGGTTTGCCGGGCCGGGCGGCGGGCTTGCCAGCCCGGAAGCCTTCGCCGACTTCGCCGAGGAATGCTACGGGCTCGGCTATCGCGCCTTCAAGATGCATGGCTGGACCGATGGCGGCACCGAGAACGACATCGGCGCCATCCTGGCGCTGGGCAAGCGGGTGGGCGGCCGCATGGCGCTGATGCATGACAGCGCCTGCCATCTCAAGACCTTCGGAGACGCCGTGCTGGTGGGCAAGGCCTGCGACGAGGCCGGCTTCTTCTGGTACGAGGACCCCTACAGCGACGGCGGCCTGGCCGCCCATGCCCATCGCCGCCTGCGCGAGATCATCAAGACCCCGATCCTGCTCGGCGAGCATGTCCGCGGCGTCGAGGCCATGGCCAATGTGCTGCTGCTCGACGGCACCGATTTCGTGCGGGCCGATCCCGATCTCGACATCGGCATCACCGGCACGATGAAGATCGCCCACCTGGCCGAGGCGCTGGGCCTCGACGTCGAGCTGCACGGCAACGGGCCGGCGCACCGGCACTGCATGGCGGCGATCCGCAACACCAATTTCTACGAATTGGCCATGGTGGGCCCGTCCCGGGGCCAGGCGGTCAATTCCATCTACGCCTCGGACTATTCCGACACGCTCGACGCCGTGGGCGCGGATGGATGCTTCCCCGTGCCGGAGGGACCGGGGCTGGGCGTCCAATACGACTGGGATTTCGTGAGGAAGAACCTGGTCGATCACATCGTCATCGAATGACCAAGTAGGAGAGGAGACTACAGTCATGAAGTTATGGGGAAAAAGGCTGCTTCTTGCCGCCGCCACCGCCATGGTCCTGACCGGGGCGAGCGTGGCGCAGGAAACCATGAACATCCGGCTCGGGGCGCGCGACATCGGCTCGATCGACCCGGCGCTGACCAAGACCGGCGACGACGAGACCGTGGTGCTGCAGGTCTTCAACTCGCTGGTGACGCCGCCCCGCGGCACCATGGACATGAACCTCGAAAACCTGCAGCCGCAGCTGGCCGAGCGCTGGGAGATCTCCGAGGACAAGACCGAGTGGACCTTCTACCTGCGGCCCGGCGTCAAGTGGCACAAGGGTTATGGCGAGGTCTCCGCCGAGGACGTCAAGTTCTCCTATGAGCGGCAGATGGACCCGGCGCTGGGAGGCGTGCACGGGGCCAGCTTCAAGGACATCGAATCCATCGAGGTCATCGACCCGCTCACCGTCCGCTTCACCCTGAAGAGCCCCAACGCCTTCTTCCACGCCTCGGCCCTGACGCCGGGCTTCGGCCGCTTCATCGTGCCCAAGAAGGCGGTGGAGGAGCTAGGCGACCAGTTCGGCTTCGCCCCGGTCGGCAGCGGCCCCTTCGAGTTCGTCGAATACCGCCCGCAGGACCGCGTGATCCTCAAGGCGTTCGACGACTACTTCCTCGGCCGCCCGCCGATGGACGAGCTGCATCTGCGCTACATCCCCGACAACAACGCGGCCACCATCGCCTTCATCGCCGGCGAGCTCGACAGCTCCGGCGGCGAGCGCACGCCGCAATGGGTCGAGCAGATCCAGCAGGCGGCGCCCGACGCCAACATCATCACCATGGAGCCCGGCTCGCTGCAGTTCCTGCACTTCAACATGACCGTGCCGCCGCTGGACGATGTGCGGGTGCGCCAGGCCATCGCCTATGCGATCGACCGCGACGTGTGGGAGGAGGTCTTCGGCATCCTGCACGGCGACCTGACCGCCATCGTGCCGGAATCCTTCTACGGCGCCCTGCAGACCGCCGACATTCCGGAGGAGCTGCGTTACGACTACAATCCGGACAGGGCCCGGGAGCTGCTGGCCGAGGCCGGCTTCCCGGACGGCTTCTCCATCGACGCGATCATCTCGGAACGCGACGACTACCTCACCAACATGCTGATGGTGCAGGACATGCTGCGCCAGGTGGGCATCAACGTGAACCTGCAGGTGCAGGACCACGCCACCTACCATGCCAATATCCGCGAGGACAAAGGCACGATCGTCGAGCTCTCCACGGCGATCGCTCCGACCGCTCCGGCGGTCATCAACGAGTTCCTGAGCGAGGCGGCGGCCGTCGGCAAGCCTTCGGCGTTGCGCAACTTCTCCCACTACGGGGAGATCGGCGGCAATGTCGACGACCTGGTGCTACAGGCCGTGGGCGAGACCGACACCGCCAAGCAGATGGAACTCCTCAAGGAGGCACAACTGCAGATCCTGCGCGACGTGCCCGTGTTCCCGTTGCAGACCGCGCCGCTGGTGTCGGTGATGCAGGGGGACATCGACCTCGGCTACGAGCCCATCAGCGGGTTCGGCCAGCACGAGTTCGCCACGGCGCGCCGGGTGAGCGAGTAGACCTCCCCGGGCCGGGCCGCCTGTCCTCCCGGCGGCCCGGCTCTTTCCAATCCCAAGGAGATCGCCAATGCTTCGTTTCGTGCTCAAGCGCACGGCCGATGCGATCCTGACGGCTTTCCTGGTCTTCAGCTTCGTCTTCTTCGCCATGCGGCTGCTGCCGGGCGACCCCGTGATCGCCATGCTGGGCGACCGCGCCAGCGCCGAGACGATCGCGAATGTGCGGGCGTCGCTCGGCCTCGACAAGCCGCTGCCGGTCCAGTACGGCGAGTTCCTCTGGGGGCTCCTCAATTTCGATCTCGGCACCAGCCTGATCAACCGCGCCTCGGTCACCGAGACCATGATGCGCAACCTGCCCTACACGATCGCGCTCACCATCGCCTCGACCATCGTCGGCATCGTCATCGGCGTGCCGCTGGGCGTGCTGTCGGCCATGCGCGCCGGCCGGGCCACCGACCACGCCACCCGCCTCGGCTCGCTGTTCGGCTCGGCCTTGCCCGACTTCTATCTCGGCGTGCTGTTCCTGCTGCTGTTCGGCCTGACGCTGCGCTGGTTCCCGCTTCTGGGCGGCGGCGACAACGCCTTCGACCTGCGCTATCTCGCCATGCCGGCCTTCACGCTGGGCCTGCTCAAGGGCTTCGGCATGATCCGGCTGACGAGGACCGCCGTGCTCGACGTGGCCGGCCGCGACTATGTGCGCACGGCCGAGGCCCTGGGCATGAGCCGGCAGAACGTGGTGTGGCGCCATATCTTCCGCAATGCGCTCATCCCGGTCACGACGCACCTGTCGCTGTCGGTGATCGCCACGCTGGGCGGCACCATCGCCATCGAGCTGGTCTTCAACCGGCCGGGGGTCGGGCAGCTGCTCGTCGGCGCCGTCACCTCGCGCGACTACACCCTCATCCAGGGCGGCATCGTCATCCTTTCGGTGCTGGTCGTGACCATCAACTTCCTGACCGACCTGCTCTATGCAGTGATCGATCCGCGTGTGAGGGCCGCCTGATGCTCGACCGGATATTCGTCACCTTCTCCATCTGCTTCCTCGCGCTGCTGGCCTTCGTCGTGGTGTTCGGAGACTTCATCCAGCCGCACGATCCGCTGCTGCAGAACTTCACCGCCCGCGACCAGGGGCCGAGCGCGACCTATTGGCTGGGCACGGACGATTTCGGCCGCGACGTGTTCTCGCGCATCCTCGAGGGGTCGCGCCTGTCCATGACCATCGGCATCGCCTCGCCCCTGATCGCCGCGGTCATCGGCATCAGCATGGGCACCAGCGCCGCCTATTTCGGCGGCTGGCCGGAGCGGATCGTGACGCGCGTCACCGACATGATGATGTCCTTCGATCCGCTGCTGCTGGGCGTATTGGTCGTGGCCCTTCTGGGTCCGGGCATACTCAACCTGTCCATCGCCATCTCCTTCGCCCTGATCCCGAGCTTCATCCGCCTGTCCCGCGCCTCGGCGCTGGCGGTGCGGCAGGAAGCCTATGTCGATGCCGCCATCGCCATGGGGCGGCCGTCCTATTCGACCATCATCCGCCACGTCCTGCCCAATATCTCGGGGCCCCTGGTGGTGATGACCACGCTGTGGGTGGGCACCGCCATCCGGCTCGAGGCGACGCTGAGCTTCATCGGCCTCGGCGCCCAGCCGCCGGCGCCTTCCTGGGGCAACATCGTGCGCTATGGCGTGCAGAACATCTTCGGCTCGCCCCTGCCGGCCCTGTTCGCCGGCCTCGCCATCACCCTGACGGTGCTTTCCTTCAACATCCTCGGCGACGCCCTGCGTGATCGTCTCGATCCCGATCGGACTGTGCGATGAGCGAACCCATTCTCACCATCCGCGACCTCAAGGTCGCCTTCGGCTCCGAAAAGGCGCCGATCGAGGCGCTGCGGGGCGTGGACATCACGGTACGGCGCGGCGAATGCCTGGGCCTGGTGGGCGAATCCGGCTCCGGCAAGAGCCTCACCGCCCTAGCCGCCATGCGGCTGCTGCCCTCGGCGGCGCGCATCACCGCCGGCTCGATCCTGTTCGAGGGCGCGGAGATGACCGCCCTGTCCCGCAAGGGGCTCGAGCAGGTGCGCGGCAACGACATCTCCATGATCTTCCAGGAGCCGATGACCGCCCTCAACCCGGTGATGCGGGTGGGCGAACAGATCGCCGCGCCCCTGCGCAAGCACAAGGGCCTGTCGGCCAGGGCGGCGCGGGCACGGGCCATCGAGCAGCTGGATTCGGTCGGCATCCCCGATCCGCACCGGCGCATCGACAATTTTCCGCACGAGATGAGCGGGGGGATGCGGCAGCGCGTGATGATCGCCATGGCGCTGTCCTGCGAGCCCAAGCTGCTGATCGCCGACGAGCCCACCACGGCGCTCGACGTGACCATCCAGGCGCAGATCCTCGATCTTTTGCGGACCAAGCAGAAGGAGATGGATCTCGCCATCGTCATCATCACCCACGATTTCGGCGTGGTGGCGGAAATCGCCGACCGGGTGAACGTGATGTATGGCGGCCGCGTGGTGGAGGAGGCGGGTGTCGAGGCGCTGTTCGACCATACCCAGCACCCTTATTCGATCGGCCTGCTCAAGGCCACGCCGACCATAGAGATGGAGCAGCAGCGCCGGCTGCCGGCCATCGGCGGGGCGGTGCCGCATATCTCGGAGATGCCTTCGGGCTGCGCCTTCCACCCGCGCTGCCCGGAGCGCCGGCCGCAATGCGACCGGCTGGTCCCCGAACTCGAAACCGTCGCGGCCGGCCAGCGCGTCGCCTGCTGGGCAAGGAGCACAGCCGATGAACAAGCTGCTTGAAGTCTCGGACCTGCGGAAGGTGTTCGGCGGCTCGGTGCGGGCCGTGGACGGGGTGAGCTTTTCGCTGGCCGAACGCGAGACGCTGGCGCTGGTCGGCGAATCCGGCTGCGGGAAATCCACCGTGTCGCGCCTGATCCTGCGCCTCACCAACCCCACCGAGGGGACGATCCGCTTCGAGGGCAGGGACATCACCCGCATGTCGCAGGGGGCGCTCAAGGACATCCGCCGCGAAATCCAGTTCGTGTTCCAGGACCCGTTCTCTTCGCTCGATCCGCGCATGACCGCCGGGGAGATCGTCACCGAGCCGCTCGCGGTCCACGGGATGGTGCGGGGCCGCCGCGACCGCCGCAGCACGGCCGAACGGCTGCTGCAGGCGGTGGGCCTCAGCCCCAAGCATGTCGACAACTGGCCCCGGCAGTTTTCCGGCGGGCAGCGGCAGCGCCTGGGCATCATCCGCGCCTTCGCGCTGGGGCCGCGCCTGATCGTCGCCGACGAGCCGGTCTCGGCGCTCGACGTCTCGGTGCGCTCGCAAGTGATCAACATCCTCCAGGACATGCAGGAGGAGAAGGGCACGGCCTATCTCTTCATCTCGCACGACATGGCCACGGTGAAGCACATGGCCGACCGGGTGGCGGTGATGTATCTCGGCAAGATCGTGGAATTGGCGCCCAAGGCGTCGTTCTTCGCCGCGCCGCAGCATCCCTATGCCGAGGCGCTGCTGTCGGCGGTGCCGGCCTCGCATCCCAGGAAGCGCCGCAAGCGCATCCTGCTGGCGGGCGATCCCCCGAGCCCGATCCGCATTCCCGGCGGGTGCCGTTTCCACACCCGCTGTCCGATCGCCCAGGACATCTGTAAGAACGAGGAACCCCCGCTCCAGCCGGTGGGCGACGACCACCTGGCCGCGTGCCACTTCGCGCAGGCCTGGCCGATCGTCAGCCGGCTGGGCGGATCGATGGCGTCCGCGGAAGCGACGGGCGCCCTGGCAACGAGTTGAAAGTGTTCCAAGCATGCCTCTAGTGCCCGCCAGCCAAGCCAGCGAAATCGCGGACCGCATCCTTACGGCCGCCGGCGTTCCGCCGGACAACGCCGCCTTGCAGCGCGACCTGCTGCTGGATGCGGAGATGCGCGGCATCGCCTCGCACGGGCTGCTGCGCCTGCCGCGGCTGGTGGAGCGCATCGCCAACGGCGTCTGCGACCCGGTCACCTCGGGCCGCCACGACTGGACCGCGCCGGGCGTGCTCAGGGTGGACGGGCAGCAGGGGCTGGGGCCGGTGGTGGCGCAGGCGGCCATCGACGCCATCGCGGCGCGGGCGGCGAGCCAGGGCGTGGCGCTGGCCGCCATCGCCAATGCGCAGCATATCGGCATGCTCGGCTTCTATGCCGACCGGGTTGCGGCGGCCGGCAAATGCCTCATCGCCTTTTCCACCAGCGAGGCCCTGGTGCATCCCTGGGGCGGACGGCGCGCGATGATCGGCACCAACCCCATCGCCATCGGCCTGCCCACGGGCGAGGGCATCTTCATGATGGACACGGCGACCTCCATCATCTCCATGGGCGAGGTGCACGACCACGCCAATCGCGGGGTGCCGCTGGCGCCGGGCCTGGCGCTCGATGCCGAGGGCAACCCCACGACGGACGCCGCGCTGGCCCGCGACGGAGCCATCGCCCCGTTCGGCGGCGCCAAGGGCTATGCGCTGGGCCTCGCCTTCGAGCTGCTGCTGACGGCGCTGACCGGCTCGGCCATCGGGCGCGAGGTGAAGGGGACCCTCGATTCCACCGAGCCCTGCAACAAGGCCGACCTGTTCATCGTCATCGACCAGGACCTGGCCCCGGTGGCCGGATTCCTCGACCTGCTGCGCCGCGAGGCTCCGGCCGCCGGCTTCTCGGAAGTGCGCATCCCCGGGGAGCGCGGCCGCGAGTTGCGCCGGCGCGCCCTCGAGGACGGCATCCTTATTGCGGACGTGACCTGGTTGCGCCTGCAGGACCTGGCCGCATCGGCCGAAACCATCAAGGACTAGATCATGTTCGGCGCCCTTCGTTCGCCTCGCAACATCGTTTTCGGCAATGGGCAGCGGGCGTCGCTTGCCCGCTATGTCACAGCGCTCGGCGGCAAGGCGCTGGTCGTGACCGACCAGCGCATGGCGGACGAGGCCAGCTTCCGCGCCCTCGTCGCCGACCTGAAAGCGGCCGGGCTCGCGGTGGCGGTGTTTTCCGGCGTCGAGGCCGAACTGCCGGCGGAGTGCCTCCATGCCGGCATCGAGGCGGCGCGCCTGTCCGGCGCCGAGGTCGTGGTCGGGATCGGCGGGGGAAGCTGCATCGACGCCGCCAAGGTGATCGGCCTCGTCGCCGCCCATGGCGGGGCGATCAGCGACTATTACGGCGAGTTCAAGGTGCCCGGCCCCATCCTGCCGCTGGTGGCCCTGCCGACCACGGCGGGCACCGGCTCGGAGGTGACGCCCGTCGCGGTGGTCGCCGATCCGGAGCGGGCGGTGAAGGTGGGCATCGCCAGCCCCTATCTCATTCCGGACACGGCCATCTGCGATCCCGAACTGACCATCAGCTGCCCGCCGGGGCTAACGGCGGTATCGGGCGCCGATGCCCTGGTGCACGCCATCGAGGCCTTCACCACCGCACCGCGCGACCAGGCGGCGGGCATGACCCACGAGCACGTCTTCGTGGGCAAGAACGTATTGACGGACGGCTATGCCCTCGCCGCCATCGGCAATATCGGGCGCAATCTGCGCCAGGCGGTGCAGCACGGCGAGGATGGCGATGCGCGCGCGGCGGTGATGCTCGGCGCCATGCAGGCCGGCCTCGCCTTCGGCACGGCGGGCACCTCGGTGTGCCATGCCGTGCAATATCCCGTCGGCGCCCTGACGCATACCGCCCACGGCCTGGGCGTGGCGCTCATGCTGCCCTATGCCCTTGCGTTCAACCGCGATTTCTCGCGGGCGGGGATCGCCGAGATCGCCCGCCTGCTCGGCTTCGCCGAGGCGCAAGCGAGCGAGGAGAAGGCGGCGGATGCCTGCATCGCGGGCATCGCCGCGCTGCTGCGCGACATCGCCGTGCCGCAGACCCTTGCCGAGATCGGCGTCAAGGCCGACGATCTCGCCTGGATCGCCGAACAGGCCATGGCCGCCAACCGGCTGATCAAGAACAATCCCCGCCCCGTGGACCGGGCCGGCATGGACCTGCTGGTCAAGGCCGCCTTCACGGGCGATCTTTCCCTGTTGACCACCAAGACACCAGACGCCAAGGCAAGCTGATGAGCACCTTCGACCTCCTTTCATTCGACCCGGCGACACTGCCCAACAATCTGTGGATTGGCGGGCAATGGCGCGACGGCACCGGCAACCGGCTCGACGTCATCGACCCCTCGACCGGCAGGACCATAACCAGCGTGGCCGATGCGTCGGTGCAGGATGCCCTGCTGGCGGTGACGGCCGCCCATGAGGCGGCGCCCGGCTGGGCGGCGACGGCGCCGCGCCGGCGCTCGGAAATCCTGCGGCGCTGCTTCGAATTGATGATCGAGCGCCGGCAGATGCTCGCCGAGCTCATCAGCCTCGAAAACGGCAAGGCGCTGCCCGACGCCGAGGGCGAGGTGACCTATGCCGCCGAGTTCTTCCGCTGGTTCTCGGAGGAGGCGGTCCGCCTCAACGGCGACGTCTCGACCGCCCCGAGCGGGGCCAATCGCATTCTGGTGCAATACCAGCCCATCGGGGTTTCCGTATTGGTGACGCCGTGGAATTTCCCAGCCGCGATGGCCACGCGCAAGATCGCCCCGGCCCTGGCCGCGGGGTGCACCTGCGTGCTGAAGCCGGCGACGGAAACGCCGCTCACCGCCTATGCCCTGGCCGAGATCTACCGCGAGGCGGGCGTTCCCGACGGGGTGGTCAACGTGATCACCACCTCCAAATCCGGCGCCACGGTCAGCGCCATGCTGCATGATCCGCGCGTCCGCAAGCTCAGCTTCACCGGTTCGACCGAGGTGGGCCGCAAGCTGCTGCGCGAGGCGGCGGACACGGTCATCTCCTGCTCGATGGAGCTGGGGGGCAACGCCCCGTTCATCGTCTTCGACGATGCGGATCTCGACAAGGCGCTCGACGGCGCCATGGTCGCCAAGATGCGCAATGGCGGGGAGGCCTGCACCGCCGCCAACCGCTTCTTCGTGCAGGAAGGGATCATGGACGCCTTCGCCAGGGGGCTGGCCGAGCGCATGGCGGCGCTCAAGGTCGGGCCGGGCTACCAGAAGGGCGTGCAATGCGGTCCGCTGGTCAACAAGGATGCGCTGGAGCGGATCAGCTCCTGGGTCGACGAGGCGGTGGGGCAGGGCGCCGAGGCCCTTGCCGGCGGCAAGGCGCCGGGCGGGGACGGCTTCTACTATCCGCCGACCGTGCTCCGGAACGTGCCCGCGGCCTCGCCCCTGGTGCGCGACGAGATCTTCGGCCCCATCGCGCCGCTGGCGAGCTTCAAGACCGAGGAAGAGGCGATCGCGCGCGCCAACGACACCGAATACGGCCTCATCGCCTATGTCTTCACCGAGGACCTGGCGCGAGGGTTGCGCGTGTCGGAGAAGATCGAGGCCGGCATGATCGGGCTCAATCGCGGCCTCGCCTCCGATCCGGCCGCGCCCTTCGGCGGGGTCAAGCAGAGCGGCCTCGGCCGCGAGGGCGCCCATCACGGCATCCTCGAATTCTGCGAGGCCAAATATATCGCGGTGACCTGGTGAGCGCCGACAAGCACAGCGTGCAGTCGGTGACGCGGGCGCTGATGCTGCTCGAGACGCTGGCCGAGGACGGCGCGGGCTGGCGCCTCACCGATCTGGCGCGGCGCACGGGCCTGTCCCCCTCCACCGCCCATCGCCTGCTGACCACGCTGCAGGAGCGCCGCTTCGCGCAGTTCGATCCCAGGCAGGCCCTGTGGTCGGTCGGCAGGCAGGCCTTCTCGGTGGGCGCCGCCTTCGGGCAGCGCCAGACGCTGATCGCTCCCGCCTTGCCCTATCTGCGCGAATTGCGCGATCTCACCCGGGAGACCGCCAATTTCGGCGTGGTGGACGATGGCGAGATCATCGTCATGGCGCAGGTCGAAAGCCGGGAGATCGTGCGGGCCATCGCCCGGACCGGGGGCAGGGCATCGCTGACGGGATCGGCAATGGGCAAGGCCGTGCTCTCCGCTTATGCGCCGGAGGAGGTCGCGACCCTATTGGCCGGTCGCGAGCAGGGCCGGCAGGCCCGCGGCCGGCTCGCGCTGGAGGATGCGCTCGCCCGGGCGCGCAGCGCCGGCTATGCGGTCGACGGCCAGGAGGGGGTGGCGGGCATGCGCTGCGTCGCGAGCCCGGTGCGCAATGCGGCCGGCGACGTGATCGGCGCCATTTCCGTCTCCGGGCTGGCGGCGCGGCTGACGGCGGAGCGGATCGGGGAGGTGGGTGCCCAGGTGGTCCGGGTCGCCAGCGCGTTCAGCGCCGTTCTGGGGGCGGGAGCGGCTGGCCGATCGTCTCGAGCGCCTGAGCGCCGACGGTCGAGTGACGCACCACCAACTCCCCGCTCAGGGGATTTTGGCTAGGAGGATGGTCCTTGTGCGTCAGCTGCTCGGTGATGAGACGAACGGTCTTCTCCACGATGGCATCGACCGGCTGGCGGAAGGTGGTGAGCGAATAGCGCGGCCAGCGGGTCATGGCGACGTCGTCGAAGCCGGCGATGGCGATGTCCTCGGGAATGCGCAGCCCGAGGCCGTCCTTGAGCGCGTCGAAGCCGCCGATGGCGAGGATGTCGTTGGCGAAGAAGACCGCATCGGTCCTGCCGGCCTGGCCGATCTCGATGCCGGCCCGATACCCCGCCTCGTAGCTGTATTCCCCGCCGGAGATGGCGTGGGTCAGGGTCATGCCGAGCTCGGCCACCCGGGTGATGAAGGCATTCTGCCGCTCGAGATTGGTCGAGGTGTGCGGCAGGCCGCCGACATAGGCGACCTGGCGGCGGCCGATGGCGTGGAAATGGTCTGCGATGGCGCGGGCGCCCTCGATATTGTTGCAGCTCACCGAGGTCAGCGTCTGGTCCGGAATCGTGCGGTTGACGAGGACCGCCGCGCGGCCTTCCGTCGCCCAGCACAGCGAGGCGCCGGAGAGCACGGTGGCCGAGATGACCACGACGGCATCGACATTGTATTTGCGCAGGGCGACGAGCTGCTCCTCGATATTGGAGCCGCGGGTGATGTTGAACATCAGGCTCTGCAGGCCGACGCGCTGCAATTCCCGCGACAGCTTCTCGATCAGCGTGGGATAGAAGGGGTTCTGCATCTCGGACACGACGATGCCGGCGATGTTGCTGCGGCGCGTGGAGAGCATCGAGGCGATGGCGTTGGGGTGGTAGTCGAATTCCTCGGCCGCGCGCAGGACGCGCTGGCGCAATTCGGGCGAGATCGAGGTGCCGGGGGTGAAGGCCCGGGAAACCGCCGATTGGCTCACCCCCATCAGCCGCGCCAGCTCACGCGCCGTGATCGGCTTGCGGCGGGCCGGTGCGCCTTCCGCCTTCGCGTTTGTCATGCCGCCCCCGGACAACAGCTCGATTCTTCGAACTTAACCTAATCACCGTCTCTATGACACAATCTTGCATCCGGATGCAAATTCGCGCTTGCATCCGGATGCAACGATATCCTATCGTATTTGCACGACGTCCCGTCCAATGCCCCGGAAAGAGGGCAGGGATATGTTTTCAGCGAATGGATTGCATCGGGGAGGAGCCGGATGAGTGGCGCCTTGGGCCACCTGCGCGTGGTCGATTTTTCAGACAGCCTGGCCGGGCAGTATTGCGCCCGCCTGTTTGCCGATCATGGCGCCTCGGTGATGCTGGTCGAGCCGGCGGAGGGGTCGCCCATCCGCCGCATGGCGCCGTTCTCGCAGGCCGGGGACTCGCTGCAATTCTTCCATCTCAATACGGGCAAGCATTCGCTCGTCCTCGATCGCGGCACCGAGGAAGGGAGCGCGGCCTTCCGGGAATTGCTGGCGGGGGCGGATGTCGCGGTGCTGCCGCCGCGGGCGGATGCGGATGCGATCGGCGCCGCGCATCCGCATTGCGTGGTGGTCCAGCCCTCGCTGTTCGGGACCGACGGGCCCCGGGCGGACTGGCAGGGGCCGGAGATCGTGCTGCAGGCGCTGTCCGGCATGATGCACAACAATGGCGCGGCGGGGCGCGAGCCGCTGTTCGGCACGGGCAACCGCGCGGCGCTGGCCAGCGGCGTCGGCGCCTATCTCGGCGCGCTCACCGCGCTCTATGTGCGCGAGAGCACCGGGCGCGGCCAGGTGGTGCGGGTCGATGCGGCCGAGACGGCGGCGTCGATGTGCTTCCCCTATGTCATGCAGCACATCTACAACGGCACGGTGCGGCAGCGGACCGAGCAGGCGGTGCAGGCCGGGCAGGTGCTGTGCCGCGACGGCTGGGTGTGCATCTGGATCTACAATTTCCGCTGGCACGCGCTGCTCGAGGCGCTGGGGCTGCCCGAGCTGGAGCACGATCCGCGCTTCGCCGACCCGGCGGAGCGGCGGGCCAATTGGGACGCGCTGTTCGCCATCTTCCAGGCGAAGGTCGCCGACATGCCGGCCGAGGATCTGGTGGAGATCCTGCAGCGGGCCCAGGTCATCGCGGCAAAGGCCTACCGGCCGTCGGAGCTGATCGACAACCGGCACCTCAAGGCCCGCAACTATTGGGAAAGCGTGGACGGGCGCCGCATGCTGGGGCCGGCCTTCCGGCTGACCCGGACTCCGCGCCGGGTCCAGGGCGGCGCGCCCGCGCCGGGCGAGGCCGCCCAATCCTCCTGGGAGCCGAGGCCGCTGCCGCCGGCGCGCCGGCCGTCCGGACGGCCGCTGGAAGGGCTGCGCGTCATCGAGCTCACCACGGCCTGGGCCGGGCCGATGTCGGGCCGGGTGCTGGCCTATCTCGGGGCCGAATCCATCCATGTCGAGGCGCCGAACCGGGTCAATTCCTGGCGCCTCAACAAGGATCGGCCCAACCCGGTCAACTTCCCGAACCACGAGCCCGGCAGCCGCTGGTACGACCGCTCGTTCCTGTTCAACTCCCAGAACGTCAACAAGCTGAGCTGCATCCTGAACCTCAAGACCGAGGAAGGGCGGGCGACGCTGCGCCGGCTGGTCGCGGTCGCGGACGTGCTGATCTGCAACTTCCGGCCGGGCACGCTGAAGAAGCTCGGGCTGGACTATGACAGCCTTGCCGCCATCAAGCCGGACATCATCGTCGCCGAGCTGCCGGCCTTCGGGGTGAGCGGGCCGATGTCGGGCTATGCCGCGCTGGGCCCGACCATGGAGATGGCCGCGGGCATGTCGGCCATGATCGGCTATCCGGGCGGGCAGCCGGAGGGGACCGGCCCCTCCTATCTCGATCCGATCGGCGGCTTCAACGCGGCGGCGGCGGTGCTGACGGCGCTGATCCACCGCCAGCGGACCGGGGAGGGGCAGTATGTCGAGGTGCCGCAGGTCGAGGCGGCCATGCAGCTCATCGGCGCCGAAATCCTCAAGGCCGGCGAGACGGGCGACGATCCGGCGCCCAACGGCAACCGCGTCGGCTTCGCCAGCCCGCACGACGCCTTCCCGACGCGGGGGGACGACCAGTGGATCGCCATCGCCGCTTTGGACGAAGGCCAGTGGCGGGCGCTGTGCGCGGCGATGGAGCGGCCGGAGCTGGCCGGCGATCCGCGCTTCTCCGATCTCGGCCGCCGGCGCGACAACGAGGACGAGCTGACCCGGATCATCGCCGCCTGGACCGCCGGCCAGGACAAGCACGAGCTGGCCGCGAGGCTGCAGGCGGCGGGCATCGCCGCGGCGCCCGTCCAGACTCCCAAGGACCTCGCCGAGGATCCCTATCTCGCCCATCGCGGCTTCTTCACCGAACTGGAGCACCCCGATGCCGGCCGGCACCGGCATCCGGGCCTGCCCATCCATCTCAGCGCCACGCCGGGCGCCCAGCTGCGGTCGGCGCCGCCCTTCGGCTGGCACAACCGGCATGTGCTGGAGACCATATTGAAGCTCTCGCCGGAGGAGATCGCGGCCATCGAGGCCAGCGACGCCATGGCCACCGAGCCGCTGGAGGGCGCATGATGCCGGACCGGCAAGACGCCCTGTTTCCAAGGGCTTTCGACGTGCACATCCTGCTCGACGACGCCCCGCACTACAAGGGATCGATCCATGACGACGCGGTGGCGCGGGCACGCGGCTACAAGGCGGCGCTGATCCCGGGAGCCTTTATCTACGGCCATATCAGCCGCATCGCCATCGATGCCTGGGGGCTGGCCTGGGCCGAGCGCGGGGCCATGTCGGCGCGCTTCCGCAAACCGGTCTACAACCATGACGACATCACGGTTTCCGCCGGCGCGCTGGAGGATGACGGGGTCTTCGCCCGCAGCGCGGTCAGCGTCCGCAACGGGGAGGGCGAGGAGGTGGCGACGGGCTGGGTGGCGCTGCCGCACCGGCCGGTGGCGCCGCCGGACGTGACGGGGCTGCGCCTGGTGCCGGTGCCCGAGGACCCGCCGGCCGTCGCGCCCGGGGCGCTGCCGGCCGGCGCGCCGCTGCACAGCCGCCAACGTGTTCTGAGCGTTGAGGATTTCCAGACATCGCTCAGGGCCTTCGGGGAGCGGCACCCGATCTATTCGGACCCGGGGATCGTGCATTCCGGCATGCTGATGCGGATGGCGATGGGCGACGTCAACGCCGGCTGGAAATTCCCCGCCGCGGTGGTGCTGGTGGAGGCCGAAGCCCAGCATTTCCGGGTCGTCCGGCCGGGCCAGACCATCGCCACGGCGGGCCGCATCGCCGAGACCTACGAGCGCAAGGGCAAGCATTATTTCGTTTCCGACGAAATGCTGCTCGCCGATGGCGTTCCCGTCGCGAAATTCAGGAGAATCCAGATCTATGGGTAGCACCTGGGAGCAATCGGTTAGCGGACTGCTAACATCTCACACCGCCCATGTGAGCGCCGAGGACGTCGCCGCCTTCGTGCGGCTGAGCGGCGACGACTACGAGGCCCATACCGATCCCGAGTTCATGGCGCGGTCCAGCTTCGGCGCCCCGATAGCGCACGGGGCGCTGCTGGTCGGCTACATGTCGGCGGCCGGAACCAAGGCGATCCGCGCCGCCCGGGCGCTGGGCAACGACATGACGCCGGTGTCGCTGGGCTACGACCGTATGCGCTTCGTCGGGCCGGTCTATTTCGGGGACACGGTGACGGTTTCCTACCGGGTCAAGGCGGTGGACGCCGAACGCGCCCGCTCGGTCGCGGAGATCGAGGTGACCAAGCAGGACGGCACCGTGGTGGCGGTGGCCGAACATGTGATGAAATGGCTGAAACCGGATGCAATATAGGATATATTCAGGCTTGCATACGGATGCGATCAATGTATGGTAGGCACGGTTACCGGACAGGCCGGCAGCAGAATCGGCCGCCCAGCAGCGAGGAGATTCGTTCCATGAACGGGCGTGAGACGCGCGAGCCGGCGCCACGGACGCGGCTGCCGTGACGGAACGCTTGCCGCCGGCCCGGCGCGAGGCGTTCCGCTGGTTCACCGGGATCACCCTGCGCTGGAACGACATCGACATCTTCGGGCACGTCAACAATGCCCGCTACTACGAATTCTTCGACAGCGCCGTGCTGGGCTTCCTGCACGAGCGCGATCCGGGACTGGGCAGGGGAGGCGCCGCGATGGTCGTGGCCGAGAACGGATGCCGCTTTCACCGCGAGATCGTCTTCACCGACCGGCTGGAGATGGGGCTGCGGGTGGAGCGGATCGGCACCTCGTCGGTGCGCTACGGCCTCGCCGCCTTCGTCAACGGCGGCGCGGAAGCGGCGGCCGACGGCCACTTCGTCCATGTGTTCGTCGACCCCGCGACGCGGCGGCCGGCCCCGTTCTCCCCGCCGGTGCGCCGGCACCTCGAAACCATTCTCGTCTCCCCGGCCTGAGGAGGGCCGTCCATGGGCAAAGCGTCTGTCATCAAATCGGTCGATGCCTTCCAGGTCGCCTGGAACCCCAACGATCCGCCCGGGCGGCGCAGCGCCATCGTGCGCGTGACCACCGAGGAGGGATTGACGGGCTATGGCGAGGCATCGCCCATGCATGGCGGCGAGCATTCACTATGGGTGCTGCGCGACGCGGCCGCCTCGCTGGTCGGTGCCGACGCGCTCGACCACGCCGTGATCTACGACCGCCTGCTGCACCGCTATGTGAAGCTGGGGCCGGAGGGCACGGTGACCGGCGCCCTGGCGGCGCTCGACATCGCGCTGTGGGACCTCAAGGGCAAGCTGTTCGGGCAGCCGATCTACAAGCTGCTCGGCGGCGCCTGGCGCACCGAGGTGCCCTTCTACGCCTCGATCGGCGGCAATGCCAACCGCACGGTGGACGAGGTGCTGCGGGTGGTGGAGCAGCGCTGGCAGACCGAGAAGCCGGCGGCCATCAAGATCCGCTGGGACGGCGACCGCACCCGGCAGGACCACGACATTCCCGGCGACATCGCCAAGGCCAAGGCGGTGCGCAAGCTGGTGGGCGACGACTTCCCGCTCGCCTTCGACGCCAACAACCAATATTCGGTCGGCGGCGCCATAAGGGTGGGCCGGGCCCTGGAAGAGCTGGGCTATATCTGGTTCGAGGAGCCGGTGCAGCACTACGACGTGCGGGCCATGGGCGAGGTGGCGCAGCGGCTGGACATCACCGTCTCGGCGGCCGAGCAGACCTACACGACCCAGGCGCTGGTGGACATCATCAATGCCGGCGTGCGCATGGTGCAGCCCGACATCGTCAAGATGGGCGGCATCACCGGGCTGATGCAATGCGCCGCCATCGCCTATGCGCACGGGGTGGAGCTGGTGCCGCACCAGACCCAGCCGACGATCGGGCACGTCGCCAACCTGCACGTGCTCGCCACCATCATGCACCTGACCAAGCCGGCCGAGTTCGCCGACCCGGACACGCGCATGCACCCCGCCTTCCGCAACCCGCCCAAGCCGGCCGACGGCAAGTTCCGGATTCCGTCCGGCCCCGGCCTGGGGCTCGACCTGATCGAGAGCGAACTCGACAAGAGGCGTGTCGGCTAGGCACGAGCGAAGACTTCCCGAGGAGGATTTGATGACCCTGAACCGCCGCAATTTCATGGAGCTCGCCGCCGCCACCACGGCGCTGACGACGCTCGGCCTTTCAGCCGCGCAGGCGCAGGGGGACGACACGATCCGCATCGCCCTGGCGGCGGGCGGACCGCGCCATTCCGACCCCAACCTGACCACGCAAGGCCCCGACAACTGGGCCACCGAGCAGATCTACGAGCAGCTGGTGCGCCCGGACGACGGCCGCTTCGCGCTGGCGCCGGAGGAATACCTGCCGGTGCTGGCCACCGAATGGTCGATGTCGGACGACGCCAAGACCTGGACCTTCAAGCTGCGCGAGGGCGTGCAGTTCCACCGCGGCTACGGGGAGATGACCTCCGAGGACGTGGTGTTCACCTATCTCAAGGCCAAGGAGGTCGGCACCGGCCGGGTGATCATGGCCAACGTGGCCGACGTGGTGGCCAACGGGCCCTACGAGGTGACGATCACGCTCAACGCGCCGGACGTGAACTTCCTCGGCACGACCGTGTTCTCGCTCAACACCAACATCGTCTCCAAGAAAGCCTACGAAGAGATCGGCGCCGAGGCCTTCGCCACCGACGCGGTGGGCACCGGACCCTACGAGCTGGTGCGCTACGATTCCGAGAGCGGCACCTATCTCAAGCGCTTCGAGGACTATTGGGGCGAGAAGGCCAAGGTCGGCAACATCGAGTGCCTCTACATCGCCGACACCACGGCGCGGACGCTGGCGCTGATCTCGGGGCAGGTGGACATGATCGAGGCGGTGCGCGCGCCGGGCTGGATCGACTCCATCCTGCAGCGCGACCCCAGCATGCAGATCGACATGACCGTGCCGGGCTCGTTCAACACGCTGCACGTCAACCTCAACCGGGCGCCGTTCGACAATCTGCTGGTGCGCCAGGCGCTGATGCACGCCATCGACCGCGCGGCCGTGTCGCAGGCGCTGGCGCCGATGGGCGGGCAGCTCGTGGGGTTGCAGCCGGACTTCTTCCCGCCCGGGCTCAAGACCGAGGACCTGCCGGAAGAGCTGCAATATCCCTACAGCCCCGAGCGGGCGCGCGAGCTGCTGGCCGAGGCCGGCTTCCCCGACGGGGTGAGCTTCGACGCGCTGTGCAGCCAGCGGGAGGACTATTCCTCCACCATGCTGATCGTGCAGGAGCAGCTGCGGCTGGCGGGGTTCAACATGAACCTCATCATCGGCGACCACACCGCCTATCACGCCGACAACCGCTCGGACAAGAACACGCTGGCCATGCATGCGTCGAGCTATCCGCCGATCCCGACGCAGATCTACATCCAGCAGCTCTATTCCAAGGCCGAGGTGAAGGCGGACGGCTCGGGCGGCGGCAATTACAGCCACTACGGCGTGACCATACCCGGCGTCGACGCGCTGATCGAGCAGGCGCTGAGCGCCACCGACTACGACAGCTATATCGAGCTGTGCCGTGAGATCGAATTGCAGGTGCTGCGCGACCTGCCGCTGATCGGGCTGTCGACGCTGTCCTACACCATCGTGCGCAATCCGCGCGTCGATCTCGGCTATCCGGTCGAGAGCGGCTATGCGCGCTGGCGGCTGCATCGCGCCACCAAGGCGTGACCAGACCGGCGCCGGGCATTCCGGCGCCGTCCAAACCGGGAGGAGGAGACCCCATGGCTTTGAACAGACGCAACTTTCTGGAGCTGGCGGCAGCGACAACGGCCTTGACGGCCGTGGGCATGCAGACGGCGCGGGCGCAGGATGCCGACCCGCTGCGCATGGGGACCCCCCCCAACGGCCCCCGCCATTCCGACCCCAACCTGACCACGCAGGGATCGGACAACTGGGCCACCGAGCAGATCTACGAGCAGCTGGTGCGCCCCGACGACGGCCGCTTCGCGCTGACGCCGGACG
>Ga0182793_1000298_pt1 | contig 42477 bp, 51 predicted proteins | sample Passage237A_FD_130498 | JGI IMG/M metagenome (GOLD analysis project Ga0182793, IMG submission 130498) | Cellulose adapted compost microbial communities from Newby Island Compost Facility, Milpitas, CA, USA - Passage2 37A (version 2) (version 2) ... | reverse complement strand
GGGGGGGGGGGGGTACAGCCTCAATAATGCTCGATCCCCCTCACCCCAACCCTCTCCCAACGGGAGAGGGAGCACGCATCGTTTCTTAGCAAGCGTTTCCGTCAAAACCGAAAACGCTCTAACCGACACTACAACGCCGCGAAGGTCAGCGCGCCGGCGGACTCCAGCGAGATGTCGAAGGTCACCTCGCCGTTGTGCTCGCCGGAAAATTCCAGCGCGGAAATCTGGAACGCGCCTTCGATCACGCCGAAGTCCGGCACGATCACCTGACACGTGTTGATCGCGCCGTCGAAGAACGCCTGGCGGATCAACGCGTCCGACGCCGCATCCTTGAACAGCCCGCGCCCGGCGAGCGAGGCCCGCTTGACGCCGGCGCCGGCCAGCAGTTCGCGCCAGCGATTGACCGATTCCGCATGGGTGATGTCGACCAGTTCGGCGTTGAATGCGATCTTGCGGCTTCGCAGCCCGGCGACGGTGACGTAACTCGCCCCATCGAACATCTTGAGCAGCAGATCCTTGCCTTTTTGCGCGCCCATGGGCTTATCCTTCTCTAAACAACAGGTTCGGTGACGGCGCGAAAGCGCACGATGGCGTGATAGGTGCGGCCGTCGTTGTCGCGGCGAATATCGGCCACCGCGAAGCGCAGGTTGACGAGACGGTGACCGGCGGGCGACAGCGGCGCATCGTCGAGTGCCTGCAACAGCGCGCCGGCGATGGCATGCGCCTCCTTGTGGCCGCCCTGCCGCGACCACGCATGCAGCGTGAGCAGATGCTCCTGGGTCGTGCCCTCGTCTGCGGAAACGTCGCTGACGCGCGCCTCGCCGAGCGTGACATAGGGAAAGGCCGCGTCCCGCGGCGGCGCATCGTAAACATGCGCACCGCCGAGCACGGCGGCGAGGCCAGCATCCGCCGCCAGCGCGTGATGGATCGCGGCGCGCAGCGCCAGATTGGCTGAGGTCATTGTCGGTCTCCTGAAATGGGATCGAGACGTTCGATGTGCTCAGGCGGCGCGCCGTCAGGCCACGCGCAGCTCCGCCTCGATCTCGAGAAAGCGGCCGTTGTCGCGCTCCTGAAAGGAGAGAATGCGATAGATGCGTGCGCCATCGACCAGGCGATGCTGCAACGTGAGCACGTAGCCGCAGCGCGTGACGATGCGGTAGCGCACCGCCGCGCCGTCGGCATCGGCGGCGACGTCGTGGCGCGCGGCGAGCGGCGTCACCTGCGCCCAGGTTTTTGCAAACGCCGCATAAGCGCGCGTGACGCCGCCCTGCCCGTCGTCGGCTTCCACCGGCGCCTCGATGATGAGGCGGGTCTTCAATGCACCGGGATCGATCATAGCGACAGCACCCGATAGGATGCGATCATGGCGTTGACGCTGCCGGGCAGCATCGCCACGCTCTGACCGATCGCGGTGAGCCCGCGATGATCGTACCAATGCGCCACCAGGGTGCGCAGGGCGTGGCGCAGCACGTCGGGCACATCGGATGCGTCGTCGCCGAAGCCGGCGATGACATCCAGCTCGATGCCGGCGACATCGCGCCCCGGCATCGGCAGCGACCACGGCGGCGCGGCGATCGTGTTCGTGGCGGCATCGACGACGAAACGGTCGACGTCGAGCGCCGTCGCCTCGCCCTCGGCATCGAATATGCGTGCGGCGCAGACGCTGCGCAGCGGCGCCAGGCGCGGCGCGATGCGGCCGCGAGCCGGCCAGCGATCCAGCGTCAGCCGCCAGGTCTGCGTCAGCAGGGCGCGGCGGGTCAGCGCTTCCACCTGCCCGCGCGCCGACGCGATCAGACTGGCGATAACGGCATCGTCATCGTCGTGCTCGACGCGCAGAAAATTCTTGGCCTCCGCCAGCGTGCAGGGTTCGGCGGCAGGCGGCACCAGCAGGACTGCGGGCATGTTGCTTCCTTTCGGCAAGAGCGAGTTGACAGGCGCGCGGCCCGAAGGCTTTGTCGACGCATGAAACCGTTTTTTCCCGTTGCGCTGTCCGCGGCGCTGCTCGGCGCGGCATCGCCGGCCCCGGCGATGGTGGGCGGCGCGCAGCCGGCCGAAAACGGCCTCGGCCGCGCCGTCGTCACCGTGGTCGGCTCGCGCGGCAATTTCTGCTCGGGCGCGCTGATCGCGCCGGACATCGTGCTCACTGCGGCGCATTGCGTGCCGCCGGAAGCCACCACCAAGATCGTCGCCTATGATGCGCAGCGTCAGCCGCGACTGCTCGACGTGCGCCGCACGGCGCTGCACCCGCACTACAACAGCCGCGCGATCGCTCATCATCGCGCCAGCGCCGACGTCGCGCTGCTGCAGATCGCCGGGCCGATCACGGGCAAGACCCCCGCGCCGCTCGCCAGCCCGCGCGAGCCGATGATTCCCGGCATGCGCTACAGCATCGCCGGCATCGGCGTCACGCGACGCGGCGACGGCAAGAGCGGCGGCACCGTGCGCGCGGCGACGCTGGTGTCCACCAGCCGCCCCGGCACGCTGCAGATCCGCCTGGTCGATCCCGCCACCAACAACGCGCGCGAGGGACTCGGCGCCTGCACCGGCGATTCCGGCGCGCCGGTATTCGAGGAGCAGCACGGCCGAACGGCGATCGTCGGCGTGGTGAGCTGGTCGACCGGCGCCAACAACACCGCCGGCTGCGGCGGTCTCACCGGCGTGACGCCGCTGACGCGTTATCGTGACTGGATCGAACGCACAGCGCAGAGCTGGCGCGGGCCGTGACGCCGCATGTGACAATCGCGCGCCGCGAAGGCTGACCCGCGTGGCGATATTTCGTAGCCTCGAACGTGACTCGTTCATCCCGGGAGGATCGCCATGTCGGAGGCCGCGCCGGTCGACACGGCGTTAAGCTTTCTTAAAGACACGAGGCTACCTTAAGCGAATCATCGGAGCGCCCCATGTTTCGCCTGTTCGTCCTGTCGCTCGCATGCATCGGCTTCACCGCTGCGGCTCAGGCCGCAGACCTGCCGGCGCACAGCCGCCTCGGCACAATCTTCGCCGAGCCGCCGCCGCTGCGCGCGGTCGCGCCGCGCGTCGTCGTCGAGGAAGACTATGAGACGGTGTTCGCGCCGGAGGTCGATATCCCGCCGCTGGTCAACGGCTATTACGGCAAGCCGAAATCCTTCCGCTACCGGTCCTACTACGGCACCTCGCCAGACATCATCTTCAGCCGCCTGCCCTATGCCTGCGGCGAATACGGTTACTGCTGAAGGCGCTACGGGCGCAAGGGAGCGTCTCGCGGCTTCACGATATCGACGGCATGCGCGGGCTTGACCCGCGCATCCATCACCTCGTGATGGATCGCCGGATCAAGTCCGGCGATGACGTGTTACGCCCGCGCAATGCGCTCAGCTCGCGGCGAACTTCATCAGCTTGATGGCGTCGAAGTCCTGCACGCCGCCGCCGACGCGCTTGGTGGTGTAGAACAGCACATAGGGTTTGGCGGAATACGGATCGCGCAGCACGCGCACGCCGAGGCGATCGACGATCAGATAGCCGCGGCGGAAGTCGCCGAACGCGATCGACAGCGAGTTGGCGCCGACGTCCGGCATGTCCTCCGCCTCGACCAGCGGAAAAGTCATCAGCGAGGCGCGGCCACCTGCCTGCGCCGGCGGCTGCCACAGATACGCGCCGCCCGTATCCTTGAACTTGCGGATCAGCGCCTGCGTCTTGCGGTTCATCACGAACACGCCGTTCTGGCGATAGCCCGCCTTCAGCGCATAGATCAGATCGACCAGCGCGTCAGACGGATTGCTGGCGGCGAAGGCGCCCGCCGCGCCGCTGGCGACATAACCGAGATTGCCCCAGCTCCACGAGCCGTTGGCGACCGTGGTATATTGCAGAAAGCCCTTCGGCTTGTTGCTGCCGTCGCCATTGACGAAGGCCGCGCCCTCCTGCACCGCGAAGACGAGCTCCACTTCGGAAGCAATCCATTCGTCGATGTTCACCGCGGCGTCGTCGAGCAAGGTCGCGGTCGCCGCCGGCATGGCATAAAGCTCCATCGCCGGGAACGACAGCGCATCCAGCGTCGGCGACGTGGTCTGCGTGCGCGAGTCGGTCTCGCCGACCCAGCCGGTCGCCGGTCCCGCGGTCATGAACGGCTTCTTGTAGACGCCGCCGGAGATCTCGCGCACCGAAGCGAGCGCGCGGATCGGCGAGATTGCCGCGAGGCGCCGGCCGATCTCGTGCTCGAGCTCGGTCGGCACCAGATAACCGCCGTCGGCGTTGGAGCCGGCTGACATCGCCTTGGTTTCCAGCGCGCGCAGCGCCGTCGCCTCACCCGACCGCACATAGGCGTCAAATGCGCTTTTGTGCTCGCGCGCGGCGGCATCCGAGACGAGTTTGCCGCGCCCTTCCAGCGCCGGCCGCGCCTGGCGCAGCGCTAACTCGTCCATGCGCTTGGTCTGCAGATCGAGCGCGGCATTGATGCGGTCGACCTTCTCCTCCAGCAACACGTCACCGCGCTTGCGCTCCAGCGCGCCGAGCCGTTCGTCGTTGGCGGATTTGAATTCCTCGAAGGTGGCGCGCAATTCGTCGAAGCCGTCGCGCGGCGTATAGGCGATGCCGGACTTGTGCTCCGGCGCGGTCTGGATGATGTCGAAGTCCATGAGGTTCTCCTGGTGGTGATGAATTGAGGCAACGCGCCGCTTCATCTCGGTCGCGCCATCGGCTAGAAGGAGCGCATCGAGGCCAGCATCCGGTGCCGCCATGCGCTTTCTGATTCTCGTCTGGGTCCTGCTCGCGGTGTCAGGCGCCGGCGCCGCGTGGATCGCCATGCGTCCTGACAAGCGCCGTGGCGCCTGGCTCGGCATCGCGCTCGCGGCCGTGCTGCTCGCCGCCTTCGCTGCGTCGTTCGTCCTGTTCGGCAGCCACGTCGACAAATCCTTCGTCGCGGTGGCGAGCTATTTCTTCAACTGGGGCATGGCGGCCGGCGGCGGCGCCATCTGCATCGGCGCCATCATCGGCCTCGCGCTGGCTCTGGCGTACAAACGCTGAGCCGCACGCCGATTGTGAGCGCAATAAATTTCCAGGAGATACCGCGAAGTCACGGCTTTATCGCCGTGATTCCGATATAGCGTCCATGCTCCGACGGCCGGACGGCGCCGGTACATCCACGGCGCCGTCCGGCTTGCGCCACGCCCGCCCGGCCGCGGCGCGGTGCCGCGCCAGGTGCGGCGCATGCGCCCCCTTCACGGCATCGACGCGCGCGCCGGCCAGCAGCGGAAACGTGACGATGGAGATTTCCCACAGATCGACCTGATAGAGTTTTCGGATGCGCGTGCGCGGATCGATGCGGCCGCGCACGGTGCGATAGCCGATCGACAGGCCATCGATGGCGCCGGAGCGCACCAGCGCCAGCAGTTCGCGTCCGCGCGCCACGTCGGGAATGAGTTTGCCGCGCGCCCTCAAGCCGCGGACGTCCTCATACAGATCCAGCCAGATGCCGACCGGCTCGCCCGGGTCGTGCTGAAACAGCATCGGGATCTTGCGCAGACCGCGCTGCCGCAGCGTCTGCGTGAACGCACCGGGCATCACCATGTCGCGCGCCTGGTCGACCTCGCCGAACAGGCTGGCGTAGCCTTCGACGATGCCATCCGGCGACAGCGAGACGCGCGATGTCGATGGCATAGGGGCGTGCATGGGCGTTCTCGCAAGTTGCGGGGTGATAACGGAGCGGCCGATTTCAGATGGAAGCGATCAGCTTCCGCGCGTTCGCTTTGCCGGCTTGCGGCGCGATTGCGGTCTGGCGCGCGCGGGTTTCACGGGCGCCTTGCGCTGAATGCTGTCGAGATGCCTGAGGAATTCGCGAAACACGGTGAGATGGCCCTCGCCCGCCTTGGTCTCCGGCCGCAACATGCGCATCATGCTGTGCAGACTATCCATTATTCGCAATCCTTCAGGTGCTTGCCGCTGGCGCGGCGGTTGAAATGCGACAGTTCGCGAATGAAGTCGTCGAAGCGGCGCGAGGCGGCGGCGAGTTCACGCAGCGTGAACAGCAATCCGCCGCTCGCCGCGCTCGCCCACAGGAACAGCGCCAGATGCGCGAGATCGCCCCGCGCGATGAAGGTGTCGATCAGGTCGGACATGTCGAATTTGCTCACACGAAGCGATCGCCGCCGTCGATCGGCGCGTAGCCGACGGCTTCGCGCTTCTCGTTGAGCGTCAGGAACGGCGCGGCGGTGACGCGCTCCCACAGCGCGTTGCGATCGCTCGCCAGCGCCTCGATCCTGTCGGTGTCGATGACGAGGCGAATGCCGTCGCCGAATTGCGGCGCGAGCCACTGCGCCAGCGCGGCGCCGATGCGCGACGCCAGCGGCAGCACGCTCTGGCGCCAGAACACGCGATTGGCTTCCGCAAAATTCGCATAGGTGTTGTCGCCGGGAATGCCGAGCAGCATCGGCGGCACGCCGAAGGCGAGCGCGATCTCGCGCGCGGCGGTGTGCTTGGCTTCAAGAAAATCCATGTCCTTCGGCGACAGCGACATCGCCTTCCAGTCGAGCCCGCCTTCCAGCAGCAGCGGCCGACCGGCATTGGCCGCGCCCTGATAGGTGTGGGTGAGTTCGCGCTTGAGCCGATCGAACTGCTCATCCGACAGCACCGCGCCTTCCGGGCCGGAATAGATCAGCGCGCCGGAGGGCCGCGCCGCGTTGTCGAGCAACGCCTTGTTCCAGCGCGCGGCGGCGTTGTGCGTATCGACGGCGACGGCCGCGGCCTCCAGCGGCGCGAGGCCGTAGTGATCGTCGAGCGGATGAAAGAACGTCAGGTGCAGGATCGGCGGAAGGCGCGACGACACCTGATCGAAGCGCACGCTGCGGCCGCCGGCGCTATATTCATACGCCTCGGCCCAGCCATCGCTGCCCGGCACCGCCCTGACGCGGTCCGGCCGCAGCGCATGGAGCTCGCGCACCTCGTCGTCGAGCGTCACCGCTTCGAGGTAAGCGTTGCCAGCGAGCAGCAGATGCGACACCAGCGCCTCGAGCAACGCCGCGCCGTCCTGGCGCGGATTGGGCCGCGCCAGCAGCGCGCCAAGCGGATGCGCCTGCCGCTCCTGTGCGCCGTCGAACACAAGATAGCAACACGACGCCGCGTTCTCCGCGACCAGCCGCACCGCGCGATGCACGATGGCGTTGCCGAGATAACCTTCGCGCGCCAGCGCCGCATAATCGCGCGGCGTCCAGCGCGCCCGCCCGCCGCGTTCGAAGGCCAGCACCTGCGCGGTGCGGCTCGCCTTCGCTTCGGGTGCGTGCAAATAGGCTTTCAGGCGTTGCAACATGGGGTATCCTCAACATTGTGATTGCCTGTCGTGTCCCGGACGCGGTGCGACGTTCTTCACGTTGCACCGCAGAGCCGGGACCGCCACAATTCACTCTCGTCGAGACGGTCCCGGTTCTGCGAAGCGGCATGAGAATGCCGCATCGCGCCCGGGACGCGCGGGGACGACGGTCCCGGTTCTGCGACGCCACGCTTCGCGCGGCATCGCGCCCGGGACACGCCGCCTTCGTCACTCCTTGACGGTCTCGGTCCTGCGATGTCACGCTTCACGTTTGAGCACGACGGTAGAATGAGTGAGAGTTTTTTCGTCTACATTCTGGCCAATCGACCACGCGGCGTTCTCTATGTCGGCGTTACGAATAACCTGGCGCGGCGCGTGTCAGAACATCGCAACGGGACCGTACCCGGCTTCACGCGTACCTATGGCCTCAAGTACTTGTCTATGCCGAGCCATATGAATCGATCTTAGAGGCTCGCGCCCGCGAGCATTCATTGAAACGATGGCGCCGCGCATGGAAGTTTGATCTCATCGAGAAAACAAATCCTGAATGGAGGGATTTGTCAGACATGCTCTGAGCCTTCGTGTCCCGGACGCGGTGCAATGTCCTTCACATTGCGCCGCAGAGCCGGGACCTTCATGATACGCTTCCGTCGAGACGGTCCCGGTTCTGCGACGCCACGCTTCGCGCGGCATCGCGCCCGGGACACGATTTCATCATAACTCCCGCACCCGCGGCATCGGCCGGGCGACGGTGGTGAGCGTGGACACGGCCCACACCAGCGCGTCGAGGCGGTCGGGCGAGCGGCCGGACGACAGGCCGGAGCTCGCGAAGTCGCACATCTCGTCTTCCAGCGCGGGAAACGTGCCGGCATGCTTGACGCGGCCCTGCTCATACAGCGCCGCCACCGGCTCGGCGCGCAGCCATTTGCCGCGCAGCGCCCGCACCGGCGTCACCGGCACCGAGATGTCAACCTGGTTGATCACCGCGCGCGCCATCTCGCCGCCCTGATTGACCTCCACCACCAACGCATCGGCCTCGAGCCGCCGCCACAGCGCGATCGCCTTGGACGCCCAGAGCGACGGTGTCGCGGCGGTCACCGTCTCGTCCGCCAGCACGAAGACGAGGCCCTCGCCGATGCCGGCTGCGACGATGCCGCAGCCATCGGCGCGCTTGCCGGACGAGGCCGGCGGATCGACCGCCACGACGATGCGCCGGAGCGGCGGCGCGGCAGCGACGCGACAGCTTTCGATCAGCGCGCGCGACCACAGCGCATCGGCCCGGTCCTCGATGATCTCCCCGTCGATCTCCTGCCGTCCCAGCCGCGTTCCGGCGTAGTGCGCCATCACGTTTTTCAGGAACGTCGGCGCGAGGTTCAGCGCATTGGCCTGCGTCGGCGCCCGCGTCACCGCGCTCGATGGATCGACCATCAAGCGCTTGAGCAGCGTGGTCGGGCGCGGCGTGGTGGTGACGAGCTGGCGCGGCTGCGACCCGAGCCGCAGGCCGAATTGCAGCATGTCGAACGCCGCGTCCGCGTAGCGCCACTTCGCCATCTCGTCGGACCACGCGCAGCCGAATTGCGGTCCGCGCAGGCTTTCCGGATCCTCCGCCGAAAATGCATAAGCCACCGCGCCGTTCGGCCATTCCAGCCGCTTGCGCGAGGGCGACCACACCGGCCGGTCGCGCCGCGGATGCACCGCGAGCAAACCGGAGACGCCCTCGATCATCACTTCGCGCACGTCATGCTCGGTCTCGCCCACCAGCGCGATCTGCGTCACCGCTTCCTGCGCGAACGGCGCAAGGCCGAGCGCCTGCGCGCGGATCCATTCGGCGCCGGCGCGGGTCTTGCCCGCGCCGCGTCCGCCGATCATGAGCCAGGTCAGCCACGGCGCGCCGTTCGGCGCCAGCGCCGGCGGCACCTGATGCGGATGCGCGAAGATCTCCCAGGTGGTTGCGAGTGTTTCCAGTTCGCTCTCAGTCAGAGCGCTCAGGATGTGCAGCCTTTGCGTCGGCGACAAGCCGATCCAGGCGTCGCGCGAGCGCCAGTCGAAGCTCGCTGAGATCTCGTGGCACGGCGTCGTCATCCTCGCGCTTCTCTTTCTTTCCGCTGAGCCGCAGCGCCGTGATCTCGCGCAAGGTGCGCGCCAGCGACGCCAGCGTGCGCGCGCGGCGTTCCGCCTCGGTGCGCTGACGCGGCGGGACGTAATGACCGCCGACAATCACCTCGATCTGGGTCAGTTCGCGTTCGATGGCGCGGCTGACGCGTTCGATCAGCGCCGCGCCCGTCGCGGCCGGCGGATCGTTCGCGCGCTCCACCGCGCTGCGCCTGGCGCGGCCCTGATGATCGGACGCCCTCGTCTTCGCCTCGCGCAGTGCCGCGACCTTGGCCTTGGCGACATCGTCGCGCGCGTCGACCTCAAGAGGCGCGGCATCGACCAGATGCTGCGTCCTGGCAATCGTCGCCATGCGCGCCGCGATGGCGCGCGCAGTTGCGCCTGCCGTGAGCCCGGTCGCGGCCGGCTCTGCGGGTGCCTTGATCCTGGCCGTTGTCGCGGCGGCCTTGACAGCCGTCGCCGTGGTTCTGGCAGCCGTCGTCTTCACGGTCGCGGCCTTCGTCGTCGCCTTGACGTCCTTGGTCGCGGTCCGGGTGCTGGACTTTGTCTTTATCTTTGTGTTGGTCTTGGTTTTGGCCTTCGTCTCGGTCTTTGTTCTGGTCTCGGCGATATCCGCGCCCGTCTTGCAGGCAGCGACGCCGACCGGCGTCTTCACCGGTCTGGTCGTCCGCTTCAATGCCATGGGAATTGGGCCTCGGTCCGTCGCATTGGTCGTCGCGCTCGCGCGCGGCGGCCTCTCTTGCGTTGTTCGCGCGATGCCGGCACAGACACGCACCGCACAACGCTGGCTGTTGCGGGCGAATCGGTCGTCGCGCCGCAATGACAAGGGACAGCGAATTCCTGCGCCGCCCGCCCCGCTCGATCCGCGGTCAGACGCGGATGAACAGGAACCAGATGATGCCAAGAATGACGATGGCCAAGCCCGTACTGATGACCAAGAGGGCAAATACCGACGGGCCGGGTTCGCCCTGACGTGCCTCGGTTGGCGTCTCGACGACCTGTCCGCGTTCCTTGGTTGCCATGGAATCCTCGCTTCGTGACACCGACCGTCAGTGGCCAGCATCGACGCAACGCACGGCGCGGAATGTTTGTTCCGACTCAAGGGGTTGAGAGACTTGCGCGGCAATGTCGCGGTGCTGCATGGAACACCCGCGGGCCGATTGCTGCCCGCCGAAGCGCAAGTGTGGAGTATGGCTTGACCTTACTCGAACAGCGTCACGCTGTCAAGGTATAAATTCCTAGAAATCGGGGCGGAGTTTTCACGTGCGTGTCGCGACCCGCTACTTGTTCTGGCTCGCCAGCGCGGTGTCGACGTCCTGATAGCGGGTGTTCAGGGTGGTGCCGAGGGTCTGCACCACCAGGATGATGGCCATCGCGATGCCGCCGGCAATGATGGCATATTCGATGGAGGTCGCGCCGGAGCGAGCGCCGACAAATCGCCTGAACGTGTCCCGCACGTAAGTCTCCTGAGTCGGGTCGGCGCGCGCCGGAGCGGCGAACGCGGCGACAAAGCCCGCCGACCTTAGCGGCAAAACATTGCGCAGCCGCTAACGCCAAGGCCGAGGGATCGGTCAAATGCAACCGATCGGCGCCGACCAGGCGCGCGGCTACTCCGCCAGATCCACCGGCGGCGGTTTGCGCGCGGGGCCGGCGAGCGGACGCTCTTCCATCAGCACCATGCAGGTGAAAGCGACGCCGAGCAGCACCACGGCAGCGCCGAAAACGTAGCGGAAGGCGGCCATCATCTGCGGCGCGCCGACGTTCTGGAACGCGTCGGTGGCGACGCCGTGGCCGGCGTTATCGAAGGTCGTCACCCCCTGCCCCAGCGCCATCAGCAGCACGGCGGTCATCGCCGCGACCGTGAATGAGGCCATCAGCGCGCGGAAGAAATTCATCGCCCCCGTCACGGTGCCGACCTGCGGCCGCGCCACTGCGTTCTGGATCGAGACCACGCTGACCGGGAACGTGGTGCCGAGGCCGAACGCGAATACCGACAGCACCGTCAGCATCGCCCACAGCGGCAGCGTCGCAAACGCCATCACCAAGCCCATCAACACGGCAAGGCCGGTGCCCAGCATGGCGGCGGATTTGTAATGCGGCAGGGTCGCCATGACGCGACCGGCGGTCCATGCGCCGAGCACCGACACGGCGACCAGCGGAATCAGGGCAAGACCGGCCTCGCTGGCGCTCAGTCCGTAGACGGCGAGATAATAGATCGGCAGATGCACCGTCAGCCCGACGATGGCGCCGACCGCGCAGCCGCCGGCGATGATGCCGAACGGCACCACGCGGCCGCCGAGCAATTGCAGCGGCAGGAACGGTTCGCGCACGCGGCCGGCATGCCAGACGAACAGCGCCGCCAGCATCACGGTGATGCCGATCATCATCAGTGCTTCCGGCGACGACCAGGCGATGCGGGTGCCACCCCAAGTCAGCAGCAGGGTGAAGATCACCGCCGCGGCCATCAGCAGGATGCCGCCGAGCCAATCCACCTTGCGGCGGCGGTGAAACACCGGGATGCGGCCCATGCGCGGTAGCAGCAGGCCGAGCCCGGCCAGCGCCAGCGGCACGTTGATCCAGAAGATCATCGACCAGTGCAGGTGTTCGGCGAACACCCCGCCGACCACCGGGCCGCCGATGCCCGCCGCCACCCAGACGCCGCTGAAATAAGCCTGATACTGGCCGCGCTCGCGCGGGCTCACCACGTCGGAGATGATGGTCTGCACGATCGGCATGATGCCGCCGCCGCCGAGTCCCTGCAGGCCGCGCGCGATGATCAGCACCGTCATGCTCGGCGCCAGCGCGCACATCACCGAGCCGGCGATGAACAGGCCGAGCGCCAGCACGATCATCGCCTTGCGGCCGTAAATGTCGCTGAGCGTGCCGAACACCGGGGCGACGGCGGTCGAGGCGAGAAGATAGGCGGTGATGATCCACGACAGGTTGGCGGTGTCGCGGAAGTGCCCGCCGATGGTCGGCAGCGCGGTGGCGACGATGGTCTGGTCCAGCGCGGCCAGGAACATCGTCAGCATCAGGCTCAGCAGGATGGTGCGGACCTCGCGCGGGGTCAGGCCGTCGCCGGGCGCGAGCGGCGGCGCGCCGTCGAGCTCGATGACCTCGTCGGTCAGCCGCCGCGCCTCGTCGTCGGGCAAGGGGCGCACCTCGCCCGCTCCGCTATCCTGGGGTTCGAACTTGCTCATCACGCTTTTGGAAATCAAAGAGGCCCGGCGCTGCGGCACCGCGCATCCACGCAACTCCTTAACGTGTTGAGACTGTTTCGCCCAGCCATGCCGGCGCATGGGTGCAGCGCGAGCCTGCATACGCGATGACACATGCGTGAATGTCCGTCCGCCGCGATCCTCGGCGAAGACGATCAGCCCGGCCGCTTCTTCGCTCGCGCCCGCTTCGGCAGCACCGCCGGCCACCGCACGATGTGATCCTCCAGTTCCGAGTCCGGAACGTCGTCTTCGGTCCCGTAGACCCGGCCGCGCACCGAGACGCCGGCCTCGTGCACCGTATTCGGATCGCCGGAGATCAGCGGGTGCCACCAATAGAGGTCGCGCCCCTCCGCCACCAGCTTGTAGGCGCAACTCGGCGGCAGCCAGTTCAGCGTGCGGACGTTCTCCGGCGTCAGGCGAACGCAGTCCGCCACCTTGGCCGAGCGATTCGCGTAGTCCTTGCAGCTGCAGCTCCCGGCATCGAGCAGTTTGCAGGAGACGTGGGTGAAATAGATCTTGCCGGTGTCCTCGTCCTCGAGTTTTTCCAGGCAGCAACGCGCGCAGCCGTCGCACAGGCTTTCCCATTCGGCGCTGGACATCTCCTCCAACGTCTTGGTTTTCCAAAAGAAACCCTCCTGATCGGAAGGCTGCGGCGAACGGCGCGTCATCAGGCCTCAAGGTGCGAAGCAACGATTCTCGGACCTGATGTAGAGGCAGCGTCCCCGTTGGCGCAAGCACCGCCGTGCTATCCCGCACCATAGTCGCAGCTGGAATGGCCGAGGACGGCGAGCTATCCACGGCAGCGTTAGCCGTACCGGCGAAAAAGTTAGCGGCGCCATTGGTTTATGGCACGCGCTCGGCTAGAAGAAACGGCGCCCAATCCGGACGCAAAAGCGCCACGGGATTGCCGCAACATTCCCGGATGACGTTTGAGAGCGCTCAAGCCGGGCGTTCGAACGCCGCAAAGGTCAAGGGTCCCGGTGCGCCAGCTGTTGCCGACCGACTGGAAACAACGAATCCGGCATGCGCTGCTGGACCTCGACGCGCGCATCGACTCCTCCGTGTTCTCTTCCGGCGCGGCCGCGCGCGAGTTCTATGAGCGCTACTCCGCTTTCATGGATCGCTTCTATGTCGGCCGCTGGAAGCGTTGGATTTTCATCGAGCCGCTATCGGAAGCCGCAACCATCGGCCTCGCCGGTCTGGTGCTGCTGCTTGCGCTCGCGGTGCCGGCGTTTCGTGAAACCGCCGATGACAACTGGCTGAAGAAATCCGATCTCGCCGTTACCTTTCTCGATCGCTACGGCAATCCGATCGGCAGCCGCGGCATCAAGCACAACGATGCGATCCCGCTGGAAGATTTTCCCGACAATCTGATCAAGGCGACGCTCGCAACTGAGGACCGACGCTTCTACGATCACTTCGGCATCGACGTCGCGGGCACCTTTCGCGCGCTCGTGACCAACGCGCAGGCCGGCGGCGTGCGCCAAGGCGGCTCGTCGATCACGCAGCAGCTTGCGAAGAATCTGTTTCTCAGCAACGAGCGCACCATCGAGCGCAAGGTCAACGAGGCCTTCCTCGCCATCTGGCTGGAAACCCGCCTGACCAAGAACGAGATTCTCAAGCTCTATCTCGACCGCGCCTATATGGGCGGCGGCACATTCGGCGTCGACGGCGCCGCTCATTTCTACTTCAACAAATCGGTCCGCGACGTCAATCTCGCGGAGGCTGCCATGCTCGCCGGTCTGTTCAAGGCGCCGACCAAATACGCGCCGCATATCAACCTGCCTGCAGCCCGCGCGCGCGCGAACGTCGTGCTCGACAACATGGTCGAAGCCGGCTTCATGACGGAAGGCCAGGTGTTCGGTGCGCGGCGCAATCCGGCGACTGCCGTCGATCGCCGCGACGAGAACTCGCCGAACTACTATCTCGACTGGGCGTTCGACGAGATGCGAAAGCTGGTCGACACCTTCCCGAAATCCTACACCGAACGCGTCTTCGTCGTGCGCACCGCGATCGACATGAACGTGCAGCACGCCGCCGAGGCGGCGATCGAAAATCAACTGCGCCAGTTCGGCCGCGACTATCACGCGACGCAGGCGGCGACCGTCGTCGCCGATCTCGATGGCGGCGTGCGCGCCATGGTGGGCGGGCGCGACTACGGCGCCAGTCAGTTCAACCGCGCCACCGACGCGATGCGTCAGCCCGGCTCGTCATTCAAGCCGTATGTCTACACGACCGCACTGCTGAACGGCTACAAGCCGAACTCGATCGTGGTCGACGGTCCGGTGTGCATCGGCAACTGGTGTCCGCAAAACTACGGTCACTCCTATTCCGGCTCGGTGACGCTGACCCAGGCGATCACGCGTTCGATCAACGTCGTGCCGGTCAAGCTCTCGATCGCGCTTGGCGGCAAAGGCGGACCGAAGGCCGGCCGCGCCAAGATCGTCGAAGTGGCGCGCAAGTTCGGCATCAAGTCACCGCTGCCCGATACGCCGTCGCTGCCGATCGGCGCGGATGAGGTCAACGTGCTCGAGCATGCCGTCGCCTATGCCACCTTCCCCAACAAGGGCAGGGCGGTGACACCGCACGCTGTGCTGGAGGTCCGTACCGGTGCCGGCGATCTGGTCTGGCGCTGGGATCGCGACGGCCCGCAGCCAACCCAGGCGATTCCGCCATCCGTCGCCGCCGACATGGCGGGCATGATGAGTCACGTCGTCAGCGAAGGCACGGCGCGCCGCGCGGCTCTCGACGGCATTCCGACCGCAGGCAAGACCGGCACCACCAACAATTATCGCGATGCCTGGTTCGTCGGCTACACCGGCAACTTCACCTGCGCGGTGTGGTACGGCAACGACGACTACTCGCCGACCAATCGCATGACCGGCGGCTCGCTGCCGGCGCAGACATGGCACGACATCATGGTAGCCGCGCATCAAGGCGTCGAGATCAAGCCGATTGCCGGTGTCGAGGTGCCCGCGAAACCGGCGGCGGCAAATGCAGCCGCATTGGCGGCGCAAGAGGACGAGGCGAAGATCGGGCCTCCACCGATCCTGACGCGGCGCGGCGCGGACATTCTGGTGCGTATCGAGAAACTGCTCGATGAAGCCGGCAAGACGATCGGCAAGACATCGGGGGCACAGCCCATCAACGCGATCACCACCGGCGCGGCGACGTCCGGCAGCAGCATGGCATCGGCGGCCCCGCTCGCACCACCAGCTCCTCCTCCCCTCCAACCCTCGGCGCGCAAGAAGTGATGCGACGGCGCGACATGACATCAACGACAACGGTCCGGTCGTGCGGCTGATTCTGAGCGCGTTGCTGATCCTCATTATCGCGACGGCCGTCGGTCTCGGTGCAACCTGGACCACGGTGACGCGCGGCACCGACTTCGGAACGCTGACGATCGGAGCGTGGACTGCGCGTCCGCGCATCGGCACCCCGGAAGCAAATCCTTACGCCCGCGCCAGCGTCATCCGCAGCGGGCAATTGCCGCTCGGCACCGGCGACGGCATCGCCTTCATCGCCAATGCTGACGATAACCGGCAGCCGCTCGACGGCCGCTGCGATATCAGCGTCAGCGGCGTGACTCCGCCGGCACGCTTCTGGACATTGACGCTGTATGACAACAAAGGCCATCTCCTCGCCAACGCGCTGCAGCGCTACGGCTTCACCAGCGAAGAGATCGTCCGCAATGCCGACGGCTCTTTCGTGATCCGCCTCGCCGCGCGGGCCCGCTCGGGCAACTGGTTACCAACCGGCGGCATCGAACGCTATCAGCTCATGCTGCGGCTCTACGATACGCCCGTCGGCATCGGCACGCGGACGCAACGCGATGCGCCGATGCCGACGATTACCAGGACGGGCTGCCCATGATCCGGTGGCTTGCAATTCTTCTTGCCGGCTTGCTGCTTGGCGGCCTCGTGCATCTCGTCAGCATCCTCGCACTGCCGCGGATCGCCTCACAGGACGCGTATTCGCGCCTCGAGCGGCTGACGCCGGTGAATGCCGTAAAAGCGCTGCCGTCCGCCGATCCGAACAACGCGCCGATCCCGTTCCTCGACCCCGCATTCGCGACAGCGATCTGCCGCTATGACCTGTCGACCGGTCCGATCAAGCTCACCGTTCCGGTCAGTCAGGCCTATACGTCCGTGTCGTTCTACACCGATAGCGATATCGCCTATTACGCCATCAACGACCGCTCGGCAGGCCGCAAGGTGATCGAACTCGATCTGATGACTGAAGAGCAACACGCCGCATTGCCAGAGGATGAAGAGATCACCGCCGCCGACCGTCTGATCGTGGATTCGCCGACGACAGAAGGCCTGATCGTCCTCAAAGCGCTGGCATCCGATCCCGGGCTCATGGCCCATGCGCAGGCCACGCTCGCGGCCGCGACCTGCAAGGTGCAGACCGAAGCGCCGGCGAAGGCGGATGCGCCGCGCGCGCAGCGTTAGCGCGCCGCATCCGATCGGTATCGATCGATATGGGACTAGCCGCGCGTGCTGAGCACGCGCCCAGGCACCGGCGGCGGTGTGACGGCGACGTTGGATGCCTGCAGGGATAGCCGATTGATCAGGCGGTCGGCGTCGGCGGCCGCGCCATCAGGCGCGTGAATCACCAGTCGCTCCAACGCCCATCGATACGACGAGATCCGCTGCTGCAGACATTGCTGCACCCATTGCACGATCAGCGCGTTTTCTTCCATACGGGCCACCGCATCGTCGCGCTCCGATGGCGACAACTCGGAAATGTATTTCAAGCTCGCGTGCCGCTTGCGGTCGAGACTGAGCACACGATCGGCCGTGGTGAAAAACGCGTCGAACCGGGTCAGATCATCGCGAACATCGTCCATCAACTGCGCATAACGCGAGGCGTGAGACCGGTGCGGCTCGTCGAGCAGCAACTTGCCGTAGGCGGTACGATCAAACACCACCTTTTCCCGCCAGGGTGACGGCAGCGGCTTGTAGTCGCCGACCACCGTCCGCTTCGCAGGGCGCGAATGCGGCGGCTCGATCAAGGGATAAGCCATGTCGCGCAGTTGCCGCTCATTGTCGGTCAGTTGAAATTGCGATGACGGCAGGCCGACGCTTCCCGTCGCCTCGACGCCGATCCAGCGATGCATGTCGTCGGTTCGCACATCGGCGCGTGCGCGGCCGAAATCGCCGCCGCTGCATCCGCCGAGTCCCAGCGCAACGAACAGGCCGAGCAATGCAAGGCCTGCTCCGCGCTCGAGCGACATCATCGAGGTCATGAAGCGCGTCCGGTGATGTCAGGAACGTGCGCGACGGCGACGACGGCGTCCCGGTGCCGTTCCTTCGTCGGGACTGTTTCCGTTAGTCTCATCCACCACGCGTTCGATCCGGACCACCGGAAGGATCAGCACCGCTCCCATCGTTTGGGATTGGGCGCTATCCGCAGCCGGATGCGTGCGGCGCGACGCCGCTTCGACCGGGAATTCGACAACAATGCCCATTTCGCTCTCCTGCCGCCCACCAGAACAGGTTGACGTCAAGTCATTAAGAACAGGCATGGTTAACCGGTCGTTAAAACCCACACGCTAGAGTCGCGCATCAGTTCCCGATCCGCGTACAAGCATGATGACGACACCACCTCCCCTGCTCTCCGGCCTCGACGGCCTGATGACGCTCTCACGGCGCGAGGGTGTCGATATCCGTCCGACCCTGCTGCGGGTGCTGACCGACCTCTATGTGCAGACTCCGTCACACACCGAGGATGAGGAGCGGCAATTCACCGAACTCGCGATGCGTCTGATCGACGAGGTGGATGACGCAACACGCGCCGCGGTCCGTGCCCGGCTCGCCATCTATCCACAAACGCCTGCGGTGATCGCGAATCGGCTCGGAATTCGCGCGGCCGGCGCGGCGGAGCCTCCCGCGCTCGCGCCGCTGATCGCACCCGAGCCAGCTCGCGAAAGCAACGTTCGCACTGCGGACGCCACATCGCGCGCCGAATCCGCGTCGCCGCTATCGATGTTGCCGAACGACGCCGCCGAAGTCAGCGACTTGTTCTTCGCCGCCGATTCCAGCAAACGCGCGGCGATGCTATTCCATCTCGCCGATGCGCCGTTGAAGCCTGCCGCGCGGATTTCGCCATCGCGCGCCTTGCAGGCAAAACAGATCCTCGAGATGGCGGCATTCGCCTCCGATACCGAGAATTTCACGCTTGAGCTCGGCGATGCGCTGCTGCTGTCCGCCCGCATGGCCACCCAGGTCGTCGACGATCCCGGCGGCGAACCGCTCGCCTGCGCGCTCAAGGCTCTTGGCGTCAGCAGCGACACCTTCCAGCGTATCCTGCTGTTCCTGAATCCCGCCGTGGGCAATTCCGTAACCGCGGTCTACCGGCTCTCACGTCTCTATGATCAGTTGAGCGAACGCGCGGCGCTCATTTTGCTGGCGGCGTGGCGCGGGGCGACCACGGCGGCGATCCGCGCCAAGCATCGGTCACTGCTGTATGACGACGAGCGTCCGCGCCTGCGCGCTTCGCAGCCCCAGGCAAGGACCGACGGCCAACGCACCCTGCCGGATACGAGCGCGCATCCGATCAGCCGGCGCAGTGCGGACGAATAAACGCCGCTAGGCTTTTGCGAGATCGAGAAAGTGCCGTCCCGCTTTATCCTCGATCTCGATGATCCAGACGTCCGGATCGAACCGTACTTCCTTGGCGATCCGCTCCTCGACCACCTGCTCCGCGACCGGCTCGGGCGAGATCGGCACGAAAATGCGTTCGACCGGGCGGCTCTCATCGTAAGCAGTCTGCGGCGCCGGCGTGAACAGCCGCGCCCGGCCATCGAGCAATGCCAGCTTGACGAACACTGCGCCGGCATCCTCCGCGCCGCGACGCCGGACTGCGCCGAAGATTCCCTCGGTCTGGCAGCGCCGCAGATAGGCGGCGACCCAAATGGCTGATTTCAATCTCATGAGATCACGATAGAGGGCAGATCGGGCGGAGGCCAGTGGCTGCGCCGTTCCGATACGGGATATTCAAACGGCTCAATCGTTATCTGCGAACAACGCCGTCAGTCGATTGTCTGCCCGGTTACCGCGCTGAGTTCGCGCACCAGACGATCGGATATCTGTCCCGTCACCGGCAGTTTGCGCTCGCGTTCGAACTTCTGAATTGCAGCCTGCGTATCCGGGCCGACATTGCCCGTGGCCTTCAGCTGACCGTAGCCGTATTTGGTCAGGGCACGCTGGATGTTGGCCACCCGCCGCGTCGACGTGATGAGATCGCCCAGCGGATCGGTATGGGCCGCGGCCTGCCTGGCGGCGGGCGCACGCGAAGGCGCTACCGCTTTCGCCGGTCGTGGCGATGGATCGATGCTGCGCGTCTCCGCCGGCCCCGCGTCGATCACTTCCGCGCGATGGATAACGGCATCGCTCGGCCGCGGACGCGGCAGCGGATTCACTGAAGTGAACGCAACGCTTTCAGGCGACGCGAGAGGAACGGCGGCGGCTTTGCCGAACATCGGCGATGGATGGTGGCCGGCCTGCAGGAACAACGCGTTGACGACGATCGCGATCACCGCGGCAAGCGCGAGAGCGGCCGCGAATGTGTCCTTCGGGCTGTGCAGCAGAATCCGCATCACCATCCCGCGTTGCGCCTTGGGCGCACGCTTCTCCACAGCAATGGATTCGCGGCGGCGCCGGCTGGCACCTCCATCGGCCGTCAACGCTTTAGGCACTTTTCTTCACCTGATCTATCGTCACGACATGACGCGATGCTGGCACCAGCTTCGCGACATTGTCCCCCGTCGTTCTGGTTTCCGGCTGCAACGGCAGCGCGATCGTCACCGTTGTGCCTTCATCCAGCTTGCTCTGCAACGAGAACTCGCCACCATGGAGCGCGACGAGGCTCTTCACGATCGACAAACCAAGGCCGGTTCCCTCATATCGGCGTTGATAAGTCTTGCCGGCCTGGAAGAACGGATCGCCGATGCGCTTGAGATCGTCGGCGCCGATCCCGACACCGGTGTCACTCACGCGCAGCAGGAGCCGCGTCGGCTCGAGTTCGGCCGAGACGGTTACCGTGCCGCCGCGCTCCGTGAACTTGATGGCGTTCGACACCAGGTTCAGCACGATCTGCTTGAACGCGCGCGGATCGCCGACGATCTGCGGCAGATCCTGCGGGACGGCCGTGATCAGGTCGATGTCGTTGTCGCGTGCTTTCAGCGCCAGCAGGTTGCAGCAGTTGATCAGCGCCGGATGCGGCTCGAACGGCTCCGGCGCGATTTCGAAGGTGCCGGATTCCATCTTCGACATGTCGAGAATTCCGTTCACCACCGAAAGAAGGTGCTGACCGGAATCATTGATGAGTTGTGCATATTCCTTGCGCCGCGCGGCACCGATCTGCATCGCGTCTTCATGCACGATGATCTCGGAGAAGCCGATGATCGCATTGAGCGGCGTGCGCAGTTCATGGCTCATCGTGGCGAGGAAGCGGCTCTTTGCGGCATCGGCGCGCTCGGCGGCTGCGCGCGCCGTCTCCAGCGCGTATTCCTGCTGCTTGCGATCGGTGATATCGCGCATCACCGCAACCACGCCGCGATTGGACGGCGCGCCAGCGCCCGCGTCAGCATCCAGCGGCCGGCAGCGCATCTCGATCCAGATGTATTCCGAGGCCGCGGATTGCTGCGGTTCGGCCGCAGGCACGTTTCGCCTGATGCGGAATTCGACCTCGGACGCTTCGCCTGCACGCGCGGCATCCGAGAGCGCAGTCAGGTACGCCGGCCGGTCGGCGACATGAACGCGATCGAACAGGCCATGTTCGATCAGGTGGGACGCCGGCACGCCAAGCAGACGCTCGGCGGCAGGGGAGATGAATTCGACCGCGCCGTCGCGACGGTGCCGGGAAATCACGTCGCTCATGTGCTGCGCCAGCAACCGATAGCGATCTTCCTCGACATTGAGCAGCGAGACGCTGGTCTGCGCCAGCGATTGCGCGCCGAAGGCGAGTCCGGTCGCATACAGCGCCGCCGATCCGATGCCGAGACCGAGGAACAACGGACGCCCGCCGAAATCCGTAACCGTCGCAGGCAGAATGTCGAAATGCGTCATGCCGGTCAGCACCGCGATCGACGCCAAGGCTAGGATCGCGGCGAAACCGACCACGCGCCGCGACGCTGAGAGCGCGGCCTCCAGCGGCACTGCTATCAGCCACACGGCGGCAAACGATGCGATGCCGCCCGTCGTGATCGCGACCATCATCACGAGACTGACGAGCGCCACCGAGGATAGCACGTGCGCGGTTTCGAAGCGGCCCGTGCGGGAGAGGAAATAGGACACCAGAATGGGGGCAACGAGCCACGCGACTCCGACCACCTCCACGAGATCAGGCGCTCCCCGGAAGGCGAGATAAACGGGAAAAGCGGCAAACGCGACGAAACTTCCCAGCAGCCGCGGCGCCATGAAGGCGCGATGCCGGGCGCTGGCCAGTACATTGTGGCGCGCCGACGGATGCAGCAGTTCGTCAAGGCGGCCTTTAATGATACTCGATGCTGTCACAATCTCGCGTTTCGGCTTACCGGTCTTGGCAGACGCACCGCCACGCCCCCTTTATCGTTGCGCCACCGTGTCAGACTGAACTTAAGCGAACGCTAAGGGCGGGCACCTCGCGCGTCCTCACAGCGCAAAGACGCGGTTTTACGAGGTTTTTCGTTTCTCATTCGGCGCGAATGGTGAACGAGCGGTTTCCAAGTGCGGCCGCTTATGGTTTCAAAAAAGTAGACGCTGAAATCATGCGCTGCCGATGTCCCTTCTTTTTGGGACAACCGAAAATTTACGGCGAATCCGATCGCTCAAATTTTCTGCAAATTTTCCGACAACTGCGCCGACCGAAGGAACGGGGGATTCAGCCGCGACTGGTATGAAAACGACAGATTGCGAGATTCAATCGCAACGGGGTGAACGAGACGACGGGGACGCGAGATGTTTTTCCTGCTTCGCATGGCGTTCTGGCTCGGGCTTGTGCTCGTGCTGCTGCCGAGAGACGCTACGCCGGAAGCCAACAAGCTGCCGCAGATCAGCACGTCCGAGGCCATATCGGCCGCCACTGCCGCGGTGTCCGACATGACGCAGTTCTGCACACGGCAGCCGGCCGCCTGCGAGGTGGGCGGCCAGGCGGCGACCGTGATCGGCCATCGTGCGCAGGACGGCGCCCGCAAGCTCTACCGGATCATCACCGATCGGCACGGCTCGGATCAGACCGGCTCGATCGGCAGCGCGACCGGCAGCCCGAGCTTCGCCTCGGCCAATACGCTGACAGCCGAGGACCTGCGTGCGGATTGGCGTCTGCGGAACGCGACCGAGACCAACTAACGCCGATTTATCTTTGTTTTGAGCGAATATCGCTTTTCGGCTGCCGCATCCCTATGTATTGGCATAGGCGGTAATGTGAGCAGCCATGACGATTGAAGAAATTCGGGACAACTTCGAGCTGATGGACGAGTGGGATGACCGCTATCGGTATGTCATCGAACTTGGCCGCACCCTCGAGCCCTTGTCCGAGGCGGAACATTCCCCGGAGAACAAGGTCAATGGCTGCGTCAGCCAGGTCTGGCTGTCGCGTCGGATCGAGCGCGATACCGACGGTCAGGTGAAGCTGCGTTATCGCGGCGACAGCGACGCGCATATCGTGCGCGGATTGATTGCCATTCTGCTGACCCTTTATGGCAATCACACCCCTCAACAAATCCTGTCGACGGACGCCCTCGCGGTATTCGACGAACTGGGCTTCCGCGATCACCTGACGCCACAGCGATCAAACGGCTTGCGCGCGATGGTCGAACGTATCCGCAACGATGCGCGGGAAAATCTCGCCGCCGCCTCCTGAGCCGCCTCAGCCGCTGCTGAATGCGGCATCGTCGGCGAGCCAGGTCCGCACATGCGCGCTGTGATGGCTCTGCCCCGCGGTCTCCAGTCCGTAGTGACGCGCCAGCCGGCTGAGCGCCAGCTGCAGCACCACCTTGCCTGACCGGGGCGGCCAACCACGGTCGTGCTCAAGGTCTTCCAGGCCGCACAGGAAACAGCAGACATCCATCAGGACGCCGGCGAGTTCGGGGCCGCAGGCATCGAGCGCCGCGCGCATGCGCTGGCGCGCCGCGACAATGAGGTCTGTCATTTCACCTGCTCCCTGACCGGAACCACCGCCGGCCGGCGCATCCCACCGCGAGGTCATACGCGGCGTCAGTTGCGCGCGGGTAAAGTCGGCGCGCAACTTCTCCCCGGCAACGAATTGCGCGGGCTCGATCAACGCGCGGCCATCGCGTCCCTTGCGTCGGGCCAGCCACGCCAGCGGACTTTCGCTGTCGTTCATCAGGACACGGCGCAATCCATCCTCCGTCATGAGGTCATGCGTCGCGAGTGACAGGTGCTGGGCGCGAAAGGAGTCGATCTCGGGAGTTGCCGCCTGCCCAGAGTTGCTGCGCGAGACCCGCCTCCGATTGCGTGTCGCCTCAGCCATCACGATCGCTCCGCCTCTGCGAGGATCTGCGGGCGGGATCGACGCTCTCGCGTCATCTCCCTTCTCCCGGAGAGCTGTTCACAGGCGCGCTCGAGGGCCGCCAGCCGGTGATCGAAACGGCGATCGTCCCGGCAATCCTCGATGACACGGCAGGCATGTGCCACGGTGGTGCGATCGCGACCGAACATCCGTCCGACCGCTGCAAAATTCAACGCGAAGCCGACATGAGCGAGGTACATGGCGACTTGACGCGCGAAGGCGATCTCGGGGGCTCCGCGGGTTGGCGCCAGCAGCGCAGCGGGATCGAGGCCGAACTCACCCGCTACCCGGCCGGTTACGGCGTGGACGATGCAGTCAGGAGACGGATCGGTTTTGATGCGCCGGGATGTCAGTGGATCAGACGAAATTTGCCGTTTCATAGAACCTTCCTTAGGATTATTTTCTTATATCCTAGAGGAAAATCCTAGACCGGGGATAGCGATCCGCAAAAAAATTCCAGATTGGGCGGCGGCGCTATTTGCGCCGACGCTGTTGCTGACCCAAACCCATTTTCTTGGCGAGTTGCGAGCGCGCTACCGCATAGTTGGGCGCTACCATCGGGTAGTCCGGAGGCAAACCCCATTTGTCCCGATATTGCTCAGGCGTCATGTTGTACTGAGTTCGCAAATGGCGCTTCAGCGATTTGAACCGCTTACCGTCTTCAAGGCAGACCAGATACTCCGCTGTCACCGACTTCTTGATCGAGACGGCCGGCTTCGTCGGCTCCAGCGGAGCCTCCGTCCGCCCTGCGGCGACGCGTACCAGGGCCGCGTGAACCTGACTGATCAATGCCGGAATATCGGCCGCCGGAGTGGGATTATTGCTGACGTAAGCGGAAACGATGTTTGCAGTCAGATCGATGAAGCTCTTGCCCGGCGGTTCAACCATGGATGTTTTCTTTCCTCTTAGAGCCGGCCACGCTGGACAACGGATTGCGGCATCAGGCGGTACGATCCAGATGGGCGCGCAACTGCTCGATCGACGCGAACCGCATCATGCCTTCCGGCATCTGGGCCTCGATCGAACCATCCGAGTAAAGCGAATAGGCCATGCCGTCGACCACGCCGGATTTCACGACCGTCGCCGCCGGCGCAGGAGGGGTTGGCGGTGTGCGCGGCTCGCGGCGCGCGGTCACATCCCCACCGCGCGAGGCGCGTTCATTCCGCGGCCAGGTGCCGCTGAAGCTGGGATGCGGCTCGGCGGCTGCCTTCGGCGAAGCGTCAGGTCCCGGTCGCGCCGCTGAGCCGGTCCCGGCCAAAGCCTCGCTCCGGCGCGAGGACGAAAAGAGCAGATTGCGCCGTTTCGCGGGCGGCACCGGCGCAGCGACAACGTCCGGCCCTGCCTCACCGGGGCCAGGTCTGTCGGCGGATTCGACAACGGGCCTCGGCGTTGTCGTCTCATCCTCACGCCGCGCGACAGCCGTCGGCTGGGCATCCCCCGGACCGGGAGCGATGCGCCGGGTGCCCAACCGGTCACTGTCACCACCGCTACGTCCGGCAAGCGAGCCAGCCGGCAGCAACGGTCCATCCATGTCGTCGCGCGAACGGGGTTCGAAGGCGGCATCCTGCAGATGGCGCCGGATCGCTTTGAGTTCGCGAACAACGAGACCCAGACCGATCAGCAGCAGGCCGCTGCACAGGCCCACAGCGCCGGCGAGAATCATGGTGTTGCCGAAGCTGAATTCCTTGACTGGAATTCCCACCCAGATCGCCGCTGCGCCTGCCAGAAGAGCGGCGATACCGGCAATCATCAGCAATGGCATGTCGAGCTCCACCCCCACTGCGCCCCAAAAGGTATGCGCACATCCAAACCTACGATAGCTGCTTCCAAGGCGAGCCGCCAACGGCAATTGCGCGGGTTCCCACCTTCAATCGATGCGCAGCCGCCGATACCCTTCGGAAACATGGCTGCCGCACCTGTTGCACGGCTTGCCGGGTCCCGGACGCACGACTACGCTTCGAGAACACAACAATAAGCGCGACGGAGATGATAACATGTCACCAGCGGAAGCCCGACTGAAGGACGTTCCCGCAACGATGAGCGAAGCCGAATGGAGTCAGCGGGTCAATCTGGCTGCCGCCTATCGTCTCGTCGCCTATTATGGCTGGGACGATCTCGTCGATACGCATATTTCGGCGCGCGTGCCCGGGCCGGAGCACCATTTCCTGATCAATCCTTACGGACTGATGTTCGATGAAATCACCGCGTCGAGCCTGGTGAAAGTCGATCTCGACGGCAATCAGCTCACCGAAAGCGAGTACAGCATCAATCCGGCCGGCTTTACCATCCACTCCGCGATTCACGAGGTGCGTGAGGACGCCGGCTGCGTGCTGCATCTCCACACGCCGGATGGCACCGCTGTCGCCAGCTGCGTGGAAGGACTGCTGCCGCTGAACCAGACCGCCCAGCTCGTCACCCACGACCTTGCCTATCATGATTACGAAGGCATCGCGCTTGATCATGACGAACGGCCGCGACTGCAGCGCGATCTTGGGGACAAGAACCATATGCTGCTGCGTAATCACGGCACCCTGACGGTCGGCCGCTCCGTTGCGTCCGCATTCGAGCGCATGTTCCATCTGGAACGCGCCTGCACCATGCAGGTGCGGACGCGAATGCTCGGCCCGACCGCCTATCCGGTCGATCCCGCCGTGGTCGAAAAGAACGCTCGCCTGCTGCAGAACCGCGACCGTGCCGAACTGCGGGCCACCACGCTGGTGTGGCCACCGCTGCTGCGCAAGCTGGATCGGCTCGACCCCAGTTACAAAACCTGACGCCTGGTGTAGACTGGCGCTCGCAAACCTCTACACGCTTTCAAACGCCGCCCAATCCCGGGTGGCGTTTTAACGCCGGGCCCTCCCTGACCGAAGCGTGATCTGCCGCCGCAAAAATCAGAGTTGTCACCCTCCCAAGCCGATCATGCTCTTGCGCCGGGGCTCACGCTTTCGGCGCCTCCGCCAGCGCGGCGATGATGCGCGCCCAGGAGCGAATTCCCTTCTGGAAGCTTTTGAGGTCGTACTTCTCGTTCGGCGAATGAATGTTGTCGTCGTCAAGACCAAATCCGACCAGAACGCTGTCCAGACCCAGCACGCGCTTGAAATCGCCGACCACCGGGATCGAGCCGCCCGAGCCGATCAGTTGCGCCTCGCGACCCCACTCCTCGGTCAGGGCGCGCTTCGCGGCAGCAAGCGGCTTCATGTTCCAGTCGAGCGATACCGCCGGCGCGCCCGAATGGTCGATGAAGTCGGCACGGCAGTCCTTCGGCACGCGCGCCCTGACGAAATCGCGGAACGCGGCGCGAATCCTGTCGGGGTCCTGACCGCCAACCAGCCGGAACGAAATCTTGGCAGTGGCGTGCGACGGGATCACCGTCTTCGAACCTTCGGCCGTGTAGCCGCCGAAGATGCCATTGATGTCGCATGTCGGCCGCGAGAACACCTGCTCGATCAGCAGGCGGTCCTTTTCGCCCGCGGGAATCGATAGCCCGATCGGTTTCAGGAAGTTCTCCGGCGTGAAATCGAGCGCCCTCCACTGCGCCAGAATATCCGGCGGCAAGTCTTTCACGCCATCATAGAAGCCGGGAACGGTGACCCGGCCGTTGTCGTCATGCAGCTCGCCGAGAATCCGCGTCAGCACCCGGATCGGATTCTGCGCAGCTCCGCCAAACAGGCCGGAATGCAGGTCGCGATTGGCCGCGGTGATCCGCACCTCGTCATAGACGAGGCCGCGCAGCGCCGTGGTGATGGCCGGCGTGTTGCGATCCCACATGCTGGTGTCGCACACCAGCGCGAAGTCCGCCTTGAGATCCTCTCGGTTGTTTTCCAGAAAACTCACGAGATGCTTCGAGCCGACTTCCTCCTCGCCCTCGATGAGGAATGTCACATCGAGCGGCAGCGCGCCGGTGACCTTAACCCAGGCACGGCAGGCCTCGACAAATGTCATGAGCTGACCTTTGTCGTCCTGCGCGCCGCGCGCGACGATGATCTTTCGCCCGTCCGCATGGTCGGTGACCACCGGCTCGAACGGCGGCGAGTGCCACAGCTCGATCGGATCGACCGGCTGCACGTCATAGTGTCCATAGAACAGCACGTGCGGCCGCGCGCCGTCTGTTTTGCCACCAGACTTGGCGACGATGGCCGGGTGTCCGCCGGTCGGCCGCACCTCGGCCTTGAAGCCGAGCGAGGCGATATCGGCCGAGAGATACTCGGCCGCCGTCTTGCAATCGCCGGCAAAGGCGGGGTCCGCCGAGATCGACTTGATGCGCAGCAGCTTGAACAGCCGCTCGAGGCTGTGATCGAAATCCGCATCGATATGATCGAGTACCGCAGCTAGATTTGTCGTCGACATCACTTTGATCCTTCAAGGCCGGGGCCGCAAAATTCGAAAATCGCAGCAGGACACGGCCGCGGGAGATCGCTGCACGATGGAAAACTATCGCCGCAGCAGACTGCCGAGCGCGCCGCGCACGATGGAGCGCCCGATCGAACTGCCGACCGAGCCGCCGACCGACTTGCCGAGATCGGCAACGATCCCGCCGACCACCTTGTTGGTGACGCTGCGGGTGACATCGCGGGCTATCACCTGTCCGGTGGTCAGCTTGCCGCGCGGTGTGTTGGTGCCGAAAATGGTGCCGATGATCGATCCGATCTGACCGAAAACGCCGCCTCCGGCTCCGCTGGCCGGCGCCGCGGCATCGGCGACGCGCTTCTGCAACACCTCATAGGCCGATTCCGAGTCGATGGCGGTGTCGTATTTACCCTTCACCGGGCTGTTCGCCAGAATCGCTTTGCGCTCCTCCGGCGTCACCGGCCCGATGCGCGCCGAGGGCGGCCGGATCATGACTCGCTCGACGATTGAGGGCGTGCCTTTCTGTTCCAGGAAGGACACCAGGGCCTCGCCGGTGCCGAGTTCGGTGATGACCTGCGCGGTGTTCAGCTTTGGATTGGGGCGGAACGTCTGTGCCGCCGCCGCAACCGATTTTTGATCGCGCGGCGTGAAGGCGCGCAGGGCATGCTGGACGCGGTTGCCGAGTTGCGCCAGCACCTTGTCCGGAACGTCGATCGGATTCTGGGTGACGAAATAAACGCCGACCCCCTTCGAGCGGATCAGCCGCACCACCTGCTCGATCTTTTCCATCAACGCTTTCGGCGCATCGTTGAACAGGAGATGCGCCTCGTCGAAAAAGAAAACCAGCTTCGGTTTTGGCGGATCACCGACTTCCGGGAGCTGCTCGAACAGCTCCGACAACATCCAGAGCAGAAACGTCGCGTAAAGCCGCGGGTTCTGCATCAGCTTGTCCGCTACGAGGATGTTGACCATCCCGCGGCCATCGCGATCCGTCCGCATGAAATCCTTCAGGTCCAGTGCCGGCTCACCGAAGAACTTCTCACCTCCCTGCGTCTCCAGCACCAACAGCTGGCGCAGGATGCTGCCGACCGACTGCTTCGAGACGTTGCCGTACTGGGTGGTCAGTTGCGCCGCATTCTCTCCAACGAAGCTCAGAATCGCCCGCAGATCCTTCATGTCGAGCAGCAACAGCCCCTGGTCGTCCGCGACGCGGAAGGCGATGTTCAGAACGCCTTCCTGCACGTCGTTGAGATCCATCATGCGCGACAGCAGCAGCGGCCCCATCTCCGATACCGTGGCGCGAACCGGATGTCCCTGTTCGCCGAACACATCCCAAAACACCGTCGAGAACTGATCCGGCTGAAAGTCCAGCCCCATGTCCTTGGCGCGCTTCAGGATGAAGTCCTTCGGCGCACCGGCTTCCGCGATGCCGGACAGATCACCCTTGATATCGGCGGCGAATACGGGAACTCCCGCCCGTGCGAAGCCTTCCGCCATCACCTGCAAGGAAACGGTTTTTCCGGTTCCTGTTGCCCCGGTGACGAGACCGTGCCGGTTGGCGAGGCCTAACGACAACCAAGCCAGCTGCTCGCCTCTGCCGATGAAGATTGCATCGTCGGTATCGGTTGTCGTCTCAGTCGTCGCCATCGCTTGGCCTCTTCGTGCGCTCGGGTGGAGTGGCTGAACGCGGCTATATTAGTGCATCTCGCGTACCGATTGAACCGGGCAATCGGTCTCGCAACGGGCGTCCCCGCGCCGGCCAAGGTTTTCGAGAACACAAATGCATCCCTTCGGAAGCACAAATGCATCATATTGCCTTGCGATCTGAAAATTATTCTCGCTGATGGGATTTTCGTCTTGCATGAGCATTTGCTCTTGCATTACTGCAACACTCCTTGCGCGATCGTTACGCAATGACCGCGGATGCGCCAGCACCGCTTGTGTTTCCTATCGCAAAAGCCCAGAATGATCCGATCAACAACGTGCCGATAATCAACCGGCTGGGGCAGGCGTATGAGTCAAGACTGTTTGAGCGTTGCAGCGCGGGACTGCTGCGACCGCCAGGCGAATGGCAAATTGCAAAGCCGCCTCGGCTTGGCCGTAACGAAACGTAACAGCCCCTTGCGCCTGATCGCTCTGCAAGAAGCGTCGCGTATCGCTCCTCCAACATCTGCCGGAACCGCTGCAAAATCGCGTTTCGGCGATGAACTTTTCCGACGCTATCACGACAGAGTTGAAGCCGGCTGCATGGGCGCGATCGGCGCAGGGACTCTCGTTGCAGCCACTTCGGCCTTCACATCGTTCGCATAAGCACCTTGATATCTATCGTCGAGTACCATGACATATCCTATCTCCAAGATCGATGGCATGACGGCCTTTGCCGCGTCGAAGCTCAAATCGGCAGGCATTCGCACCACCGAAGGCTTATTGGAGGCAGCGCGCACGGCCAAGGGTCGCAAGGCCCTCGCGGCCAAAACCAACTTCACCGAACAACAACTGCTGGAATGGGCGAACATCGCCGATTGCATGCGCATCCCGGGTATGGGCAAGGCCAAAGCCGAACTGCTGCGCGCCGCCGGGGTCACGACGGTCCGTGAATTTACGCATCGCAATCCAGCGCGCCTGGCTCAGGCCATGAAGGAAGCCAACAGCAAGCGCAAACTGGTGCAGGTCCTCCCCTCCGAGAAGTCGATCGGGCAGTTGATCGAGCGCGCCCGCAAACTGCCTCTGAAGATCAGCTACTGACGCCGGGACGACCTCGCTCCGGTCCTGCCGATCTCGAAAATCCGACATATTGAATATTGACTCGGAAGCGTGAACCGCGCAAAGCGGGCGCATGACTTCCAGGGCCTCCAGAGCAGCGCCATTGACCGGCCACCGGCTTTTGCGGACGCTGCTCTCTCGCCCTTATCCGGCGGTCATGGGCGTTCTCAATATAACGCCGGATTCCTTTTCAGATGCCGGGCTTTTCCTCGAACCGCAGCAGGCCTTCACGCAGGCGCGGCGCATGATTTCGGATGGCGCCGACATTATCGACATCGGGGCGGAGTCCACCCGGCCTTACGGCGCGACAGCCATTTCAGCTGACGAAGAGATGCGGCGGCTGAAACCGGTATTGCCGGAGATCATCGCGCTGGATGTGCCCGTCTCCATTGACAGCATGAAGGCGGACGTAACCGATTGGGCGCTGCGGATGGGCGCGACGATCGCCAATGACGTCTGGGGCCTGCAGCGCGACCCGGATATGGCCCGCGTGGTGGCCGCGCATCAGGCGCCGGTGGTGGTCATGCATAATCGCGACCGCGCTGACGCCAACATCGATATCATGCAGGATATCGTCGCATTCTTCACCCGCTCGCTGGCGATCGCCGAACGCGCCGGAATCGCCAGGGAGAACATCATCCTCGATCCCGGCATCGGTTTCGGCAAGACGCACGACCAGAGCATGACGGTGCTGGCGCGTCAGCACGAACTGGCGGTGTTCGGCTTGCCGCTGCTGGTGGGCGCATCGCGCAAGCGCTTTATCGACACCATCACGCCGTCGAAGCCGCAGGAGCGGCTGGGCGGCTCCATCGCCGCGCATTTGCTGGCGGTGGAAGGCGGCGCCCGCATCGTCCGCGCCCACGATGTCGCGGAGACCGTACAGGCATTGCGCGTGACTGCAGCCATCAAGGACAAACGATGAGCGACACCATCTTCATCCGCGGTCTGGTGATGCACGCGCGGCACGGCGTGATGGCCCACGAAACCGAAGTCGGGCAACGCTTCGTCGTCGATCTTGACTTGACGGCGGACCTCTCCGAGTCGTCGCGCACGGATCGGCTCGTCGACACCGTCTCCTATTCCGATGTGGTGGCCTGCGCCAGCGCGGCCTTCAAGGACACTAACTACAAGCTGCTGGAGCGGGCCGCCGGCGCCGTCGCCGAAGCCATTCTCGCCGCCTTTCCCCGCATCACCGCGGTGAAAGTCACGGTCCACAAGCCGCACGCCCCCATCGCCGCGATTTTCGACGACGTCGGCGTCGTGCTCACGCGCACCAGGTAGCATCGATGGGCAGAGCCTTGATCGCGCTTGGCGGCAATGTCGGCGACGTGCGCGGCACGTTCGGCAAGGCCATCGCTCACATCTGCGGTATGGCGCAGGCGACGCTGCTGGCAAGATCCTTCGATTACCGGACGCCGCCATGGGGCGGACAAGCGCAAGCGCCGTTCGTCAATGCATGCATCGAGATCGAGACCAGCCTCGATCCGCACGCGCTGCTCTTCACGCTTCAGAAGATCGAGAAGCGCTTCGGCCGCGATCGGGCCAAGGAGCTGCGCTGGGGTCCGCGCACGCTCGACCTCGACCTCCTGGCCTATGACGAGGCCGTCATCAATCAGCCGGACCTGACGCTGCCGCATCCGCGCATGTTCGAGCGTGCATTCGTGCTGGTGCCGCTCGCGGAGATCGCGCCCGACCGCATCATTGCGGGCCGTTCCGTTGCTGCCGCGCTGTCACAGGTACCCACCGAAGGGATCGAGCGCCTGCCCGACCTCGGCTGAGCAGATTTCCGCAACCGGTTGTGCCGATTTGCGGCCTCGGGATTCTTGCGGCAATCCTGTGGCAGGTTGCGGCAGGTCATCCGGCATGGCACTTTCCGGATCGAAACAGGACAATATGCCTTGAGGGAGCACCCTGCCGAATGTCTGCGACCACCGAGGATCTGAAACTGGCGGCTGATTTCGCGCCGGCGAACTACGACAACTGGCGGCAACTGGTCGATGGCGTCCTCAAGGGCGCGCCGTTCGAGAAGTTGGTCAGCAAAACCGCCGACGGTCTGCGGATCGAGCCGATCTACCCCCGTGCGCAGGGACGCGCGCCGGTGGTCGGCCGCGCCTTGGCGGCGCCGTGGCAGGTGATGCAGCGGATCGATCTCGCCGATCCGGCCAACGCCAACAAGCAGGCGCTGGAAGATCTCGCCAATGGCGCCAGCGGACTGACGCTGGTGTTCGCCGGCAGCAATGCCGCGCATGGGTTCGGCCTGCCGCCGACCAGGGAAGCGCTGACGCGCGCGCTCGAGGGCGTCTATCTCGATGCCGACATCGCGCTCGAACTGGAGATCAGCCCAGATGGCCGCGACATCGGCGACCATCTCGCCGCGCTGTTAGAGGCGCGCAAGATCGCAACGAGTGCTGTCGATGTGCGGTTCGGCTTCGATCCGATCGGCGGCGCGGCGGTACGCGGCGGCTTCGCCGGCGACTGGACGTCGATGGCTCCGCGCTTCGGAGCGAAGATCGCAAAGCTGAAAGCGCTCGGCTTCCGTGGTCCTTTCGCCGCCGCCGATGGGCGGGTGATCCACGATGCCGGCGGTTCGGAGGCGCAGGAGTTGGCCTTCGTGCTGGCGACTGGTGTCGCATACCTGCGCGCGCTGGAAGCCGCCGGGCTGTCACTGGAAGATGCACGCGATGCGATTCAGGCGCGGCTTGCGGCGGACGCCGACCAATTCCTCACCATGGCGAAATTCCGTGCGCTGCGGCTGTTGTGGGCCCGCGTCGAACAGGCGTGCGGCCTTGCGCCGAAGCCGTTGTTCGTGACCGCCGAAACCGCGTGGCGGATGCTGACGCGGCGCGACAGCGACGTGAACATGTTGCGCGCCACCATCGCCACCTTCTCCGCCGGGCTCGGCGGTGCCAACGCGATCACGGTGCTGCCGCACTCGCTGGCGGTGGGATTGCCGGACGCCTTCGCGCGCCGCATCGCGCGCAATACGCAGTTGATCCTGCTTGAAGAGTCCAACCTCGCCAAGGTCGCCGATCCGGCGGCGGGCGCAGGCGGCATCGAGACGCTGACGCAGCAACTGTGCGGCAGCGCATGGACGCTGTTCCAGGAGATCGAGAAGGCCGGCGGCGCATTCGCGGCGCTGCAAGCGGGCCTGATCCAGAGCAAGATCGCTTCGGTGCGCGCCGCACGCGACGCCGATATCGCCAGGCGCAAGAACGTCGTCACCGGGGTGAGTGAATTTCCGAACCTCAACGAAGCGACGCCCGACGTGCTGGCGCCTGCCCCCGCACCGATACAACACGCGAAGGAAGCCATCGCCTTCGAGGCGCTCGCACCGATCCGTCTCGCGGAGTCGTTCGAGGCGTTGCGCGACCGCTCCGATATTTTTCAGAAGAAGACCGGCAAGCGGCCGCAGGTCTTCCTTGCCAATCTCGGCAAGCCGTCGGATTTCACCGCGCGCGCGACTTTTGCCAAGAGCCTGTTCGAAGCCGGCGGCATCGCGGCGCTGGACAGCGAGGGCACCACCGATCCGGCCGCCCTGGCGAGCGCCTTCAAGGCCTCGGGCGCGCGGCTGGCCTGCATCTGCTCATCGGATGCGGTCTATGCCGAGCACGCCGCCATGGCCGCCAAGGCTCTTCAAGAGGCCGGCGCAAAGCATATCTATCTGGCAGGACGCCCCGGCGACAAGGAAACCGAGTTCCGCGCCGCGGGTGTCGGCGACTTCGTCTTTGCCGGCGGTAACGCGCTGGCGATGCTGAACGCGGCTTATGACCGGATAGCTTGAGCGATGTCGGGAACAGCGCACCCCGTTCTGACCGGTGGCTGCCAATGCGGCGCGATCCGCTTTGCGGTCTCCGCACGCCCGGTCCGGGTCGGGATCTGCCATTGCAGGATGTGCCAGAAGGCGACCGGCGCGCCATTCGCTTCGCTGGCGGATATTCCCGAGGAGCACTTCAGCTGGACCCGTGGCCAGCCGGCGACGTTTCAATCCTCGTCGATTGCCATGCGCGATTTCTGCTCGGCCTGCGGCACACCCCTCGCCTATCGCATGATCGACCGACCCAGGATCGAGATCATGACCGGCGCCTTCGACCGCCCGCAGGAGGTGATCCCGAACAAGCAGTTTGGAACGGAGTCCCGGCTCGATTGGGTGATGTCCATCGCCGATCTTCCGGGCACGACCACATCGGACAATTTCGGAGCGGACAAGACGGCCAAAATCGTCAGCTTCCAGCATCCGGACCACGACTGAGATGCGTTGTAAGATGCCCTGTCAAGGCCTAGGCCAGTGCGACCTCACGGCCCGTTATGCTAGAGTGGTAAGATCATGAGCCGCATACCGAACTTCGCCGATATCGCTTTCGCCGCCACCAGTGTGCCCAGCCCCGGCGGCGAGACCGCGCCGTGGATGACGCCGGAGGAAATTCCGGTCAAAGCCAGCTACGGCGAGGGCGACCTCAAAGGCATCGACTTCCTCGACACCTGGCCCGGCATCGCGCCGTTCCTGCGCGGCCCCTACCCGACCATGTACGTCAACCAGCCGTGGACGGTGCGGCAATACGCCGGCTTCTCGACAGCGGAAGACTCCAACGCCTTCTACCGCCGCAACCTCGCGGCCGGACAAAAGGGCCTGTCGGTGGCGTTCGACCTCGCCACCCATCGCGGCTACGACTCAGATCATCCGCGCGTGTCCGGCGACGTCGGCATGGCCGGCGTGGCGATCGACTCCATCTACGACATGCGCACGCTGTTCGCCGGCATCCCGCTCGACAAGATGAGCGTGTCGATGACCATGAACGGCGCGGTACTGCCGATCCTCGCGCTGTTCGTTGTCGCCGCCGAAGAGCAAGGCGTGCCGCCGGAGAAACTGTCGGGCACCATTCAGAATGACATTCTGAAAGAGTTCATGGTGCGCAACACCTATATCTATCCGCCGGCGCCCTCGATGCGGATCATCTCCGACATCTTCGCCTACACCTCGCAGCGGATGCCGAAGTTCAATTCGATCTCGATTTCCGGCTATCACATGCAGGAAGCCGGCGCGACGCAGGACCTCGAACTGGCCTATACGCTGGCGGATGGCGTCGAATATCTGCGCGCCGGCATCAAGGCCGGGCTCGATGTGGACCGCTTCGCGCCGCGGCTGTCGTTCTTCTGGGCGATCGGCATGAACTTCTTCATGGAAGTCGCCAAGATGCGCGCGGCGCGGCTGTTGTGGGCCAAGCTGCTGACGCAGTTCAATCCGCAGAATCCGAAATCACTGTCGCTGCGCACCCATTGCCAGACCTCCGGCTGGTCGCTGACCGCGCAGGACGTGTTCAACAACGTGATGCGCACCGCGATCGAGGCGATGGCGGCGACGCAGGGCCACACGCAGTCGCTGCACACCAACGCGCTCGATGAAGCCCTGGCGCTGCCGACCGACTTCTCCGCGCGCATCGCCCGCAATACGCAACTGTTCCTGCAACAGGAAAGCGGCACCACCCGCATTATCGATCCGTGGGGCGGCTCCTACTATGTCGAACGGCTGACGCACGATCTTGCCGTGAAGGCGTGGGGCCACATTCAGGAAGTGGAAGAACTCGGCGGTATGGCCAAGGCCATCGAGGCCGGCGTGCCGAAGCTGCGCATCGAGGAAGCTTCCGCCAAGACGCAGGCGCGGATCGACTCCGGCTATCAATCGGTGATCGGCGTCAACAAGTTCAAGCCGACCAACGAGGCCGCCATCGACGTGCTCAAGGTGGACAATACCACGGTGCGCCGGCTGCAGATCGACAAGCTGAAGCGGCTGCGCGGCGAGCGCAAGGAAGCCGACGTTGCCGCGACGCTGGCGGCGCTCACCAAGAGCGCCGAGACCGGCGAAGGCAATCTGCTGGCGCTGGCCATCGACGCCGCGCGCGCGAAGGCCACCGTCGGGGAAATTTCCGATGCCATGGAGAAGGTGTTCGGCCGCCATCGCGCCGAAATTCGCTCCATCACCGGCGTCTACAAGCGGGAGGTCTCCGCCATGTCGAACCGCGTCGAGAAGGTACAGGCGCTGATCGACGCGTTTGAAGATGCCGAAGGCCGCCGCCCGCGCATCCTCGTCGCCAAGATCGGCCAGGACGGCCACGATCGCGGCCAGAAGGTGATCGCGTCCGCCTTCGCCGACATTGGTTTCGACGTCGATATCGGGCCGCTGTTCGCCACCGCCGACGAGGCGGCGCGGCAGGCGGTGGAAAACGACGTACACATTCTCGGCGTGTCCTCGCTCGCCGCCGCGCATCTCACCGCCGTGCCGGAACTGAAAGCCGCGCTGAAGAAGCAAGGGCGCGACGACATCATGATTATCGTCGGCGGTGTGGTGCCGCCGCAGGATTACGATGCGCTTTACGAAGCCGGCGCCGAAGCCATCTTCCCGCCCGGTACCGTGATCGCCGACGCCGCCGAAGAACTGATCCACAAGCTCAACGCGCGGCTGGGGCATAGCGAGGCGGCGGAGTAACGCTCGCAAAAATCTGAACAAGCGGCCACCTATGACGCGTGACGAAATCATCGCAACGATCCGGACCAACGCCAAAGCTATTCAAGCTGAAGGCGTGAGAAAGCTATGGCTTTTCGGATCGCGCGCGCGTGGCGACCATCGCGAGGATAGCGACATCGACGTGCTTGTCGATATCGCGCCAGACGTGGCCTTTTCGCTCCATAATCTCGTCGGTGTGCAGCACATCATCGAAGACGCAACCGGACTGCCAACACAAGCGACAATGAAAGACTCATTGAAGCCGAGGGTCGCGGAGCGCATCAGCGATGATTTGCTCGAGGTGTTTTGATGTCACCGACGACCGAGGATCGCTACCGGGATATCATCGAAGCGATCGAAAGCATCGAATCTCTCTGGCGCGACAAGACACTTGCCGATTTCAGAACCGAGGTAATTCACCGCATGGCGACGGAACGCATGCTTGAAATCGTATGCGAAGCCACGCGACGTCTGCCAGACAGCGTCAAACTCGAACCATCGGAGATCAATTGGCGGCGCATCATCGATTTCGGGAACGTGTTGCGTCACGCCTATCACATGACCGATCCCGAACGCGTCTGGCTGGTGCTTGAGCAGCATCTTTTGCCGTTGAAGGCCTTCGTTGTCCAGAAATTGTCGGAGGATGAAACGTGATCGGTTTCGGCAAGCTGTTGACCGCGGCGCTCGTTCTCTTTTCCTCTCAGGCCCTCGCCGCCGCGCCGAAGCCAAAGCCCGATGCTGCGGTGAAGACCAAATACATCGACGCTAGCGTCACGCTCGACGCCGCGATCCGCACCGATGCGCCGCTTGCGGCCAATCTGCTCGCCGAGAGCAAGCGCTGGATGGAGACAAACCGCGCCGAGGCGGCGGAGGAATTCAAGACAGCGCCGGAACTATTTCGCGACGGTCGCCTCTGGACCTTTGAGCGCCACTACAACCAGACTTCGAAGGTCGGCGGCCGTTACGTCAGCATCGTGCGCATGGATTACGTCTACACCGGCGGCGCGCATCCCAACACCGAGATCAATACGATCCTGTGGGACCTTGACGCGAAAAAGCAGATCAGCGTGCGGCCGTTCTTCAAGGAAACCGCCGACAACGGCCCGACGATGAAAGCGTTGCAGGCCGCCGCCATCGACGCGGTGAAAGCCGAGAAGAAGGCGCGCGAGGTCGAGGACGACGGCACCTGGCAACGCGGCATCGAGCCGAAGCTGTTGCAGGTCGGCGCGGTGTCGCTGGCGCCCTCCACCATCCCCGGCAAGAGCGCCGGGCTCGAGTTCTACTACTCGCCCTACGCGGTCGGGTCGTATGCCGAAGGCAGCTACATCGTGTTCGTGCCGTGGGAAGCGTTCAAGGCGCATCTCTCGCCGCAGGGCGCGGCGATCTTCGCCGGCAACAAGCCGCCCGAAACCAAGACCGACAACAAATGAACCGACCGGCCGTTTCCGCTTCGCTCGCGACTGACATTCGCGCCGGCAACCGCGCCGCGCTGGCGCGCGCCATCACGCTGGTGGAAAGCCGCCGCGAGGATCATCAGGCCGCCGCGCGCGAACTGGTGCAGACGCTGCTGCCCGCGACCGGCAAGGCCTATCGCGTCGGCATCACCGGATCGCCCGGCGTCGGCAAGTCGACCACCATCGATACGCTCGGCATGTACCTGATCGAGCAAGGCCATCGCGTCGCCGTGCTGGCGGTCGATCCGTCGTCGGCGCGCACCGGCGGGTCGATCCTCGGCGACAAGACGCGGATGGCGCGATTGTCGAATGACGAACGCGCCTTCATCCGTCCTTCGCCGTCCTCCGGCACGCTCGGCGGCGTCGCCGCGAAAACGCGCGAGGCGATGCTGTTGTGCGAGGCGGCGGGCTTCGACGTGGTGCTGGTGGAAACCGTCGGCGTCGGCCAGTCGGAAACCGCGGTCTGCGACATGACCGATATTTTTCTCGCCCTGATGCTGCCGGGCGGCGGCGACGAATTGCAGGGCATCAAGAAGGGCCTGATCGAGCTCGCCGACATGATCGCGATCAACAAGGCCGACGGCGACAACCTCAAGCGCGCCAACCGCACCGCCGCCGACTATCGCGGCGCCATGAAGATTCTGACGCCGCGCTCGAAGCATTGGTTTCCGCCAGTGCTGACCTATTCCGGTCTCACCGGGGCCGGCGTGCCGGAACTATGGCAGAAGATCGTCGAGCATCGTACCGCGATGAATGCGTCGGGCGAATTCACCGCACGGCGCAGCGAGCAGCAGGTGAAATGGATGTGGTCGATGTTCGAGGACCGCATGAAGGCACGCCTGCGCAGCGACGCCACCATCTGCGCCAAGGTGAAACAGATCGAGACGCGGGTGGGCAACGGCAGCACCTCGCCGGCGCTGGCGGCCGAGCAGATCGCCGATTTGTTGCGGTAGTGTTTCCGTCGTCCCTTCGAAAACGGAGCGAATGACTTATCGTTTCCGTCATGGCCGGGCTTGTCCCGGCCATCCACGTTCTTCATGTTGGGTCCCTGCAAAGACGTGGATGGCCGGAATAAATCCGGCCATGACGACGCAGAGGTCCCCGCCTGCGCGGGGACGACCATCGACAGGCGTGTGAGACCTGGATCAACAACTTGAGCAGAAGACCGCTCCGCATCCTCGTCACCGGTTTCGGGCCGTTCCCCGGCGCGCCGCGCAATCCGACGCAGGCGTTGGTCGGGCAGTTGGCGCGCTTGCGCCGGCCCGCGCTCGCCGATGTCGCGGTGATCGGCCATGTCTTTCCGGTGTCGTACCGCGCCGTCGATCTGCAACTGCTGGACCTGCTGGCCCGCCACCGGCCGCATGCGCTGCTGATGTTCGGCCTGGCCGCGCGCACGCCGCATCTGCGCATCGAGACGCGGGCGCGTAACACGCTCACCACCCGCTGGCCGGATCGCGACGGGCGCTACAACATACATGGCGCGATCGTCTCCGGCGCGGACGCGATGGCGTTCGGCCCGCACACCCGCCGCCTGCTGCGCGCGGCACAAGCGAGCGGCGTCGACGCAAAACTGTCGCGCGATGCCGGCAGCTATTTGTGCAACTACCTGTGCTGGCGGGCGCTCGAGGCCGCCCGCGCCGGCACCGGCCCTCGCCTCGCCGCCTTCGTCCACGTGCCGCCAGCCGCGCCCGGCCCCGTCACCGCCGCCGAACTGGCCAAGGCCGGCGAGGCCCTGCTGCTGCAAATGGCGGCGCTGGCACGCCGCAAATAAGGGCAACCCGTGGCGGCGCCTGCGGTTTTCGGCGGACCTGCCATTCCCGAAGATGGGTTGTGCATCGCAGCATTCACCCCCATCATGGGACTCTAAAGCCTCGAGAGATTCCCTTGACCGATACCAATGCCGCCGCGTGGGTTTCCGCGACCCACCGCCCGATGCGATTCCCTGAATTCGTCGCGATCGTTGCCTCGATCATCGCGCTCAATCCGCTGGCGATGGACATGATGCTGCCGGCGCTGCCGAACATCGGCGCGAGCTTCGGCATCAGCGACGGCAACTATCTGCAAAGCGTGCTGTCGACATTCGTGCTGGGCTTCGGCATCGGCCAGTTCGTGATCGGCCCGCTGTCGGACCGCTTCGGCCGCCGCCCCATCCTGCTCGGCGGCATGGTGCTTTATGGCCTTGCGAGCCTGCTGGCGCTGGTCGCGCCCTCGTTCGAATGGCTTCTGGTGGCGCGCGCATTGCAAGGGCTCGGCACGTCGGCCACGCGGGTGATCGCCACCTCGATCGTGCGCGACTGCTATGCCGGCCGCCGCATGGCCAGCGTGATGTCACTGGTGATGATGATCTTCGTCGCGGTGCCGATCATCGCGCCGTCGTTCGGACAGGCGATCATGATGATGGCGCAGTGGCGCGGCATCTTCATCGTGCTGATGGCCTATGGCGTGCTGGCGCTGGCCTGGAGCGCGCTGCGCCTGCCGGAAACGCTGCCGGTCAGCGAACGCAAGCCGCTGACGCCACGGCAGGTGCTAAGCAGTTTCCGCCAGACGCTGACCACCCGGCAGACGCTCGGCTATGCGCTCGCGGCCGGCGGCGTGCAGGGCACGCTGTTCGGCTACGTGTTCTCGTCGGAGCAGGTGTTCACGGAAATCTATCACCTCGGCCACTACTTCCCGATCGCCTTCGCGACCATCGCGATCGGCATCGCTCTGGCCGGCTTCCTCAATTCGCGCCTCGTCATCCGGCTCGGCATGCGGGTGATCTCGCATACGGCGCTGGTGGTGTATGCGCTGGTGGCCGCCTTGATGCTGCTGGCGGCCGCGACCGACATGCTGCCGCTGGCGCTCTACATGGCGCTCTCATCGGTTGCGCTGTTCACCTTCGGCCTGATGATGTCGAACTTTACCGCGCTCGCGATGGAGCCGCAGGGCCACATCGCCGGCACCGCCTCGTCGCTCTATGGCTCCATCACCACGCTGATCGGCATCGCTGTCGGCGTCACGCTGGGCCAGGTTTACGACGGCACGCTGCTGCCGTTCGCCATCGGGTCGCTGGCCTGCACCCTGGTTTCGGTCGCCATCGTGCTGGTGACCGAACGCGGCCGCATGTTCACGCCGAGCAAGCAGGCGCACTAGTGAGTTTTCAATAACATCTGCTACGAGGCTCTGCGTGCTCCCTCTCCCGTTGGGAGAGGGTTGGGGTGAGGGGTTACAGCCTCAATGATGCTCGATCCCCCCCCCCCCCCCCCCCCCCCCCCCCCCCCCCCCCCCCCCCCCGCGGGGGGGGGGGGGGGG
>Ga0182793_1000297_pt1 | contig 42496 bp, 48 predicted proteins | sample Passage237A_FD_130498 | JGI IMG/M metagenome (GOLD analysis project Ga0182793, IMG submission 130498) | Cellulose adapted compost microbial communities from Newby Island Compost Facility, Milpitas, CA, USA - Passage2 37A (version 2) (version 2) ... | reverse complement strand
GGGAAACAAGCCCTCTTTACAGGTTTTTTATTCCTCACACGAATAACATCTGTTCAAACACAACTCTTAAGCATTTTTTCCCAGACGAACCTACGGTCGCCAAAAAAAATGAAAAAAGCCGCCTCATTAATTTTGAGACGGCCTCTTTCTTTTTAAAAGCACCAAAACCATACACTATTTTTGGGGTCCGCCCTGTCTGCCGGGACGTTGACCATTGCCCGGGCGTTGGCCTTGACCGCCGCCCATACGCTGACGCTGAGATGCTTCAATTTCCTTGAGCTTTTTGAATTGCTCTTCACTAAGAACCTTTTTTACCTTCTCGTCGCGTTCGTTGTTCATTTTTTCCATAACCGTACGGTCGGGACGTTCGCCGCCATTACGCATTTCTGCGAACATTTTTTCCTGAGTCTTATAGAAGTCCAGGTAAATGGTTTCCAGTTGCTTTTTCTGATCGTCATTTACTTTCAGTTCAGGAATTACTCTTTCAGAGAATGCTTTCACACGATCTTCGGGAGTTCTGGACATCGGCTGCTGGCCGCCGCGCCCCTGCTGTGCATTCACGGTAAGCGTGGCCGCAAGCATAAATCCAAAAAGAAGACAAGCTTTAGTTTTCATCGTTTTCGTTGGTTTTTGTTGTTTATAATTTTTGGCTATAAACAATTAGAAGTTTTTTCGTACGTTTTCCTTCGTTTTTTTATTTCTCAGCCGAAGAATTTTTTGTGGAATCCTGACCCGGTTTATTGGGACTATTATTTTTTCGGGTCATGGTCATTTTCCGGAGTACTTCGGTTACAAACGCTTCAAATTTTTCCTTTTGTTCCGGCCTGCAGAGTTTCTTTACTTCTTCAAAATGCCCGAAGGTTTTGATATCGATTACCTCCTGGCTTTCGCCGATTTTACGGGCGGCGGCCAGTAATGTTGAATCGGGTACATCCTGAACGCGGAGCAGTTCGTAAAACGACTGTTTTGCATCGCGGAGCTTTTCGAAGTATGGGCCCATGGATTTCCAGTGCGCGTCGCGCAGGGAGTCGTACTGCGCCAGTTGCTCGGGCGTAAAGCCTACTTCTTTTTCGAGGAGCTGGGCTGTTTTACCCTTTTTCGGGGTGGCTTCCTTTTCATGGGCCGGTTTAGGAGGGTTTGCCGGTTGGGTGTATAGGTAAAGCAGCATCGCATTGGTGGCCACCAGTAAACCTATGATGAAAACCAGCCATTTATACCTTGTTGCACTAATCATCCTTATTTGTTTTCATAATCGTAAAAAGTCGTCACAGCGAGGCTATAGTCGTCCGCAAATTCATCGCCGGCGAAGGTTTCGGTTGCGGTATCGCTCAAAGGTGTTGATTTCCAGGCAACAATGCCTCCGTTGAGTACGAGAATGGAGAAAAATACAGCAAAGGCAACGGCAGGCCGGGTCAGTGCCTGAACGATGTTTTCCCAGGGCGAAGGTGCTGGCTGAAGTGCCGCTTCTACACGCGTGTAGAAATAGGGCGACAGTTCTGCCCTGCGGATGCCGTTGAGACTGTTCAGGGCTGTTTCTATTTTTTGTTGTATGTTTTCGTCTTTCATCATGATAGTTTTAGACGTTATTTCTTGTTTTTTCCTGCGGTCTTAGTGTCATTATAAAAGTCTCCGAGCGACTTTCTGAGATTTGCCTTCGCCCTATGCAGCAGGGATTCGACTGCGGAAACCGTCGTTTCCATGATCTCACTAACCTCCTGATAACTCAGCCCTTCGACCTTGTGCAGCGTAAACGCAATCTGTTGAGATTCAGGGAGCTGGTTGATTGCCTGAAACAATACCGCGGCCGCTTCCTTTTGGTCGAGCTGGACGCCGGGGTGGTTAAAAACGGGAGGGTCCTCGGTTAGTTCACCCTGGTCGCCAAACAGGCTTTTTACGAAGGCAAATCTTTTTTTCCGCTTCTTTTTGCGGATATGGTCCATTGCCTTGGAAAGGGTTATGCGGTATAGCCAGGTCGACAGTTTGGCGTCGCCCTTGAATGTATGTATAGACTGATAAACCTGTACAAAAACCTCCTGCGCCACATCCTCCGCATCTTCAGGGGACTGAAGGATGCCCAGGGCGGTGTTGTACACCATATTCTGCCAGGTACCCACAAATTCCCTGAACGCTGCGGAGTCCCCCTGCCTGAGCTTTTCAATAATAGTCCCTTCGTTCAAAAACATCGTTTTTACATTGAGGCTGGTACCCTTCAACTGAGTAATAATGTGCTGATATGGTGATCAGACGACAATATCGTATATTTCCTGTGATCCTGCAACCCGTTTTCAACTTCGGGGGTTTGCAAAGGATATCCTATATTTGCAGTCCTTGTAAAAAAATGTATTGTATGGAATACGGAAAAATGATTGCCGTTACTGGGTTAAGTGGCCTTTTCGAATTGATCAGCAGCAAAAACGACGGTGCCATTGTGCGCTCGCTTGAAGATAAAACAACCCGCTTTGTGGCTTCACGGGTACACAACTTTTCTCACCTTGAGAGCATCGAAGTGTATACCACCCGCGAAAATGTGAACCTGATCGAAGTATTCCAGGCAATGAAGGCAAGCAAAAAAGCCCTGCCCGACGTTAAGGACGCCAAAGCCCTTAAGGCATACTTTGCAGAGGTATTCCCCTCCCTCGACCAGGAAAGGGTATATACCAGCGATCTCAAGAAAATGGTTAAATGGTTCGATATTCTTACCCGTAACAATGTTGAACTGAAACTGACTGCTGAACCCGTTGTGGAGGAAGCTCCGGTTGAAGCACCCGCAGCCGAGGAAGTTAAGGCTGAAGAAGCTCCGGCTCCGAAGAAAACAGCCAGAAAAAAGAAAACCGCTGAAGAAGCTCCGGCCGAAGGTGCTACTGCAGAAGCAGCTCCGAAAAAGAAAGCGACAACACGTAAAAAGAAAACAGAAGAGTAACACTTCTTTTACAACTATATTTACCAAAACTGGCTGGCATGACGTATTTTCCGTTGTGACCAGCCAGTTGCATTTAACGAAAATTATACTTCATGGAATACAGTGCAGCCATACAAAAACTGAAAAGACTTTACCTGCCGGAAGATTTTACGATTACCGACTGGGATGCCCTGGAACCCTATTTTAAGGACCTCCTTGAGCGCCCGATCGACAGCAGAAGCGACCTGGAGAAGTGGCTCCGCGATATGAGCGAGTTGGAAGCCGCCGTGTCGGAAGATGCCTGCTGGCGCCAGATCCGCATGACCCGCGATACGGAAAACAAAGAATACGAAGAGGCATTTACCTTTTTCTGTCTGGAAATCCAGCCGAAAATCCAACCCTATGCAGATCAGCTGAACCGCAAACTCGTGGACTGCCCACATACCTCGGAACTCGACCAGAAAGAGTTTTTCACCTATCTCCGCAGTGTGAAAAATGCGATTGCCCTCTTCCGTGAGCAGAATATCCCGATCCAGGCCGAACTGAGCGTAATGCAACAACAGTACGGACAGATCGCCGGAAAGATGACCGTGGAAGTTAACGGACAGGAATATACGCTTCAGCAGGCCGCCAAATTTCTCGAAAGCGAAGACCGCAGCCTCCGGGAACAGGTTTACCGTAAAATCAACGAAAGACGTCTGGAGGATAAGGATAAACTCGATCAGCTCTATACCGATCTGATTGCCAAAAGAACGCAGCTCGCCCAAAACGCCGATTTCGGAAATTATGTTGACTACAAATTTGCGGAACTCGGACGCTTCGACTATACGAAGGAAAACTGCTTCCAGTTTCATGAAGCGGTGAAGCAGCACGTGATGCCGCTGGTTTCGATGATCAATGAGAGAAAGAAAAAGCAGCTGGGGCTGGATGATCTGCGCCCCTGGGATACCGAAGCCGAACCCGCCGGCGTGAAACCGCTTCATCCCTTTGAAACCGGCGACGAGCTTCTGGAAAATTCCATCCGCTGCTTTACCGAACTGCGTCCCTTCTTTGGCGAATGTTTGAAGACCATGAAAAAAATGGGGCATTTCGATCTGGAAAGCCGCAAGGGAAAAGCTCCCGGCGGATACAACTGTCCGCTTGCGGAAAGTGGTGCTCCCTTTATTTTTATGAACGCCGCAGGGCAAATGCACGACGTTACCACCATGGTGCACGAGGGCGGACATGCTATTCACTCCTTCCTGGCACATCCGCTTCCGCTCTCTGCCTTCAAGGAATATCCGATGGAAGTGGCCGAACTCGCCAGCATGTCGATGGAGCTGTTCAGCATGGATCACTGGCATCATTTCTTCAAGGATGCGAACGACCTGAACCGTGCGAAAATCAAGCAGCTTGAAAGGGTAATCACCGTATTCCCCTGGATTGCCACCATCGATAAGTTTCAGCATTGGATCTACAGCAACCCCAACCATAGTTCTGAGGAAAGAAAGGCCGCTTGGCTGGGCATTTTAAACGAGTTCTCTTCGGGAGTGGTAAATATGGAGGGACTGGAGAAATACCGCGCGTACAGCTGGCAGCGTCAACTTCACCTGTTTGAAGTTCCCTTCTATTATATTGAATACGGAATTGCTCAGCTGGGTGCCATCGGCATGTGGATGCAGTATCGTAAGAATCCCGAGCAGGCACTCGACAATTATATGAAGGCCCTTTCGCTGGGGGGTACCCGAACACTGCCCGAACTCTACGAAGCAGCAGGAATCCGGTTCGATTTGTCTTCGGATTATATTGCTTCGCTGATGGTGTTCGTGAAACAAGAGCTGGAAAAGCTTACCCAGTAAAAATACCCGTAAAGTGGTATGGTAATGGGGACTAAGGAATGTTATCTTTGAATCTCCAATACAATCAGATGCGTGAGCATCCCAAAATAGCTACTAATCAGAGCCTTAACCAAACAGCCCCGATGTGTCTACATAAGGGCTGATTTTTTATCTGCAGTTTTTACAAACTCCGTTTACCACCATTTCGGCCTGATTCGGAATAAACCCCTGTGGTAACTTAACTTCGGGTACCGTTACTTCTTCGAGGCAGGTGGTGGTTCCGCATTCTTCGCAAACAAAGTGAACGTGGTTATCGTGATGATGACCCTGGGAGCAGTTGTCTTTACAGAGCGCATAACGGACTGCATTATCCGTTGTTGGGATAATGTGGACAATGCCTTTTTCCATAAAGGTTTGAAGTGTCCGGTAAACGGTAACGCGGTCAAATCTTTCACCGGTTCTTTTTTCAATATCGCCGTGGGCCAGCGCGCCGTTGCTCTGAAGGAAGAGTTCAAGAATTTTGACCCTGCTTTGGGTAACGCTAAGCTGGTTGTGCCGGAGTATATCGTTGACTTTATCGTCCATAGCACAGGATTGAAATCAGTTAAAAATTGAGTTGACGAAATTGCTTCCGCCTTTTTCCTTCAGCACTTCGTCGATATCCTTGGTCAGCTTATTCAGTTCATCTTTTTTCAGTCCGTCGTAAATACCGCGGACGCGGCCCAAACGGTCAACCAGCGCGAAGAACTGGGTGTGAATAAACTGCTCGGTAATTTGTTGTTTGCTGTTTTCCGGATCGTCCAGCAGATAGCTGACACGGGCGGCGTGATACAGGCTGTCTTTCCGGCCGGTCAAGAAAATCCATTTTCCCGCCTTTACGCCCAGCGAATCGGCGTAGAACTTAAGGCGCTCCACCGAATCGGTTTCGGGGTCAACGGAATGGGATAGGATCAGCAGATCATCCCGATCCAAATATTTATCGTACACCGCCTTTAGGTTGGTATTCATTTTCGGACAGATGCCCTTGCAGGTGGTGAAAAAGTATTCGGCTACATAAACCTTCCCGTTGACATCCCCCTGCGTAATGTTTAATCCGCGCTGATCGGTAAAGCTGAAAGGCTGAACATAGCTCATTACGGGCAATTTGGCTTTCCAGAGGTCATTTCCCCAAAAGATAAACACAAAAAAACCGCAGATCATCGCGATAAATAAACTTCCATACAGGAGGGCTTTCTTTTTCATTCTTCGAATTTTTCGATTCCAGGCTTTACTGCAAAGGTACGGCGGACTGCCTGAATAATTGCCGGTCTTAACAATCAGACGAATAAATTTGCAACTTTGTTGCATGATGACTATCTTTGTGCCCGTCAAGAAAAAAATATGGGATTCAGAGTAAACTGGGATGCATTGGGAATTGCCACTTCATTGGCCTGCGCGATTCACTGCGCGCTGTTGCCGTTGTTTCTGACCAGCCTACCCGTACTGGGGCTGGAGTTGATCAGCAGTGCTGCTTTTGAGGTGGTTATGATCATTCTGGCCTTCTTTATCGGGGTATATTCCCTTTTTCACGGGTACCGCCGCCATCATCACACCTTCCTTCCGATTCTGGTTTTTTCTGCTGGCTTTGCCTTTCTGGTGGCCAAGCAGGTATGGCATGAGTTTGAACTTCCTCTGCTTTTCTGCGCCGTTGCCGGTATCATCGCCGCCCACGTGCTCAACTACCGCCGCTGCCGCAAGGCCAAACATTGCCATGCGACCGACTGTGCCCACTAGCAGTGCTTGCTGAATACGGAGAAAACTCCGCTAGTTCTCAGTTTTTTCGTAATTTTACAAGGTAAAAGCCAGAATTATGATTAAGACAGGAAACCCGGTTATCAGCATTTATACTGAGATGACGCCCAACCCGGAAACCATGAAGTTTGTTGCCAACAAGCTCCTTTATCCCGGTAAAAGCGTTGATTTTCCGGACGAGGCGAGTGCTAAACCTTCTCCCTTGGCTATTGAACTCTTCAGCTTCCCCTTCATAAAAAGTGTTTTCATCGCCAGCAATTTTGTTACACTAACCAAAACAGTGGATACCGACTGGACCGATGTGATCCCTACCATTCGTCAGTTTCTCAAGGAATACCTGGAAGAAGGTAAACCTGTGGTAAACGAAGATGAGCTGGCAACCGTTAAGCCGGAAAGCTCAAACGAAGTGGCTGCCGATGACGACGATGTCGTTAAACGTATCAAGGAGCTGCTGGAGAACTATGTAAAGCCTGCCGTTGAAATGGACGGCGGTGCCATCCAGTTCAAAAGCTATTCCGATGGAGTTGTAAACCTGATCATGCAGGGATCCTGCAGCGGGTGTCCTTCCTCCATGATTACCCTCAAAGCGGGTATCGAAGGAATGATGAAACGTATGATTCCAGAAGTAAAAGAAGTTGTTGCAGAGTCTGAGTAAGAACCTGCTGCCTATATTTTGAATAAAAACCGCCATTGGCGGTTTTTTTTATTTCCGTAGAGCCAAGGCATGCCTTGGCTCTACGGGCAATCCGGATTTTAATTCGTACCTTAAAGGAAATTCAGCCGTATGATGATTCTGTATATGGTTATCGGCCTGATGATTTTGCTCCTGGTTATTACTCTGTTTCTTCCGAATACCTATCATATTCTTCGGTCTGAAGTGATAAAGGCGCCATTGGCCCGTGTCCGCGAAAAAGTTGGCGACCTGAACCAATTCAAAAACTGGAATCCCTTGTTGAAAATCGAGCCCAGGGCCAGATTCGCCATCAGCGGCGAACCGATGAAGCCCGGCCACCGCATGAACTGGAACGGTACCAGAATAGGTGCAGGTAGGCTCACCATCCGCTCGGCCGACGATCAGCATATTCATTTTGAACTGGAAATACTCAGGCCCTGGAAATCCAGTGCTTCCGACAACTGGTATTTCGAACACTGGGGAGAGAACGACACCAAGGTAACCTGGGAGATCTCCGGCCGACTGCCCTACCCCCTGGCGCGTCTGCTGGGGCCCCGCATCAAACGGCGGATGAACCGAAGCTTCCGCGAAGGACTTCAAAACCTGAAGCGGTTGAATGAGGAGGGGATGCCCGGCACTAAATCCCTACGCCCGTGAAAAAAGAAAGCTCCGCTGTGTGAACACCGGGCGTCCGGCAATACGGAGGAAGCGTATACAGATAATGGTTATACTGAGCTGACCTATCTGCATGGGCATTTTGCCCGGCGAACGCTACCTTTGCTCCACTCTTTTACCATCTTAATACCCGGCCTGCCCAGACTGCTGTTCCGGACTGATCAGCCGGGCGCAGAAACAAATGCAGGAATACGTTTGTATGAAAAAGATTGTCGTAATCGGACCGGAATCCACCGGAAAAAGCACCCTTTGTGAACTTTTGGCCAACCATTACGGTACAGCCTGGGTTCCCGAATACGCCCGTGCATATCTGCTGGAAAATGGTACGAGGTACAGCTTTGCCGATTTGCTGACCATTGCGATGGGCCAGCTGGCGCTGGAAGATAAAATGGCGGCTGCAACCCCAAAGCCTCTACTGATCATCGATACCGACATGTATGTGATGAAGGTATGGTGTGAGTTTGTGTTTGACAACTGCCACGATTTTATCCTCGACCAGATCGTAAAACGTAAATATGATCTCTATCTCTTGTGTAAAACGGATCTGCCCTGGGTGCGCGACGAACTCAGGGAATATCCGGATCTCGAGTCCCGCGAAAAATTATATCATATGTACCGCGAACTACTGATCAATCAGGATGTGCCCTGGACGGAGATCAGCGGTACGTACGAGGAAAGATTTTCCGCAGCGGTGCGGGCAATAGATAGTATGGGGTAGACCTTCTATCTTTGCGCAGACCACCAAAATGGAAATCATGACGCAACAAACCCAGGGAGCCGTAAAAACCGTTTCCCCGCGAATCTTCTTTATTATCTGGTTCCTGATAAACCTGATTCAGGCTTCTGCAACCGGGTTGATGGATGATGAAGCTTATTACTGGGTGTATTCGCGTTTTCTTGACTGGGGTTATTTCGACCATCCACCCATGACAGCCCTCATGATCAAGGCCGGTACGCTGTTGTTCCCGGGCGAGCTGGGTGTTCGTTTCTTTATTGTTCTTACCAACACGCTAACCCTGTGGATCATTTACAAACTGCTGCAGAAAAGAAATGACGGGCTTTTTTACCTGATTGCCGCCGGTATGGCCGTTCTGCAGATCGGCGGCATTCTTGCCGTTCCGGATCTTCCGCTGGTGTTTTTTATCGCCTGCTTTTTCTACGTATATCAACAATTTCTCCGGAACGATTCCCTTAAAAATACGGTGCTGCTTGGACTAACCATGTCGCTCATGCTGTATGCAAAATACCATGGTGTTTTGGTGGTATTGTTTACCCTGGCATCCAACCCCTCGCTGATAAAAAAATGGCAATCCTGGTTGGCCGTGATGATCGGCGCGGTGCTGTTTGTTCCACATTTGGTATGGCAATACAATCATGGATTTCCCTCCGTTCAGTATCACCTTTTCGAACGGAATGCGCCCGCCTACAAGGCCGGATTTACGTTCGAATATCTGGGTGGACAGCTGGCCCTGATGGGGCCGATTATCGGATGGCTGCTGTTATGGGCGTCGTGGAAGTACAAGCCCACCAACCGTTTTGAGTGGGCTCTACGCTGGAACCTGTTCGGCATTCTTGTATTCTTTGGCATCAGTACCTTCAAGGGCAGGGTTGAAGCCAACTGGACGATACCGGTATTTGTACCGCTGATCATTCTTTCCCATCAATACCTTACGGAAAAAACGAAGTGGTGGCCCTTTCTTCGTGTCAGCGCCATTATCACTCTGGTTCTGGTTCTGGTGGTTCGGGTGTACATGATTGCCGACATCGAGCCGCTGAAATGGGTCAAGAAAGATGAAGTTCATAAAAACCATGAGTGGGGAAGGGTAATCAAGGAAAGAGCGGCCGGTCGTCCGGTGGTGTTTATCGATTCGTATCAGGAGGCCTCAAAATATTGGTTTTACACCGGTGATACGGCCCTTTCCGTTAATACCGTCAACTACCGTAGAAACAACTATAATTTCTGGCCCATCGAAAAGCAGTTCTGTGGCCGGCCGGTACTTTGGGCAACGAGGCATCGCGATTATCAGAAACAGTTTCCGGATTCACTGGCTACACCGAGGGGGCTCTATCCCGTGTATGATGATCCCTGTTTTTACAGCCGTATGGGCGACTGGCTGGATGTGGATGTGAAAGCCTCTCCCGATGGCGATTTTCTGGTGCAACAGGCCAGGTTCAGCTCCGACGATGCAGAGGGCTCCTGTATGCCCGATTCGTCGAGAATGCAGGCCTTTCTTTCGGACGGAAAAAGAAGGACCGTATTTCTGCAGACCGATTTTGCTGCTGGTTTTGGTCTGCGCGATTTTCCGCTGACCATTCATACCGATCTTGACACCAATTTTTTTCCCGGATTACAGGTACGCTATGGAATTCCTGCTTCTGCGCCGGGCATAGTTACACTCAGCAGTCGCACCGTTAAGGTGGAACCAAAAAAAACTACTGAATAATCCGTAGGATATCCGGATCGTTCTTCAGATTATTCATCTGACGGAGGATCCAGGGGTAGCGGGCGTTTACCCTCGGTGAGGGCGGATTGACCGTAAATTTGACGGGGTTGGGAAGACAGGCGGCGATCATGGCGGCTTCCTTCCGGGTAAGTTGGGATGCGGGTTTGTTGAAATATTGCTGGGCAGCGGCCTCAATTCCGAATATCCCTTCCCCCATCTCTATGACATTGAGATAAACCTCCAGGATTCTTTTTTTGCCCCAGATCCATTCGATCATTTTGGTGAAATAAACTTCCAGTCCCTTCCGGAACCAGCTTCTTCCCTGCCAGAGAAAAACATTTTTCGCCACCTGTTGGCTGATGGTGCTGGCACCCCGCACCCGGTTGGGTTTCTTCTTATTGTATTCCATGGCTTTTTCGATGCTTTTCCAGTCGAATCCACCATGGTCCGCAAACTGCTGGTCTTCTGAAGCTATAACGGCAATGCGCGCATTGAAGGAAATTTCCTTCAGATCAACATAATCTCTATGAAAGGAATAACCGTTAAACCAGCCTTTTACCATGCTGTTCATTTGGGTGATGGTAAACGGAGGGTCAACCCATTTCAGCAACAGGATGTAAAAAAGCTGGAAGATGAACAGGAAGATAAAAACCTTTTTCAGCAGTCTCCAGGTACGCGGAACAATGCCTTTTAATTTCATGCCGTTTCAGGAATTGGCTGCAAGATAACAAGACTAGGTTAGTCGGACAACCCAAACGGATGATCAGCGTGATCCATCGGCCATTTCCACGTATATCAGTTCGGCGTTCCTACCAACGATGATCATCGGCTGGTGGAGCCGGCCCATAACAAAGCCGGTACCGGCAATTCCGGCGGCGATCAGCAAACGACCGGTGTTGTTTCGGTCTTTTCCTCCGCCGTTAATGAGGTTCAGCAGTCCATAACCGACTCCCCCAATCTTAAAGAGCAGACCGTTTTTGATAAAGCCAAACGATTCCCTGCGTTTATGTAATGCAACAATATCCTTATAGTAACAGGCAATGGGAATGCGCGCAATGGTGTCGGTATAAAAGGTTCCAAACGGTGTAGGAACCCGGCGTATATCGAAATAATAAAGAAAGATCGTATCGTTTTGAATGGTTCGAATCTGTCCCTTGATCCACTGTTGGTCCACGGTCCGGAACTCTGTATTCATACCGGCGAACAGCGTTCTTTCGGTACGCCCCTTTTTCTTTACGACCACCATATCGGAAGGTTGGGCACTGAGTGCGGCCGGACACAGCAGTGCAAGTATAATGATGGAGGAGTAAAGTTTGGTCATTACCACGAATTTAAGAGGCGGACGGGTCCGTTTTATCTAATGTTTTGTTAAGGCATAGTAGGTGCCCCAGAGCAAAACGATTCCAAACGTTATAAGAATACTGCCCGAAACCTTATTGATGATACCGATGGTTGAGGGCGTTAGGCGGTGACGGATTTTTCCGGCCAGAAACACCTTTAGGATATCCGCTCCCATATTCAGTGCCATACAACTTCCGAAGATCAACATCCTTTCCTGGAAATTATGGGAAAGGGAAAATGCTGTAGCAGATGTGAGCCAGAAAAGCATTACGCCCGGATTCAGGGTGTTCAAAAAGAAGCCGGAAGTAAAGATTTGTAGAAAATCGGTTTTTTTGAAGGGGGTAACTTTTCCGTCGGCCTCCTGGCGAATTTTGACCTTTTTGAAAAAAACATAGAAAACCCCCATTGAAATCAGGAACAGGCTTCCTGTATAGCCAATAACCCGTTGATAATGAAGCAGGCTGTTTACCAGCTCGGAGAAGGCGTTACAGAGAAAAATGAGCAGGATATCGCTTATCCAGACTCCGGCGACAAAACTTAGACCGCCTTCACGCCCATTGTTAATGCTCTGCTTCAGAATCGTAAAAATGACGGGACCCACCGAAATGGCTAATACGCAGCCCAGGGCCAGACCTTTTACAAGTGCTTCAATCATCCGGAATATTTAGCAATACCACGTAAAAATAGGTGTTTTAGAAAAACTCTTCAAGTTGGCGGAAGGAAATCGGCTTTTCCAGAACATTGAGGTGGATATTGCCTTCAAAATCGGGCAGGGCCGGATGAAAGGCGCTGACCAGGTAATATTGGGTTTCGGGAAGCATGGAATACATCAACGGAAGTTGCTCCCAGCCCAAACCATCGGGGAGATTGTTGTCGAGAAAAAGGATGTCGGGTTTCAGGGAATGAAAGGTTGAAATTCCACTTTGCAAGGTGTGCCTCACCGTTACTTCGTAACGTTTCCGCTTCAGATATTCCTGCAGCAGGAGGCAGAAATCTTCTTCATCGTCAATTATCAAGGCTTTTTTTAACTCCATGGTGTAGCGGACACAAGTTAATAAAATTAATCAAAGGGGATACCGGGTTTACGCCGGGGAAGCTGGGGAAATAATTTCCCGTACGCATTTTATCGGATGGAGGATTAGAAAGCGATCGCTCATCCTCTTCCTGTGGTACGGTTTTTTGATTGGTTCAGCCGTATTCGATCACGTAAAATTATACATCATGAAAAATGAAACAAAGGTTCTTTTGGGGATTGCCGGTGCGGCGCTGGCTGGTGCAGTAATAGGAATGCTTGTTGCTCCGGAAAAAGGTTGCGATACACGCAAAAAGATAAAAGAAACGGCATCGGATTGGGCGGATCGTGTACGTCATCTGGCAGGAAAGGCCAATCATAAGGCCAAATCCATGGCACATGACGCTGCGGCTGCCGCAGAAGATGTTATCGGTGATATCGAAAATAAGGCTGCAAAGGTTCGCAACACCCTTTCCTGAAAAACTTATTTTAAGGTTACTCCGCTTTCCGGTTTCCGGCAGGCGGAGTTTTTTTTTAATCGGGGATGGATGCCGTATTAAACCAGTAACTGCGGATATCCTCAACCACCTTGAGAAAGGCTTCAAAGCTCACCGGCTTTACAATATAGGTGTTGGCACCCAGCTCATAACAACGGCGGATTTCCATCTCGTTCTTGGTAGTGGTGAAAACAATTACCGGTATTTTCTTGAACGTAGGATGTTGCTTCAGTTCCCGAAGAACTTCACGCCCGTCTTTCTTGGGCATATTCAAATCCAGCAGAATAAAGCCCGGATAAAATTCTTTCTTCTCCTTGTCTTTTTCGATGGCATCCAGATAGTTAAACAACTCGATGCCGTTCTCAACAAACTCCAGCTTTTCCGTAAAGCCTTTTTCAGCGAACGCCGTTTGGAACAGAAATCTGTCATCCGCGTCGTCCTCTGCGATCAGTATTATGAGTTTGTTCATACAGGTTTGTTTACGCGGGTGAATAATATATGATGGACCCGATGATCAGGACCAAAATTTACGGTAGGGGGGGTTAACAAATATAACATATAGTTTTATGCCATGCGCATCACAGTTATAAAATTCACGTCCCCTTTACAATCGGAAAATACAGGAAAAAGGCTGCACCCCGATCGGGGGTTCCCTCGGCACGGACAGAACCCTGATGGTTAACCATAACACGCCGCACAATGGCCAGCCCCAGGCCCTTCCCCTTGTCGTTCTCCGATTTATCGAGCTGCTGGAAAATGAGGAATATGCGGTCGTTGAATTTGTTGTCAAATCCCCGTCCGTTATCGCGCACCACAATTTTTGCAAATGTTGTTTCCTGCCGCACCCGTTCGCCGTTCGTTTCTTCACGTGGTACTTCGGTGGCACTGATCTCCAGCTTCAGCGGTACCTCGGGCCGTGCAAACTTTATGGCATTGTCTATCAGTGCATTGAACATCAGCCGAAGTTGTTCGCGATAGCCCACGACCTCGGGCAACTGTCCTACCGTTACTTCTGCGCCCATTTGATTCAGTTCTTCCTCGTATTCTTCAAGCAGTCCGTCGATCAGACGATTCAAATTCGTTGCCCGCATCTTCTCCTGACTTCTGGCCAGATTGGTAAAATTGACAAGGTCGCCGAGCAAGGTGAGCATATGTTGTGCGGAATGATGTATCCGTTGCAACATCTGCGATGCTTCCGGTGTGAGTTCCGTACTGTATTTGGTATTCAGAATATCGCCGAAAACGCTGATTTTCCGGAGGGGTTCCTGAAGGCTGTGCGAAGCCGCGAAATTGATCTGTTCCAGTTCCTTGTTGTTGCGGTCGAGCTCCAGCAGTTTCTGTTCGAGCTCCTTTTGGTAGGAACCTCGTCGTCGGGTTTCGTGCAGGATCATAATAAAGGAACCAAAGGAAATCAGTGCCGAAAGAATCATCAGTGCAGAGAAAAACTGCGGAATCGTGGTCATGTAAAATTTTCTGCTGTTGCCCCGATTATCGAGCATGGTGTTTTCAAAAGCTTCAATATCATTTATTACCATCCTACAGGTGTCCATAACCTGTTTTCCCATTTGCAGATTGACAGCAAGTTCCTTTTGTGATATCGTTTTCGCACTGTACAGCGATCGTTCAAGATAATTGAGTCTTGTCAGCACAAGGGCCTGCACCCTTATTACGCGGTCTTTCTGGCTGGAATAGGGTTCCATCGTGGATTTAAGATTCTGAAGAATGGGTTTGATTTCCGCCCTCAGCGAATCATAAATTCTGAGTTGAGAACTGTCTGACGTAAGCAAAAAGCCCCGTTGTGCCGATTCTGCGGCAATCAGGGTAGATTCGAGTGCGTTGATGTGATGTAGTACCTGGTTGGAGTGTTCCACCTGATTGGCATAATCGGAAAAAGCCGTCCATTTGCGGTAAGACAGGAATGTAAGGGTAACCATCATCGCAAAAGAGACACCAAAAACCAGGTAGATATTTTTCAGAGTTTTCTTCATAAAGGACAAGAATTCCCAGTTTGGGGAAAATTTTTCCCGGTTTGATTTTTTTTCGTAACTTAAAGAGGTTATGTCTTAAAGATACTTAATTAGTAAATGCTGAAAATCAGGCCACCACAGTATTTCAGCATTTTTTTTGGGGATTTGTTTTTTTGGCGTTGCTCTTGCTCTTTTAAATGCAAATGAATGCTTATGATACGCCAGCACCAACAGCTAAAGCAGCAAACGAAAATTCTGCCTCATCAGATTCAGCTCCTTCAGTTGTTTCATTTGAACACATTGGAGTTGGAGCATCGAATACAGCAGGAGATGACCGATAATCCCATGCTGGAACGTCAGGAAGAAGAGTATGAGCCATTGAAGGACGAGTTGCCGAGAGGTGATGAAGATTACCGAGATTGGGAAGAATATGGTTACGACGATATTCCGGATTACCGATTGGAGTACAACAATTATTTCACCGGAGAGTCGGTCCCGGACAAACCCGTAGCTGCCACAACATCTTTCCGTGAGCTCGCGCGTCAACAGTTTCGACTTACCTGTTCCGATGAAAAAAGAATTCCGATTGCCGATTATATTATCGATTGCCTCGATGAAAATGGATTCCTGACAGAAGGTGAAACGGACATTGTTGATGATCTTTCCTTTCGTTTTGGTCAGGCATTGGATAACAAGATCATTCATGAAACCATCCGGGCCATCCGTGAACTGGAACCCGGCGGGCTCGCCTGCTGCAACACCCGCGAATATCTGCTGTTTCAGCTAAAGGCCATGAATGCGCGAAGACCCGATGTAAAAGCGGCGATCCGGATGCTGGAAGAATGTTATGAAGAAATGATGCACCGACAGCTCGACAAGGTGATGAGTCATCTCGGACTGGATGAAGATGAGTTTAAGATCGTGTTGGGGCTGATGTCGGGGCTTAAACTGAAGCCGGTGACCGAAGGAGGAAGCGAAACCCTCGCTCCCAAACAAACGGTGGTGCCGGATTTTGTGGTGAACTGGGAAGATGATCATTTTATCGTTCAGCTGTATAAGGAGCGTTCATCATCGTTGTATATCAGCAAAGACTGGGTGCAGCAGGTGGAAAACATGCAGAAGTCGGCCGACCACGATAAATCGGCTGTTCAATATGTGAAAAACAAGCTGAGTGCAGCCCGTTGGTTTATTCAGGCGATACAGCAACGCGAGTCGACCATGCTGAAAATTATGCAGGCCATCGTTAAAAGGCAGGAAGCGTATTTCAAGGAAGGGGATATCCGATTGCTTAAGCCGATGATCCTGAAAAACATTGCGGAAGAGATCAATATGGATATTTCCACGATCTCCCGTGTCACATGTAACAAATATGCCGAAACCCATTTCGGAACGATACTGCTTAAAGATCTGTTTACAGAAGGATTGGTTAATAAGGAAGGTGAAGTGGTGAGCAGCAAGGTCATCCAGCATGCGATCATTGAAGTGATTGAGCAGGAAGACAAAAAGAGGCCTCTTACCGATCAGCAGCTGGTTGCTGTGTTATCGCAAAGAGGTTTCACCATTGCCCGCAGAACAATTGCGAAGTACCGGGATCTGCTGCAGATTCCCGTTGCTCAAATGCGTTGCCTCTGGGCCTGACAATAAAAACATCTATTTTTTATGCATAAAATCCTTGTTGTAGACGACGATCGCGATATGTGTATGCTGCTGAAAGGTTTTCTTTCGAGGCACGGATACGAAGTTGCGGAGTCACTGAATGGGAAAAAAGCCCTGGAACTCATGGATGAGTTCTCCCCTGACCTCGTAATGTGTGATTTCCGGCTGGAAGATATGGACGGTCTTCAGCTCCTGACACGCATCAAAGAAAAATATTCGGGTATGCAGGTGATCATTATGACCGGATACAGCGATATCAAACTCGCTGTGGAAGTAATGAAACTGGGCGCATTCGACTATGTGACCAAACCACTGCTGCCCGATGAAATTCTCCTGACCATACGCAAAGCCATTCAGTCGCCGGAGGCGGAAGAACCCCAGAAAAAAGTGCAACGCCGCGAGGAATCTGCCGACAAGGGTGTGAAAGACAGACAGGCCGTGACTTTTTCGGGCGATTATATTTTCGGAAGCAGTCCTCAGTTTATCAATATCCTGAAGCAGATCGAACTGGTAGGACCCACCAACTTCAGCGTAATCATTTACGGCGAGTCGGGAAGTGGAAAGGAAGTAATTGCCCAGGAAATTCATAAAAAGAGCAAACGTTCCGGTAAACCTTTCGTTGCCATCGATTGCGGAGCCCTCTCCAAGGAACTTGCGGGAAGTGAGCTGTTCGGGCACGAAAAGGGATCGTTTACCGGTGCCCTGCAACAGAAGCCCGGAAGCTTTGAGCTGGCCAATGGCGGAACCATCTTTCTCGATGAAATCGCCAACCTTCCCTACGATGTTCAGGTCTCCCTGCTCCGTGTGGTTCAGGAAAGAAAAATGCGTAGGGTAGGCGGAACAAAGGATATTGAACTTGATGTCCGGATCATCATTGCCAGCAACGAACGGTTGTGGGACGCTTCCCGTAAGGGGAAATTCCGGGAAGATCTGTACCATCGGTTTAATGAATTCAGTATTGAAGTTCCTCCGCTCCGGGAACGTCAGAATGATATTATGGTTTTTGCCCATCATTTTCTTCAGCTTACCAACAAGGAATTGGGTAAAAACGTACAGGGCTTCACTCCCGAAGTGGAGGAAATCTTTATGCGCTATGTGTGGCACGGGAACCTGCGCGAACTGAAAAACGTAATCAAAAGAGCCACCCTTCTGGCCGACAGAGACCGGATCGAACCCCGATTCTTACCGTTTGAAATTTCAAATTTCTCGAAACTGCAGTTTGGCGGCGTTCAGCCACAGAGTGCAGACGTACAAGGCTATGAAACGATTCCAGATGCGAGAGAGGAAGAGGTCATTACTGAGATGCCACTGATCAAGCCAAATACCGAAAAGCCGCTTATCCATGATCACTCACTGAAGTCTGCCAGCCTTGATGCTGAATACGATCTGATCGTAGAAGCATTGAAACAGGTAAACTTCAACAAAAGTAAAGCAGCCCGCTTGTTGAACATCGATCGCAAGACACTGTACAACAAGATGAAGCAGTACCAGGATCTCAATAATAAATAAGCAAATGGAAACTGATCTTACCCGGGAGTTGCAGGAGACACGGCAGCTATTGAAGGAAACTGAAGAAATGCTGAATTATGGCCTTTTTAACTGGGATGTCACCAACGATCATATGAACTGGTCCGATGGCATGTTCAGAATATTTGGCTACCCTGACGACAGCCGGCCACAAAAAGTAAATGAGGAGCTTCTGATGAAACATATTGATCTGTACGATCAGGAACTCGTCAAAAAAGTCATCGGCGAATCCGTTACCAACGAATGTCCGTTTGAACTGGAATACAATATTACCACCACCAGCAATGCCTCACGTATCGTTTTTTCCAAGGGAAAAGTAATGAAGGACGGGAGCGCGGTGAAACTTGTAGGGTTTACCCGCGACATCACCGAAATCCGGTTGCGCGAAAAAGAAAGGGAGAAGATGATCCGCGATCTCAACCGCTCCAACATGGAGCTGGAGGAGTTTGCCTATGTTGCCTCACACGATCTGCAGGAACCGCTCCGTAAAATCAGCACTTTCTCAGAACGCCTTAACATGCGGGCCGCCGATTCGCTCAGTCCTGAAGGGATGACCTATCTCTCCCGTATTGTGAACAGTACCGAAAACATGCGCGCGCTGATCGAAGATCTGCTCGAATTCTCCCGGGTTAGCCGACACCAACCCGATCTTTCCGTTGTGGATCTGGGTCGCATTATCGAAGAAGTGAAGGCAGAGCTTGAGCTGATTATCGAAGAATCAGCGGCGCGCATCGAATATTCCGGCCTTCCGGAAATTGAAGCCAGCCAAACCCATATCCGTCGTTTGTTCACCAACCTCATCGGTAACGCCATCAAATTCCGCAAAGCGGATGTTGCTCCGCTGATCCGTATTGTCGGAAAGAAAATGAACCGCCACCAGGTGATGAAGCACAATCTCATTCCGGACCGAACCTACTATTGCATCCGTCTGGAAGACAATGGAATCGGTTTTGAAGAAGAATATGCCCTTCGGATATTTCAGATCTTCCAGCGACTGCATGCCAAGGCAGAATATCCGGGATCCGGCATTGGACTGGCCATCTGTAAAAAAATTGCCGACAATCACGGCGGAACCATTTTCGCGGAAGGCCAGCCGGGAAGGGGTTCTGTGTTTTATGTGATATTGCCCGAAAAACAATAGCCGAATTATATAATGCCGACAACCGTTACAGCCCGAACCATTCATGTATTGATTGTTGATGATGATGAGGATGACTATTTCATAACGCGCGACTATATGCGCGATATCGAGGGCGGCCGCTTCGAAATCAGCTGGTGCTACCGCTACACCGACGCGTTGCAGGCGATGAAGGAGCGGCGGTATGATATTTATCTTGTCGATTACCGCCTGGGTGCCCGCACAGGCCTCGACCTTCTGAAAGATGCGATTGCCAGCCACTGCGAGGAGCCTATTATCCTGCTTACCGGAAAGGGAAATCCCGAGGTCGACCGAAAAGCTATGCAGGAAGGTGCCGCCGACTATCTCGTAAAGACCGAACTTACCGCCGAACAGCTCGAACGTACACTCCGTTACGCACTTGAACATACTTTTACACTTAAAGCACTGAAAGCTCAGGAACGTAAATACCGAACAATTTTTGAGCAATCCAAGGATGCCGTCTTTCTATCCGGCGAAAATCTGCGGTTCAAGGATGTCAACGCCGCGACCCTGGAATTGCTGGCTTCGCATGTGGAAGATATTCTGAATGCTACGCTTTTTGATTTTATGGTGGATGAGCGACAAAAAGCTGCATTGGCAGAAATTGTGGCCTCCGGCCGTGAAATCGATGATTTTGAAATCGAATTGCGGACTCGCGAAGGCGATACACGCTACTGCATTTTTTCCTCCTCCCTCATTGCCGAGGACGATACCACCAATGCCTATCTCCAGGGCATTCTTCACGATATCACCAATATCCGCCGCGCAGAAAGAGCAACCCTTCTTGCAGAAAAGCTGGCTTCCGCCGGACGTCTGGTCCGCACGCTCGCACACGAAGTGCGGAACCCCTTGAACAATATCAATCTTTCTGCGGAACAGCTTCAGGCGGAGGGATCCGTCTCCGGAAACGATCGGGTTTATCTGGAAATCATCCAGCGCAACAGCAACCGGATCGGCGACCTCATCACCGAACTGCTGAACTCCTCCAAACCAACCGAAGTGGCTTTTCAGGATTACAGCCTTCAGTCGATTCTGGATGGCAGTCTTGCACAGGCTCTCGACCGCATCACCATCCACAAGGTAAACGTACGTGTGCATTACCCGGATCAGGAAATCATCATCAAGGCCGACAAGGAAAAACTTTGTATAGCTTTTCTCAATATAATCATCAATGCGGTAGAGGCTACTGAAATGGGGATGGGCGAAATCGATATCATGATTACGCCGGTCCCGACCCAGCATAAAGTCATCATCCGCGACAACGGCTCCGGCATCTCGGAAGAGCATCTTTCCCGGCTTTTTGAGCCCTATTTTACCTCCAAACGAAACGGTATGGGGCTGGGCCTGGCCGCCACGTTAAATATCCTCCAGGCCCATAAGGCGGAGGTAGATGTGCAGTCGGCGCCGGGTAAGGGGACCACATTTACCGTGAGCTTCCCGGCCAAGCACTAGCAGTATACATGCTTTCCGGTTGAAGCAGGTGGGCGGGGGCGCACGGTTAAATATTCCCAAAATACTTTCCTGTTTCGTGCGGAAAGGGTGAATCCCTTCGGGTTGTTCGTCCCGCAACTGTTTCGGGGAACCCAGCCTGGGTGTCGATGGAGGGCTTGCCGGCCGGAAATTATGACGTTCACGTTACGGGAAAATCCGGCGATAGGTCGTGCATTTTATCAAAGCCGCCCTGTAGCAGCCGATTTGCATTTTTCTGAATTTTTTTGTAACTTTTAAGATGGGGCAATATGAAGGCCGTCTCCATTTCAGAGACGGCCTTTTTTTAACCTCAACCGTACCAAAATATTTCCCAACTGTTGTTAGAATCCGAATCCGATGTACACGCTGATGGCGCTGTTTTTGGCATCCCTGGTCAGCTGACCTGAAAGACTACCCGATTTACCGATCTCTGTCAGTCCATAGTTATAACGCGCTCCCAGCGTGATGTTCTGAATGTCAAACCCCAGTCCTGCCGACACCCCAAAATCGAAGCGGTTAAAATTATCCGCGTTCAGATCCCTTACATTTTCGATGCTTCCATCATCGTTCATGTCCTTAATATCCGCTCCTGCGAGGAATGAAACATAGGGGCCGGCGTGGATGTTGAAATTGGGCAGCACGTTGATGACCGCCATTACCGGCAGCTCAACATAGTGAAGATTGAACCGGTATTCGCCTTCACCCAATACAAAGTTGTCGTAGCGTAACTTTGCTCCCTTATTGCTGTAGATCAATTCCGGTTGCAGTGAAAATCCTCGTGTTATCGGGAGTTTGGCATAGAAGCCTGCGTTGAGTCCGAGCTTCATGTTTTCATCCTCGACTTCATCCACATAAAGATTGGAAAGGTTAATTCCAGCCTTGATGCCAAATTTCGGAGAGAGCGTTGCTTCACCGGCTGTTTGCTGCTCCTGTGCGTTTACAGTAAGTACGGTAACAACGGAAGCCATCAATAGAAACAATACTTTTTTCATAGTTTTTCTTTTTGTGTTTGCAATGCCAATCTGTTTATTATTAGATCGTTGTCCCTAAAGCAGATCAAAATATTGTGCCACAACGAAACTCCGTATGAGCGATTTGCCGCTGTAAAAAAGTCTGACCATTTCTTTTGGCCGAAGGTTGCCCGTATATACCAGATTCGAGGATTGCAGGGGCAATGTGGGGAAATTCGTCCACGAGCGAACATTGTTCTGCATTGAGTTTCAGCGGTCCTCCGATTGGCAGGGAATTTTCATTTCTTAAGCCGACACCCATTCTTACACACAAAAATCACTTGTTATGAGAAGTATACTTTATCTGATCGCGGTGGTATTAATTATTGGCTGGTTACTTGGATTCTTTGTATATAGTGCAGGAGGTCTGATTCATATTCTGATTGTTCTTGCGGTAATATCATTGCTTCTTGGATTAATCAAACGGGCATAGCCACTACAACCTTTCCATTGAAGGGCCTCCACATTGTGGGGGTCTTTTCTTAACTCCTCTTCAAAGTAAGGTTCGCTACTCAGGAATTACCATACTGGATTGCTTCGGGCAGAGCCCTCGCAATGACGCGACCCCCGGCGTCGTTGCCCCCCCTCACATCATTGCAAGCGTTCCCCCTCACGTCCTTGCGAGCCTTCCCCTCACGTCATTGCGAGCCGCAGGCGAAGCAATCCAGGAAAATACCCAAGGCGCCCCCACCTGCTCCATCCCAACTCTTCCGGACACACAGTCTGCAAGCATTCAACACTAATTAACATAAAGCAAACGAAAGGTGGTTCCTTTCCCCGTGCGGTTCGCTACCCAGGGGCAAATAAAAAAGAGGCCATGTCTTTACGACACGGCCTCGTACCCTGAACTCCGCTGGCTAGAGAAAATAGATGGCAGTACCGGATCAGAATTCCTGTGCTGCTGTTTTATTTGTCTTCTTCTGAATTGATTCGATCTGTTGTACAATATGGGTCACTCTAGGATCGGCATAGGTGCCGTAGGCATCCACCAGTGTTCCCTTTCGACCGTCGGAAGTTTCGATTGCGTATAAAATGGAATTGTTTTCAGGATCAGAGTACCCCTCAAAGCGGAAGAAGTTCAGAATGGAAATTTCTTCGGGGAAATAATGTTTCCCGTCGCTTACGGAGGTTAAACCTCTGTCGGTAGCCTTGAAGTCTTCATTGAAGCCGTCGACTACCAGCTTATTAATACAAGAAGATAAACTCTTCATGTGTGCCGGTTCATTTACTGCCCACATAACTCGTGTTTTAAATTACTTCAGACTATCGTGAAGCTTGGTCACTTCATCCAAATGCATTCTTACTTTCGGCAGGGCCTCTTCAATCCATTGACGGATGGAAGGGTCGGTTACCGAATCGAGTGCATCGGTATACTTTCGGATCGTTTTTTCGTGCTTGTCTTTCATTTCCTTCAACCATGCTTTATCGAAGTCTTCTACTTTCTTTTCGTTCATATCGTTGTAATCCTTTCGGGCATCATCCGCAAGTCCGTCGGGAACGCTGATAGCGTTATTATCGGCAATGGTGCGGAGCGACTGCGCCATGGCAGCATGTTCGGTTTCCAGCTTTTGGGCAAGTTGTTTCACCTGCTGGTTGGTAGAACGTTGCTGTGCCAATTGTGCAAGACTTACTTCTGCATTATTGGAGGCAACGGCGTCGACTACAAAGCTGGCGTTCTTCTCCGATTCTCGTGTGTTGAACTTGGCTTCATTGCTTTCTTCGGCCAGCTCCTTCGGATCCGATTCCGTTCTGTTACTGTTATTACATGCTCCGAAGAAGATGGCAGATCCTACCAGAAATGCATATGCGGAGTTCTTTATTGACGTGTTCTGTTTCATATAGCTTGATTTTTAGTTTACAATAAGAAGTTGAGGATTCATTCATTTTCCGGCAGCCGCCATATCGCGCTGTTGTTTGATCAGATCGTGCGATTTTTTCAAAATGGCTTTTTGTGTGGTGATCAATTGAACAACGGCTGGGCTGAGGTCGGCGCTCATTTCCAGCGCGGATTTGTAGGCCTTCTGTGCGGCGTCTTCACCAAACTCGCAGGAGTTCAGCAGTGCCTGACGATCGTCGCCGGTAAACAGGTTTTTTACGTCCATCCAGGTTCTGTAGATGGCTCCGGCGGCGGTGGCACCTTCGGCAGGGCTACCCCCTGCGTTGATCACTTCCCTTTCGAGTTCTCCGGCCAAACCTGAACTTTCCGTTTTCATTTCCAGAAAGAGGCTTCTCAGGTCGGTGTCAAATTTTCCAGCTGCTTCCGAAGCTTTTTCGTACCCTTCGATACGATCGTTATTGATTCGTATCAGGTCGTTCAGTACTTCAATCTGTTTGTCATTTTTCATATGTCCATGATTTTTTGTTTAACAAAGAAGGATACACAACCATTTACGATAAATAACTGTTCCTATGGTGAACCTCCCTATCCGGGGGAATTTTAAACACAGTTTGGTTGCGGAACTGTGGAACTGCTTACCTCAGGTGCAACCTAAGGGGGCATTTTGTGGAGGATCTGGCATGTTTTTTTTGTTGGTGGGGTATTAAACTATTGGAACATGAAAAAGCTATTTTTGATTGTTGGAGTACTGCTTACAATTGCCTGTTTAAAGGCTGATGCCCAAAGCATGGGAAGGTCGTACCGTACGGCTTTGGGGGTTAAGGTTTGGGATGGTGGGGGTATATCCCTGAAACATTTTGTCCGTGAAAACCGGGCCCTGGAGGGAATCGGCTATTTCTGGTCGCATGGCGTGCGGATTACGGGTTTATATGAAATCCACGGCGATATTGCCGGAGCTCCGGGCTTGAAATGGTATATCGGTCCCGGAGCCCACATCGGTTTTTATGACCACCGCCATGGCGACGGTGCCTTTGCAGGCATCGATGGGGTGCTGGGGCTCGATTATAAGTTCAACCAGGCCCCGATCAATATTTCGCTCGATTGGCAACCTTCGTTTGAATTCGGCGACGACCGCGGGTTCACCGGAAGTTGGGGAGGTCTGGGAATACGATATACGTTTTAAAACCCCTGTTGATACATGAGCTATTTTGACACCGACAAGGTTCGGCAGATCGCTTTTATGGCAATCATTGTTGGGATAGGCTGGGTACTTTTCCGGGAAATGCAGGTATTTATCCCTGCCTTTCTCGGCGCCCTGACCCTTTATGTGATTATGGACAAATACCAGAGGCTTCTGGTAAAACGGAAATGGAAGCCGGCTCTGGCCGCCGGTGTCCTGATGTTGCTATCGTTCCTGATCATCTTGATCCCCATCATGCTTCTTATCAACCTCCTCACCTCGAAGGTGAGTTTTGCGGTGCAGCATTCCGGTGAGGTACTGGATGCCATCAAGGTGTTTCTAAAGAAAATCGAAACCCAAATCGGAACAAATATTATCAGCGAAAATAACCTTTCGCAAATGGGTTCGCAGGTGGCCGAAATGATTCCTTCGGTTTTGGGTACTACCTTCAATATTCTTACCACCCTTGTGATTATGTATTTCATGCTCTACTTTATGCTGGTGAACCGGGGAAAGATGGAGGCCTTCACCTATGATATGCTCCCCATAGAAAGCGAGGATATTGAAATGGTAGGAAAGGAGGTAAGGAACATGGTGCTCTCGAACGCCATCGTGATCCCCCTGATCGCCATTGCCCAGGGTGTTGTTGGCTTGATCGGGTATCTCATCATCGGCGTAAAGGAACCCATTTTATGGTTTACGATTACCTGTATTACCGCCATGCTGCCGGTAGTCGGTGCGGCCGTTGCCTACGTTCCGCTCGCTATTATCTTCTTTGCCCAGGGTGAGCCCCTAAAGGGGCTGTTTATGGTCATTTACGGTTTTGGGGTGATCGGTACCGTTGACAATCTTTTCCGTTTCGGACTGGCAAAAAAAATCGGGGATATCCATCCACTGATTACCATTTTTGGCGTAATCATCGGGATTGACTTATTTGGGTTCATCGGGCTCATCTTCGGGCCGTTGCTGATTTCCCTTTTCCTTCTTCTTGTTAAAATATATTTAAAGGAATTTCATAACAAGGCTAAAAAACAATCAAACAGGGGAACTGTGCAACCCTAGGATAGCAATTTTACTCTTATTGACGTTGGAAAATTTCCGTTCCGTACGAATAAAATGTTCCAGGTTTTCTGGAAAAAATACGGTGAAAAAATAAATTTTGCATAATAATTTTAAAATCCACACGTTTCTAAGAAGAGTAAGATGAAAAACCAAAAGATGAAATTCCGTTCCCTGATTGTAGCATTACTATTGGCCGTCCTGGCTATAGTTGTTGGTCCCGTGGTCTCTGCAGGAAAACGCCACTCCTCCCATACCGACACTCGTAAAATTCCGAATACAGCCTCTGTTCCGGATTCGTCACAGAATTTGACAGTTTCAACCTTATATGAGCGTCTTAAACTGGACTCTTTTGGGCTGGAGGAAAAAGTTCTGGAATATGCCCTCAAGGGGCAGGAAAAGCTGGAGGCAGCGGGAAAGATCCGGAACGCCGGAATTCTTTCGATCTGCGACTTCAGCCAGTCTTCCCGCAAAAAACGTTTGTATGTAATTGATCTGGAATCCAGAAAAGTGGTCATGAACACCTATGTGGCTCATGGCAGGAATTCCGGTTCAGAATACGCTACCTCTTTCTCCAACACTCCGGAATCGCATAAGAGCAGCCTGGGTTTTTATGTAACCGAAAACACGTATTACGGTGAACACGGTCTGGCACTGAAGATCCGCGGATTGGATAAGGGCTTCAACGATCGCGCCTGGGATAGAGCGATCGTCATTCATGGCGCCAAATATGCCGATGACCGTTTTCTACGTGCCAATCCCTTTTTGGGACGGAGCTTTGGCTGTCCTGCAATCCCTTACAAAGATTCTGAGGAACTGATAAATACCATTAAGGGAGGAACATGTCTGTTCATTTATCATCCCACACAGAAGTACCTGAAACAATCGAAGATTATTAATACCTGATTTGGACGTAGATCGATGGTTTGGACAAAAGGAGCTCAATCGTTTTAACGATTGGGCTTTGTTTTTTGGTCCATGTTTTTCGATTATTACGAGAACAGGTATTCCACGTCGGCCTTGGTAAGCGTTTTCACAAATCCCGTATCGTCGGCAATCAGGTCTCGGGCCAGCAGTCTCTTCTTTTCCTGGAGCTGCAGAATCTTGTCTTCAATCGTATCCTTACAGATCATGCGGTAGGCGAAAATGTTTTTCGTTTGACCGATGCGGTGTGTTCGGTCGATGGCCTGCTGTTCAACAGCCGGGTTCCACCAGGGATCCACAATATACACATAGTCGGCGGCGGTGAGGTTGAGACCGACACCACCCGCTTTAAGCGAGATGAGGAATACGCGGCACTTTTCATCGTTCTGAAAGCGTTGGATGGCCCGTTCCCGTTCCGGCGCCGAAGTGCTTCCATCGAAATATTCGAATACAACGCCCAGCTCCTGCATTTTTTCACGGATAAGCCCGAGCATTCCCAGAAACTGGGAGAAGATCAGCGCCTTGTGATTGCTGATGTTTTCGGTTATTTCTCTCGCGATTTCATCCAATTTGATGGAGTGGTTCGGGAATTTATCCGCTTCGTTCAGTATCGCCGGGGAGTCGCAGATCTGACGAAGTTTCATCAGACCCTGCAGAATGGTAAGCTGCGATTTCTGAATGCCCTGGTCGTCGATAATACCGAGAATACGATCGCGGTAGTCGTTCCTGTAGGCGTCGTAGATCTTTCTCTGTTCGCTTTCCATTTCGCAGTAGAGGATGGTTTCCATCTTCTCGGGAAGATCCCGGGCCACCTGCTCCTTGGTACGGCGCAGAATAAATGGGAAGAGGATTTTCCGGAGGTGTTCCTTTCTGTCCTGCTCTCCAAACTTATCGATGGGCACGGCAAATTCCTGACGGAAAAACTCAATGCTGCCGAGCATTCCGGGGTTCAGGAAATTCATCTGTGCAAAGATGTCGAACGTATTGTTCTGAAGCGGCGTACCGCTGAGGCAGAGTCTGTTTTTGGATTTGAGAATCGACGCGGCTTTGGTGACCTTGCTTGCTGGGTTTTTGATGGCCTGCGACTCATCGAGCACCACATAGTCGAAGTCGATTTCCGCAAGAATTTTGATATCGCTTCTCAGTGTACCGTAGGTGGTAATGATCACATCGTATCCTGCCAGCACATCCTTTGATCTTGTTCTGAGGCTGGAGTGGTGGATGACGTACGAAAGGTTTGGGGTGAATTTTTTGATTTCATTTTCCCAGTTGTACATCAGCGTTGTGGGGCAAACCACGAGCGCGGTGATGGATTCGTTTTTATTGCGGTAATGCTGGAGGAACGACAGGGCTTGAATGGTTTTACCAAGACCCATATCGTCGGCCAGAATACCGCCCCAGCCTACTTCGTTCAGATAGTTCAGCCATTGGAAACCGGAAACCTGATAGGGACGCAGTACCGGTGCCAGGTGTTCGGGTGGCGGAATCTCCTTGATACGATGATCGGCGTCGCGAAGTCGTTCATATTTTTCTTCGAGACGAATCATCAGTTCTTCTTCGTCGCGGTTATCGTAAAGTTCATCGATAACGCTGAGGTGGTATTTGGAAAGACGGAGCTGGTTGGTTTTACCTTCTCCGACACGGAACAATAGGGAATATTTTTTGATCCATTCTTCCGGTAGAACACCCAGGCTTCCGTCGGAGAGCTGAACAAATTGTTGTTTATTGGCCAGGGCTCTCTTTACTTCCGCAATGGATACTTTCTGATCGCCGAAAATGATTTCCACCCGTGCATCAAACCAGTCGGTATTGCTGCTGATGTGGATTTTGGTGGAAGGCTTCGCGGTGTTGAAGCGGAAATTCTTCAGCGCATCAAAGCCCAGTACCGGAATCTTCATATCACGCATGGCATCAACAAACAAGAAGAACCAGTTGTTTTTCAGCACATCGCTTCCCTTGAGCACCAGCGACTGACTTCCTTCGGGTCGGATAAACTGGGAGTGCAGCGCTTCGAGCTTTTGCATGAACTGATTTTCGGCGGCCTTGTTCCGGTGGATGACCCACACCTTTTCGCCGGAAGGGATGATAATTTCGTCTTTATCGCTCAGTTTGGCATCGTAACCCTTGTAATTGAAGATGGGTTGGAAAACAAGAAAGTCGCCTTTTTCCTGGAGGATGAGGCGGATTTCAGGATCGCCGTCCTTGATTTCTTCTATAAGAGAGGGGTCAAACTGAACATGATAGTCTTTGGCAAGTGGAAGAACCGTATTTTTCAGGAAGGCCGGCCAGTCGGCCCTGCTGATTCCCTTCTTGTTTTGTTGAAGGAAGCTGTCGGCCTGCATTACGTCTTCGGGACGCTTCCAGAGGTAGGCGACGCTGTTGTATACGAAGATGAGGCTGCTTCCGATTTCGTTTTCTGAAAGGGATAAACGCTGGCCGTTGATACGGGTGTATGCTGTCAGTTCATAGCCCTTGTCGGTAGCGGCGATGCTGAATTCCGGAACGATGGATTCGCCGCTGAGTTCGATGGAGTCGAGGTTTTTGGTGACAAAGCTTTTACCTGCCGGGAGCAGGAAAGCTTTGTCGGATCCGTCGAGTTCGGAAAAGAGTTTATGCAGTTTGGGAAGAAGATATTCTACCATGAGGGCTTTGGTTTCCTCAGGCAGATCATCATCCTCGTGATGTACAATATTTTCCCAGAAACCCGAAAAGGGCGAGTTTCTGTTGAGGTATTTGGTTATTTCCGTTTCCTGGAAACGCCGCAGTTGGGGTATCAGCTGTTTATCGGCTTCGCTGAGATCCTGAGTGTCCACAAATTTGCTCAGATCGATCTTTTCGATTTTTCCGGCGAATGGCGATCCGCTGTCTCCTCTTTCGCCCTTGATGGCTTCGACCAGAAAATAGGGGAAGGATTTATGTTTCAGGTTGACGACGACTCCGATGGCGGCACCAGGCATTTCTTCGGTGGCCGGCTCCTGAGGTGTGTCCTGCACTTCAACGGTTTGCACGGCAACCACCTGCCTGGGTTCCGGTTTGGGAATCCGGGAGTTGGCGGGAGGTGCAATTCGTTTGATGGAGGGGTCGAGTACACGGAGGAAAGGTTTTCCCTCCTTGTACGTAAACTCGAATTTATTGGTGAGATCGTCGTTCAGGGAATATCCGTAGGCTTCGAGCAGTTTGTTTTTTTCCTTGTCCCAGTTACGGATGGAATCGAAATAAAAAGGTCCGTAAGCATTAAGCAGTTGGATAAAAACAACCGTTTTATGGAAGCAGAGCGGATGAGTGGTATTGTCGCAGGTGCAGCTGGTATCGAAATTTCTTTCGTCATTTTTTTGAATGACAACGGGGAAGCTGTGTCCATCGGTATCGAGTGAGGCGACAACCTTTTCGTCTTTGGCCGAAAGGATATTGGCCTTATGGGTGCGCAGAAGTTTTTCGGCGTTCTCATAATCTTCCGGAGCGGCGAGCATACGGATGGTTTTGAGGTCGATCTGCTTCATTTTGATGACCGTATGTTTCTGGGAGTACTGTATTTCCCTGTTTCCCAGCATGTTTTTGTCGAGCAGTTCCTGGAGTTGGAAAAGGGAGGCCGATTCGTGGCGGCAGATGTCGCCGAGATTATAGGGACAGCTGCAACGTACGGAAAGGGTCTTGGGATCTCTGAATTTGAGAATCTGCACCTTGTAGTAGGTAGCGTAGCTGTCGTCTTTCACCCGGAACTGAGCTGAGCCCAGAAGTTCATCGTAATCTATCAGTTCAACGTAGCCGATAGCGTGAATCTTTTTTCCTCTGCGTATAACTTCATCAGTTCCACTGTTGTACACGTACTTGATCAGGTGTGGTAACGCCATGAATTGAATCGGTTTAGTGAAGGCCCGGATCCCGATCGTCTGTTATCTGTTACTGTTGTTTGAATTCCGTGCTGATGAGTTGCCGGATCAGAAAAGGCCAATTTGCAAAAGTAACGCAAAAAAATCGGGGTTTCCAACGTTAACAGCTTTTCTTGCAGCCCTTTTTGTTAATATTTTAAGAATGCCGGATTTAGTTTCAAACAACTGTTTTTTATCCGGAAAAAGGTGTATCTTTGCGGCGTTAATGAGCAATAGTACACAGTAAGTGACGATCTTTTCTGCTAATTAGTCTTTTCTGCTAGTAGTTTTTTAGTCTTCTATTACTTCCTGCTTTCTCAGTTTTTATTTTATTAATTTTTTTTATGAACATTTTCGTTTCAAACCTGAGCTTCAACGTTACCGATGAAGATCTCAACGATTTTTTTGCAGAGTATGGAGAAGTAACTTCTGCTAAAGTTATTATGGACAAATTCACCGGTCAATCCCGTGGTTTTGGATTTGTTGAAATGTCTGATGATGATCAGGCCCGTAAAGCGATCGAAGAACTCGATGGCGGAATGGTAGAAGGAAGAGCTATCCGTGTTTCTGAAGCACGTCCCCGCGAAGATCGTCCTGCTGCTGGTAACAGAGGCGGATTTAACCGCAACAAAAGCTTCAACAGCCGTTATTAATATAGTCAGCATTGAAGATATGAAGCCCCGCCAATCGGCGGGGCTTTCTTTTTACACAATTAAGCGATTTAAGGATGGGTAGGACTGATTTGAGGGATTAAGCTGATATCGTTCCATGTATGCTTGTTTGATGTAACTCCTGAGACGAAGGATATGGCCTATATAATCGCTCCCATTACTGCCTGGTAAGCGTTGTGCCATTCACGGGCATCTTGCCAAAGAAAAGGCCAGTCCATCCTTCAATCTCATAATCGTGTTTATCTTTGCCCACATTTTGTATTTATGAAGTCTTCCCGTCCGGCCGCTCTAGGCTTTATTTTTATGACCCTGCTGATCGATGTTACCGGAATTGGAATTGTTGCTCCGGTAATGCCCGATCTGATACGCGAACTGATCCATGGAGATTTGAGTGAGGCTGCCCGTTACAGTGGGTGGATGACCTTTGCTTATGCGCTTATGCAACTCCTCTTTGCGCCATTGCTCGGAAATCTCAGCGACCGGTACGGACGCAGGCCTGTGTTGTTGATTTCCCTGTTTGGATTTGGTGTTGATTATATTTTTCTGGCGTTGGCTCCTTCGATTGCCTGGTTGTTCGTGGGGCGGGTTATCTCCGGTATCACTGGCGCAAGTTTCACCACGGCTACGGCCTATATCGCAGATGTCAGTCCACCGGAAAAAAGAGCCCAGAATTTTGGCCTGGTGGGGGCGGCCTTCGGGTTGGGCTTCATTATCGGACCGGTGATCGGTGGGTTGCTCGGGGGCTTTGGATCGCGTGTGCCCTTTGTTTTTGCCGCCTGTCTTTCGCTTCTGAACTGGCTTTACGGCTATTTCGTACTGCCGGAGTCGCTCCCGAAGGAAAATCGTCGCAAATTCGACTGGGCAAGAGCCAATCCGATCGGATCCCTTCTGCATATGCGGAGATATCCCGCCATTGGCGGGCTCGTTTTGGCGCTGGTGCTGATGTATATCGGCGGTCACGCTCTTCAGAGCACCTGGAGTTTCTACTGCATGGAGAAGTTTGACTGGCGTGAGCAGCAGGTTGGCATTTCTTTGGGCGTTGTGGGGCTCATGGTGGCACTGGTGCAGGGGCTCCTGATCCGCAAAACCATTCCCGTCCTGGGTCAGGAAAAGAGTGTGTATATCGGACTTTTTCTCTACACGGTTGGTATGCTGCTGTTTGGACTGGCCAATCAGGGATGGATGATGTATCTTTTTACGGTCATCTACTGCCTGGGGGGGATTGCCGGGCCGGCCATGCAGGGGCTGATTTCGACGCAGGTTCCGGCCAATGAGCAGGGCGAACTGCAGGGCGGATTAACCAGCCTGATGAGCGCGACGGCCATTGTCAGCCCACCCGTTATGACCGGATTATTTTCGCATTTTACCCGTTCCGGGGCATCGGTATACCTTCCGGGGGCACCATTTTATGCAGCGGCCTTCATAATTTTTCTGAGTGCTTTAATAGCCTATAGAAGCCTGAGAACAAAAAAGATATAATTAAAAATTTGACGCTGTTATTACAGTACCGGGAACATTCGTGGCCAGGTGTGCGATTATTGAAATAACTTTGCATCTCGAATTGATAAGACCATGGAGCTAGATACAGTTACGGCGAAGCCAGCCCTCACGCCCAAAGATTTTGCAACAGACCAGGAAGTACGGTGGTGTCCCGGATGCGGTGATTATTCTATTCTTGCCCAGGTCCAGAAGGTTATGCCCTCCATCGGCGTTCCCAAAGAAAATATTGTGATCATTTCCGGAATCGGGTGTTCTTCCCGTTTCCCCTATTATATGAATACTTACGGTATGCACAGCATCCACGGCAGAGCTACAGCGATTGCCAGTGGATTGAAAGCTACCCGTCCGGAACTCAGCATATGGATTGTAACCGGCGATGGCGACGGACTGAGTATCGGTGGTAACCATACCATCCACCTGCTCCGCAGAAATCTGGATGTAAACGTCCTGTTGTTCAACAACCAGATTTACGGATTGACGAAGGGACAATATTCGCCCACGTCGGAAGAGCGCAAGGTGACCAAAAGTACTCCGCTGGGAAGTATCGACCATCCCTTTAACCCGTTGGCATTGGCCATGGGAGCGGATGCCAGTTTTGTAGCCCGGAGTATGGACCGCGATCCCAAACATCTTCAGGAAATGCTGCAACGCAGCCACGCCCACAAGGGGGCATCTTTCCTGGAAATCTATCAGAACTGTAACATCTTCAACGACGGAGCATTCGAAATCTTCACAGAAAAGTCGAGCAAGCCGGAAGAAGCCCTTTTCCTGGAACATGGAAAACCGCTGATTTTCGGTGCGCAGAAAAATAAAGGTATCCGTTTGAACGGCTTCCGTCCGGAAGTGGTGGAATTGGGCGGTAACTATTCTGCCGACGATCTGTGGATACATGACGAGCGCGACTTCTACAAGGCGCAGATTTTGGTTCGCATGTTCGACGATCCCCATAAGCCCGAGCACCTGCCCCGTCCTTTTGGTGTGTTCTATGAGCACGACCGTCTTTGCTATGAAGACGCGATGGCGATGCAGATTGAGGAGCATATTGCCACACGGGGTGCCGGCGATCTCGATAAACTTCTTCGCGGAAATGAGGTTTGGGATATCCTCTAGGAAATTCTAAAAAAAAGTGCCAACGATAGAAATCGTCGGCCTGTGCTTACCTCTGAAACCACAAAAAGAAAGCGTTTAGCTGTCGGAGACAGCGAATGTTAAATAGGGCTCTTTTTGTAGTAGCTTCCTTTTACGCTGTGGTTCTGCGTGCAGGTAAGCTTCGGATTCCTAAGAATCCAATATATTTAAAGGCATGTAAAAACTACAATGCCAATATTTAATACCAATAAATTCGGGTGTGGAATGGACTGACGGAAATTGGATGGTTCAGCGCGTCTGGAAATTGGATGGTTCTTTGTGGATGATGGCTGTTTGGTAAGACTGTTGAGTGTCAAACGCTAAGAGAGCATAAAGGTAAGAACAGTTTCGAGTTTATGCAATAGAAAGTCAATTTTTTTGTAAAATAAATTTCGAAGGGCACCTTAGCCCGTCTTTTTCAATTCTTTTTCGGCATTTTCCATCACCTTTTTCTTCTTCATATCGTACCACCACATGGGGGCGGTTTTTTTCATCAATGTATCGATGGTTCTCATTCCGAACAGGTTCCAGGCGCCTTTCAGTTTGCCGCTTATACCGGTTTGCAGGGCCCTCAGGCTCATGGCAAATCCGCTGTCGAGGTATTCCATATGGTGCCAGTAACCAGCCGGCATAAAGAGGGTGTCGCCGTGTTCCAGGGTAATTTCATAACCCCGGGCCAGCCTGATGGCGGGGAATTTTTCGTAGTCCGGACTTCCATTCCCCTTATAGTAATGGGAAAAATCGGCCAGACTCAACACTTCGAAGGGTTTCCGGTAAAGTTTATGCTGTTCTTCAAAGGGAAAGAGCAACACTCTTTTCCGACCTGCAAATTGTGTATGAAGAATATGGGAAAGGTCGATATCGAAATGCATATGGGTAATCGACGACTGCCCGCCGGTAAACAGCATGGGGTATTTTTTTACAAAACCCTTCATGAGATGGTCGGGCCAGGTGAAGTCTTCGGTCAGCTGCGGCGCATGTTCGAAAATATTAAAGAGGAAGATTCTCCATTCGGCCGGCCCGGCGGAGATCATGTCGATATATTCACCAAAAGTCTTGTAGTCGTCGGCTGTGTTGATGGGGGTAAAGGCATCGCTTTTTGCATTGTTGTACAAACCCACACGTTTGTGACCCACAATCTGGCGGAAATACTCCCAGTTCCATTTTGTATAGGCTGGCCATTGTTTGGCAAGATTCTTAATGACAACAGGCTTTCCGGCTTCGTAATAATCCTTTCTGAACTTTTCCGGGCTGATTTCATCAAAGGTGTCGACAGGCTTCAATTGCATACTGCAACAGTTTAGCGGAACGAAATTAAACAATTCTGTGTTTTCTGCGCCGGCGTTCGTAACTTGAAGGTATGCTTTTACCTATTCATCCAGACAATCCGCCCGCACGTCAAATCAAAACGGTGGTTGAGTGCTTGCTCGACGGGGGTATAATTATATACCCTACCGATACGATATATGGTTTGGGATGTGATATATTTCAGCATAAAGCTATCGAAAAGATTGCACGTATCAAGCAGGTGGATCCTGCAAAGGCGCAGCTTTCTTTTGTTTGTGCCGATCTGAGCGATCTGAGCCACTATACCAAGAGTATATCCACTCCCCTGTATCGTTTGCTCAAGCAGTATCTGCCGGGGCCCTATACCTTTATCCTTCCGGCCAGCAAGGAGGTCCCAAAAATCCTCAAAAGCCGGAAGGATACGATCGGATTAAGGGTGCCTGACCATAAAATTGCTCATGTGCTGATCGAATCCCTTGGCCACCCGGTACTGAGTGCGTCGCTGCCGGGGGAGATGGTGGAGGAATATACCGACCCGGAGCTTATTTACCGGAATTTTAAGGATCGTGTAGATATTGTAATCGACGGAGGAACGGGGGGGATGATTCCTTCGACCATTGTCGATTGTACCGGCGCTGAGCCCGTGGTAACCCGTCAGGGGAAAGGGCCCTGGGAGGAGTATTAGAGCTCGTTTTCTTCAAAAAGAACCGGCTCCTCGGCGTAGAGGCGGAAGCTTCTGCGGTGATAGGGGCTGATGCCGGCTTCTACAATTGCCTTGCGGTGAACAGCCGTGCCGTATCCCTTGTTTTGATTCCAACCATATACCGGGAACTCGTTGTGCAGTTTTTCCATGAATTCGTCGCGGTAGGTTTTGGCCAGAACGCTGGCGGCTGCAATGCTGGCGTATTTTCCATCGCCCTTGATATGGCAGATATGCGGAATTCCAGGATAGGGAACGAACCTGTTTCCGTCGATCAGCAGCAGATCGGGTTTGGTTTTGAGCTGGTCGATGGCTTTGTGCATGGCCAGGAAGGAGGCTTTGAGGATGTTGATCCGGTCGATTTCGTTGTTGTCGACCATGGCCACGCCAAATGCCAGCGCTTCCCTTTCGATGACGGTACGCAGTTCGTTGCGTTCGGCAACCTTCATTTGCTTGGAATCGTTGAGCAGGGGGTGATGAAATCCGCGCGGAAGGATCACTGCGGCCGCACAAACCGGACCGGCGTAACATCCTCTTCCGGCTTCGTCACAGCCGGCTTCGATCAGATCGTCGCGAAAAAAAGACAAGAGGGGGGCCATGGTTCAAAAGTAAGGCTATAAATCCCTTTTCGTACATAAAATTATGGGGTTCTACTATTTTTGACGAATTTTTCCCCCGCATTTGTTCAGTTTTGTAGGATACGTATGCTTGAAGTCATTGGATATATTGCTGCAATCGGGATTGGTCTCACGCTTGGTTTGATTGGCGGGGGAGGTTCCATACTTACGGTCCCGGTTCTTGTATATCTTTTCGGTTTGCCCCCGGTAACGGCCACCTCCTATTCTCTTTTTGTGGTGGGCATTTCCAGTTTCAGCGGGCTTTGGCCGCGTATCCGACGCCGTGAGTTCGATCTATCCTCCGTCTTGTTTTTCGGCGGCAGTTCCCTGATCACTGTATTTTTGATCCGGACATTTGTTACTCCCGGTATTCCTGAATACATCCGTCTGTTTGGTTATGTACTCAAAACCGGGATGCTGCTCATGATTCTGTTTGCCGTGTTGATGCTAATGGCGTCCATGTCGATGATCGGCATCCGGGAAACGGCGGAAGAGCAGACGGAGACGGCGCAGCGAACCCAACCCTGGAAGCTGCTTTTGTATGGGATCGGGACGGGGCTGATTACAGGCATGCTGGGGGCCGGAGGCGGCTTTCTAATTATTCCGGTTCTCACCTATTTCTGCCATCTGCCGATCCGAAAAGCGATCGGCACCTCGCTTTGTATCATCACCATCAATGCATTGATCGGTTTTGGAACCGATCTTTTCCATCGTACGCCCGACTGGGTTTTCCTTTTATCCATTACTGCGACGGCAGCACTGGGGATGTTTATCGGCAACTCCATCGGGGCAAAGCTTTCGTCGAGGCAGCTCCGGAAGGGATTTGGCTGGTTTGTGCTGGTGATGGCCGTTTACATTCTGTTTATGGAATACGGCCGCAGCTAAATCTCAGTATATTTACTTTTAGATCCAACAGAATTTCATCATGAACAATACCAGGGATGAGGCTTTGCTGAAAGCGTTCGGGCGGCATTTGCGTGAAACCCGGGATACCCGGGGGATTAGTTTGCGTAAACTTGCGGAGAAGACGGGCGTCGATTTCAGTCAGATCCACCGTATTGAAAAGGGTGAAAGCAACCCAACGCTGACAATGTTGCTGAAGCTGTCGGAAGGGTTGGAGGCGGACCCGGCGGAATTGTTGGCATTTCGGAAAGAAAATAAATAACCCAATTTATTGACCCTAGGTGCAAGGCATGCCTTGAACCTAGGACAGCCCTACGTCCGATCCATGCTCCGAACGATGAACGGTGCGACCTTTAGTTTCGCTTTAAAATTAAAGAGAGATTACCCATATCGTTGGGTGTCCGGGAGAACCCTCGAGTTTCGGGGAAGTTGAAGGCAATTCTGGAAAGAAGGGACGGTGCATTATGGATGCACCGCTTATTTTTTTCTGGATTGCTTCGCCTCCGGCTCGCAATGACGTGAGGGGGACGTCTCGCAATGACGTAAGGGGGACGGCTCGCAATGACGAAAAGGGAAAGACTCGAATGACGGGTGGCGAGCGGCTCTCAATAACGGGGAGGGGTAGCTTACGATAACGCTTGGGTGTCGCGTCATTGCGAGGGCTTTGCCCGAAGCAATCCAGTATTGTACAAGTCGAGAATTCCTCGCGGTGGAGTCTGTAGCAGGGCAGCAGCGCAGCGACAATATTTGGCGTATCTAACCCCTGATCAGCGAACCGAGCGTTTTTAGTTTCGCTTTTAAAATATTTCACGCAACAGACGATGATCAGCGTGATGTAGCCGCTTCCATAAAAAAAGTCAACCTGCCTGAATGAACAAGAAGCCACCACACATCCGGACATTGGCAGATTGACCCCACGAAAATAATAAATTTTTTTAATTGTATGCATATATGCATACAAAATTCTTGCGCCTAAAAAGCCCGGAAGACCTTTCTGTGTCCCGGGGTTTTTTAGGTTATATCAATATTATTGTTCGATAATCAGCTTACCATCGCGGTAAATGGGAAGCACATTGGCTCCATCGGCTTCCAGACAGTAGCGGATATCCTTTTCCAGACCAAATCCGGTGAGCCGGTGATAGTGTGATGCGTCCTGAGCCTTCATAAACCCATAGAGATCGTCTTTGGCGGTCAGGTACAGGGTTTCGGCCATATGGGATGCATCGCAGTTGATGGAGAAATGTTCCTTGATCCGGTTGATGACTGCGCCGGCGAACAGTGTATCTTCAATATTCACCCTGTCTTTCCAGGCTGCACATCCCAGAACTACCGGCCTTTTTTGCGCGGCGAGGTAATGGCTGACAGCGGAGATATTTGGGAATGATCCCGTAATAATATCCCTTGCGCCCTTATCGAGCGCCATGTGAAGCAGCTTGGTGCCGTTGGTTGTTGTGAGCACAAGCGTTTTTCCCTTGATAAAGGAGTCGGGATACTCGAAGGGTGAATTGCCGTAGCTGAGTCCTTCGGCGATCTGGCCATCGCGTTCTCCGGCGGTAATGCCATCGATCTGTTTTCCAAGTTCGATGCAACGGGCCACGCTATCGACCGGGATAACAGATTTGGCACCGTTGTGCAGTGCCGTTGCAATGGTTGAGGTTGCCCTCAGCACATCGATAATTACGACGATCGCATCGGAAACATCGTAGAGTTTCAGTAGTGCCGGGGACAGACAGGTAAATAGTGATGGTTTGTCGTGGTTCATTATGCGTTTATCTTCTTAAAAAATCCTCAGGCAAAAGGCATCTTGGCCACGCGGGCTTCGATCTGCTTGTTTCTTACCTTGATGTAAATGGTGCTGCCCACTTCTGCGAAAGCTGTTTCTACATAGCCCATTCCGATCGCTTTGCCGAGGCTGGGTGACTGCGTTCCGGAAGTAACCTTTCCGATCGTTCTTCCGCCGGCATCGGTGATTTCGTAATCGTGACGGGGAATGCCCTTTTCAATCATCTCGAAGCCTACGAGTTTTCTTTTCGGGCCTTCGGCTTTTTGCTTCTCGAGAATTTCGCGGGCGGTGAAGGATTTGGTGAATTTGGTAATCCAGCCGAGGCCGCCTTCGAGCGGCGATGTGGTATCGTCAATATCGTTTCCATAGAGACAGTATCCCATTTCCAGACGGAGGGTATCTCTGGCGCCCAGTCCGATGGGTTTCAGTCCCTGCGGTGTACCTACTTCAAAGATGGCGTTCCAGATTTTATCGGCCGCTCCGTCCTTGTCTTCAAAATAGATTTCAACCCCGCCGGAGCCGGTATAACCGGTGGCAGAAATGATAACGTTGTCGACACCTGCAAACTTTCCTTTAACGAAAGTGTAGTATTTGAGGTTGAGGATATCAAGATCGGTAAGCGGCTGGAGGATCTTGGTGGCGTTGGGGCCCTGAATGGCGAGCAGACCGGTTTTTTCGGAAATATTGTGCATTTCAACACCGTTGGTATTGTGGGCAACGAACCAATTCCAGTCCTTTTCAATATTGGCCGCATTCACGACGATCATGTACACGTTGTTTTCTTCGATGCAGTAGATGATCAGGTCGTCCACGATCCCGCCGTTTTCATTGGTAAGGCAGGAGTACTGTGCTTTACCGTTGGTAAGTTTTGAAGCATCGTTGGTGGTCACACGCTGAATCAGGTCCAGTGCGTTTTGTCCCTTAAGGATAAATTCACCCATATGGCTCACATCGAAAACGCCTGCGTTTTTCCTAACGGTTTGGTGTTCGTCGTTGATGCCGGTGTAGGAAATGGGCATATTGTAACCTGCAAAAGGGGCCATTTTAGCACCAAGAGCAATATGCTTTTCCGTAAAAGGTGTTGATTTCATGGTTAATTCTTTAGGCGATCTAAATATATTTGCCGGCAAAAATAGGGGAAAAACCAGCAACAAACCTTCGAACATGAGTACACCGCGCATCCGTGCAGTGAGGATCTGGAAATACAGCGTACCGATGGAGCCTTTTACCATCTCGCTGGGAACGATTGATTCTGCACATAATATTCTGGTTCAGATACTTCTCGACGATGGAACGGATGGCTGGGGAGAGGGCTCTCCCTTTCCGATGCTGGTGGGGGAAACCCAGGAAACGGCCTATGTGCTGGCCCGAAATTTTGCCCGTTTGTGGATCGGACGGAATCCGCTGGAAACCGAAGCCCTGATGGCAGAATTAAACAGATACATTGCGCATCATCCTACTTTAAAGAGCGCGTTTGACATGGCGCTTTTTGATATTCGCGGTAAGCTGTCGGGGCAGCCGCTCTACCGGCTGCTCGGCGGAACCAATCGCACGATGCTGACTGATGAAACGATCGGCCTGGCCAGTACCGACGAAATGGTGCGTAAAGCTTTGGTGCTGAAGGGAAAGGGGGCGCCGGCGATCAAGGTGAAACTGGGAACCACCGCCCGTGAAGACATTCATCGGATCGCGCAGATCCGTGCCGCCATTGGTTCGGAAATTCCCTTGCGTGTCGATGCAAACCAGGGTTGGGATATCCAATCTGCTCTGGCGGTACTAAAGGGCATTGCTCCCTTTTATGTTGAATATTGTGAAGAACCGGTTCCGCGGTGGAACAATGCGGGATTGAAGGTTGTTCGCGACAATTCGCCGATCCCCATCATGGCCGACGAATCGGTGTTTGACCATCATGATGCCCATCGCGTGACTGCCCTGGGTGCCTGCGACTACATCAATATCAAGTTGGCCAAAAGTGGCGGACTGCTGGTAGCCGATAAGGTCAATGCCATTGCAGAAGCGGCGGGCATACGCTGTATGATGGGCAGCATGTGCGAATCGCGGCTGGGGCTAACGGCCAGCGCACACTTTGCCGCGGCCCGCGAGAATATATTCTATTGCGACCTCGATATGGTATTTACCATGAAGGCCGACCCCGTAATCGGGGGGATGGAGTTCCGGGGGCATGAAATTCATTTGCCGGATACCCCCGGAATCGGTGCTTCGGTAGATCCCGAATTCCTCAGGAATATGCCGATGCAGGAAATTATTTAGCCTCCTGCGTTTTCCGCCAGTACTTTTTCGATTCGTTCCCTCAGCGATTCGTAGTTGGTATAGCCACGGGCGAGCAGGTAAAATTTGGACGGACTCATCTGGAGCAGTACGGTAGGATACCCCGTTACCTGCAGATGCTTCACTTGGGCAAACTCATAGTGTGCTTTATCTTTATATGTTTCGCTGGCGAGTTTTTCGTAAAATTCGTCGGCGTTCAGCTCATATTTTTCCAATAAATGGCGGTAGGCTTCGTTATCGCAAAGGTCTCTACCCTCAAAATTCAATGCATATTGGAGATCGGAAACGAATTCGACCTGGCGGGAAGGATAGATTTCCTTAAATATGCACATGGCAATGGCCGGCTTTTCGGAATCCGGAAACCAATCGCTTTGATCCGGATTAAAAATATGCCACAGGAAATCGGCCCCGAATTGAATACCGGTGTATTCCTCAACAGTTTTATAGGCATCCCGGATATAGGAAGCCATCACTTCTATATGAGCGGGTTTTTCGGAAAGGATCATTCCTCCCGAAAGTACTTCTGTACGAAACTGTTGTGAATATTCGTTGCTGATTCTGGAAATAACCGGGCTAAATCCGTAACACCATCCGCAATACGCGTCGTAACAATATATTAAAGTAGGTTGCATAAATAAGTAGATAAAAAACACGTAAAGGTACGCAATAGTATTTCGATAAACTTCTAACAAGTTTTGTGGTTATATGTTATCATGTTGGTAGGGTTTACCGCTATCTGAAACACCTCATTTTTATCGGAAAAAAAATGAACCATGAAACGATTATTGCCATTTTTATTGATTGTCTTTTT
>Ga0182793_1000295_pt1 | contig 42671 bp, 43 predicted proteins | sample Passage237A_FD_130498 | JGI IMG/M metagenome (GOLD analysis project Ga0182793, IMG submission 130498) | Cellulose adapted compost microbial communities from Newby Island Compost Facility, Milpitas, CA, USA - Passage2 37A (version 2) (version 2) ... | reverse complement strand
CCGTCGACGTCCTTGTCGCCGACCAGCAGCCCTTTGGAGGCGGAGACGGTGAGGGTTTTGTCCTCGGCGACGGTGTAGGTCTCATTGTCGGCGACGGGGTTGTCGTTGACGGCGGTGATGGTGAGGGTGACGGTGGTGGTGGTTTTGGCGCCGTTGTCGTCGGTGACGGTGTATTTGAAGCTGTCGGTGCCGGTGTAGTCGGCTTTGGGGGTGTAGACGAACGACCCGTCGGGGTTCATGGTCAGGGTGCCGCGGGTGGGTTTGGTGGTTGCGCTGACGCGCAGGGTGTCGCCGTCGGCGTCGGTGTCGTTGGCCAGCACGCCGGCGGTGGCGGGCACGGTCAGGGTGGTGTCTTCGGCCAGGGTGTAGGAGTCCTTGGCGGCGACGGGGGCGTCGTTGACGGCGGTGACGTTGATGGTGACGGTGCCGGTGTCGGTGCCGCCCTTGCCGTCGGAGACGGTGTAGGTGAACGAGTCTTGGCCGTTGAAGTTCGGGTTGGGCTTGTAGGTGAACGACCCGTTGGCACTGACCGTCACAGTCCCGTGCGCCGCGGCGGTGTAATCGGAGACCACCAGCTTGTCGCGGTCAGCATCGGTATCACCAACCAACAACCCCTTCGACGCCGAAACCGTCAGGGTTTTGTCCTCAGCCACCGAATACGACTCATCATCAGCAACCGGCGCGTTGTTGGCCGCAGCGATCGCGGCGACCATGCGCATGTTGTTGTCGGCCATGCTGCTGAAGAGCCCCTCGAACGATCGGCGCACCCAGGCCAACAAGCCCCACGACAGCGGCGACTCCACCGGTGCGCCAGACGGCGACTGACCGGCTGTCGGTCCCAATCCGAACACCGATAAGAACCCAGAGATCAACTGGGTCACCAGGTCCGGGCTCTTGGCTTGCGGAGTTTCCGGTTCATCGAGCATGACGCTGAAGGTCGACTCGTCCGCGGGTTCGTCGTCGACCTGCGGTAGCGCCCCGCCACCGGTGTCCACCCCTGCGGTCTTGGCGGTGCCTTCCATGCCCGCGCTGAACAGCGCCGGCCCGGGCGCTACGTCGTCTCCGGTGCCAAGCTCGTCGTCGTCCGCGAAGGTGGTGTTGTTTGCAAATGCCGTGCTGTTCAGGTCTTGGGCCGCCCCGGCGTTATCGCTCTTGGACGCGGATTCGGACTTCACGACGACGGTCAACTCCTCGTCGATGGCTCCGGTTTCGCCGTCGTCGCCGCCGAAGTCGTCGCCGAGGTCGCCATCGGGGTTGTCGCCGATCGACGAGTCGCCACCAAGGTCAGCGGCAACATCATTGTCGTCAGTCTCGATCGCCGTGCCGTCGCCGTCCCCGGCACCGGACGTGCCGGCGCCGGTGAGTGGGTTTTCGGCGGGGGAGTTCTGCTGATTGGGAGTGGTGTCCGCGGCGGCTGCCGTCGCGCCCTCGGTGGCGGACTCTGAACCCGTCTCCGTGGCGTGCACCACAGGGATTCCGTAGATAGGGCCGACGCCCAGGCCCACGCCCAAGGCAACGGCTAATCCGCCAACGCGTCCGATGTGTCGTGCGTAGCGCACCGCGACTCCTCTCCCCAATGGGGCCTGGGTGACTGACCGCCGACCATCAACGACAGTCGCGAAGGCCCATACCTAGGCGTATTTTTTACCATACCGTCATTTTGCGTTAGGGTCTGTTTAGCAAACTGATCTTGAATACTCAACCAGGAGTTTAAAGGCGGCCGTCCCGGTACAAATTCGCTGGTTGCATGGGGGCTTTTTCGTTTTCTGGCTAAGCGGGGGTCGCTCCTTTCCCGCGGATGAACGTCGCTGAGTAAACAGGCAAATTACCGCAGGCGATAACTCGACGTGGTTCGAATTCAAAATTTGTTCGCCGGGCCGGCGGCGCGGGGTCATGGATTCATGAGTTGCCGCAATTTTCTGGAACAAACATTCCGGGCGACGTGTCTCGCTGGTTGAGGTCGCGAACGTTAACAGTCAGCAAACTCAGAATCCATTGCGAGATCGGTGCGGGTAGGCTGCGAAATTTCCCTACCTGCAGTTATCATCGCTCACGTCAATCGGGCCGTGCGGGCGGTTACGCGGGAACACACGTGGTCCGTTTCTGCTGGAAGGGGCGAATCGGCGGTCGTCATGGCGGTTCCAATCCGCTGGATCACGCATGAGCCGGTTTCGCAACCGAACCGGGCCGACCCCGTCAGCGGTTTGCTGAATGCGTAGCCGACGGGCTGTCGGCGTGCGATATCCATAGCCCCAGCGGTGCATGCGCCCGCGTAAGTAGATAGTCTGATGCCCGGGTTCAGACTGCAGCCTCGCGACGTCAACCGTGACCGCTTGGGTGGTCCCCATGGAGAGGTGAGGCTTGGACGGACAACTTTGTACCGAGAACTGGGTGGGCCGCGTCGCGGTGATCGCCGCGTCGGGAGAGCTCGACATGCTGACGGCGCCCCAGTTGCGCGACGCTGTGCAGGCGGCGCTGGACAAGAGCCCCGAGGGACTGATCGTTGATCTCACCAACGTCGACTTTCTCGGCTCGGCCGGCATGCAGGTGTTGATGGAGGCCCGCAACCAGACCGACGGGACGTCGACCCGCTACGCCGTCGTCGCCGAGGGCGCCGCCACCAGCAGGCCGCTGAAGATCACCGGCATCGCCGACCTGATTGATCTGTTCGCCTCGCTCGACGTCGCGCTGGAGAACGTGTCCGCCTGAGCGCGTTGGCCCACAATCCTTTTCGAAGTAGCACCGCCGGACCCGGCCGCCGCGGACTCGGTGTGATCCAGACAACAAGACACGTGATGCGCAGATGCCCAGTGCCCCACCGGGTTTGCGGCGTCCGGACTCGTGTCGCGGTGTGATCTATCGCTCATTTTGTGTCGGTAAAGGTAAGAGACCGGCGTTCGGGGTTGGGTTAGCCGCCGCTCAGGCACGGTTGCGGACGATGCCTTCATCGCAGCTCATGGCGGTGAAATACGTTGCTGTACCTAGATAACGACTCGGTAACGAATTGTTTTCTAAGCGGTGTCTGAGAGGTTCCCAAGCGCAGGCGCTCCGGTCGCCGTCGGACCGTCCCGGGGCGTCGGTTTCCGTCGCTAGACTCGACCACGATCGCACCCGGACGGGTGCCTGAAGACCTGGAATCAATTGCCGGTGCATGCCAGACCGGCGGAGGTACCTCTAGAGATGGCTGAGTTCCTGATGCCCGAAAACACTGTTGTTGCCCCTGTGAACGGTGAGGCGAATTCGGGCGCATCCCCGCTGGGCACCGGCGCCGTGCGACGCGGCCCGATCGGCGACATCGCGTTGGTCGACGGTGCGCTGATCGCCGCGAACTACGGCGACGACACCGTCGCCCTGATCAACCCGCACACCCTCGGCGTCAGCGCGCTCATCGCGGTGCCGGGCGAGCCGGTGGCCGTCGTCACGCGCGACGACCGCGCGTACGTCAGCACCTCCTCGTTCAACACCGACGCCGTGTCGGTGATCGACACCGCTGCCGGTGCCGTCCTGGCCACCTACGCCCTGGCCTACAGCGTCACCGCGCTGGCGGTCAGCCCCGATGGCAAGCGCGTCTACGCCGGCCGCACCGGCGACGACCACGTCGACGTCGCGGTCATCGACACCACCGCCGAGCGCGTCGGCACCATCGACATCGCCGGGGGCGCCGGTGCGGGCATCGACGCGCTCGCGGTCGACGCCACCGGCAAGCGCCTCTATGTCGCCACCTCCGAGGCCGAGGGCAGCGCGCTCGTCGTCGTCAACCTCGAGACCGCGGCGGTCGAGCGCAGGCTGCGCATCGGCGCCCCGATCCGCGGCCTCGCGCTGGACGGCGCCACGGCATATGTCCTGACCTCGGACCGGGTGCGCGGGGGTGTCGTGCACGTGGTCGACGTGGCCGGTGGGGCGGTCGCCGACAGGATCGAGCTGGGCACCGGCGCGCCCACCCAGTTGATGCTGGCGGCGGGCGACACCCGCGCCTACATCGTCGACTACGACCGCGTCATGGTGCTGAGCACCGCGTCGCGCCGGGTGGTGGACACCATCACCGTGTCCGCGCGGCCGTCGTGCATCGCCGTGGACGCTGTCGGCGGACACGCGTACGTGGCCGACTACTCCGGCGTCGTCACCCGGTTTGCGGTGCCGGCGACGCCGATGCTGTATTCGGATTTCGTCGCCACCGATCCGATCCACGTGCCCGACGCCCTTGAGCTGCTGCCCGCCAGCGTCTAGCGGTCACGCGTCAGCTGGTTTGTCGCCGTAGCCGAAAACCCCTCCGCAAATTCTGAAATCCGGCTGAACCCTTCCTCGCACCCGCCCGTCGTACCGGCTGAAGACCAAGACGGGTCATCACGACAGGAAGGAAGGCGCGGCCATGCGTGCAACGCTGTTAATACTCGCCGGAATCGCCGCGGCGGCATGTGGAGTGATCGTCGCGCCGGCGGCGGTGGCCTCGGCCGCGGAGTCGGCTGAGTTGACCATCGCGAATCTCGAAGCACAGGGCTTCGATGTGAAGGTCAACAAGATCGGTAGTGCTCCGCTCAACCGGTGCGTCGTCACCGATGTGCGAAACGCAAGGGAGCGCACCGAATTCGTTCCCGTTCTCGGTGACGACGGCGTGGTTGAGAAGGTCGTTGGCCGCAACATCACCGTCACGGTGAACTGCTCGCGGCGCTGACGACACCCAGCGGCGTCCGGTCGGAAACCATCCGGCCGGGCGCCGTTAGCGGTTGCAGTCCAGTGACACCGAAATCGATTGGCTGACAATATCGAGCACCAACACGTTCTCGTTGCGTGCACCCGGGCCGACGTAGGGCACCCACTGCGTGATCTGTTGGGGGTTCCGGACGTTGGTCACCACGCATTCGCTCATCGGGGCCGTGCCGATTCGGTCGATGTTGACCGTGTAGCCCTCGCTCTGCAGCTTGTTGATCACGTCCTGCGCCGACTTCTTGTCATCGGCGCCCGCGATCCCGGTCGACGCGGTCAGTGCCAGGCACACCCCGACGACCGCCGCAAGACTCGCCTTGCGCATCGCGATCACCGCTCAGCACGCTGGTAGGCCGTCACCACGGCGGCGCCGCCGAGGCCGATGTTGTGCTGCAGCGCGGCGGTCACGTTGTCCACCTGGCGCTTGTCGGCGGTGCCGCGCAGCTGCCACGTCAACTCCGCGCACTGCGCCAGCCCGGTGGCGCCGAGCGGATGCCCCTTGGAGATCAGCCCGCCCGACGGGTTGACCACCCAGCGCCCGCCGTATGTGGTTTCACCGTCATCGATCAGCTTCGGTGCCTCGCCCTCGCCGCACAGCCCCAGCGCCTCGTAGAGCAGTAGCTCGTTGGCCGAGAAGCAGTCGTGCAACTCGATCACCTGGAAATCCTCGGGACCAAGCCCGGACTGCTGGTAAACCTGCTGTGCGGCTTGCACGTTCATGTCGTAGCCGATGATGTTCTTAGCGCTGCCGTCGAACGTCGACTCGAAATCGGTGGTCATCGCCTGGCCGACGATCTCGACCGCCTGCCCGGCCAGCCCGTGCTTGTCGACGAATGCCTCGCTGGCCACGATCGCCGCGCCCGACCCGTCTGAGGTTGGCGAGCACTGCAGCTTGGTGACCGGATCGGAGATCATCGGCGCTGCCAGGATGTCCTCGAGCGTGTACTCGTCCTGGAACTGGGCATACGGGTTGTTCACCGAATGCTTGTGATTCTTGTAGCCGATCTTCGCGAAATGCTCTGCGGTGGTGCCGTACTTGCGCATGTGCTCGCGGCCCGCGGCGGCGAACATCCACGGCGCCACCGGGAACGCGAATTCGTCCATCTCGGCGAGCGCCTTGATGTGCCGGGCCAGCGGTGACTCGCGGTCCTGGGCGCCGCCGCTGAGCGCGCCGGGCTGCATCTTCTCGAAGCCGAGCGCGATCACGCAGTCGGCCAGGCCGCCGCGGATCGTCTGCGCGGCAAGGAAGAGCGCCGTCGACCCGGTCGAGCAGTTGTTGTTCACGTTCGCGATCGGGATGCCCGTCATCCCCAGCTCGTAGAGCGCCCGGTTGCCCGACGTCGAGTCACCCGAGCAGTAGCCGACGAAGCCCTGTTGGACCTCCGAGTAGTGGATGCCGGCGTCCTCGAGCGCCTTGGTGCCCGATTCGCGAGCCATGTCCGGGTAGTCCCACCCTTCGCGGCGGCCCGGCTTCTCGAACTTGGTCATTCCGACCCCGACCACGAACACACGGTTTTTGCCTGACATGGCTGTCGTCCCTTCACTAGGCCCTTCACGAGGCGGCGCTATGCCTGCAACATACCGCTCAGCCGTGCGCGAGCCACCAGTTGTGCAGCGCCTCGAGGTTGTCGCCGAGCGCGTCGCCCACCAGTAGGTCGCCGTTGCGGCTCCACACGATATCGGGGATGTCCTTGTGGATGCCGCACGCGATGCGTCCCTCGACCACCTCCGGCGTCTCCTTGAAGTGCCAGGTGGTGGGCGAGTCCAGTTCGCTGCCCGGACGCCGCTGCATCTCGGTCACCAGCTGGTAGGTGTCCGAAGGCCCGGTCCACGGCGGCGCCCTGGTCCGCGTACAGCGAGTACCGCGCCGCCGTCGGCCCACCCTCCAGCGAAGACGGGCCGCACTCGGCCGTCGCCAGTGCGCCGGTCACCGGCGGGTGCAACGGGCGACACACTCCCGGGTCGTAGCCCGGCGGCTGCAGCCCCATCAGCTTGGCGTCGAACGCCTCGCCGGAGGTGGTGCTGGGCGGTCGCCTTGTGGTGGTGCGCTCCGAGGTCTCGTCCGCGAGCGTCGCGGTCGGCCCAGGCGGCGGCGGTGGGTCCGACGGTTGGCTAACAACGGCCCCAGCACCCCGAACCGATCCTTACCGGCGTCATGGCGTCGATTCTCTACGTTGCCCACCGCGGACGCAGGCAAGTGGTGTAGACCGGAATAGAACGTGTTCTAGTTCTACAGGAGGCGAGATGGGCCTGCGGGTCGTGCAGTGGGCAACCGGGGGAGTCGGGGTCGCCGCGATCAGGGGCATCCACGAGCATCCCGACCTCGAACTCGTGGGCTGCTGGGTGCATTCGGCGGACAAGGCAGGCCGCGATGCCGGCGAACTGGCGGGCATCGAACCGTTGGGCGTGGCGGCGACCAACAGCATCGACGACATCCTGGCACTGGACGCCGACGCGGTGATCTACGCACCGCTGATGGCCAACCCCGACGAGGTGGCGGCGCTGCTGCGGTCGGGCAAGAACGTCGTCACCCCGGTCGGCTGGCTGTACCCGAGCGAGCGCAGCGTCGCGGCGGTCCGGGAGGCCGCGCTGGCGGGCAACGCGACGCTGCACGGCACCGGGATGGCGCCCGGCGGCATCAGCGACAAGTTCCCGCTGCTGTTCTCCGCATTTTCGACGGGCGTGACATTCGTTCGCGCCGAGGAGTTTTCCGACCTACGCACCTACGAGGCGCCCGATGTGCTGCGGCATGTGATGGGGTTCGGCGAGGTCCCGGAGAAGGCGTTGACCGGGCCCATGCAGAAGATGCTCGACAGCGGGTTCATCCAGGCCGTGAAGATGGTCGTCGACCAGATGGGCTTCGCCGCCGACCCGAAGGTGCGCGCCACCCAGGAGGTGGCCGTGGCCACCGCGCCGATCGACTCGCCGCTGGGTGTCATCGAACCCGGTCAGGTGGCGGGCCGGAAGTTCCACTGGGAGGCCCTCGTCGACGACAAAGCGGTGGTGCGGGTCACGGTGAATTGGCTGATGGGTGAGGAAAACCTCGATCCCGCATGGACTTTGGGGGCAGGCCAGCGCTACGAGATGGAGGTCCGCGGCAACCCCGACATCACGATCACGGTCAAGGGGTTCCATTCCGAGGTCGGCGGGGTCGGTCCCGAGCACGGCATCGTCGGCACCGCGGCACACTGCGTCAACTCGGTGCCCGCGGTGGTCGCGGCCGAGTCCGGCATCCTGACGATGCTGGACCTACCGCTGATCAGCGGGAAGGCGGCGCCCGGACTGCGTTAGGGCGCGACCAGGATGCGGATCGGATTGCCCTCCTGCCGCTCCAGCTTCTCGATGCCCAGCCGAATGTCGTCGAGGGCGACGATCTCGCTGATCGATCGCGAAAGGTCAAGGCGTCCAGCGGATACCAGCTTCGCCAGGGTGGCGATGTCGACGTTCTGATAGCCGAGGTGGCCGAGCACCTGCTTCTGGGTCAGCCCGAAGATGCTGGTCGGCCCGACGGTCGGACTCTCGGCGCTCATGCCCACCGCGACCAGTCGGCCGCCCACGGTGAGGCAGTCGAGCGCCTGCTCGAACGTCGACTTCAGCCCGACCGCGTCGAACGCGACGTCAAGCCTTCTGCCGTCGGTGACCTCGGCGATCCGGTCGCCCAACCGGGCGTCGTCGGCGTCGAACGCGTAGTCGGCGCCCAACTCCAGAGCGCGTTCGCGCACTTCGGGTTTGATGTCGACGGCGATGATCGGCACCGCGCCGACCAGCCGCGCGAGCTGGACGATGTGGGTGCCGACGCCGCCGACGCCCCACACGCCCACCGATTCGCCGATGCCCACCTTGCCGGTGCGCACCACCGCGCCGTACGGCGTGGACACCGCGTCGGCGAGGATCGCCGCCTGTTCGAGCGGGACGTTGTCGGGCACCGGGGTGAGCCCCACGGCCTGCGCGACGGTGTACTCCGCCCACGCCCCGTCGTAGGCGAACGCCATCAGTTGGATCGCCAGGCAGTTGGTGATCTCGCCGCGACGGCAGTTCGCGCAGTTGCCGCACGGTCTGCCCGCCGCGACCACCACGCGGTCGCCCTCGGACCAGCCGGTCACGCCGGGGCCGAGTCCGGCGATCGTGCCCGACGCCTCGTGGCCCTGCGTGACCACCGGCACCTGGGCCGGGAAGGTCCCGTTGATCAGGCTCAGATCGGAATGACAGATGCCGCAGAATGCGACCTTGACCAGCACCTCGCCCGGACCGGGCTCGGGGATCGGCACCGTTTCGACCGTGATGGTCCGCGAGTCCGCGTAGAACCGCTGCGCCCGCATCGTCTCGACCGGCATGGGCCGAACCTTAGCCCGCGATGGCACACTCGCTGCCGTGACTTCGAAACGCGCGCTGGTGCTCGCCGGCGGCGGACTGGCCGGCATCGCATGGGAGACCGGCGTCCTGCGCGGGATCGCCGACGAGTCGGCCGTCACCGCCGACGCGCTGCTCGACGCCGAGGTGATGGTCGGGACGTCCGCGGGGTCGACGGTCGCGGCCCAGCTCGGCAGCGGCCTGACCCTCGATGAACTCTACGAGCGGCAACTGGCCCCGACCTCCACCGAGCTCAACCCGCCCGCGGGCATCGACGACATCGCCGCGCTGTTCCTCGCCGCGATGACCCAGCCCGGGTCCAAGACCGACAAACTGCGCCGCATCGGCGAGGTGGCCCTGTCGACTGCCACGGTCGCCGAGCCGGTGCGCCGGACGGTGATCGCGCACCGGCTGCCGTCACACGACTGGCCGGATCGCGAACTGCGTATCACCGCGATCGACACCGCCACCGGCGAATTGGTGGCGTTCGACAACGACTCCGGGGTCGGGCTGGTCGACGCGGTCGCCGCGAGCTGCGCGGTGCCCGGCGTCTGGCCGCCGGTGACGATCGGCGACCGCCGCTATATGGACGGCGGGGTGGGCAGCACCGTCAACATCGACCTGGCCGACGACTGCGACGTCATCGTCGCCCTTGTGCCGCAAGGTGACTCGGCGCCGGCCCCGTTCGGTGTCAGCACCGCCGAGGAGATCGCCGCGTTCGGGCCGAAGGCGTTCACGGTGTTCGCCGACCGCGCGTCGCTCGCCGCGTTCGGCAAGAACCCGCTCGATCCCGCGTGTCGGGCGCCGTCGGCGCGGGCCGGGCGCGAGCAGGGCCGCCGCGTCGCCGCCGCCGTCGCGGACTTCCTCGCCCTCTAGAATTACCTTTACGCCGTTGTCTTTTCGTGTTCATCGAGGACTTCGGCGGTGAGCGCCCGGCCGATGTCTATCACCTCCGCGGCGCGGTGGAAGTCGAGGCTACGACACACCGTTCGGGGCACCTCGATCAGCAGATCCGGGGGATAGGCCGCCAGGGTGTGTCGCGCAAGCGCGGCCTGCGCGATATCGATGGTGCGGTTCATCACCTCGAAGCTGCCGAGTTTGGGCACCGACACCTCCTTCGAGGCGTCGACGAGCTCGGCGGTGGCGTCGTCGGACTGGTTCGAGTCGAACAAGGCGGTGGTGCTGCGCCACACCCGGGTGAGCCATTCCATCCGCGCCCGCGACGTGGCGTCGTCGGGTTCGTCGCCGCCGGATTCGGTGCCGGTCTCGCTGCCGGCCAGGCTCACCGCGATGGTGAGGTCGGCGTTGACGGCCGCGATCGGTGCCATCGGCAGCGGGTCGAGGATGCCGCCGTCGGCCAGCAGTCGGCCGTCGAGCACATGCGGGACGATCACGCCCGGGATCGCGATCGACGCGCGGATCGCGGCGTCGACGGGTCCGCGTTGTAGCCACACCGACTTCCCGGTCAGCAGATCGGTGCTGACCGCGGTGAACGGGATCGACAGCTGCTCAATGGTCACCTCGCCGAGGATCTCGCGCACCGCGTCGAGGATCTTCTCCGCGCGCAGCACCCCGGCCGCGCCGATCTTGGGGTCGAGCAGCCGCAGGATCGCCCTCTGGGTCAGCGACTTGGCCCACTCGGTGAAGTCGTCGAGTTTGCCCGCCGCCTGCAGTCCGCCGACCAGCGCACCCATCGATGACCCGGCGATGCCGACGATCTCGAAGCCGCGCTCGCGAAGCTCCTCGATCACCCCGATGTGGGCGTACCCCCGGGCGCTTCCGCTGCCCAGCGCGAGGGCCACGCGCTTGCCGGCCATGAGCCCATTCTCGCGGGCGAACGGACTTTCTCACACCAGTGATTCGAATTCACCGGCGCTACTCGCAGAGGGCGCCCGCGGCGGCCTGCACGGCGACGATCACCGCGGCCTGGCGGGCCTGCGACAGCTGCGACCACGGCATGCCGAACGTGCCGGGACCCGCCGCGTCCGTCGACTGCAGCTCGCCCAGGTACGGCTCGATCAGGGTCTTCGGATCGCCGCCGCGCTGGTCCATCCACACCTTGGCGGCCCGGCAGGCCTGGAAGTACTCCTCCTCGGTGGACTCCGCCGGGCTGCCGATGGCCGTGGTGACCCCGCCCGGCGAGACCTCCACGGCCCCGGGCGCGGGGGTGTGGGTGGTTTCCGGCGCGGTGGTCGTCGTGGTGGTCGCCGGTGCGGTGGGCTCGCTGTCGGTGCCCGACGAGCAGCCCGCCAGCGCGGTGAGGACCACCGTTGCGACGACCGCCGCGGCGCGACTCGGGTGGGGGCGCATACCGCAAATCTATGCAACACTGGCCGCCGTGACGGAGCGCCCCGGATTTCTGCGGGCCCGGCCCGTGGGCCGGGCGGAGTGTTGTCGGGCCTGACGCCCACCCTCCGACCGTCCGTCATTTCCTGGAGTAGTCCCGATGCTGTCCGCTGTTTCCGCTGCTGTTTCCGCGCCCACCCGGCTGCGCCTGCCCGACCTGATGCTGGCCACCGACCGCTTCGCCGACGACGTGCTGTCCGGCCGCTACGACCACGTGCTGCCCCCGGACGGGGTGCCGAAGCACGACCGGTGGTACACCCGGCTGCACGGCGACGACGAGCTCGACGTGTGGCTGATCAGCTGGGTCCCCGACCGGTCCACCGAACTGCACGACCACGGCGGCTCGCTCGGGGCGCTGACGGTGGTGTCCGGTGCGCTTCGGGAGACCCGATGGGATGGCGAGTCGTTGCGGCACAGGCGGTTCATCGCCGGCGATCAGGCCGCCTTTCCGCTCGGTTGGGTGCACGACGTGGTGTGGGCGCCGGACCGGTCGTCGCCGCCGGCGGCCCCGACGCTGAGTGTGCACGCCTACTCGCCGCCACTGACCGCGATGTCGTACTACGAGGTCACCCCGCAGAACACGTTGCGGCGCAGCCGAACCGAACTCACCGACGCCCCGGAGGGCTGACATGAGCCGCATCGACCGTGTGCTGGAGGAGGCCCGGGCCCGGCTGCGCCGACTGTCGGCCCGCGAGGTGCCCGACGCGCTGGCGCGCGGGGCCATTCTCGTCGACATCCGGCCGCAGGCTCAGCGCGAACTCGAGGGCGAGGTGCCCGGCGCGCTGGTGATCGAGCGCAATGTGCTCGAATGGCGGTGCGATCCGACCAGCGAGGCGCGGTTGCCGCAGGCCATCGACGACGACGTCGAGTGGGTGATCCTCTGCTCGGAGGGTTACACGTCGAGCCTGGCCGCGGCGTCGCTGCTCGACCTCGGCCTGCACCGTGCGACCGATGTGATCGGCGGTTATCACGCGTTGAAGGCCGAAGGTATTGTCGCTTAGGCGTTCTCGTCGTTGGTGAGCAGCGGGCGCAGCTTCTCCGTCTTCTCCGGCGTCCAGCCCGGTGGCTGCAGCACCGCCGCCCAGGCGTTGGCGACGTCCTTGATGTAGACGTGGCCGTGGCCGTCGGGCACGTCGACCGCGACCGCCATGTCCGCCGACACCTGAAGGAACGTCACCACGGGGATCCACTGCATCCGGCCGGAGACGTCGTAGCCGCGCGGCTCCTTGAGCCAGTCCGGTTCGGCGAACAGGAGATCCGGGTTCCACCAGGCGATCGGATCGGATGCGTGCTGCAGGTACACCACGCGTGGCTCACCCCACGGATCGTCGGGGCGGGCGAGATTCTCGGCGCGGGCGACGAAGCGCACGTTCTCGCCCTTGTCGTAGATCGGCAGCCACATCGGCGACCCCGGGTCGCGATTGTGCGTCAGCTGCGTCCAGATCGTGTTGTTAAACGTGGGGCCGCTGAACAACGCGCCGTCGGTGCGGGCGATGAGGTTGTTGAGCGCCAGGAACGGTGCCTCGCCGCCGAACGAGCCCAGACTCTCGCCGAACACCACCAACCGTGGGCGGTCGGTTTCGGGCATCTCACGGATCAGTTCGTCCACGGCCTCGAACAGGGCCTGACCCGCCTGCCGCGCGTTCTCCTTATCGACCAGAAACGACAGCCAGCTCGGCAGGAAGGAGTACTGCATCGACACGATCGCGGTGTCGCCGTTGAACATGTACTCCAGCGCCGAGGCCTCGGCCTCGTTGATCCACCCGGTGCCGGTGGTGGTGGCGACCGCGACGACGGAGCGCTCGAGCCCGCCCATCCGCACCAGCTCGCGGGCGGCCAGTTCGGCGGTGGCCTTGATGCCGTCGGCGGAGTGCAGACCGGCGTAGGCGCGGATCGGCTCGAGTGCGGGTTCACCGTTGAACTCGGTCAGCTCCTCGACGGTCGGACCGGCCGAGACGAACACCCGGCCCTGGTGGCCCAGCGACTCCCAGCTGGCCAGCGAACCGGGCCCGCCCGACCGCAGCGATGACGTCGGGGCCGGGAAGTCCGGGTCGGTCTCGTCGTTGACCGCGGAGAACGTCTTGTTGATGGTGTCCATCGCGAACCGCACCACCACACCGTTGAGCAGCGCGATCAACAGCGCCAGCAGCAGGCCCACCGCGACAACACCCGAAACCCGCGGCGGGGCAACGCGTTCGAGCTGACGCTTGAGGAAGCGCACCAGCTTGCCGATCAGCTGACCGACCTCGACCAGGACGAAAAGCACCACGATCGACAAGACCGCGGTCAGCGGGTGGGCCCAGAAGCCAAGGCGCGGTACGCCAGTCAGGTCGCGGACCTCGTTCTGCCAGCGGTGGAAGTAGATGATCATGTACAGCTGGCCGACGACGCCGATGACCACCAGCGCGAGCCACGCCGTGCGCGGCGCCGGGGGACTGCTGTCCTTGGAGCGCATGTAGCGCACCAGCCAGACCAGAAACACCCCGAGGCCGTAGCCGAACGCGCCCGCACCGCCGCTGACGAGACCCTGGAACAGCGGGCCGCGCGGCAGCAGCGACGGGGTCAGCGAGAACCAGATGAACACCAGGCCCAGCGCGGTCCCGGTGAACGTGTAGTGGCGGACCCACCACGCCTGCTTCGGAGGCTGCTGTGTCGGCGGTGACTCTTCGATGGCTTCGGCCGTGTCGGTCACGACCGTCGAATTTACCGGTGTGTGAAGTTCGGGGGGCGCTTCTCGGTGAACGCCTTCATGCCCTCAGTCTGGTCGTCGGTGGCGAAGGCGGAGTGGAACAGCCTGCGCTCGTAGAGCAGGCCCTCGGTCAGCGTCGTCTCGAAGGCGCGATTGACCGCTTCCTTGGCCATCCGCGATGCGGACAGCGACATGCCCGCGATGGTCTGCGCGACCGCCTTGGCCTCCTCGAGCAGCTTGTCGGCGGGTACCACCCGCGACACCAGGCCGGCTCGTTCGGCCTCCTCGGCGTCCATGTTGCGGCCGGTCAGGATCAGGTCCATCGCCTTGGCCTTGCCGATCGCGCGGGTCAGCCGCTGCGAGCCGCCCATGCCGGGCAGCACGCCCAGCTTGATCTCGGGCTGGCCGAACTTGGCGGTGTCGGCGGCGATCAGGATGTCGCACATCATCGCCAGCTCGCAGCCGCCGCCCAGCGCGTAGCCCGCGACGGCGGCAATGGTCGGGGTTCGGGTGGCGGCGAACTTGCCCCACAGCGCGAAGTAGTCGGACGCGAACACGTCGGCGAACGACAGCTCGGCCATCTCCTTGATGTCGGCACCCGCGGCGAACGCCTTCTCGCCCGCGCCGGTGATGATGATCGCGCCGATGCCCGGATCACTGTCGAATTCGGCTGCAGCCGAGACGACTTCGTTCATCACCTGGCTGTTGAGTGCGTTGAGCGCCTTAGGCCGGTTCAGCGTGATGGTGGCGACGCGGTCGTCGCGGTCGACGAGGATGGTCTCGTAGGTCATCAGAACTCCAGTTCACGGTCGGCCGGCGCGAAGTAGGCCTCGACGTCGGCGGGGGTGACGGCCGCCAGCGACGCCGGCGACCACTTCGGGTTGCGGTCCTTGTCGATGACTTGCGCGCGGATGCCCTCTGGGAAGTCGTGGCTGCGCAGCGCCGCGCACGACACCCGGTACTCCTGGCGCAGCACGTCCTCCAGTGTGTCGAGCTTCGTCGCGCGGCGCACCGATTCCAGTGCGACGCACACCGCGACGGGGGAGCGGCCCTCGATCAGGTCGGCCGCCTCGGCCGCGGGTCCGCCGTGTGTGCGCAGGGCGGCGACGATGTCGACCGCCGTCGGCTTGGCGTAGCACTCGTCGATCCACTCCCGTTGCGCCAGAAGGTTGCTCGGCGGCGGTTCGACGGCATGGGCGGCCAGGGCGGCATCGACGCCGTCGGCGACGATCGCGGCCTTGAACTCCTCGCGCTTGTCGTGGGGGATGTAGTGGTCGGCGAAGCCGAGCGCGATCGCGTCCGCGCCGTCGAAGGTCTGCCCGGTCATCGCCGCGTGCAGGCCGAGATTTCCAGGCGCGCGCGACAGGATCAGCGTGCCGCCGACGTCGGGGATGAACCCGATGCCGACCTCGGGCATGGCCATCTTGGTGGTATCGGTGACGACGCGGACGCTGCCGTGGGCCGCCACCCCGACGCCACCACCCATCACGATGCCGTCCATCACCGCGACATAGGGCTTGCGGTAGCGGCCGATCTGGGCGTTGAGTCGGTACTCGTCGTACCAGAAGTCGCGGGTGGCCGAACCGCCGTCGGCGTGGATGCTGTGGTAGATCGCGACGATGTCGCCGCCCGCGCACAAGCCGCGTTCACCTGCGCCGTCGACGACCACCGCGCGGATGCCGGCGTCGGCCTCCCACTCGGCGAGCACCGGCGCGATCGTGTTCACCATGCTGTGGGTCAGCGAATTGATCGCCTTGGGCCGGTTGAGGGTGATCAGGCCGACGCCCCCGGAGACGTTTACTAGGACATCCTCGTTTTCGACCACGGAATGCAATGTAGATCGTTGCCCGTCCGTTAGCTGCGCCGGGTAGGGTTTCCGGTGAAGGTCCTGGGGACGAAACCCGGGAACCGAGGTGACGGTTCAGTCGTTGACTTGGTGTTCGAGAACTCGAACCACGTGCATTAGGAGAGGAACCGACGGTGCGGGAGTCCAGCAACCCGGTATTTCGTTCCCTGCCCAAGACGCAGGGAGGCTATGCCCAATTCGGTACCGGAGCCGCCGGCTACGGTGCGCAGGCGGTACACGCCGAGCCCTATGTGACGCAGTATCCGCAGCAGGCCGGCGTCGCGCGGCCGGTGACGATCGATGACGTCGTCACCAAGACCGGCATCACGCTGGCGGTGCTGGCGGCCACCGCGGTGGTCAGCTACTTCCTCGTGGCGCAGAACATGGCGCTGGCGCTGCCGCTGTTCGCGATCGGCGGCATCGGCGGGTTCGTGATGGTGATGATCGCGGTGTTCGGGCGCAAGCAGGACAACCCCGCGATCGTGTTGAGCTACGCCGTGCTGGAGGGTCTGGTCCTCGGCGCGATCTCGTTCCTCTTCGCCAATGTGATGGTGCAGGGCATCAGCGCGGGCGCGTTGATCAGCCAGGCCGTCGTCGGCACGCTCGGCGTCTTCTTCGGGATGCTGGTCGTCTACAAGACCGGTGCCATCCGGGTGACGCCGAAGTTCACCCGCTGGATCGTCGGCGCGCTGTTCGGTGCCGTCGCCCTGATGCTCGTCAACCTGGTCGTGGGCCTGTTCACCGGCAGCGCCGGTCCGCTGCGCGACGGCGGTCCGCTGGCGATCCTGTTCTCGCTGGTGATGATCGGCATCGCGGCGTTCAGCTTCCTGATCGACTTCGACGCGGCCGACCAGTTGATCCGCGCGGGTGCGCCGGAGAAGGCGGCCTGGGGTGTCGCCCTCGGCCTCACCGTGACGCTGGTCTGGCTGTACCTCGAGGTGCTGCGGCTGCTGTCCTACTTCAACAGCGAGTAGTCGTTCACGAGAGGGCCCGGCGCGAAATGCGCCGGGCCTTTTCGTATGTGGAGTTATCCACAGGCGCGCCGATCCGAGCCACCGCGGCGCCGCGATCTGTCGGACGCGTGTTCTTCGGTACGGGTGTGGACACCCCCTTCCTCGGCAGCGAGGCGCTGCGCGCCGGCGTCGTCGCGAACAAGTACCGGTTGCGCACCGGCTATCAGCCGCTGTTCCCGGACGTCTATCTCGCCGACGGTGTGGCGCCGACCTTGGCGCAGCGGACGATGGGCGCCTGGCTGTGGACCCGCCGCCGCGGGGTGGTCGCCGGATTGGCCGCAGCGGCGTGGTACGGCGCGAAGTACATCGACGACGACATCCCGATCGAACTGATCTGGTCGAATCCGCGTGCGCCCCAAGGGATCGTTACGCGACGCGACGGGCTGGCCCCCGACGAATGGCAACGCGTGTCGGGCGTACCGGTGACGACGCCGGAGCGCACCGCGTTCGACCTGGCCCGGCTGATCCGCGGCGATGAGGCGGTGGCGCGACTCGACGCGCTGGGCAACGCGACCCGCTTCGACCGCGACGCGATGGTCGAAATCGCCCGACGCCACCGCGGATCGCCCGGATCGCCGCGCGTACTGCCGGTGCTCGACCTTTACGATCCGGGTGCGGAGTCGCCGCGCGAGACCTGGTTGCGGCTGCTGCTCATTCGCGCCGGCTTCCCGAGGCCGCGCACGCAGATACCCATCTACGACGACTTCGGGCACTTACGTTATCGCCTCGACATGGGTTGGGACGAGGTGATGGTGGCCGCGGAGTATGACGGCGAGCTGCACCGGCTGCCGTCGCGGTTGGGCTACGACATCGTGCGGTCGGAGTTCGTCGCCCACCGCCGCTGGACGCTCATCCGGGTCGTCGCGGGCATGCGACCGAACGAGATCATCAACCGTGTGCGCCGCGCCTGGGCGTCTAGTGTGAACTCAGATCGCGAAATCCCTTCTTAGCAGCCAAATTTGCGATCTGAACGCACACTAGCGGGGGTGCGCAGAGTCGATCCAGATCAGGAGAGCCGTTCGATGATCATCGCCATGCCCTGACCGCCGCCGACACACATGGTCTCCAGACCGAACTGCTTGTCGTAGGTCTGCAGGTTGTTGATCAGGGTGGCGGTGATCCGGGCACCGGTCATGCCGAACGGATGACCCAGCGCGATCGCGCCGCCGGACACGTTCAGCCGGTCCAGGTCCATGCCGAGTTCGCGGGCCGAACCGAGCACCTGCACGGCGAACGCCTCGTTGATCTCGTACAGGTCGACGTCGTCGATCGTCATCTTGGCGTTGGCCAGCGCCTTGCGCACCGCCTCGATCGGCCCGAGCCCCATGATCTCGGGCGACAGCCCCGACACACCCGTCGCGACGATGCGGGCCAGCGGCGTCAGGCCGAGTTCCTTGGCCTTGGTGTCGGACATGATGACCACCGCCGCGGCGCCGTCGTTGAGCGGACAGGCGTTGCCCGCGGTCACCGTGCCGTTGGGCCGGAACACCGGCTTGAGCTGCGACACCGCCTCGTACGTGGTACCGGGTCGGGGGCCGTCGTCGGTGGACACCGTCGACCCGTCGGGCAGCGTCACCGGCACGATCTCGCGCTCGAAGAAGCCGTTCTTGATCGCCTCCTCGGCGCGGTTCTGCGACCGCACGCCCCAGTGGTCCTGCTCCTCGCGGCTGATGCCGGTGTACAGCGCGACGTTCTCGGCGGTCTGGCCCATCGCGATGTAGACGTCGGGCAGCAGACCGTCCTCGCGCGGGTCGTGCCACTCCTCGGCGCCCGCGGCGGCCTGCGCGGTGCGGGCCTCGGCGTCGGCGAACAACGGGTTGTGGGTGTCCGGCCAGCCGTCCGAGGTGCCCTTCGGGAACCGCGAAACCGTTTCCACCCCAGCCGAAATGAACACGTCGCCCTCGCCGGCCTTGATCGCGTGGAACGCCATCCGGGTGGTCTGCAGCGACGACGAGCAATACCGGTTCACCGTCGTGCCGGGCAGAAAGTCGTAGCCAAGCTGCACGGCCACCGCGCGCCCGATGTTGAAGCCGGCCTCGCCGCCGGGCTGGCCGCAGCCCAGCATCAGGTCGTCGATGTCGTGCGGATCGAGTGCGGGCACCTTGTCCAGCGCGGCCCGCACCATCTGGGCGGCCAGGTCGTCCGGCCGCATGTCGACCAGCGAACCCTTGTTCGCGCGGCCGATCGGCGAACGCGCGGTCGCGACGATGACGGCTTCAGTCATGACGGCTCCTCTGTCGAGATCGATAGAGGAAACCTAGCCCGTGGCCGCCGCCACCGAATCGGGGACCCTCCTCAGCACCGGTGCCGGGACGCCGGTCGAGCGGCGCCACAGCCTGCTGAGGTTTCCGACGCGCGCCAGCAGCGAGCCGTTCTTCTCCCACGGCAGTTCGGGCACGTCGTCGCCGAGCCAGTCGCGCAACGCGTTACAGAGCGCGGGCAGCAGCTGACGCGCGGCCAGCGCGTAGCCGGCCGCCGAGGGGTGGAACATGTCCGGCGAGAACAGCACCTCGGGCGTCTTGCGGAAGTCCGGCGCCAGCAGGTCGGCCAGCGGCACCGGCACCCCGCCCGCCGCACGTACCGCCGCGGCCTGCGCCCGGGCCAGCCGCAGCCCCCGGCTGCGCACGTACGCCCGCAGCGGCTGCGGAATCGCGGTGATGACCCCGAAATCCGGGCAGGTCCCTACGACGACCACCGCGCCGCTGGCCCGCAGCCGTTCCACCGCCTGACCCAGCCGGCGCGCCGACGGGCGGATGCCGTTCGGCCGGGTGATGTCGTTGGCGCCGATCATGATCACCGCGGCGTCCGGCGGCGGGCCCGCGACGAACATCGCGTCGACCTGCCCGGCCAGCCCCTTGGACGTCGCGCCGACGATCGCCTTGGTGCTCAGCCTGATCCGCCGCCCCGACATGTCCGCCAGCGCCCGGGCCAGCAGCACGCCGGGCACCTCGTCGGCCTTCTCGCAGCCGTACCCGGTGGCCGTGGAGTCGCCGAAGATCATCAGGTGCAGGTCGAACGGGACGCCGCGGGTGTAGCGCTCCACCGGCCCGCCGCCGGGCGCGTAGACGCCATCGGCGCGGGGCGGGATGGTCCAGCCCCTGGGAATCCTCTCTCGGGCCTGAACGGCCTGCCCGGTGAGCAGGTTGCGGACCCCGACGTACGCGGACCCCGCCGAGGCGAGCACGGCGGTCGTCGTCAGGGCGATGGTTCTCGGCCGACGCGGTGCGCGAATGCCCACACCGTCAAGTTTAGGGGTCGATTTCGGGGTACTCCGCGTGGCAACCGGTGATCAACGGTCACGGTGCGGTATCAACTCCGGTATCGAATCCGACTCGTTGATTGTTGAACTCAACGTAGAGTGTCAAGCTAAGAAGTGGCTAACGCTAAAGCAAACGGCGCGAGCCAGCTCTACAACGGTGTAGGAAGTGGTGGCGATGACGGCACCCAGTAAGGCGACCAGCGCCTCTCGCGCCGGTATAAGTCCTGCTAAAGCGCGTAAACCTCGGAAGTTTCCGGTCAGTGACGGCGCACCCGTAGAGGTGGTCGAAGACGGTCCAAGTCTCGCGGGGCGCGCCGCTGCCCTGGCCGCCCTGCTAACTATTCGACCAACGCTAGCTATCGGAAGCCTGGCCCCGCGGCTGCCCTGGCCGTGGGGTTTGGTCGACTTTGTGGCCCGGGTCGTCAAGCCCACTCCGGGCACCGTGCGCGCGACGATCTCGTTGCCGAACTGCACCGCGCAGCTGGTCCGGGCGCCCGGGGTGCTGCCCGCCGACGGCAACCGCGGCGTCATCCTCTACATGCACGGCGGGGCCTTCCTGACGTGCGGCGCCAACTCCCACGGCCGGCTGGTCACCGCGCTGTCGGGGTTTGCTGACTGCCCGGTGCTGGTCGTCAACTACCGGATGATCCCCAAGCACTCCGTCGGTCAGGCCCTCGACGACTGCTACGACGCCTACAAGTGGCTGCGGCTGAAGGGTTACGAGCCCGACCAGATCGTGCTGGCCGGCGACTCCGCGGGCGGCTACCTGGCGCTGGCGCTGGCCGAGCGGCTGCAGGCCGAGGGGCTCAAGGGCGAGGTTCCGGCCGCGATGGTGACCATGTCGCCGCTGTTCGAGATCGACAACGAGGCCCGCGCCACGCACCCCAACATCCGCACCGACGCGATGTTCCCGGCCAGGGCGTTCGAGGCACTGGTCGAGCTGGTCAGCGAAGCGGCCCAACGCCACATCGTCGACGGCAAGCCCGAGGAGGTGTACGAGCCGCTGGATCACATCGAGCCGGGGCTGCCCCGCACGCTGATCCACGTCTCGGGCTCGGAGGTGCTGATCAGCGACGCCCGCAAGGCCGCGCGGCGACTGGCCGCCGCCGGAGTACCGGTCGAGGTGCGGGTCTGGCCCGGCCAGATGCACGTCTTCCAGCTGGCCGCCCCGGTGGTGTCGGAGGCCACCCGCTCGCTGCGACAGATCGGTCAGTACATCCGCGAAGCCACCTGGTAGCCCGCCTGGTGGGCGGTGCGAGCGCCTGACACGATGGAGTCATGCGCATCGCCAGGCATGTCAGTGAGCTCATCGGCAACACACCTCTGGTACAGCTGAACTCGGTGGTGCCCGAGGGTGCGGGCCTGGTGGCGGCCAAGGTCGAGTACCTCAACCCCGGCGGCAGTTCCAAGGACCGCATCGCGGTCAAGATGATCGACGCCGCCGAGGCCAGCGGTGAGCTCAAGCCGGGCGGCACCATCGTCGAACCGACCTCGGGCAACACCGGCGTGGGCCTGGCGCTGGTGGCCCAGCAGCGCGGCTACAAGTGCATCTTCGTCTGCCCCGACAAGGTCAGCGAGGACAAGCGGAACGTGTTGCGCGCCTACGGCGCCGAGGTGGTGGTGTGCCCGACGGCGGTTCCGCCCGACCACCCGGACAGCTACTACAGCGTCTCCAACCGGCTGGTCTCCGAGATCGAGGGGGCGTGGAAGCCCGACCAGTACTCCAACCCGATGGGACCGGCCAGCCACTACGAGACGACCGGCCCGGAGATCTGGGCCGACACCGACGGCAAGGTCACTCATTTCGTCGCGGGCGTCGGCACCGGCGGCACCATCACCGGCGCGGGCCGCTACCTCAAGGAGGTGTCCGACGGCCGGGTACGCGTCATCGGCGTCGACCCGGAGGGGTCGGTGTACTCCGGCGGCACCGGCCGGCCCTACCTCGTTGAGGGAGTGGGCGAGGACTTCTGGCCCGCGGCGTACGACCCGTCGGTGCCCGACGAGATCATCGCGGTGTCCGACGCCGACTCGTTCGACATGACCCGCAGGCTCGCCCGCGAGGAGGCCCTGCTGGTCGGCGGGTCGTGCGGGATGGCCGTCGTCGCCGCCATCAAGGTGGCCGAGCAGGCCGGCCCCGACGCGCTTGTCGTCGTGTTGCTGCCCGACGGCGGAAGAGGCTATCTGTCAAAGGTTTTCAACGACGACTGGATGTCGTCGTACGGATTCCTGCGCAGCCGCCTGGACGGCTCGGTCGACGAGTCGACCGTGGGCGATGTGTTGCGCGGCAAGTCCGGTGCGCTGCCGGACCTGGTGCACACCCATCCGTCGGAGACCGTGCGCGACGCGATCGGCATCCTGCGCGAGTACGGGGTGTCGCAGATGCCCGTCGTCGGCGCCGAACCGCCGGTGATGGCCGGCGAGGTGGCGGGCAGTGTGTCCGAGCGTGAGCTGCTCTCGGCGGTGTTCGAGGGCCGCGCCAAGCTGGCCGACGCGGTGGCTCTGCACATGAGCCCGCCGCTGCCGCTGATCGGTGCCGGCGAACTGGTCAGCACCGCGGCCAAGGCCCTGCGGGAATGTGACGCGGTGATGGTGGTCGAGGAGGGTAAGCCGGTTGGCGTGCTAACCAGGCACGACCTGTTGGGATTCCTGTCGGAGGGCCAGTCGCGGCGGTAACCGACGCCTTGCGAACCGCTGTGTCGAAGACCCGGTTGTGGGGCTCGGCTCACGGTAGGGTTAGCACGCCTGTTCGCTGCCCGGACACCATGGAGACGTCGTGACCCACCAACCGCCACCGCAGGCTGGCCCGAGCGCGCCGCGGCCCGGCCTGCCGCCCGGCGAATACACGCCGTGGGTCACCCGGGTGCTGGCGTGGATCATCGACTACATCCCGCTAGGCTTCCTGTCGGCGATCGGCGTGGTTGCCATCGTGACCATCCAGAAGATCGAAACCATCTGTGCCGCAGACGAAACCGGGCTGGGCATCGGCGAAGTCTGTGTGACCGGACGTAACGGGCCGGCGCTGCTGGCATGGGTCATCTTCGCGTTGGCGCTGATGGGTGCATTGGCATTTGCGGTCTGGAACTACGGATACCGTCAGGGCACGCTCGGGTCGAGCATCGGCAAGTCCCTGATGGGATTCAAGGTGGTTGGCGAAACCTCCGGGCAGCCCATCGGTTTCGTCAAGTCCTTCGTGCGTCAGCTGGCCCACGCGATCGACGGTATCCCGTGTTATCTGGGCTATCTGTGGCCGCTGTGGGACGCCAAACGCCAGACCTTCGCCGACAAGTTGCTCAAGACGATCTGCATACCGACCTGACCCGCAGGGGTTCTTTCGAAGAAGGGGATAAGTGTCATGACCGATCAGCCACCGCCACCTCCGCCACCGCCTGGCGGCTATCCACCCCCGCCACCGCCCGGCGGTTATCCGCCACCCCCGGGACAGGGCGGGTATCCGCCGCCCCCGCCGGGGCAGGGCGGCTATCCACCCCCGCCGCCACCGGGGGGTTATCCGCCGCCGCCTCCGCCGCAGCAGGGCGGTTACCCGCCGCCTCCGCCGCCGGGTGGCTATCCACCGCCACCCCCGCCGGGGCAGGGCGGTTATCCGCCGCCGCCGCCCCAGCAGGGCGGCTATCCGCCGCCGCAGCCCGGCTTCGGATCCGGTGCGGCGCAACAGTACAGCGTCGGCAACGCCTTTTCCTGGGCCTGGGGCAAGTTCTCCGCGCACGCGGTGCCGCTGATTGTCGCGACGCTGATCATCGTCGCCGTCATGGGTGTGGTGCAGTTCCTCACCAGTCTCATCTCGGCGCTCGTGGACCCGGGTCCGTCCAGCACCTACGTGTCCGACGGGACGAGTTTCGCGTTCTCCTATAGCCTTTCGAGTCCGATCGGGATTCTCGTCGGCATCATCGGCTGGATCATCGCGTTGGTCGTGAGCGCGACGCTGCAGTCCGGCTACTACAGCGCGATACTCGAGATCGCGAACGGGCAGCAGCAGGTGACGATCGGATCGTTCTTCCGTCCGCGCAATATCGGCAACGTCATCATCGCGGGCCTGATCACCAGCGTGATCACGATCATCGGGGTCGCCCTGTGCATCATTCCCGGGGTGATCGCGAGCATCTTCTTCTTGTTCACGATCGTCGCGCTGCTGGACCGCAATCTGGCTCCCTTGGACGCAATCAAGGCGAGCGTCGACCTGGCCAAGAACAACCTCGGCCAGGTGGCCCTCACCTGGCTGGTGCTGGTGGGCTGCCTGATCGCCGGATTCGCAGTCTGCGGTGTCGGGTTGTTGGTCGCCTTCCCCGTGATGGCCCTGATCCAGGCCTACGCCTGGCGCAAGCTCACCGGGGGGCAGGTGGCCGAGCTCAACCCGCAGCCGCTGCCGCCGGGCCCGCCTCCGCCGACGGGCCCGCGGGAGTACTGACGATGAGTCGGAGAGGCGCCGAGACAGTCGGCGCCTCTCCGCCTGTTCGGGGGCGGGGTGGTGCAGAATGGTCGGGTTCTGGGAGGGAATCTTGACCGCACCACCGTCACCGACGCCCCAGGAGCTTCCGGCGCCCGCCGCGCAGCTGCCGAAGGAGGCGTACACGCCGTGGGCGAAGCGGGTGGCGGCGTTTCTGATCGACTGGTCACCGATCTGGGTGGTGTTTTTGATCCCGATGATCGGTCTGCTCGCCGCAGGCGATCTGGACTGCATCGACAACCTCTACGGCAGCGGCGGCTACTGCAGCACCGGCGCCTCCGGTTTCTGGGCGTCGGTGCAGCTCGTCGCGTTCGCGCCCGCCACGGCGTACTTCTTCTGGAACTTCTGCTACCGGCAGGGCCGAACCGGGCAGAGCTTCGGCAAGGCGGTGATGAAGTTCAAGCTGATCAGCCAGAAGTCCGGCGAGCCGATCGGGTTCTGGATGGCGCTGGTCCGCCAGATCGCGCACTACATCGACCAAATCCTCTGCTACGTCGGTTATCTGTGGCCGCTGTGGGACGGCAAGCGCCAGACCATCGCCGACAAGCTCGTCGGCACCGTCTGCGTGCCGGTGGTGCCGCCGGAGGAGACGCCGTTCGACCCCTCGCTACGCTGAGGCAGATGACCGAGCAGCACCGCTTCCGCGGGTTGGCCACCAAGGCGATCCACGCCGGGTTCCGACCCGATCCGGCCACCGGCGCCGTCAACGCCCCGATCTATGCCAGCTCCACGTTCGCCCAGGACGGGGTCGGCGGCCTGCGCGGCGGGTTCGAGTACGCCCGCACCGGCAACCCCACCCGCGCCGCGCTCGAGGCGTCGCTGGCCGCGGTCGAGGAGGCGGCGTACGGGCGCGCGTTCAGCTCCGGCATGGCGGCCACCGACTGCGCGCTGCGCGCAATCCTGCGGCCCGGCGATCACGTCGTCATCCCCGACGACGCCTACGGCGGCACGTTCCGGCTCATCGACAAGGTGTTCACCCACTGGGGCATCGAGTACACCGCCGTCTCGCTGGCCGACCTCGACGCCGTGCGCGCGGCGATCACCGCCAAGACCAAGCTGATCCTGGTGGAAACGCCCACCAACCCGCTGCTGTCGATCGCCGACATCAGCGCGATCGCCGACCTGTCGGGTGCGGCGAAGGTGTTGGTGGACAACACGTTCGCCTCGCCGGCACTGCAGCAGCCGTTGACGCTGGGCGCCGACATCGTGCTGCACTCGACGACCAAGTACATCGGCGGGCACTCCGACGTGGTGGGCGGTGCGCTGTTGACCAACGACGCCGAACTCGACGCGGCGTTCGGGTTTCTGCAGAACGGCGCGGGCGCGGTGCCGAGTCCGTTCGACGCCTACCTCACGATGCGCGGTCTCAAGACGCTGGTGCTGCGCATGCAGCGGCACAGCGAGAACGCCGCACAGGTCGCTGCGTTCCTCGCCGATCATCCGGCGATCGAGACGGTGCTCTACCCGGGGCTGCCGAGCCACCCCGGCCACGACATCGCCGCCAAGCAGATGAGCGGGTTCGGCGGCATGGTGTCGGTGAGGATGCGCGGTGGCGCGCAGGCTGCACGCGAGTTCTGTTCGCGCACCGAGGTTTTCATTCTCGCCGAGTCACTGGGCGGGGTGGAGTCGCTGATCGAGCATCCCGGCGCGATGACGCACGCATCGACGGCGGGTTCCATGCTGGAGGTGCCCGACGATCTGGTCCGGCTGTCGGTCGGTATCGAGGACGTCGCGGACCTGCTCGCGGATCTGGAGCAGGCGCTAACGTAGCGCCGAGCGCATCGTCGACGCCGTCACCGCCAGGTTCACCTCGGGCAGCCCGGTCGGATACTCGTCGACCCAACTGCCGCTGGCGATCTCGCCGGCGCGGGCATGCACCCACCGCCAGCCGCGGTCGTTGAGGCTCAGCAGCGCGCCGAGGCCGTCGACGGCGTGCAGCAGCGAGACGATCGCGGCGGTGGCGGGGGTGGGCGGCTGGCGGTCGAACAGCGCCGACAGCAGTGCCGCGCGTGCGTGTCCCACCCGGTCCCGGTTGGTCAGCGGCATCGCGTATGGCTGCCGGAACCGCTTGGACTGCACGCGAACTCGGCGGATCTGGCCGGTGTGCTCGAGATAGCCGACCAGATCGCGCTCGATGTGCTTGGCCACCCGCTTCACCGCCGTCGCCGGGCGCAGCGGACGACGTCGCAGCAGCTCGAACGCCGGCTCGGCGACCGGATCGACCGCCCCGGGGACGTGCAGCGCGACCAGTCGCCCCGCCTCGACGGGTTCACCGGCCATCGCGGGCCGGATCCGGCAGGCGTAGGCCAGGTCCAGCAGCGCGGCCGCCGACAGGACCCGTTCGCGGCGGTGTCGGTCCAGCGCCGGCTGGGCGGATGCGTTGTCGAGCAGCAGCAGAAACAGGTCCTCGGCGATCTGCGCCATAGCCGGACTGTAACGCCGAGGCGCACCTCAGGCCGATCTAGCCGCGGTACGGCTCCGCGCTGACCAGGGTGACCTTGACGGTGTTGCCGTTGGGCACGGTGTAGGTGCGGCTCTCGCCGACCTTGGCGTCGATCAGCGCACTGCCCAGCGGCGACGCGGGCGAGTACACCTCGAGCTTGCCGTCGCTGACGCCCTCCTGACGGGTGGCGATCAAAAATGTCTCGGTGTCGTTCTTGTCGTCGTTGTAGTACACCGTCACCACCGAGCCGGGCAGCGCCACGCCGGACTCGGTGGGCGCCTCGCCCACCTTGGCGTTGTTCAGCAGCTCCTGCAGCTGGCGGATGCGGGCCTCCTGCTGGCCCTGCTCCTCGCGCGCGGCGTGGTAGCCGCCGTTCTCGCGGAGGTCGCCCTCCTCGCGGCGGTCGTTGATCTCGGCGGCGATGACCGGGCGATTGGCGATCAGCTGATCGAGCTCTGCCTTCAGCCGGTCGTAAGCCTCCTGGGTCAGCCAGGTGACCTGGGTGTCGGTCATGTCGCGCTCCCTCTTCGTTGCTCTCGCGCTCGGTTGCGTAAGAAGTTCGTGGTACGGCGCCGGGCACCTCGTGTATTGCCGCAGCGGTGGCCGCTGCGCGGGCACTAAATGCAGCAATACACGGCCCCAGCCAGGAACCGTGTACCCGGCCAGTCTAACACCGCACCGGCAACCGGATTTCCCGTATTCGCTGTTGGCGGTTTCGTCCGGCGGCCGGTTGTCACTTCTGGTGCAGGTACGACGGTACCTGCGTACCGCAGCCGTAGACATCGCCCGTGACCGGCGGCTTGGTGGTTTTCACGATGTCGGTCACCTGCACCGTCGACTCCGACGAGGGCCCGACCAGCACTTCGCGCCTGCCGGTTTCGTCGCCGTCAATCGAGCGCGCGCGCAGGATGCAAACCACCGGTTCAGCGGGGTTTTCCCGGGTGACGTTGATGGTGACCTCCACCGTCTCGCCGTCGATCAGCCGGTAGCCGCCCAGCTCGGCCTGCACACCGGTGCTGTCGAAGCGCTGGAAAGCGATCACCGCGATCACAACCCCGGCCACCAGCGTCGCGATTGTCAACGCGATCGCGATCAGGCGCCGCCTACCGGCCGTCAGCCGGTCGCGGCCGTAGCGCGCGGCGGGGCGCTCGATCATTCGTTTTGTCAGCCCGTCGGTCGGATAGTTCTACAGAACTGGAACTATAGGGCTAGCCCGACGGTTGTTATGTCGCGTGATCGGCGCCGTCCGCCGGTCGACGAACAGGCAAGAGGAAACAGGTGAGTGAACTGCGGTTGATGGCGGTGCACGCCCATCCGGACGACGAGTCCAGCAAGGGTGCTGCCACGACGGCCCGCTATGCCGACGAGGGGGTGCGGGTGCTGGTCGTGACGCTGACCGGCGGTGAGCGCGGCGACATCCTCAACCCGGCGATGGACCTGCCCGAGGTGCACGGCCGGATGGCCGAGATCCGCCGCGACGAGATGGCCAAGGCCGCCGAGATCCTGGGCGTCGAGCATCGCTGGCTCGGCTTCGTCGACTCCGGCCTGCCGGAGGGGGACCCGCCCCCGCCGCTGCCCGAGGGCTGCTTCGCGACGGTGCCGATCGAGGAGCCGGTGCGTGAGCTGGTGCGCGTCATCCGGGAGTTCCGCCCGCACGTGATGACCACCTACGACGAGAACGGCGGCTATCCGCATCCGGATCACATTCGCTGCCACCAGGTTTCGGTGGCCGCCTACGAGGCGGCGGGCGACTATCTGCTCTACCCGGAGGCCGGCGAGCCGTGGAACGTGTTGAAGCTTTACTACACCCACGGTTTCGTGCGCGCCCGCATGCAGCTGCTGCAGGACGAGTTCGCCAAACACGGCGAGACGGGTCCGTTCGAAAAGTGGCTCAAGCACTGGGATCCCGAGAACGACATCTTCGCCAAGCGGGTGACCACCCGCATCGAGTGCGCGAAGTACTTCCCCAAACGTGACGACGCGCTGCGCGCCCACGCCACCCAGATCGACCCCAACGGCGACTTCTTCCGCGCGCCGATCGAGTGGCAGCAGCGGCTGTGGCCGACCGAGGAATACGAGCTCGCGCGCTCCCGGGTGCCGGTGACGCTGCCCGAGACCGACCTGTTCGCGGGGATCCGGCCGTGATCGACTTGATTGCGCTGACCGTGCTGGCCCAGCAGCGCGAGACCGGGCCCGACTTCGGCAAGGCCAGCCCGCTGGGGCTGCTGATCGTGGTGCTGCTGCTGGTCGCCACCGGGCTGCTGGTCTGGTCGATGAACCGGCACCTGCGCAAGCTGCCGAAGTCGTTCGACGACGACGCCACCCGCCCCGACGGGGACGCCCGGGAGGGCGCCACCGGCGTCGACCCGGATCCGCCGACCAGCAGGCCCGATGGCTAACCGCCTCGCCGGGGCCACCAGCCCCTACCTGCGCCAGCACGCCGACAACCCGGTGGACTGGCGGCAGTGGACGCCCGAGGCGCTGGCCGAGGCCGCCGCGCGGGACGTGCCGATCCTGCTGTCGATCGGTTACGCGGCCTGTCACTGGTGTCACGTGATGGCGCACGAGTCGTTCGCCGACGACGAGGTCGCCGCGGTGATGAACGAGGGTTTCGTCAACATCAAGGTGGATCGCGAGGAACGCCCCGACCTCGACGCGGTCTACATGAACGCCACCGTCGCGCTGACGGGCCAGGGCGGCTGGCCGATGACGTGCTTCTTGACCCCGGACGGCCGCCCGTTCTTCTGCGGCACCTATTACCCGAAGCACAGCTTCCTGCAACTGCTGGCCGCGGTCCGCGAGACCTGGCGCACCCGCCGCGCCGAGGTGGAGGAGGCCTCGAACCGGATCACCGACGAGCTGCGGTCGATGGCCGCCGGCCTGCCCGGCGGCGGGCCGCCGATCCAGGCCGCGCTGTGCGACCACGCCGTGGCCGCGGTACTGCAGGACGAAGACCTCGAGCACGGCGGATTCGGTGGCGCGCCGAAGTTTCCGCCGTCGGCGCTGCTGGAGGCCCTGCTGCGGGCCCACGAGCGCAGCGGCGACGTGCCGCCGCGCCAGGCCGTCGAGCGCACCTGCACGGCGATGGCCCGCGGCGGCATCTACGACCAGTTGGCCGGCGGCTTCGCCCGCTACAGCGTCGACGCGTTCTGGGTGGTCCCGCACTTCGAGAAGATGCTCTACGACAACGCGCTGCTGCTGCGCGCCTACGCGCACTGGGCCCGTCGCACGTCGAACCCGCTGGCGCGCCGGGTCGCCACGGAGACCGCGCAGTTCATCCTCGGCGACCTCGAAGACGGCGGAATGTTCACCTCGTCGCTGGACGCCGACACCGACGGGGTGGAGGGTCTGACCTACGTCTGGACCCCCGCCGAGCTGCGCGACATCCTCGGCGACGACGACGGACGCTGGGCGGCAACGCTTTTCAACGTCACCGACACCGGCACCTTTGAAGGCGGCCGCTCGGTGCTGCAGTTGCCCGCCGACCCCGACGACCCCGCCCGCTTCGAGGGCGTCCGGGCAGTGCTGCTCGCGGCGCGACGGCAACGCCCCCAGCCCGCGCGCGACGACAAGATCGTCACCGCGTGGAACGGGCTGGCGATCACCGCGCTGGCCGAGGCCGCCGTGGCGCTGGACAGGCCCGAATTCCTCACCGCAGCAACGCGATGCGCGCGTACGCTGCTCGACCTGCACGTGGTGGACGGTCGGCTGCGGCGCGCCAGCCTCGGCGGCCGGGTCGGCGACAGCGCCGCGATCCTGGAGGACCACGCCGCGCTGGCCACGGGGCTGCTGACGCTGTACCAACTCACCGCCGACGAGGAGTGGCTGACCGCGGCGGTCACGCTGATCGACGTCGCGCTTGAGCATTTCGCCGACCCCGAGACCGCGGGCCGCTGGTTCGACACCGCCGACGACGCCGAGGCGGTGCTGGTCCGCCCCGCCGACCCGCTGGACGGCGCCCCCCCGTCGGGCGCCTCGTTGATCGCCGAGGCGCTGTTGACCGCCGCCCACGTCGCGCCCGCCGACCGCGCCGACCGCTACGCGTCGGCCGCCGACGCCACACTGCGCACCGCGGCCCCGATCCTGGCCCGGCTGCCGCGCTCAGGCGGGCACTGGCTCGCGGTCGCCGAGGCCGCCGTGCGCGGCCCGCTGCAGATCGCGGTGGCCTGCGAGAGCCCGGACTCGCCGCTGTTGGCCGACGCCCGCAGGCTGGCACCCGGCGGGGCGATCGTCGTCGGCGGACCGGTCGGCTCCTCGGTCCTGTTGACCGGTCGCGACCGGGTCGACGGCGCCGACGCCGCGTACGTCTGTCGCGGCAAGACGTGCGACCTGCCGGTGACCACGACGCCGGAACTGGCCGCCGCGTTGGGAGTTCGCGTGTAGGTTCGGCGCATGCCGACCCCCGAAGACAACGCCAAGACCGTTCAGCGCTACCTCGAGCTCGCCGCGGCCGGCCGAGCCGACGACGTCGTCGACCTCTACGCCGACGACGCCACCGTCGAGGATCCGGTCGGCGGCGAGGTGCACATCGGGCGCGCGGCGATCCGCCGGTTCTACGACAGCCTGCCGACCACCGGCGCCACCGCCGACGTCGTGACGCTGCGCGCGCTCGGCAACGAGGTGGCGTTCTTCTGGGCGCTGACCATCGACCTCGGCGAGTCCAAGATGCGCATCGAGATCATCAGCGTGATGACGTTCAACGACGAGGGCAGGATCGCGTCGATGAAGGCCTACTGGGGCCCCGACAACGTCACGCAGGTGTAGCTAGAAGACGGCGAACCACATCGCGATGTAGTGGCAGATCGCCGCCACCGCGGTGCACGCGTGGAAGAACTCGTGGTGGCCGAACGTGGTGGGCCACGGGTTCGGCCACTTCATCGCGTAGAGCACGCCGCCGATGCTGTACAGCGCGCCGCCCACGATCAGCAGCACCAGCGCCGCGACGCCCGCGCCGTGCGTGATCGGGCCGATGAACCACACCGCGACCCAGCCCAGCAGCAGATACAGCGGCACCCCGACCCAGCGCGGCGCCGTCGGCCAGAACATCTTGAGCAGCACGCCGGCCACCGCGCCGCCCCAGACGATCCAGAACAGCACCATGCCGTCGGTCTGGGGCAGCGCCAGCAACGCGAACGGGGTGTAGCTGCCCGCGATGAATACGAAGATCATCGAATGATCCAGCCGCGTCATCCATTTGCGGGCGGTCTCGTTCGTCCAGTTGATCCGGTGATACGCGCCGCTGACGGCGAACATCGCGACGATCGTCACCGTGTAGATCAGGGTGGCGATGCCGGCCCGGGTCGACTGCAGCGACCAGGACACCGACACCAGGGTGGCCCCGCAGATCGCCGCGACGACGGCCGCGTACACGTGAATCCAGCCACGCGCCCGGGGCTTTCCGATGAACTGGCTGACCTGATCGACAACGGCTTCGGGAAAGTCCTCGGCCTGAGTGCGGGGTGGTTGCTGGGCCGGGTCGGCGGCTTCTGTCTGCGCCATGTCACCTCCACCAATGGCATGCAATGGCATGGGGTCCCTCGACGGTCACAGTAGTCTGAAACATCATGGCGATCATTCCCCGTCGGCTCAAAGAACCCATGTACCGGGTCTACGAGCTGCGGCTGCGACAGGGACTGGCCGCCTCGAAAGCCGACCTACCGCGCCATATCGCCGTGCTGTGCGACGGCAACCGCCGCTGGGCACGTGACGCGGGTTACGACGACGTCAGCTACGGCTACCGGATGGGCGCCCGCAAGATCGCCGAGATGCTGCGCTGGTGCCAGGAGGCCGGCATCGAGATGGCGACGGTCTACCTGCTGTCGACGGAGAACCTGCAGCGCGACCCCGACGAGTTGGCGTCGCTGATCGAGATCATCACCGACGTGGTCGAGGAGATCTGCGCGCCCGCCAACCGGTGGAGTGTGCGCGCCGTCGGCGACCTGGAGCTGATCGGGGAGGAGCCCGCGCGCCGACTGCGCGACGCGGTCGCGTCGACCAACGGCAACGGCAGCGGATTTCACGTCAACCTGGCCGTCGGCTACGGCGGCCGTCAGGAGATCGTCGACGCGGTGCGCGCGCTGCTGGCCAAGGAACTGGCCAACGGCCGCACCGGCGACGAGCTGATCGAGGCGGTCACCGCCGAGGCCATCTCGGAGAACCTCTACACCTCCGGCCAGCCCGACCCCGATCTGGTCATCCGCACCTCGGGCGAGCAGCGGCTGTCCGGCTTCCTGCTGTGGCAGAGCGCGTACTCGGAGATGTGGTTCACCGAGGCGTACTGGCCGGAGTTCCGCCGCGTGGACTTCCTGCGCGCGCTGCGCGATTACACCGCGCGTCATCGCCGTTACGGCCGGTGATGCGACACTGAACGCATGGCCGCAACCAGCGCCGGGCTGTCGGCAGTCGTCTTCTGCCTGAGCTGGTGGCTGGGCCTGTACCTGCTGGCCCGCGATCCGCGCAAGCCGGTGCTGATCCTCGCCGCCATCGGGCTGACCGGCTTCGCCGCGGTGGTGGCGCTGGACGCCGTGCGGCTGGTCAGCGGTTCGGCCTTGCTGTCGTCGGTCGAGGTGTATCTGGCCGCCGTGCCGGGGATCGCCTGGTTCGGGGTGCTGCTCGAACTGTCCCGGCCCGACGACACCTGGCGCAGCCGCGCCGGCGAGGTCGGCCTCATCGTCGGGGTGGCGCTGGTGGCGTTGCTCGGCGCAGCGATGGCGGGCACCGTCGAGGGACCCCTGCGCACCGGCCACTGGGTGATGATCGCGGCCATCTCGGTGTCCACCCTCGGCGCGATGGTGCGGGTCGTCCGCAAGGTGCGGCCACGCCGGGTGGTCGGCTATGTGGTGCTCGCGACGTTGTTCTTCGCGCTGGCCAACGCGATCCTGATCATCCCGCTGGGCCTGGTGCCGAGCTGGCTTGCGTTGGCGTCCACCGGGTTCGACGTCGCGGTGCTCGGTGTCGCGGTCGCGATGTGGGACGCCTTCGACGAGGGCCAGGCGCTGCGCGCCGACATGCTGCGCTCGTTCGTCGCCACGTCGGTGGTGTCGACGCTGTTCGCCGGGCAGGCGCTGATCGGGCTGGCGGTCACCGACGAGAAGACCGCGCTGACCGTGTTGTTGTTCACCAGCCTGGCGATCGCCATCACGATCAACGTGCTCGCCGACCCCCTGGCCGGGGTGCTCGACCGCCTGACCTTCGCGGGCTCGCCGGCGCTGCGCGCCGACCGTGCCGCCCTGCGCGGCACGGAAGCGGCGCTGCCGCGCCGCTCGGCGAGCCCGCTCGATGACGTGGACGAGGAGACCTTCGTCCGGTTGACCCGTCGCGCGCTGGGCCACTACAGCGACCTGACCAAACTCGTCGCCAGCCCGCTGACCTATCTGCCGATCATCGACGAGCGGCTGGCCGAGCGCGGCGCGCCCGACCAGCCGCTGGAACGCGCGAACGAACTCAAGGCGCTGCTGGCCGAGCGCATCGCCCGGCTCAAGCCCCGCGACGGCGGCGACTTCGGCACGACCGAGGAATGGCGCCACTACAACTCGCTGTACTTCCCGTACGTCGTCGGCGTGCGCGCCTACGCCCAGAACGCCACCGCCGCGGGCCTGGACCCCGTGGCGCGGCAGGCCTGGCAGTGGTTCGTCACCGAGGTGCCGCAGCGGTCGCTGCACAACTGGCAGAACGCCGCCGCCCGGCTGATCGCCGCCGATCTGCGCGGCCAACTGGTCACCGCCGAGTCGTGACTTGCGCCTCCGACCTGCGGTTGGCAGTAACTGGCAGCGGTCGGCGTCGATCTGGCAGTGCATTCGCCGCAGCGTGAGAGCCATGACCGCAATCACCAACCGCCGGGTGCGCGAGACCGACTCGCTGCTGCGCTTCGCGCTCCGGGCCGACGCCACCCTGTGCGCGGGGGTCGGCCTGCTCGTCGCGATGACCGCCGACCCGCTGTCGCGACTGAGCGGGCTGACCGCCACCTCCGAATGGATCGCCGGTGCGGCGCTGGTCGGCTACGGCGCCGCGCTCTACACACTGGCCGGACTGCCCGACGTCCGCCGCGTCGGGGTGGGGGTGCTCGCCGGCAACGTCGCCTTCGCGGTCGCCGTCGGCGTCGTGCTCGTCGGGGGCCTGCTGCCGCTGACCGGGTTCGGAGTCGGCGCCACCGTCGCGTTCACCGTCGCCACCCTGGCCCTCGCCTACGCCCAGTACCTCGGAGTGCGTCGGATGGACGTGACTCCCACATGACCGGGTCCGGAGCCGCCGTCGTTAGAGGTTGCGGCGTCGGCTCCGGAACCGGTGTCCTGTAACCCGATGAGGAGAGGAAGTTCCATGACCGCAATCGGCACCCCGAAGCTCGCCACCTCCAACGACTCGTTCCTGCGCTTCGCGCTCCGCCTGGACGCCACCTGCAGTGGTCTGGTCGGCCTGGCCGGCATCCCGCTGGCCGGCTGGTTGGCCAGGATGTCCGGCACCACACCGGCTTTCGAATACGGCATGGCGGCGGTCTTCATCGCGTTCGCGATCGGAGTGTTCGTGGTCGCGTCGCGCCCGAAGGTCAAGGGTGCGGGCATCGTGATCGCCGTCGGCAACCTGGCCTACACCGTCGCCAGCGTCATCTTCGTGCTCGCCGACGTGTTCCCGCTGACCACCTTCGGGGTGGTGGCCACGCTGGCGGTCGGCGTCTACACGCTGGTGATGGCCGAACTGCAGTACCAGGGCGTGCGCCGGATCAAGTGAGCCCTGCGTGAACCCGCCCGGCACCCCGGGCGGTTTTGCGTGCTACAGCTTGCGTAACCGCAACCGGTTGATGGAGTGGTCGGCGTCCTTGCGCAGCACCAGCGTCGCGCGCGGCCTGGTCGGCAGGATGTTCTCGATCAGGTTGGGCCGGTTGATCGAATGCCAGATGTCGCGCGCGGCCATCACCGCCTGCTCGTCGGTCAGCGTCGCGTAGTGGTGGAAGTGCGATGCCGGGTCGGCGAACGCGCCCTCGCGCATCGACAGGAACCGCGAGATGTACCACTCCTCGATGTCCTCGATGCGCGCGTCGACGTAGACCGAGAAGTCGAACAGGTCCGAAACCATCAGGGCCGGACCGGTTTGCAGCACGTTCAACCCCTCGAGAATCAGGATGTCGGGGTGGCGAATGATCTGCTTCTCGCCCGGCACGATGTCGTAGAGCAGGTGCGAGTAGACCGGTGCGCAGGCCACGTCGGCGCCCGACTTCACCGCGGTGACGAACCGCATCAGCGCGCGTCGGTCGTAGCTCTCCGGAAAACCCTTGCGGTGCATCAGGCCCCGCCGCTCCAACTCGGCGTTGGGGTAGAGGAAGCCGTCGGTGGTCACCAAGTCGACGCGCGGATGGTGTTCCCAGCGGGCCAGCAGCGCCTGCAGCACACGGGCGGTGGTCGACTTGCCCACCGCGACACTGCCCGCCACGCCGATGATGAACGGCACCGGGCGGTCCGGGTTCTGTTGCGGCTCGCCGAGGAACTCCGCGGTCGCGGCGAACAACCGCTGCCGCGCGGCGACCTGCAGGTGGATCAGCCGGGCCAGCGGCAGGTAGACCTCCTCGACCTCGAGCAGGTCGAGTTTCTCACCGAGGCCGCGCAGCCGCACCAGCTCGTCTTCATTCAGTTTGAGCGGGGTTGACATGCGCAGCGCCCGCCACTCGGTCCGGTCGAACTCCACGTAGGGGCTCGGCTCGCTCAACCGCGGCATGCCACAAGTCTTGCAGTTAGCGTTGACCGCATGAACGCGACCACCCCTGTTTCGGTCGTCCGCGACTATCTGCTGCTCGGGCTGCGCTTCGACCGGGTCGAGAGCGGCTACGTCGACTCCTTCACCGGCGACCCGGAACTGCGCCGGACCGTCGACAACGAGCCGCCGCCGGACCCGGCCGAGCTGGCGAGGCAGGCCGAGCGGCTGCTGGCCGAGCTGCCGGCGGGGCTGGAACCCGCCCGCGCCGACTTCATCGCAGCACACCTGCGCGCGCTGGCGTGCGCCGCGCGCAAGTTCGCCGGCGAGGACGTCGGCTTCGTCGACGAGGTGGCGGCCTACTTCGACGTGCGCATCGCCAAGGGCGACGAGGACCGTTACCGCGAGGCGCACGCCAAGCTCGACGAGGCGCTCGGCGGCGGCGGTCCGCTGGCCGACCGGATGATCGCCTACCGCGCGGGCGAGGAGTTGCCGCCGGAGAAGCTCAAGGAGGCCATCCACGCGTTCTCGTCCGCGCTGCGCGACCGGGTGCGCGCCGAGTTCGGGCTGCCGGACAGCGAGGTGATCAGCTACGAGGTGGTCACCGACAAGCCGTGGTCGGGGTTCAACTACTACCTCGGCGACTACAAGTCGACGGTCGCGGTCAACGCCGATCTCAAACAGCAGATGTCCAACCTGCCCAGGCTGGTGGCGCACGAGTCCTATCCCGGCCACCACACCGAGCACTGCCGCAAAGAGGAACGGCTGGTACACGGCAAGGGCCACGGGGAGCAGACCATCTTCCTGGTCAACACCCCGCAGTGCCTGATGGCCGAGGGGCTGGCCGACCTGGCGCTGTACGCGGCGATCGGCCCGAACTGGGGTGGCTGGGCCGCCGAGATCTACGCCGATCTGGGGTTGTCGTTCGACGGCGACCGCGCCGAGGCGGTGTCGGAGGCGGCGGCCGCGCTGGCCGACGTGCGCCAGGACGCCGCGCTGATGCTGCACGACGAACACCGCGACGCCGACGAGGTGGTGGACTTCCTGAAGCGCTGGCTGCTGGTCAACGACGAGCGGGCCCGGCAGATGCTGCGATTTCTGTCTTCGCCGCTGTGGCGCGCCTACACCAGCACCTATGTCGAGGGCTACCGCTTGCTGCGGGCCTGGCTGGACGCCCGCCCGGCCGGGGTGTCGCTGACCGAGCGGTTCGCCACCCTGCTCGACGAGCCGCTGATCCCGTCGTCGCTGCGCGCGGCCTGACCAGGGGCGTTCGCGCTCAGGCGCGGGACGTAGGCTGAACCCTATGACTGCCGACCCCGTCACCAGCACCGCCGCCGGGTACGCCGAGACCGCCAGCTCCGCGTACCGCGACATTCTGTCGATCGTCGAGTCGATCGAGCCGCGCATCGCCGACGCGACGCGCAAAGAACTTGCCGATCAACGGGATTCGCTGAAGCTGATCGCCAGCGAGAATTACGCCTCGCCGGCGGTGCTGCTGACGATGGGCACCTGGCTGTCCGACAAGTACGCCGAGGGCACGATCGGGCACCGCTTCTACGCCGGCTGCCAGAACGTCGACACCGTCGAGTCGGTGGCCGCCGAGCACGCCCGCGAACTGTTCGGCGCGCCGTACGCCTACGCCCAGCCGCACTCGGGCATCGACGCCAACCTGGTCGCCTACTGGGCGATTCTGGCCACCCGGGTGGAGGCCCCGGCGCTGGCCGAGTTCGGGGTCAAGAACGTCAACGACCTGTCCGAGGCGGACTGGGAGACGCTGCGCGCCAGGCTGGGCAACCAGCGGCTGATGGGCATGTCGCTGGACGCCGGCGGACACCTCACCCACGGCTTCCGGCCCAACATCAGCGGCAAGATGTTCCAACAGCGCAGCTACGGCACCGACCCGCAGACCGGGCTGCTCGACTACGACGCGCTGGCGGCGGCGGCCCGCGAGTTCAAGCCGCTGATCCTGGTCGGTGGCTACTCGGCGTACCCGCGCCGGATCAACTTCGCCAAGCTGCGCGAGATCGCCGACGAGGTGGGCGCCACGCTGATGGTCGACATGGCGCACTTCGCCGGCCTGGTCGCCGGCAAGGTGTTCACCGGCGACGAGGATCCGGTGCCGCACGCCCACGTCACCACGACGACGACGCACAAGTCGCTGCGCGGGCCGCGCGGCGGGCTGGTGCTGGCCACCGAGGAGTACTCCGACGCCGTCGACAAGGGCTGCCCGATGGTGTTGGGCGGACCCCTGTCGCACGTGATGGCGGCCAAGGCGGTCGCGCTCGCCGAGGCCCGCCAGCCAGCGTTCCGCGAGTACGCGCAGCAGGTCGCCGACAACGCCAAAGCGCTGGCCGAAGGGTTCCTCAAGCGCGGTGCGCGCCTGGTCACCGGCGGCACCGACAACCACATCGTGCTGCTCGACGTCACCTCGTTCGGGCTGACCGGCCGGCAGGCGGAGTCCGCGCTGCTGGACTCCGGGGTGGTCACCAACCGCAACGCGATCCCCGCCGACCCCAACGGGGCCTGGTACACCAGCGGCATCCGGTTCGGCACGCCCGCGCTGACCACCCGCGGCTTCGGCCCCGCGGAGTTCGACCGGGTCGCCGAGTTGGTGGTCGACGTGTTGAGCAACACCAGCCCCGAGGGCACCTCGAAGGCCAAGTACAAGCTGGCCGACGGCACCGCCGACCGGGTGCACGCCGCGGCCGCCGAACTGCTGGCCGCCAACCCGCTGTATCCAGGGCTGACGCTGTAACCACGCCGGTCGGCGGGGCAGGTGGGACGTCGAATCGCGACGTGTGACACGGGTCAACGAATTTTACGATTCCCACAGAATTGGGTTACTGTAACTGCATGGCACAGAAACCTGTCCCCAATGCGCTGACCCTGGAGCTGGAACCTGTCGTCAAGCAGGAGCTGCGCCGCCACCTCGACTCCGAGGACCTGTGGTACGCCCATGACTACGTGCCGTTCGACCAGGGCGAGAACTTCGCCTTCCTGGGCGGACGCGACTGGGACCCGTCGCAGGTGACGCTGCCCAAGACCGTCACCGACGCGCTGGAGCTCCTGCTCATCAACAAGGACAACCTGGCCGGCTACCACCGTGAGTTCGTGTTCAGCTTCATCCTCGAGGAGAAGTGGGGCCGCTGGATCGGCCGCTGGACCGCCGAGGAGCAGCTGCACGCGATCGCGCTGCGCAACTACCTGATCGTCACCCGCGAGGTCGACCCGGACGCCAACGAGGAGGTCCGGGTCAAGCACGTGATGAAGGGTTACCGTGCCGACACCTACAGCCAGATCGAACGGCTCGTCTTCATGGCGTTCTACGAGCGCGAGTACGCCGTGTTCTGCCGCAACCTGGAGGCCACGATCACCGAGCCGGTGCTCAAGTCGCTGGTCAACCGCATCGCCCGCGACGAGGAGCGGCACGAGGAGTTCTTCGCCAACCTGGTGTCGTACCTGCTGACGTCCAAGCGCGAGGAGACGATCGCGGCGATCGCGGCCCGCGCCGCCGAGATGACCGTGGTCGGGGCCGACATCGAGCAGTGGGCGGACAAGGTCGCCAATGTCGAGCAGGCCGGCATCTTCGGTCCGGCGCAGCTGCGTCAGGTGATCTCCGATCGCATCACCGCCTGGGGTGTGGCCGACGCACCAGAACTTAAAGAGTTCGTCACAAGTTAGCCACGGCGCGCCTGCACGGCGCACATGCGGCGAGCGGAGTAGCGTCGCTTTCGATGGCTAGCGACATGCTCTGCTGTCCGGGCGGTACCGATCGTCTCCTGCACGAAGGGACCGGCCCCGGTCCTGGTACCGCAGCGTCCACCGACTGGATCGTGTGGGGCCGCATGGATTCGCTGGTGCCTAGGAGCGTTACGTGACCGATTCGCCCGTGCGGACTTATGTTCTCGACACCTCAGTGTTGCTGTCCGATCCCTGGGCGTGTACCCGGTTCGCCGAGCACGAAGTCGTGGTACCACTGGTCGTCATCAGCGAGTTGGAAGCCAAACGGCACCACCATGAACTCGGCTGGTTCGCCCGGCAGGCGCTGCGACTGTTCGACGACCTGCGGCTGGAGCATGGGCGCCTCGACGAGCCGATTCCCGTTGGCACACAAGGCGGTACGCTGCACGTCGAACTCAACCACAGCGATCCCTCGGTGCTGCCCGCCGGTTTCCGCACCGACACCAACGATGCCCGCATCCTGACGTGCGCCGCCAACCTCGCCGCGGAGGGCAAGTTGGTCACCCTGGTGAGCAAGGACATTCCGCTGCGGGTGAAGGCCAGCGCAGTCGGACTGCGCGCCGACGAATATCACGCCCAGGACGTCATCACGTCGGGCTGGACCGGCATGACCGAACTCGACGTGTCCGCCGAGGACATCGACGCGTTGTTCGCCGACGGTGAGATCGATCTGGAATCAGCGCGAGATCTTCCGTGCCACACCGGAATTCGGCTACTCGGTGGCGGTTCTTCGGCGCTGGGCCGGGTCAACCCGGACAAGCGCGTGCAACTGGTGCGCGGCGACCGTGAGGCGTTCGGGCTGCGCGGGCGCTCGGCCGAACAGCGCGTCGCGCTGGACCTGTTGCTCGACGAGTCCGTCGGCATCGTGTCGCTGGGCGGCAAGGCGGGTACCGGCAAGTCCGCGCTGGCGTTGTGCGCCGGCCTGGAGGCGGTGCTGGAGCGGCGCACCCACCGCAAGGTGGTGGTGTTCCGTCCGCTGTATGCGGTCGGCGGCCAGGATCTCGGCTATCTGCCGGGCAGTGAGAGCGAGAAGATGGGCCCGTGGGCCCAGGCGGTCTTCGACACCCTCGAGGGCCTGGCCAGTCCGGCGGTGCTGGAGGAGGTGCTGTCGCGCGGCATGCTCGAGGTGCTGCCGCTGACCCACATCCGCGGCCGGTCGCTGCACGACTCGTTCGTCATCGTCGACGAGGCGCAGTCGCTGGAGCGCAACGTGCTGCTGACGGTGTTGTCCCGACTGGGTGCGGGTTCGCGGGTGGTGCTCACCCACGACGTCGCCCAGCGCGACAACCTGCGGGTGGGCCGCCACGACGGCGTCGCCGCCGTCATCGAGAAGCTCAAGGGTCACCCGCTGTTCGCCCACATCACCTTGCTGCGCAGTGAACGCTCGCCGATCGCCGCGCTGGTGACCGAACTGCTCGAGGAGATCAGCCCCGGCGCGCTGCCGTAGAGTCCCCGCGCTGTCCCACCCGCCGTCGGCGCTGCCGATGTCGAACCTGCCGAGCGCCCGAGAACGTTCAGCCGCGCCCGATGTGGCGGCCCAACTCGGCCCGGGAGCGGATGCCCAGTTTGCGGTAGATCCGCGCCAGGTTGGCCTCCACCGTCTTGGGGCTGATGAACAGCGCCGTGGCCACGTCGCGGTTCTTCATGCCGGAGGCGGCCAGCTCGGCGACCCGCTGCTCGGACGGGGTCAGCTGTCCGCTCCTGCGTGGCCCGACGTTCGCGCGGACCAACTCCGCGCGCGCCCGGTCCGCCCACAGCGGCACATTCAGCCGCTCGAATTCCGCCAGCGCCTCCTGCAGCCGCGCCGAGGCCGTCTCCTTCTTGCGCTGCCGGCGTTCGATCTGCCCCAGCAGCAGCAGCGTGCGCGCCCGCTCGAAGGGCATCGGAATCCGGCCGTGTGCCGACATCGCCTCCGTGGCGGCGGTGTGCGCGCCGTCCAGGTCGCCGCGGGCCGCCAGCAGCATGGCCCGGCCGCGCGCCCCGATCGCGGACATCCAGGCGCGGCCGAGCCGGGCGCCGTTGCGCTCTAGCGCCGCGATCAGCGGCTCGGCCTCGGCGAGGCGGGCCAACTGCACCCGCGCCCCGAACGCGGCGGGGGGGGGGGCGGGCGCCGGGGGGGCGGGGGGGGGGGGGGGGG